>Ga0157378_10000106_pt1 | contig 79497 bp, 64 predicted proteins | sample M65metaG_FD_115309 | JGI IMG/M metagenome (GOLD analysis project Ga0157378, IMG submission 115309) | Miscanthus rhizosphere microbial communities from Kellogg Biological Station, Michigan, USA - M6-5 metaG | ecosystem: Host-associated > Plants > Roots > Rhizosphere > Soil | place: USA: Michigan... | reverse complement strand
TCGTGATACGCGGCGAGAGTGGTGGTGGCCGGAATACTGTTGAGCGGCATTTCGATCAACGTGGTAACTCCGCCAGCCGCCGCACCTTGTGTAGCGGTTCGAAAGCCTTCCCATTCGGTGCGCGCTGGCTCATTGATATGCACGTGTGTGTCGACGAGGCCGGGAAGAATTGCGAAGTCACCTGCATCGATTATCGACACACCGGCCGGGATATCGTCAAAATCGGTGATAGCGACGATAACGCCGCCACGAATATTGATCGCAGCAGGGCGCTCGCCTCGGACGGTGACTACCCGGCGTCCGCGAAGAATGAAGGGCGCCTCGGGTGGCAAGTTGTCCAAAAAGTGAGAAACAATCGGCATCGCGCGTTACGCAGATAGCATTGCGAAGAATTCGGCCAAAAGATGTTGCGTAATGCGCCGCCGATAGCGGGCCGTGGAGCGGATATCGTCGATCGGAGCAATTTCGGCGGCCAGCGTTTCCTGAGCCGCCCGCAACAGCGCAGGAGTCGGCGATTCACCTTGCAGAATTCTCTCCGTTTCAGCGGCACGAAACACCGTCGGCGCTACGCTACCGAGCGCGATACGTACTTCGGCCATGCGCTGGAAATCGATGCGTGCGGCGGCAGCAAAGCAGACTTTAGAGATCGCTTGCGCGCGCCGCGTGCCGACTTTGCGGTAGTACTGCCTCCAGTGATTTGCGTTGCTTGGGCGTGGAAGCCGAATGCGGCGGATCAACTCATCGGGCCGAAGGGCGATTTGTTTGTAGCCGGACCAGAACGCGCGATAGGGGAGCCAGCGTGAAGTTGCCGAAGAGACGAGCTCGAGTTCAGCTTCGTAAACGAGTAGGGCTGGTGGGGAGTCGGCGGCGGGAGAGGCGTTGGCGACATTCCCACCAAGAGTGCCGCGATTTTGCGTGGCAATGCTGCCAGTTTCGGCGGCCGCTCGTGCGAGTAGAGGGAATTCGCGGGCAAGAGTTTCGTGTCGGCGGATCTCAGTGTAAGTCGTGAGTGCACCAATCATGACTTGGTCATGCGTGATTTCGATTCCGCGGAGTTCACGGAGATTGTATAGGCTGAGGAATTTGCGATGCGGGAGTTTGCCGGCTTCGAGCAGTACCATGAGGTCGGTGCCTCCCGCGAACGGTTTCCAGGGACCGGGCTCGGTGGCCATTTTTTGCAGCGCGGCGGCGAGATCCCGCGGGGCGACCAGCTCGTAGGACGGAATGTAAGATCTCACGGCCGAGGCTCCGTTGCCTGTTGCGCTGCGCGGCAGGCTTCCACTACGGATGCCAAAATTTTTGTGTAGCCGGTGCACCGGCAAAGATTGCCGGCGAGGCCCTCGCGAATTTCAGAATCGGTGGGATGCGGATTGCGCGCGAGCAGATTTATAGCGGCGAGAATCATGCCGGGAGTACAGATGCCACATTGCGCCCCGCCATGGGTGAGGAAGGCTTGCTGAACGCCGTGGAGTTGATTTTCTGTGGCCACACCTTCGATTGTGCGGATCTTTGTTCCTTCGGCTTGCAGCGCGGGGACCAGGCAGCTGTTGACCAGCGCGCCATCGATTTCTATTGCGCACGCGCCGCATTCACCTTCGCCGCAGCCTTCCTTTGTGCCGGTCAGGCGAGCTTGCTCGCGGAGAACATCGAGGAGTCGCGCCATCGGGTAGGTTTCCAAAATGAGAGCACGGCCGTTCACAGTGCAGTGCACGCTGATCTTTCCCGCCGGTTCAGACATGCACGCTTTCCAGAATTTCGAGCAGAACTTCGGGAGTGATAGGGATGCGCCTGATATCGGCCCCGGTAGCTTGCGCGATGGCGTTGGCGATTGCCGGCGCGGTGCCGTCGAGCGGCAGTTCGCCAATACCTTTGGCGCCGGCTGGGCCCCGCTCGTAGGGGATTTCTTCGAAGAAAACGCGGATTGGGGGGATGTCCATCGAGGTGGGCATGATGTAGTTTGTCATCTGGCCATTGATCATCCGACCCTGCTGCCAGACGCAATTTTCATAGAGAGCGAAGCCAATGCCTTGGGCGACGCCCCCTTCGATTTGCCCGGCCGCAAGAATCGGATTGATGACTTTCCCGACTTCCTGAACAGCAACAAAATCGTCGACGTGTACTTCGGCCGTGCGCGTGTCGACCGAAACCTCAGCGACATAAACGGCCCATGCATAGGCGCCGTAGGCGTCGCCCTGATAGCGCTCATCGTCCCAATGAAGATCGCACGGATGTTGATACTTGGTCAGGGATTGCAGTGGACCATGCACATTGATATACGCAGCACAGGCGGCGTTGAATTCCGCGGGAGTGTAATTGGATTTGAGAAGGCCGCTGTCCAAAAGAGATTTTTGTACCGCACGAGCTGAGGTTTCAACAAGTTTGCCGACGATCATGGTCGTACGCGACGCGACGGTGGGGCCGCTGTTGGGGACTCGCGCGGTATCGGGCTGCGCAATTTCGATCTGATCGCAGCCAAGTCCGAGAGTTTCCGCAGCAATCTGGGTGAAGACTGTATTGGTGCCCTGGCCCATCTCGGTACTGCCGGCGAAAACGCGGACACGGCCTTCACACGTGACTTCGAGCGCCGCTTCCGAGGCGAGATATTCTTCACCGGAGCCGGTGAAGCCCGCGCCATGAAGGAAGGACGCGAAGCCGATGCCCCTTTTTACGAAAGCGTGCAAATTTTCATGCGTGAAGCGTTCGCGCTTGGCGTGGTACTCGCAAAGTTCGAAGGCGCGGTCCATCAAGCCGGCCAGGTCAACCTGTTCGCGAACGACTTGATGCACCGCAAGTGTCTGACCTTTGCGGATGAAATTGCGCCGGCGGAGTTCTTCGGGAGAAAGGCCGATGACATGGGCGATGCGGTCAAGATGGCGCTCGAGCGCAAAGACGCTTTGCGGGGCGCCGAATCCACGGAACGCTCCGTGAGGAGGGGCGTTTGTGGCGATCGCGCGGCTCTTGATACGGACGTTTGGACATTCGTACGGGCCTGCGGCATGGATCGTGCCGCGAGAAAGAACGACGGGGGAAAGCGTCTGGTAAGCGCCGCCGTCGATGGTGAAATCGATCTCCATGGCGAGGAGTTTCCCGTCGCGAGTGACGCCGGTGCGGTGAATCGTGCGCGAAGGGTGGCGCTTGGTAGTCGCCACCATATCTTCGGCGCGATCGTAGATCATTTTCACGGGTTTCCCCGATTTCCACGCCAGCAGCGCGGCGTGCGCCGCGATCATCGAAGGATATTCTTCTTTGCCGCCGAAGCCGCCGCCGGTTTCGGTCTGCACAATGCGGATACGGTCTTTGGGCAGGCCGAACAGCGGCAGCAGCGCTTTATGGACGTAATAAGGGCACTGCAATGAGCCCCAGACGGTGACCCCTTCGGCGGGTCCGGCCTGTGCGATGATGCCTTGCGGTTCGATATAGAGTTGTTCCTGCGCTCCCGTTTCGTACTCACCTTCCACAATAAAAGCGGCGGAGGACCAGGCAGAATCGACGTCCCCCTTCTCCACGCGGAAGGATTTGAAAATGTTGTCCAGCCCCCAGATGATTTCCCTGCGTGCAAGTGAATCGGCAATGGTGAACACGCCAGCCGAAGGCTCTATTTCGATGCGGACCGCGCGTCGTGCTTCTTCAAGCAGATATTTATCGGGATGCGCGAGCAGCAGAACCGGCTCTTCAGGATGATTCACGAAACCATCAGCGAGCGCAGGTTGATCGTCAATCAGTAGCATGACGCAATTCTTGCCGGGAATGTCCTTGGCGGTGACGATCGTAAAATCAGGCCAGGGAATCCCGGAGTCGAAGTGCATATTCACAATACGCCCGCGAGGCGCGGGGCTCCGCACCGTGAGGCCGTGAATCATGCCTGGAAAAGAGATGTCGTCGACGTAGCGCGCGGCACCGGTGACCTTGTCGCGGCCTTCCTTGCGAGGCACGGAGGTTCCTATGATGCGTGGTTCCACGAATCAATCCTTGTATTAGCGGCCAGCTACGCGCCTTCGTGTGTTGAACCTAGTTTAACGCACCCCAAGGCTAGGCCGGGAATGGATGCCATTTCGCAGAGCTTCGCTCAGCACGCTTCGGATCGCTAGTGGATGACAACCTGCACGAATTTCTTCGGAAGCCGCGATTTACGCTCCGCTGGACATGCGAAGAATCTTTGCCGGCGGTTTGGCGGCACGCGCTTGCGCGAGGGAATGCGCTTCGTACGCGGCTCCAAGGAGTGGTGCGTCTTCGTTTAGGATTACGAAGATAGGGATACGCGCCAGCACGGAAGTCAACGGCGCCTTCGCTGAGAATGCGCGAGCGAATGAACCCTCGCGGAGCTTCGACAAGATCTTCAGCGCGATGCCGCCAGCCAGGTAGACGCCGCCATATGCCAGCACGCGCAGCGCCAGATTTCCCGCTTCCGAACCGAACGAATCGATCCACAGATTAAGCGTTTCCACACAAACAGGACATGTGCGAGCGATCGCATTCTGAGTAATTTCGCGTGCGGAGTCGCCGGCAAGTTCTTCAAAAGAACCATGGCTGATCGTGGGATCGAGAAATTCATGGACCCGACGAAATCCGCGGCCCGAGAAAACTTCTTCGCACGAAACGCGGGGCAGCCGCTGCCGCAGGAAATTGAGCAGCTGTACTTCGCGATCAGTGCGCGGAGCAAAGTCGGCGGCGCCGCCTTCCGAGGGCGCCGCGTGGTAGCGCGTGCCATCCCAAAAAAGCATCGCTTCGCCCAGCCCCGTGCCTGCGGCGATCAGTGCTTTGTTGGCGTGCGGCTGCGAAACGACTTCATTCAGTGCCAGGAAATCATGCGGCGGCAATTTGTCGATACCGCAAGCGGTGGCTACTAGATCGTTGATCAGGACGATGTCTTCGACCCGTAGGCCCAACTTCGCCGCTAGCGCCGCGGTGTCCAGGATCCATGGAAGATTGATGGCGTGCAGGCGCCCGTCAAGCACGGTTCCCGCGACTCCGAAGCCCGCCGCGACAAAATGAGCGTCGGGATGCATGGCCCCATGCTGCCAGGCTTCATGGCGAAAGGCATCCACGAGCTGCTCGAAGCTGGAGAAATCGCGCGTGGCGTAGCGATTCTGGAAGACAAGCTCAATCGTCGCACCGCGCTGTGCAAAAGCGGCGAGGTTGCATTTGGTGCCGCCGATATCGCCGGCCAGGATCATCTGAAACGCTCGATTCGCAAACGGCTGTGCAGCGCGTCTGCGTGGGAAATTTCGCTTCCCTGCGGGGCCGCGCCTGAGGCACGGAGGGATTTGGGGTGGTCACTTCGTGGTGCACGCACCAGAATCGTTCACGGCAGAGTAGCAGACCGCATCGGCGAAGTACAGACTCTGGCTAAAGCTTCTCGGGGGTGAGGCGCGCGGTCATCTCCAGCACGTGGCGGTAGTAGTCATGCTGCCTGAGCTGCGCGCCGGCCGCCTGGTCAACTATAAATGTGACGTCGGGATGAAGTTGCAGCGCCGAAGCGGTGACCGAACCTGTAACCGGGCCCTCGATGGCCTGCGCGATTGGTTTTGCCTTCGATGAACCGCTCGCGAGCAACAGGATCCGTTTGGCTTCCAGTATGGTGCCGATGCCCATGGTGATCGCGCATTGCGGAATCTCCTCGCCGGGTGCGAAAAACCTGCGATTGTCTTCGATGGTCTCCTTGGTGAGAACCTTCAGCCGAGTGCGGGAGCCCAAGCTCGAAGTCGGCTCGTTAAATCCGATGTGACCGTTACGCCCGATTCCGAGGATCTGAAGGTCCACGCCTCCGACCTTGCGGATGGCTTGTTCGTATCCAGCGCAGTACTTATCGTACTGTCCCCGGATCGCTCCGTCGGGAATGTGAATGCTGCCCTCCGGAATGTTCACGTAAGCGAAGAAATTCTCGCGCATGAAATAATGAAAGCTTTGTGGATGAGTGGCGGGGAGTCCCAGATATTCGTCGAGGTTGAAGGTGACGACGCCTGAAAAGTCGAGCGATTCCTCGCGATGCAGGCGCACCAGCTCTTTGTACATGCCCACGGTTGTGCTGCCGGTCGCAAGCCCCAAGCAGATCCTGGGATTTCGACGGATGGCATTGGCGACGATCCGCGCCGCCTCCTGGCCCAGCTCTTCAGCATTGGATTTGAGAACCAGCAGCATCGATGTGGGCGCTCCACGCCGTTAGTCCCGAATTAAATCGATTTTATACGGCCGATCCATACGTGGACCGTCAGCCTTGGGCGTTGGGATTGTACTGCAAGTGCGCGAGTCTATCGGAACCTTCGAATCATCAGCTTGTGCCGGTCAGACCGATAGAAGCCAAGCACGTACATAATCGTAGTGCCTTTGGAAGAATAAATAAGCTGCCGGATGCGCAGCAGCGGGTCGCGCCGCAACACGCCCAGCAAATCAGCAGTTCGCGGATCGGCCGCCGTAGCATCCACTTCTTCGTCGGCGTAACCAAGCTCGACTTGGTACTCTCGTTCAAGGATTTTGAAAAGTGATTCGCGCCCCAACGGAGCGGAAAGCAGATTCGGAAACGCCGCAGCGGACAGATAGCACGTCTCCAACGCAAAAGGCTCTTCCGCCGCGTGGCGGATGCGCTCCAGCTTGATGACCCCGCTGGTCGGAGGCAAGGCCAGCCGCGCTGCAACTTCCTGCTCATCAAAAATAATTCGCGCGAACAGAACTTTGGAATTGGCGGTCAGACTGCGCCCGGCCATTTGTTCCGTGTAGCTCATCAATTTATTGAAATGAATTTTCGGCGAAGAAACAAAAGTGCCGATGCCGCGGCGGCGCTCGACGATTCCTTCGCGTTCGAGAGAGGCCAGCGCATGGCGGGCCGTCATCAGGCTGACCTGATGCAGCTTCGCAAGGTCGCGCTCAGAGGCCACCGCATCGCCTGAACGCAATTGTCCCGCTTCAATGCGTTTGCGGATCGTGCTTTGAATCCGCTGGTAGGCGGGCAGGCCGTTGCGATTCCTCTGCTGCATTCCGTGTTTGTCTCCCAGGCTGCGTCCGCGCGGCGCGACACCAAAAACGCCTTACTGGCTGCAAGTGCTTAAAAAGGTTGATCTTCCGTCTTCGCCCCTGCGCCGCGGGCGAGCCCACTCTAGAGTGGCAGTGTGCCGGTACCGGTGATATAGAGCGCACTTCTGGGTCGCTATAGAGTACCGGCGCTGCGAATCTTATAAATCAGAACTTTTCTGTTGACAATAGTTTTTTGGTGCTATATAGCTACTCACCACAGGGCCATAGCGCGATCAGGGTGTGCTGATCTCAGTCGAGGAAAAATTTCTAGTGGTAAGTCCGCTGGGCGAGCCGGCGGTCTGGAATTGGAGGATTCTCCTATGAAAAATCGACTGTACTTGGGGTTGGTATTTGCGTTGGCGATCGCGATGGCCGTTCTGCTGGGCACGAACGTCACGCTGGGACAGGAAGTAACCGCGACGGTTACCGGTACGGTAACAGATCAGCAAGGCGCACCGATCGTGGGTGCCAGTGTCACGGCAAAGTCCGTGGAGCGCGGCACTATCTTCAAGGACGTTTCAAACGAAGCGGGTATTTACCGCATCACGCAGCTTCCGGTAGGCAGCTACGAGCTGCGCGTGGAAAAGGACGGCTTTCAGTCCGCCCAGTATCCCGCCTTCACACTTTCTCTCAACCAGATCGCTCGCATCGATCCCGAACTCAAAGTCGGCCAGGTCACCGAGACCGTGGAAGTAGCCGCCGGCGCCCCCCTGCTGAAGACCGAAGCTACGCTGGTCGACACCATTATCAACGCGGCCACCAATGACGCGCTGCCCCTCGCAACTCGAAATTACGTCCAACTCACGCTGCTCTCCCCTGGCGCGGTTCACCCTGATCCCAGCAGCTTCAACAACGGCGACAATGTAGTCAGCGGAGCGCGTCCGTTCATCAACGGCAACCGCGAGCAGTCGAACAATTTTCTCCTCGATGGGATGGACAACAACCAGGTTTCCGATAACCTGCTTGGCTACACTCCGTCGCCAGATGCCATCCAGGAATTCAATTTAATCAGTAACAACGCCCCCGCGGAATTCGGAAACTACATGGGCGGCATCGTCAATGCAACCATCAAGTCCGGTACCAACGGCTTCCATGGAGATGTCTGGGAATTCTTTCGCAACGACAAACTGAATGCCAACAAGTGGGAAAACAAGGTTAACCCCAATTCGCCGGCAATTTCGCGTGATCCGCTGCGCTGGAACATGTTCGGTGGAACTCTCGGTGGACCTGTCATCAAAAACAAGCTTTTCTTCTTCGTGGACTATCAGGGCCAGCGCTTCGATCACCCGCCCGCCGGAAGTTTCATCTCTGTCTTCACGCCGGCTGAGCAGGCCGGTGATTTCTCGGCGCTCCTGAACCAGAGCACGCCGATCCAGCTCTACAACCCCTGTTCAGGAACTAGCGGCCAAAACGGAACGCCTTGCGTGGCGGCTGCGACCCGAACACCGTTTCCCGGGAACATAATTCCCGCCAGCATGATCAGCCCAGTGGCAGCCGCTCTTTTCGCATCGCCACTCTATCCGACAACGGTTAACAACAATTTGACCAACAATGCCATTCAGTTGACGTCACAAGCATTCAACAGTGATCAGGGTGATGCTAAGGTTGACTATCGGCTTTCCAGCAAAGATATGATTTCAGGCCGCTTCACTCGCGCATTTCAGATTGATCCCACGACAAAATCGCAGGTCCTTTTCGGAAACGGCGTGGCTACGGCCCCGGTCTGGAGCGTAGTTGGCGATTGGACCAGATCCTTCAGAAGCAACCTCATCAATGATGCTCGTTTTGGGTGGAATCACATCACTGTCAACACGGGATCTACGTTTGATAAGTCCGTTGGGGCTTTTGGCGAATCTGTCGGAATTGGGGGCTCCAATCCGGCCGGAATCATCGGGCTCTTGGGCGTTGATTTTGGTGGTGGAACCCCCACCAGCCCCGGCAATGGAACGCTCACCAATATCGGAAACAGCGCAGTAACACAATTCTTCGACACCAAGGTGTATCAAGCCGACGATTCGATCACCTGGATCCGTGGCCGCCACACCTTGAAGCTGGGCGGACAGTATATGTTCCAGAGGATTAACGCGTTTTACTCTGGCAACAGCGGCAGCTTGGGTGGAATTGTCTTCGGCCCTAACTTCACCGCCTCCGCTCCCACCAGTCCGCTGAAGAAAACGGGTGAAGGCATGGCGGACTTCTTCCTGGGGCTACCCACTTCGTTTGGGCGCGGCCTCACTGGCGGCAGCTGGGTGCAGTCCTCCAATATCATTTCCGGATACGGTCAAGATACCTGGCGTGTATCGGATCACCTGACCCTCACTCTCGGTCTTCGTTACGAAGCTCACACTCCGTGGGTCGAAGAGAAGAACCAGCAAGTGAATTTCAATCCTGAGAGTGGACAGCTTGAAACTGCCGACCAAGGGGGCGCAAGCCGTGCCCTCTACAATGGCGTCTATGGCGGTAAAGCCTTCCAACCACGCCTTGGCTTTGCGTGGACGCCTGGGCGATTCAATGGTCACACAGTGGTTCGCGGGGCCTTCACGATCTCAACCTACCTCGAAGGAACCGGAACCAATCTGCGCTTGCCGCTCAATCCACCTTTTGATGGCGGATCGCCTGGCAGCCCCGAATTCCAGACGCAATATCTTCTTCAGCCACTGCCTGGAACTACGGCATCGGATGGCATCATTGCGCCTCCCAACACCGGTCTCGCGTGCCCGGCGTTTTCCTGCTACAACGGAACCGTATTTCGGCTTTGGGACCAGAATGTACAGCCCGCGATTGACGATCAATGGAATCTGACCGTCCAGCACCAGTTCGGTTCCAGCACGACGTTCCAAGTCGGCTACGTCGGCCAAACTGCCTATCACTTGATGGTGCCCTTCTACTACGGCCAAGCTGTGGCAGAACCCGCCAGCTCGTGCGGCAAGCCACCTTGCACCTCGCCGAGCCCGTTCTTTGCGAACGGTGACGGTCCAGCCCTTCTCGCCGCAATCAACACTGGCGGAGGGACTGTTTCCGGCACGCAGTCCAACGGCCGGATGATGTACAACGCCCTTCAGGCCGTTTTCCAGAAGCAGCAAAGCAACGGCTTGCAGTATCAGGTGTCCTACACCTTCGGTAAGTGCATGACCAACAACAGCGGCTACTATGGCACATGGTCGGGTTCCCGAGCCTCCTCAACGGCCTCGCCATACTGGCAGAACATCTACGATCCGCAGGCGGAATGGTCACCCTGCTACTACGACGAGACCCACAACCTCACCGCCTATGCCATTTACGATCTGCCGTTCGGCAAGGGCAAGAAGTTCGGCACGGACATGAACAAGGCGGTTGACGCTGTGGTCGGCGGCTGGACGGTCAGCCCGATCCTCACGCTGCACACCGGCTTCCCGCTGAGTCTCTACAATAATGGCACCGATCAAACCGGAACCGCTTCGCGTGGTTTGCGCCCAGACTGCAACGGCACCAACACTGTCTTCGGCCGCCGCGACGCCACCGCCGCTCAAGGTGGCGGCATTCAGTGGTTTGATCCCAACAACTACTCCAACGCCGCTGGCTTCGGCACTTGCTCTCCGCAGATCGGCCAGTTGCGTGGCCCTGGCTTCTACAACTGGGACATCAGCCTCCAGAAAAACTTCCAGATCACCGAACGTTTCAAGCTGCAGTTCCGCAGCGATTTCCTGAACGCGTTCAATCGCGTCAACCTGGCGGTACCGAATACCACCGTGCAGACCAGCACGACCGGCGTCATCAACGCATCGCAACCTCCGCGCAATATCCAGCTTGCGTTGAAGCTCTACTACTAACCGCGAAGCACGTATAATGAGGCAGGCGATCACCCCCGCCTGCCTCATTTTTTTATGCAAAAGTCTGCTTACCGATTCTTGGTCATCGCGCTGGTATGTGGAAACTTGGCGGAGTCTGCCATGCCCCAATCGAGTGCCAAACCTACGCCAAGCTCCGGACCCGCCAACGCTTCCTCAGCGCAAAAAGGCCTGAACCTGGCAGAAGGCGGACATTGCCGCGAAGCCTTGCCTATTTTGCGCAAGACCGCCCCTCTCACTGTCGACAAGGAATTGAAAATGAAGGCCGGCCTCGCTACCGTTCGCTGCGGGTTGCAACTCAACCAGACCGAAGCCGTCGTCACTGCGCTCGTCTGGCTCAATCGCGAATTTCCGTCCGATCCCGACGTTCTCTACGTCACCACTCATGCCTACTCCGATCTCTCCACCCGCGCCGCCCTGCACTTGGCGGGATCGGCTCCCACTTCCGTCCAGGCGCTCGAACTTAACGCCGAGGCTCTCGAGTCCCAGGGCAAATGGGACGAAGCCGCGGCTCAATACCATGCCATTCTCAAGCAGCAGCCCGACATCCGCGGAATTCATTACCGCCTCGGCCGCATCATTCTTTCCAAGCCCCAGACGACGACCACCATCACCGATGCCCGCGCCGAGTTCGAAGCGGAACTGAAGACCGATCCGCACAATGCCGGCGCGGAGTACATCCTCGGCGAAATGGCCCGTCAGTCACAGCAATGGGAAGATGCCATCGATCATTTCTCTAAAGCCTCGAAGTTTGACGCGAGTTTCGCCGACGCTTTTCTTGGCCTCGGCTTCTCGCTAAATTCTGTCGGGCGTTTCGCCGATGCCATCCCCCCGCTCGAAGCCGGCGTAAAGCTTCAACCGGCGAATCCCACCGGTCACTATCAGTTGGCAATTGCTTACAACCGCGTCGGTCGTAAGGAAGACGCCAAGCGCGAAGCGGCGCTGCAAAAGGAAGCCGCGGAAAAAATCGAGCATGACCGGCAAAAAAGCGCGGAAGCGCCGCAGTAAATTCGCACGATCGAGAGGGACCTCGACGGAGCCGCGGTGAGCATGAATGGCCGATCTACCGAGCCCGTGAGAAATTCCTCGCTGCTGATATCGCTTCTCGTGCTTTCCACCTCCGTGGCCGCTATCTTTCTCGGCACCGGAGTCGCACGAAGTTCCGGCGCTGAGCCGGCTGGGGACAAGCCAATCCAGTTCACCAACGCCACCGCGGCCGCCGGAATCACCTTCACGCATTTCCGCGGGAACGACGGCATCCCCACAAACCTCGAAATTTTCGGACCAGGCATTTGCGTCGCGGATTTCGACAGTGACGGCTATCAGGACATCTACTTAGTGAACGGCCGGGATTTGCACGACAAGGGCATCGTCGCGCGCAACGCGCTCTATCGCAACAACGGCGATTTCACCTTCACCGACGTCACGTCGCAATCCGCCGTTCCAGGCACCGGCTACGGCCTGGGCTGCGTCTGGGGCGACTACGACAACGACGGTTTTCCCGATCTCTTCGTTACTCAGTTTGGCCGCAATGTCCTCTACCACAACAACGGCAACGGCACTTTCACCGACGTCACTGACAAGGCTGGCGTTGCCGGTCTCGACTTTGGCACGCTGTTCCACTCCGGTGCTACATTTTTCGACTACGATCGCGACGGCAAGCTCGACCTTTACGTCGGCGGCTACGTCGATCTCGGTCCCGGCGCGCCGCGTTACTGCACCGTCAGTGGAACTAAGACCAGTTGTCCGCCGACCGCCTATAAAGGCACCGCCGATCTTCTCTATCACAACAACGGCGACGGTACCTTCACCAACGTCACCAAAGCTGCCCAGATCTTCCAGCCGCAGGGCAAAAATCTCGCCGTAGGCGCCGCCGATTACGACAATGATGGCTGGCCCGATCTATTCGTCGCTAACGATGGCTTGAACGCCTACCTCTACCACAACGAGCACAACGGCAAGTTCGACGAAATCGGCACGATTAGTGGCATGGCTCTCGCCGCGCGCGGTAGCACCATGGCCGCGATGTGCATTTCGCTCGGCGACTACGACAACGACGGCGCGCTCGATCTCTTCATCACCGACTTCCAGCAGAATTCCGATCATCTCTGGCACAACGATGGCAAAGGCAACTTCGATGAAGTCAGCGATCAGGCCGGTATCACGCTTCCCACCCGCGGGGTCCTCGGTTTCGGCGGCGGGTTTTTCGACTACGACAACGATGGCCTCCTCGATCTGTTCGTCGCCAACGGCCATGTCTATCCGGAAGTCGAGCAGGTCTCGCCCGACGTGCGTTTCAAGCAGATCAATTCGCTGTTTCACAACGAAGGCAAAGGAAAATTTTCCGAAGCCACCAGGCAAGCCGGCCCTGGATTCGAAACTCCGTACGTCGGCCGGGGTGTCGCCTTCGCGGATTTCGACAACGACGGATTCATCGATGTCGTGGTCGGAAACAACGGCGATCCCCCGCTTCTGCTCCGCAACCTGGGCGGCAACGGCAGTCACTTCGTGAACTTCCGCCTGGTGGGCAATCCCAGCAATCGCGACGCGATGGGTGCTCGCCTCCGCCTGACCGCTGGTGGAGTCACCCAGATCCGCGAAATCGCCGGCGGCGGCAGCTATCTTTCCCAAAGCGACCTGCGCGCGAATTTCGGTTTGGGCCCTGCAACCAGGATCGATTCGCTCGAAGTCACTTGGCTCGCCGGAAAGAAGCAGTCCTTTCGCGACCTCGACGCCGACAAGTTCTATCGCATAGACGAAGGCAAGAACGAGCTGAGCCTGCAAAAATTCGCGCCGCGCGCCCAGCCAAAGAGAGCAGCGCAGCTTTGAGCCGCGCTCGATCACCATGGGCGCCAGCGGCTTCATCTCGCAGGGAATTTCTGCGCATAGTGGGTGCCGCCGCGGCCGCGTTCGGAGTTTCTCCGGCGGCCTTAACTGCTGATGAAACTCTGCCCGCCTTTTCCGAAATCTCCTCCGCTGCATGTGGAATTTCTTGGCGGCACGTGAACGGTCGCTCTTTGGAAATGTACCTTCCCGAAACCACCGGCGCGGGCTGCGGCTTTCTCGACTACGATAACGACGGTTGGATGGACATTTATCTCGTCAACAGCGGCGCCTGCGATTTCTTCACTCCCAATCCGCCGCTCCGCAACGCGCTCTACCGCAACAATCGCGACGGCACCTTCACCGATGTCACGGCGAAAGCCGGCGTTGCAGGCGGTGGCTACGGCCAGGGCGTCGCCGTCGGTGATTACGACGGAGACGGCTTTCCGGATATCTACCTGACCCAATACGGCCGCAGCATTCTGTATCACAACAATGGCGACGGCACTTTCACCGACGTCACCACCAAAGCCGGTGTCGCCGCACCTGGATGGGCCTCCAGCGCTGTCTGGTTCGACTACGACAACGACGGCCGCCTCGATCTCTTCGTTTGCCGCTTCGTCGACTTCAGCAAAGAGAAAAACAAGTGGTGCGGCAACCGCGACACCAATCAACGCTGGTATTGCATCCCGAAAGTCTACGATCCTATGCCGTGCTGGCTGTTTCACAACAACGGCGACGGCACCTTTACCGACGTGAGTAAAGAATCCGGCATCGCGAAATCTCTCGCCAAGGCTTGGGGTGTGGTCGCCTGCGATATCAACAACGACGGATGGATGGATTTGTTCGTTGCCAACGACACTGTCGAGAATTTTCTCTTCGTCAACCAAAAGGGAAAATTTGAGGAAGTCGGCCTTGTCGCGGGCGTAGGCTACAGCGCCTACGGACGCGCGCGCTCCGGTATGGGCGTCGACGCCGCCGACTACGACCAGGACGGCTGGGCCGATCTATTCGTCGCCAATGTCGACCAGGAAATGTACTCGCTCTATCACAACAACAAAAACGAAACCTTCAGCGACGCCGCCATCGCCACCGGCATCGGCTCGACAACAAAACTGATGAGCGGCTGGGGTCTGAAGTTCTTCGACTATGACAACGACGGCGATCTCGATCTGTTGCTGTGCAATGGACATCCCGACGACAAAATCGACGGTCGCGTCGCCGGCGTGAAATATCTCGAGCCCATGCTGCTTTTCCACAACACCGGAAAAGGCCTGACCAACGTCAGCGCACAAAGCGGCCCGATTTTCTCGAAGCCCATCGCCGGACGCGGCATGGCCATCGGCGATTTCGACAACGACGGCGCGGTCGATGTTCTGGTCGCGGTCAACAACGACGCGCCCATCCTCCTCAAGAACAACGCCGCTCGCCAGAATCACTGGCTTGGCGTAAACCTCGTCGGCAAAAAGGCAAATCGCGACGCCGTCGGTGCCCGTATCACCTGGCAGGCGGGAGACCTCAAGCGCACCCGTACCAAAGTAGGCGGTGGCAGCTATCTTTCCGCCCACGACCCACGCATTGTGCTCGGCACAGGCAAGCGCGAAAAAATCGACTGGCTCGAAGTAAAGTGGCCCATGCCCGGCGGCACAACCCAGCGTTTCACCGATCTTCCCATCGACCGCTACATCACCATCGTCGAAGGCGAGGCCAAGCCGCTATGAACTTCTTCATCCGTAAGACCGCTAATGGCCTGGAGCGACCGCGAGGCTTCTGTGTAGGGGCGCACTTCACGTGCGTCCCTGCCACGACGAAATCAACACCCACACGAAATCTCGATCAGCAACCGTACTGCGTAACGGTTTTTTCTTTGAGGGGTCTGAGTTTTAGCCCCTGAAAAAGTTTTTTCTCACTCGGCAACATCACGCAAGTCTATTGGGCTCGCAGGTTTTTCAGGAGCGCCCGCGCTCCACGGAGCAAAACGAATGGCTCTCAACTCCACCGACTGGATCGTAATCATCGTCTACTTGGCGATGAATCTCCTCATCAGCCTCTACTATCGCCGCCGCTCCTCTGGCAGCACCGAGGAATTCTTCGTCTCCGGCCGCAACGTCTCCTGGTGGCTGGCAGGCACTTCCATGGTCGCCACCACCTTCGCCGCCGATACCCCTCTCTTCGTCACCGGCGTCGTCGCCCGCAACGGCATCGCGGGCAACTGGATCTGGTGGTCCCAGTGCCTCTCTGGCATGATGACCGTCTTCTTTTTCGCGCGCTATTGGCGCCGCGCCGGCATCCTCACCGATGTTGAATTCGTCGAGCTCCGCTACGAAGGCAAAGCCGCCGCCTTCCTCCGCGGCTTCCGCGCCATCTATCTCGGCGGCCTCATGAACTGCCTCATCCTCGGTTGGGTCATCAAGGCCATGATCAGCATCACCACCGTGTTACTCGGCGATGCCATCGCCCAGGGGCGCGTCCTGCAAATCGGCATCGCTGGCCACAACCTGTTCACCTATACCCTGGGCGAGCCCGCTCACACCGGCCTACTCATCTGCGTCTTGCTCCTCGTGCCGTTCACCGGCATTTACACCTTCATCGGCGGACTTTGGGGCGTCCTGGTGACCGACCTGTTTCAGTTCATCCTGAAAATGTCGATGATCATCGTTCTTGCCTGGGTCGCGGTCAAAAAGGTGGGCGGCATGGCGGCCCTCAAAATTCAGTTGTCGCACGTGAACAATCTCGCCGCGCAATCCGGCCAGACCACCGGCTCCGTCACATCTTTCTTTCCCTCCTTCAATCTCGGATGGACCACCGACGCCCTCTGGACATTGCCCGTCATTACCCTGGTCCTCTATCTCGGCGTCCAATGGTGGGCCAGTTGGTATCCCGGCGCCGAACCCGGTGGTGGAGGCTATGTCGCCCAGCGCATGTTCAGCGCAAGGGACGAGAAAAACTCCCTTGGTGCCACCCTCTGGTTCAACATCGCTAACTACGCCATGCGCTCCTGGCCCTGGGTGGTTACCGGCCTCGTCGCCGTCGCCGTTTACTCGCCCCTCGGCGGGCTGCATCCCAACGCCGAATTCGCCGCCGAACCGGAAAAGGGCTACGTCATGGTCCTGCGGGATTTTCTCCCGCCCGCCCTCCGCGGCCTGATGATCGCCGCCTTCCTCGCTGCCTTCATGTCCACGGTTGGCACCCAGCTCAACTGGGGTACCTCCTACTTTATCAATGACTTCTACCGCCGCTTTGTGGTCCGCAAAGGCACCGAAAAGCACTACGTCTTCGTCAGCAAGCTCTTCATCGTCCTGCTGGTCATTCTGAGCGGCTACACCGCAGCTCACATTTCCTCCATTCAGTCCGCGTGGCAGCTACTCCTGGGAATGGGCGCAGGCACCGGCGGCGTCCTCATGCTTCGCTGGTACTGGTGGCGCGTCAACGCCTGGAGCGAAATCTCCGCCATGATCGCCGCCTTCGTTGTCTCCGTCTCTCTCAACAAGGTGGCATTTTCCGGGAACTCTTCGGTCGTCTTCGCAAAATCCGCGCTAATCACCACGGCCGCTACGACCGTCGTCTGGCTCGTCACCACATTGCTCACCAAACCAGAATCCGACGAACGCCTCCTCAAGTTCTATCGACGCGTCCAGCCCACGGTCCACGGCTGGAAGCGCATCGCCGCCCTGGCCCCCGAAATCAAGCCCGTCCGCGACTTCGGCGCCAACACCTTCGACTGGATCATGGGCTGCACTCTGGTCTACTGCTGCATGTTCGGCATCGGCCATCTCGTCCTTCAGTCCTATCTGATCGGCATGCTGCTCTTGGTAATCGCGGCCATTGCCGGCTACCTCATCTACTGGAGCCTCTCCCGCCGCGGCTGGTCCACCTTCTCCGGCGCCACCGAAACCCCAACCCCTTCCTCGGCCCCAGCCGAGGCAGACTGAGCACCCAAGCGCCAGTAGGGGCAGCCTAGGGGCGTCGCTTTGGCGCGCCCTGCCACCCACGCAAAATCTGTCGATCGGCAAAACTCGCCCCACTAGATTCGCTCAGTGGACACAAACACACGTCGCCGGCGCCCGGCCACACCGGATCTTGGCAACGGCTTCGGGGGCCAACATCGTCAGGATACACCTATCCCTTATTGACAAAATAATGACGTTGCGATAATCTTTCTGAAGCAGAAAAAGCGCCCGTCAAAGGGCGCTTTTCGCATTTCAGTAGGCCAATTTATCCGTAAGCGGCTCCTATGTTTGCGGGAAATGCGCCTGTAAGTCCTTTATCTACAGTACATACGTCAACACCTGGGTGGCATCCCCCCAAAGCGAAAAAAGGGCGAAGATCGCTCTCCGCCCTTCGGTCGATTTTGAGGCCAAAGCCCCGCTAGGCTCAGGGCTTCAACTTCGGCGAAGCCTTCTGCAGCCGCGAGATCAGCGCATGCGCGGAATCAGGAGCCGAGAGGCGCGATTCTTCGACAATATCCTCGGCAGTGACATCCTTCCCGTACAGGCGCTTGTTGGCATCGCCATCCGGGCGCAATGTTGACCCTTCCAGGGAAACGCCTGCGAATGCGCCACGCGACCGCGAGTAGCTCAGCATTTCCGCTCGCAGCGTCACGTCGGTAGCAGCCGCTGCGTCTCGCCCCTTCGGACCTGCCGCAACCGCGGCGTCCGCACCCAGCTTCACCTTGCTGTGCAGCACGCTGTCCGCGCCGCGATTGTTCATCACGAGGATGACGAAGTCGGTAGCCTGTCCGCCAATCTGGAAGCCGACGCTGCCGCCTTCTAGGGCCATCATGGCCGGCGCGCCCCAAGGTCCGACGTAGTCCTTGTGCGTGCGGCACACCATCACGCCGCGGCCATAGCTGCCGCCCACGATGAACGCCGCCTTCAAGACCGACGGGAACACGATGACGCAGCGCGCCTTGTCCAGCAGATCCTGGGGAATGTCGTCGGGAACGTCCAGAATTTCCTTCACGACCGTTCCGGCATTCTGGATCCGGTCATTTTCCTTTTGCTCGTCGTCTTTTCCTTTTGCGGAAGCCGCCGGCACGCACATCACACCCGCGAGGGCGCCCGCCAGCAGCATGGATACCACTTTGTTGCTCACTTTCATCAGCACTGCCTCCTTGGTTTCAATCCAATCAAGTGAACGGGGAAACTTGGCCAATACGGCTATGAGCCGCGGCGATCCGAAATCAGCACGACAATCCCGCCAATGAGCGCAAGCGCGCCCAGAATGGGCGGAATTGGCACGGAGTGACGCTCTTCCTTTGTGGCTTCGATGGGGCCTATGTCCAGGACTTTCTTGTGAGTGGTGTATGTGAAGCCCTGATAAGCGAGGGCCAACACGCCGATAACCAACAAAATGATGCCTAATGGCTTCATTACTTCCCTCCGTTTGGGGCTGAGATTGGGACGTGGAGCTCGCGCCGCTTGCTACGTCCTGCGCAACAGGTGGCCGACGAGTGTTATGAGAAACAGGATCAGGAAGAGATAGAACAAAACCTTGGCAATGCCTGCCGCGGCAACGGCGATGCCAGTGAAGCCCAGCAGAGCTGCGACGAGTGCAACGATGAAAAATCCGAGCGCCCAACGTAACATTGAAGTGCCTCCTATACAGGAGCCTCGACCCCACGGATGCCGAAATCGAGATACCGAATCGAGACTCAAATAAATAGGGTTGGCGATTTCCTAAGGCTCGATTCTGAGCATGTTTTATAAGACCCCTTCAAGTATCACCATACCCGCTAGACCTGACCGGATTCAGAGACATCGTGTATCGCACAATCTGCGTCTAACAGGGCTGGATGTACTGGGTGTTGCGCCCCTTTTTTAGGGTGAAGGATGTAAAAAGTGCGGGCATTCGACAATGCTAATTTGTGTACTAGGACTATGGACATCGATAAACTACAGCAGCACAATGACTTGCCAGCCGGATCCAAGCATCCTGTGATGGTGCGAGAAGTGCACTACCAAGGACTCCAGCTCTTGTGTGCCTGTTTGGCATACTCGTGAATCTACGAAGACCTGAATGAGATTTCAAACCGAGCATTTCTTAGACCAGATCGTTCTGTGTGGCATGTAGAAAATTCGAGAACCACTACTAATATTCCGGGGAATTAAGGAATGGGAGGTGTTCAATGGAGCCATTGAAGTTATTGGTCGCCGATGATCACGAGATCGTACGACGCGGCTTGCGCACGCTTATCGAGTCGCAGCCTGGCTGGCAAGTTACAGCGGAGGCGTCGGACGGGCGGGAAGCGGTAGAAAAAGCCAAGGCAGTCAAGCCCGATGTGACCGTGCTGGACATTGGAATGCCCTCGCTCAACGGATTGGAAGCCGCCCGGCAGATGCTCAAGAACGACGCGCGGGCCAAGATCCTCATTTTGACGATGCACGATTCCGATCCGCTGATTCGTGAAGTTCTGGATGCCGGCGCACGCGGATACGTTTTGAAAACGGATGCCAGCCGCGATCTGGTCACGGCGATCAACGCAGTGCGCAGCAACAAGACATTCTTCACCGCCAAGGTGGCCCAGATCGTTTTGGACGGCTACCTGGACAAGAAGCCCCGGAAAGATCCAGATTCCGCGCAAACGCGTCTGACGCCAAGGCAGCGGGAGATCGTACAGCTGCTAGCCGAAGGTAAGAGCAGCAAGGAAGTGGCGGTAGCTCTGGGGCTCAGCGTCAAGACTGCGGAGACGCATCGCGCCAATATCATGAAGCGGCTGGATTGCCACTCGGTGAGTGAGCTGGTGCGCTATGCGGTGCGCAATAATATTATTGAGGCCTAGCGCGCGATTCAGAGCGTAAAGCTCTCGACGCCAACTTGGCAACAAACGCTCTGGCCGCTCCGCGATCTGCGTAAGAGCGCGTACAGCACGTATAGACGCGCGTTTACCCTCTCTGTTGTATTCCGCACGGATCTCGCGCATGTTTTCCTTTATCCGTAGGCTGCCGTCCAGGACGTGACAGCATGATTGTGCGCACTTCCTGGCGAACCTAAGGAGGTTCCATGAACTGGGATCAGGTGCAAGGAAAATGGAAACAGGTCAGTGGCAAGGTAAAGGAAAAGTGGGGCAATCTTACCGACGACGACTTGCAGTTTGTCGACGGCAAGCGCGAGCAACTGGTTGGTCGCATTCAGGAACGTTACGGAATTGCTAAGGAAGAAGCAGAGCGGCAAGTCGATGAATTTTCCCGGACTTTCGGAACCGATGACGTCACCACCCGGGAAAGAATTCGCAGCGCCGGTGGTGGAAGGTAGGTGATCGAGGCTGCCGCGGGACTTTCGAGCGCCTTGATTTTTTAGACGCCATGCAGAGTCTAACGCCGGAACGCTTGCGAGACACAAGCGCTCCGGCTATTTTTTTGCAACTCTAGAAACTAGCGTCCCATCTCAACCGGACGATCATAGCCGGTCATTTCGAGGTAACCCACTCCGGCGAGTGGAGCCTCTCCTTTTCTCCCGTTGATCTGCACGGATCCTTCCCAATAGTTGGGTGCAAGGCGGGAGCCGCCAGTGAGTTCCTGTGACGGTAAGGACGTCTGGATTTCGAAGTCCATTCGAAGTTTTGGAATTGTAATGCGCCAATGGATGGGGTAATCCGCGTTCGTAGCCTTGCTCTTCCAGCGATCGTTGAGCGGTCGCAGGACAAAATCCGAATCGCGGAGGTGCATGGAGCGGCCTTGCGCGTCGATGAACGTTCCGGATGAGTACGGATCGATCGAACCATCTTTGCGACGGATGCGGAACAGCATCAGCTCCGTGTCGTCTTCCAGTTGCACGCTGAGCCAGTCCCATCCCGCCTGGTCCGCGTCCAGTTGATGGGTAAAGAATTCATGGTCCATCCATGCGAGTCCAGAAACTTCGAATGGTTTCCCGCCCAGGGTGATTTGGCCTTTCGCAGCCAGCCGCGTGAGGGAAATATAGTGCGAGGCCCGACCCGGGCCGTCGGCTTTTTGGCTTACGCCGTTTTCGCCATGGATGATCGGCGGCTTCTCCGCGCGCAAGTCGAGTTCAATCGTGAAGCGGTTGTCGATGGCCTGCAGGGTTTGTTCGTTACCCTTCCAATCGATGCGCCAGTTTCCGTTCCAGATGCGGCCATCGTTCTGACGGACGCCCGCGATGCCGGGCCCGGAACGATTGAGGCGTTCGGCGTAATAGAACCCTCGTGCATCGAGATCGCTCAAGGCCAGATGCGCGAGATAAAGGTCGCGGACGTCCCACACCGATGTCTTCGAAGGATTGCGATCGAGAGCTTGACGGAAAAATGTGAGCTCGAAGCCAAACCGATGGCCGCCGGCGGCTCGCACGTTGCCGGTGTAGTACCACCACTCGGTCTGGAAATCGGGATGGCTGAAGTGATCGCGCGGGAATTCGTAGTGGTAGCCGGGCAAGGCGAGGCGAAATTCCTGACTGGAAACTGGGAAGAGCAAGAGGAGGCCTGTTAGAAAGGCCAAGCTATTCCTCATGCACAACCTCGATCGGGCGCAGACGGACCGCGACGTTAGCCGGATACAAACCGGCGAGAACGGTTGCCAGATAGACGACCGAGAGTGCGCCGACAAGCACGGCGACGGGCCAGTGGAAACGGATGGTCCAGCCAAAGGATTGTTTGTTGATGACGAAGACCAAAATGAGCGAAAGCGTAAAGCCGAGGGCCACGCCTGCTGCCGTGGCGAGCATCCCCAGCAGGGCTGCTTCTGCCACAATGAGCTTGCGGATTTGCGCCGAAGCCGCGCCGAGGAAGCGCAGAAGCGCAAGTTCGCGGCGGCGATCGATTACCAGCGCCAAGAGCGAGCCGGCGACCCCCATAACTGCGATGATCACGGCAACGGCCTCCAGCGCATAGGTAATCGCGAAGGTGCGGTCGAAAATGCGCAGGGCCTCGCCGCGCAGGTCGCGATTGGTGAACAGGAGTACACGGCGGCCTGCCGCGGCGTGCTCGATTGTGGCACGCGCGTCAGCGATGGAAGTACCCGGCGCAACGTAAATGGCCAGATTTGATGGCGCCGGGTCGGGCAGATACCGCAACAACGTTTCGCGGTCTATCAAAATCGTGCCACGCTCGCTGGAATAGTCGTAATAAATATCGGCGATGCGAAAGCCGGAGCGTGTTTCCCCCATCGACAGGGTGATGGAATGGCCCGCCCGCACCTGGTGTTTGTTGGCGAATGGCTCGCTTACGATCACCGCATTTTGGCCGCGCAAGTCCGCCAGCACGGCATTTGTGGAACGGCCTGAGAGAAAATCAACGTTGTGGTAAGAACGCAGAACGTTCAGTTCGATGGACGCAAGTCCGGCGGGCATTCCGTCGTAGCTGATCTCGTATTCGCGCAAGCGGTCAATCGCCGCGACAGCGGGTAAATGCGCGATGGTCTCGACAAGGTCAGTGGAAATGGTGGGATGCCGGTCCGGTCCCACGTTTCCCGCCGGGCGCATGTAAAGGTCGGCGGGCAATTGATCCTCCATCCACAAAAGCACCGTTTGCCGGAAGCTACCAACCATGATCCCGACCGCAGTCATCATGGCGATGGCGGTGGAAAGCGCTCCGACAAGAACAGAGGTGCGGCGAAGCGATGCCGACAGGCTTCGCGAGGCAAGCAACGCTTCGACACCGAAGAGCTTGCCGAGCGAGCGACCCGCCAAATGCATTGCGCCGGCCACGAAGGCTGGAATCGCCAGGGCTGAAGCGAGGATCAGCAACAGCGTCGCGAGATAACCGAGTAAAGGCTTTCCGCCGACGGCGGGCGCACGTGACGCCGCTAGCGCGGCAAATCCCAGCGCGAAAGCCCATAGCAAATCACGCAGTTTGTGAACGGCCGCAAGATATTCGCGCCTGCCACGGGCCATGGCTTCGACCGGGGCGACCAGTGACGCTTCCCGCGCCGGAGAATAGGCCGAGGCGACGGAAACGCCGATGCCGATGATGAACGCGAGAATCACGGCGCCGGCGTCCAAATCAAGGGGGCCGGGGCGGCTGCTCACGTAGAGGGACTCGACGGTGGCGGACATCAATTTGATCGCCACGGAAGCCATCAGGCGGCCCACAGGCAAGCCGAGCACGGTGCCGAGAAGACCGAAGCAGAAGGCTTCGCCGAGAAACGCAATCAGCACGGCGGCCCGGCTAGCGCCCAGGGCGCGCACGATGCCAATATCCGCGCGGCGTCGCACGACCGATACCGAAATGGTGTTGTAGATCAGGAACGCTCCGACAACCAGAGCGATATAGCTGAGCAATCGCAAGTTCCAGCGGAAAGCCGCCAGCATTTTGCGATTTTCCGCGGTGCTTGTGCCTGCAAGGCGTACTTCCGTGCCGGCGGGAAGTATGGCGCTAAGGCGTTGCTGCCAAGTGTCCAGCGTCATTTCTTGCGGAATCTTGACCAGCACTCGATCAATGGTGCCAAGCCGACCGAGCGCGCGCTGCGCCGTCGCTATGTCCATCACGATTGCCGCGGCGCTACCGTTCGAATCGGGGAACACGCCGCGAACCGTATATTCCGCGAGATGATCGTTGATCAGTAGTGGAACGCGATCGCCGATGCCACGTTTGAAGCTCTCGCCCAGCCAGACGGTGTCGTAATCGGACAGATATTTCAGGCTGTCCTGCAGATTGGCGATGTCCACGCCGGAGGGGCGCGTAGAAAGTTCGCTGACGTTGGCAACAAGGTCCAATCCGATGAGGGGAACGCTTTGTCGCGTATCCGTCAGGACCGCGTAGCCGTCGATGCGTGGTGAAATTCGCAAGGCATAAGGCATTGCCGCGAGCGCACCTACAACGCGCTCGGGCACGCCACCGGTAGCCACAATCTCGAGGTCATTATCGCCGGCCAGAGTTTCCAGGGATGAATGGAACGAGCCAGTCGCGGCATTCCCAGCCAGATCGATAGCCAGCACCACGGCGACACCCAGCGCGATCGCCAGCGCCGCGAGGGCAGTACGCGCGGGCTCCGCCCACAGCGGGCGACAGATCAGTCGATAGAAAAGTGAAAAGCGCGGCATCTCAGCGGCGCTCGATTTCCTGAATGCGGCCGTCGCGCAAGCGGACTACGACGTTAGCCAGCGCGGCAGCCTCGACGCTGTGGGTGGCCATGATCGTCGCCGTGTGTTGTTCACGGGTGACGCCGAGCAGCAGTTGCAGAATCACATTGCCCGTCGCGGTATCCAGATTTCCGGTGGGCTCGTCGGCCAGTAAGATACTTGGCCGGTGAATGAGCGCACGCGCAATGGCCACGCGCTGCATTTGACCTCCTGAAAGCTGATGGGGATAGCGTTCACCGAGACCCTCGAGCTCCACCAAGGCAAGACGCTCGGCAGCGGACGCCCGTGCGTTGCGCTGGCCTGCGAGCAGCAAGGGCAGCTCGACATTTTCGAAAACCGTGAGGGTGTGCAGGAGTTGAAAGGATTGAAAAATAAAGCCGACCTTTTCGCGCCGAAGTTTCGTCAGCGCCGAATCCTTCAGTGAGGATGTTGCGACCCCACCCACCAGAACCTCGCCTGCCGTCGGAAAATCCATAGCTCCAGCCAGGTTCAGGAGCGTGGATTTGCCGCAACCACTACGACCCACGAGGGCCACAAATTCGCCCGATGCGATGTCGAGAGAAACGCTGTCGAGCGCGCGAACGCGTTGATCGTCAGTGATGTAGTCCTTGGTGACGTGGTGGAAGGAGAGAGCGGGCATCCATGGAGCATTCTGAGGAGAAGCGGTGAAGAGAGCAACCTGGTTGGCCGGCGGGCCGAAAGTGCGTCCAGGGAGCGACCCACCCTTTGCAACAAATCGCAAAGGGCAGGCCTCACAGGTGAGGTGGTCGACCGATCGGCGTAGTGCGGTTAGTGTTTTGCTGTCGTCAACGCAGTTTCAATCGCGCTGGTTACTTCGGGTGAGTCTGGCGTCACTTTGGGTTCAAAACGCGCGACGATCTGACCGTCTGGCCCGACCAAGAATTTCGTGAAATTCCATTGAATGTCGCCACCGGTTTTCGGATTCACCGACTTATCGGTCAAATATTGATACAGCGGCGTTTTGTCGTCGCCTTTTACCGAAACCTTCGACATCATCGGAAACTTCACATTGTATTTGGTGGAGCAGAAGGTCTTGATCTCTTCGTTCGTGCCGGGCTCTTGCGCGCCAAAATTATTCGCCGGGATGCCTACGATCACGAACCCGCGATCCTTGTACTTCTCGTAGATCGATTCCAGCGCAGTGTATTGCGGCGTGAACCCGCATCGGCTTGCAACGTTGACCAGCATCACGACCTTGCCTTTGTATGCAGATAGCGGCGCAGCCTGGCCATCGATGCTGTTCAGCGTAAAATCGTAAATTGTCTTGGCGCCAGCCAGCAGCGCCGCGCAAAACATCAGGCACAACACCAACAGCATTGTTCCCCTTAACATGATTCCTCCGGTTCGTTCGGCAGAATTGGTGTATGCGGCGGACTAAGGCTGGGTCGCAACAATCGTTGTACGCTCCTGCCGCGGCAGACATTCTATGATACTTCAAACATCCGTTGAGCCCGGTTTCTCGGTGGTATAGACTTCCGCGGGCAAAATGATGGTCTCCCTAATCGTCACGCCCGCAGGGAAAGAAGACACTACTCGTGCCCAATCCTTCAGGTAGATGTGCCAGGCGATTGATCTGCCGCGTCGCGCTGACGGTCTTAATTACCCTTTCGGCGTGTGGGCTGGCCTTCGCCGACGGGTGGCAACACGTCGCTGCGGTGCAGCGCGTCGACAAATTGCCGGATGGCATCGAGCTGACCGCCGGCCGCGCGAAAGTCCGCATCACATTGTTCCACCATGGCGTCGCTCGAGTGCGCGCTGCGTTCGATGGTAATTTTCCTAAAGACACTTCGTGGGCGGTCATCGAATCCCCGGAACCGCCGCAATTCAAAATCGACGACACCAAGACGGAGGTACGGCTCAGTTCGCCTTCGCTACATGTTGTCGTGAAGAAATCGCCGCTGCTTGTTAGCTTCACCGACGCTTCCGGCAACACGCTGCTCGCCGACGTGCCCTCGCTTCCGATGGCATGGAATGGTAGCCGCATTCGAAACTGGAAAATGTTGCCTCCCGACGAAAATTATTACGGCCTCGGCGACAAGACCGGCCCGATCAGCCGGCGCAATCGCTCGTTCATCAACTGGAACACCGACGAGTTTGGCTTCGGCGAATCGAGCGACCCTATCTACAAGACGCTTCCGTTTTTCATCGGATTGCGCAAAGGCACTGCCTACGGCGTTTTCTTCGACAACACCTGGCGCAGCAGTTTTGATTTTGGCAAGGAGTCGCCGGACTATTTTTCCTTCGGGGCTGAAGGCGGCGAGTTAAATTATTATTTTTTTGCAGGACCCGATCCGAAGCGCGTCGTGCAGGCTTACACCGCTTTGACCGGCCGCGCTCCCCTGCCGCCGCTTTGGACCCTCGGCTATCAGCAATGCCGGTTCACGTACTATCCCGAGGCCCGCGTCCGAGAGATCGCGCAGCTGCTGCGCCAGAAGAAAATTCCTGCGGATGTCATCTACCTCGACATCGACTACCAGCGTGGGTACGCGCCATTTACTATCAATCGCGAATATTTTCCGCATTTCGAGCAGATGATCGCTGATCTTCGCGCGCAAGGCATCCGCATCATCGCCATCACTGATCTGCACATCAAGAAAGATCCCGATCACGGATACGCTCCTTACGATTCCGGGATGAAGGAAGACCTGTTCGTCAAAAATCCCGATGGCTCGGTTTTCGTCGGCCCGGTATGGCCCGGTGACAGCGTCTTTCCGGACTTCACGCTGACCCGCGTGCGCGAATGGTGGGGCAAGCTCTACAAGGATTTTTTGGCGATGGGGATTTCCGGCTTCTGGAACGACATGAACGAGCCGTCCGTTTTCCAGCGCGCCGACAAGACCATGCCGCTCGAAACGCGGCACCGCATGGACGACGGAACATCGGTGGACCATCGAGCGGTGCACAACATGTTTGGCATGCAAAACGCCCGCGCGACGTATGAAGGTCTGCGCAAATTGCAAGGCGATGAGCGGCCATTCGTTCTCACGCGCGCGGCGTATGCCGGCACCGAGCGCTATGCCGCCACGTGGACTGGCGACAACAGTGCAACGTGGAATCACTTATGGATGAGCACGCCCATGCTGCTCAACCTCGGTCTTTCGGGCTACCCGCTAGCGGGAGACGATATCGGCGGTTTCGCAGGCACACCGCCAGCGGATCTGCTGACGCGATGGTACGAGGTCGGCGCGTTCAATCCCATTTATCGCAATCACGCCAACAAAGGTACCGGCGATCACGAGCCCTGGGCCAATGGCCTTGAGCATGAAACCATTCGGCGGCGTTACATTGAGCTGCGCTACAAATTGTTGCCGTATATTTACACCGGCATTGAAGAGACCACGCGCACGGGCGTGCCGTTCATGCGCCCGCTATTTCTGGATTATCCGCAGGTGGAAGGGTTGTATCGCGACGATCGCGACTTCTTGTTCGGGCGAGACATTCTGGTCGAGCCGGTGCTCACGGAAAAAGTCGATCCCATGGAGATTACGCTGCCTCCTGGCGACTGGTATGACTTCTGGACGGCCCAGAAACACGCGAGCAGCGAAAAAATCACACTGCGTCCGGCAATCGACGAGATGCCGATCTACATTCGCGCGGGAGCGATTATTCCCATGCAGCCGTTGGTGCAAAGCACGAGCGAAAAGCCAAACGGTCCGTTGCAACTGCGGGTTTATCCGGGCGGGGATTGCCGCGGTTCGCTTTATCAGGATGACGGTCACACATTCGCCTACGAGCGGGGCGAATTTCTCCGCGTGAACTATTCCTGCCAGGGCTCAGCGAGTTCTGTCACCGTGAGCGCCAAAACCGAAAAAGATGGATTTCAACCGTGGTGGCAGTCCGTGGAGGTAACCGTTTTCGGGGTGGACGGTGAACCCCAACAACTGCGCATGGCCAATCACGCCGTCCAGGGCGCGCGCTATAGCGCCGATTCTCATTCGGTAACACTGACCGTTCCGGAAGCAAATAAGGATTGGACGATTCAGATCGATTACTGACGCTTAGCCGTTCGTCAATTCAAAGTGAAGGCGGAGATCGACTCCGCGGGCATTGTTAGCCGCAATTCTTTACCGGAAAATTCCGTCTTCGCGTCCCCAAATAACGGCGTTATCGCCAACAGTCCCTTTGCAGGAGTATCCACCAGCGGAATCCGGAGCTCCCGCGATCGCGGAGCCACGTTGAGTGCCACAACCGTGCTCTCCTCGTCGGTCTGCCGCAAGAAAACGTAAGTGGTGTCGTCCGATTCCAGGTGCCACAACCGTCCCGTCGCGAGCGCAGGATGTTCGCGCCGCAGTTGCAGCAGAGATTGCACGTACGAAAACAGAGCTTGCTGTTCCAGGGAGCGTCCGGTCGCCTCGAAGGCATTTTTCGAATCGTCCGGCCAACCACCCGGAAAATCATGGCGATTTTCCGGGTCGTCGCCGCCGGTCATACCGATTTCGTCGCCGTAGTAAAGCTGAGGAATACCGCGCAGTGTCAGAGCCAGGCCGAACGCCAGCTTTTGTTTGGCCATTGAGCTTCCCGCCGCGCCTGCGAAGCGCGCCACATCGTGATTCGCAAAGAAAGTGATCAAGTCATCGGGCCGCTGGTACAGCGAATCATGTCGCAAGACGTCGGCCAGCCGCCCTGCCGGAGCGCCTCGCAGCAACACATCGCGCAATGCGAAGTACATCGGGTAATCAAAAACGGTCGCGACTCCTGAGTCGATGCCGTCCGCACGCCGCTGGCCGCCGACAAAAAACGAAGTCACACTCGGATCTGGATGGAAAACTTCGCCGATGGTCGTCAGCCTCGGATATATCTTTCGCAAGCCTGCATGCCAGACCGACCAAAATTGCCGCGATACGTAGGGAAATGTATCGATCCGGTAGCCGTCGAGCCCGGAGGACTCCGCCCACCAAATGGCGTTCTGCAACAGATACTGCGCCAGCACGGGATTTTCACTGTTCAGGTCCGGCAGCACGCCGAAAAACCAGCCTTCCGTCAGATTCCGCGAAAACTCTGGCGGCGCGTGCGGATCCACCAGCCTCTCGAACGGATCGTGATTCGCGGCTTGCGCCTCGCTCATGCCATAAAATGATCGCGGCATTGGTGTTGACGAATTCGTATGATGCTGCAGCGTGCCGTGAAACCAATCTGGCAGCGGCGGCGAGGTGACCCAGGGATGTTTTGGTCCGACGTGATTCGGAACGATATCGAACAGGATCTTCATCCGCTGCTGGTGCGCAGCGGCCACCAGCTCCTGATAGTCGCGCAATGCGCCGAGATGGGGCTCGACGCCATACAAATCGACAGCGCCGTATCCGTGGTAGTCCTCCGGTGCGCCGTTCTTCACGATCGGGGTAAGCCACACCGTAGTTACCCCTAAGTCCTTCAGATACGGCAAACGCTCGCGAACCCCTCGAAGATCTCCCCCGTGATACGCGCGCGCTCTCGCGCGGTCGTGAGAGCCTTGTTCGTCGGCCGGCTCGTCGTTGGTTGGGTCACCATTGGCGAAGCGGTCCGGCATAATCAGATAGATGACGTCGTTTGAGTTGACGCCTTGAAATTTGTGAATAGTCTCGCTGCGATTCGCGAGCGGCAGCTCAAAGGATGTCATTCCCGTCGGCGTAGTTATCCGGCAGACCGCCGTACCTGATTTCATTCCCGGACCGAACTTGAGCCACACGAAGAGGTACTTGCCCTTGGCGGTCGACTGCGTGCGCTGCACGATCAGGTTTGCGAGATTGCATTCCACCTTCATCGCATCAAGCCCACTTCCAGACAGCAGCACCATCAGGTCCGGTGTCATGCCAATCCACCAATTCGGCGGCTCGACTTTGGTAACCGCGGGAGCGTTGTTGGCCGCGGGTGGATTCTGGCCTGGTTGTGCGGCGGTTCGGGCGGATAAGGCCGGCAAGAATCCGGTTACAACCGAGATCAGAGCAAGAGGGAAAATCAGGCTACCAGGGCTTGGTCGCGAACCGGAAGGTAGTTTGCACACGTCGAAAGCATAGGGAAAAAGAGAAGGAATCGCCAGCCATGCCGCTTACTTGAGAGGCGCCTGCGCGAAAACCAGCCGGCCAAACACTTCGGGCACATGAAAATTCGGCTGAGGCGTTCGTGTCGCCTGCCAGGAGGAATAGAATCGCGGCTCGCTCGGTCCTTCCACTCGGAAGAAATTAACGCGCCACGCTATTGCGGGATCGAACGATGCCGTCAGGCTCTTCATCGGCAACGCCAGAACCGCACGCCACTTCTTGGCGGCGCTATCGACGTCGACGCGTCGCCGCATCCCGCTTTGCAAATCGCGGCGTGGACCTGCGCCGATGTCCAGATCGATCCAGAATCCATTTGGCGCGACTTCGATTTCTTTGTATCGCCGCAGCTGCGACGCATCCGGCTGCAAAAAGGTCTCGCAGACGTCGCGCTCCCACAGCTGATTCCTTCGGCCACCGGAATCGGAATCCGGGAACACTGTCAGCACCCGATAGCGCGCGTCAAAGCGTAAATACAAAGTGTCCTGCGTCCACAGCAGGCGCACCTCGGTTTCCCGCTCGGGGTCGGCGTTCAGCCCTTGCCAGTCCGTGCTGAAGCGCACCGGCGGTGTGATTTCCCACGCGGAGTCCACCGGGAATCCATTGACATCGATTGCGCCTTTAAAGTGAACGGCGGTAGCCGTCTCGGTTGTCATTTCGTTGGCCGACAATGATAAATCATGTTCCCACGTATGTTCGGCTCGGGCCGACGCCCGTGCCCAGTCGATTACAACTAGGGCAGATGCGCATGCTAGAAACGCAAGGGCCGCCACCAGCAGCCGGCGAACTTTTTGCGCACGCCCCTTCGTCCTCGTTCGAACGACGTCAAAACCCCGTGCTAGCATCGATTTTGGTCGAACCCCTAGCCTGAAAGAGCAACCTGGCGCAACAATTTCCGGAGGCCTCGATGATCGAGCCCGTCAACGCTGAAGAGTACATGACACAAACCACGCGACGCAGCCCCGATCAATTTCAATACGTCAAATTTAGGGTCGCCAAAAGCGTCGCCCGCATGACCCTCAGCCGGCCAGAGCACAATCTTCTCAACGAAGCGATGCTCCGCGAAATCGCGGATGGCATTGCGTTCGCCGGCAACGACCAGGATGTGAGAATCATTGTCCTGGACTCCGCTTGCAAAGTGTTCAGCGGAGGCATCGACATCGGTGAATATACCTCACAGCGCGTGTTTCAGATGCTCGATGCATTCCACGCCGCCTTCGCCGGAATGCTCGATGTCGGCAAGCCGGTTCTGTGTGTCGTAAATGGCCCCGCGATCGGCGGCGGGGCGGAGTTGGCCGCGTTCGGTGATCTCGTGGTCGCCACTCCAAAAGCGCGCTTCGCCCAGCCCGAAATCACCATCGGCGTTTTTCCCCCACTTGCGTCGACGATTCTCCCGTTTCTCGTTGGCCCCAAGACCGCGCTGGAAATTGTCCTCACCGGCGAAGTCATCAGCGCGGAACGCGCACTGGAACTCGGCCTGGTGAATCGCTTGGTCCCCGAGGCGCAACTCGACAAAACGGTCGACGATCTGGTCGCCCGCATCTCCGGCCATTCCGGCCCGGTGCTCACCATGGCCAAGAAAGCCATTCTCGGCGGCATGGGCCTTTCGCTGCGGGAAGGGCTGAAGCAATCGATGAACATCTTTCTCAACGAGCTCTACCGCCTGGAAGATTCTCAGGAAGGCCTGCGCGCGCTGGTCGAAAAACGCAAGCCCAACTGGAAAAACCGTTAGCACCCGGCATCGCATCGAGATCTGGCATCTGTAGTACACGCCCTCATGGATGAGGCTTGTGCGATCGGTAGCGAGATCGAACCACGGACGCCGGCTCCGCGGATTGACACTCTCGCAATGCGCACCTTACACTCATATATATCAATTTGCAGGCAAGGGAAGCGGGGAAGGCCGTGAGAATCGGCCGCGGTCCCGCCACTGTGATCGGCCCAAACGCCGTAAGCCAGGCTACCCTCCCTCGTCGCATCGGCACTGCGTTCTTCGCGAGAAGGAACGCCGCCGGCAGCCCCATCGCTACTCGCATGGGGCTTTTTTGTTAACGTTGAACCAGAAAACCCATCTCGCCGCGTTGCGAAGGGAATTCGTGCAGCAATTTTGCTCAGCCATGACCAGAATCCGAACCGCTGCTTGCCTTATCGCTGCTGCGGCGACCATGTTTTCTACTGGTTCACCAAGCCGGGCGCAGACCCAATCGCACGCCGCGACGCCCGCAACCGCCGCTACTGCCGCGCAAATCGCTCCGAAATCCGAGACCCGCGAGGTTATCGACGAAACCGGCCGCTCCATTCGCATTCCGCAATCCATCCACCGCGTAGTCTCGCTCGCTCCCAGTATCACCGAGACTCTCTACGCCCTCGGCCTCCAGGACGAACTGGTTGGCGACACCGATTACTGCGACTATCCTCCCGACGCGCAGCACAAGCCCAAGGTAGGCGGTGCGATCAATCCCAGCATTGAAGCCATCGCCGCTCTTCATCCCGACCTCGTGCTGGTCACCAAGGCCCTCAATCGCCTGGACACCGTCCGCGCCCTGGCCGATCTGAACATTCCGTCGTACGCCACCGATCCCCACACCGTCGCTGAAATACTTTCCTCCACGCAACACCTCGCCGAACTGCTCGGCGTCCCGGAATCCGGCGCAGCCATCGTCAAGGACCTCCAGGCACGTCTCGCCGGAACGCAACAGCGTCTGGCTTCCTTTCCGCAGCGCCGCGTACTCTTCGTCGTCTGGCCTCAGCCCTTGATCTCCATCGGCAAAAAAACTTTCATCGCCGACGCGCTTTTCTACGCCGGTGCCACTTCCATCATCGATTCGTCTCAAGACTGGCCGCAGGTAAGCCTCGAGGAAGTGGTCCGCCAGCAGCCCGAATTTCTCGTCTTCGCTGAGTCTCACGCCAGCGAAGCCCCGCCAGGCATCGACTCGCTCGCAAATCTCCCGGGCTGGCGCGTACTCGACGCCGTCAAGAATCGCCACTACGCCCTGGTCAGCGACGCTGTGAATCGTCCCGCGTTACGCATCGTGTCCGCCATCGAATCTTTAGCCAAGCAACTGCATCCGGAAGCCTATCCGGTGGCACGTGGCGCAGAGAAAGACAATCTGACCGGCTACCATGGAACTGTCCCGCCTCTATCGGCTACCGCCTTGCGATTGCCGCAATCCTTTCTTTCGTTCATGGCGCCATCAGCGGAAGCACTCGCATCCACTCCGGAGCACGCATGCAGCCTCTGACGCTCTGGCGTGTACTCGCGCGTTGCGGAATCCTCGCTGTCATACTCTTTGTCGTCGTTGTCGTCGCTCTCAAATTCGGCGCCGTGCAAGTCTCCCTCTGGGGCCTCGGACGCGACCTCATCAGCGTCATCCTTCACCGCACCAGCGCCATTTCCACTGACTACGGCATGATCGTCATCGATATTCGTCTACCGCGAATCCTGCTGGCGATTTTCGTCGGTGCTGCGCTCTCCGTCGCCGGCACCAGTTTCCAGGCGCTGCTGCGCAATCCGCTCGCCGACCCGTACGTCCTGGGTGTTTCCAGTGGTGCCGCACTCGGCGCTGTTCTCGCCTTGATCGTTGAGCCGCACATCGCTCTGCCTCCTGCGGTCACCGCATTGTTGACCCCGCTCGGGGCGTTCCTCGGCGCCGCCGCCACCATCGCCTCCGTCTACGTTCTCGGCCGCCGTGAGGGCCTTCTCGATACCAACACGCTCCTCCTCGCCGGCATTATCACGGCTTCCTTTCTCTCCGCGATCATCATCTTCCTCATGACCACCCTCGTCAGCCGCGATCTCCACGGCATGCAATTCTGGCTGATGGGCGATCTTTCCATTGCACTCCAGCGAAACCTCCGCTGGATTCTCGGCGTCACTTTCGCCATCGCCGCCGCCGCGATCTACACGACCGCGGGTGATCTCAACCTCCTGCTCTCCGGCGAAAAAGAAGCCATGCACCTCGGCGTGGACGTTCCCCGCGTCCGCCTCGTCGTCTACATCGCTGCCTCGGTGCTCACCGGACTGGCCGTTTCCGTCAGCGGCGCCATCGGCTACATCGGCCTCCTCGTCCCGCACGTCATGCGCTGGATTTTCGGCTCCGACCATCGCATCTTGATCCCCACGGCCGCGTTCGGCGGAGCAATCGCGCTGGTCATCGCCGACACCCTCGCGCGCACCGTTGTTGCCCCCGCCGAAATTCCCGTCGGCGCCATGACCGCCCTCGCCGGCGCTCCGCTCTTCATCTATCTGCTCCGGAAGCGCCTCGCATGACCGCCGCCACTCGCAACTCCGCCGCCCAGAACGCCCTCGACGCCACGCGCGCATCCAGCGAATTTCGCCTCAGCGTTGAACAAGTCAGCTACGCGTACTCCCCCAATCCTGCGCAGGCGCCGCTGTTCACTCTCGAAGCCAGCAGCTTCCAGGCTCGCCCCGCCGAAATTGTCGCCGTACTCGGGCCCAATGCCAGCGGCAAGTCCACGCTGCTCAAGCTCATCGCCGGCGCGATCGACCCCATGTCCGGTCGCGTCCTCCTCAATGGCGTCGCCACCAACTCGCTCTCTCCGCGCGATCGCGCGCAACGCATTGCCATGGTGCAGCAGGAAAGCCCGCTTCCGTTTCCGTTCCGCGCCTGGGAATTTGTTTTGCAGGGGCGTCACGCCTACGGCCGCTCGCTGCGTTTCGAAAACGATCAGGACATCGCCATCGCCCGCAACGCCCTAGCGCAAGTCGGCGCAGAACATCTCACCGACCGCTACATGGATCAGATCTCCGGCGGCGAAAAGCAGCGCGTCATCCTCGCCCGCGCGCTCACCCAGCAGCCGCAACTCCTTCTGCTCGACGAGCCCACGCTGCATCTCGACATCGGCGCCCAAGTCAGCCTGCTCGAAACGCTCCGCCGCCTGGCCGCCGCCAATCGCTACACCGTCGTGGTCGTAACGCACGAGCTGAATCTCGCCGCTGAATATTCCGATCAAGTCGTGCTCCTGCAAAAGGGCAGGAGCCTCCGCGTTGGCCCGCCCGCCGCCGTCTACCAGCGCGAATTGCTCGAACAGGTTTTCCAGACCTCGCTCTCCGTGGAGCTCGGCTCATCCGGCCGTCCTCGCGTAAGCGTGCTGCCTGGATCGCAGTCGTCGTAAAGGGTCGTTGCAGTTGAATTTTCTCTAGGAGGTGGGAACTTCAGCTCACACGCAACCGTTTGCACTACCTCGACGCCTAGATTGTTGGTAATCGGCGTACACGCGTAACCAAACAGCGGGCCCAGCCCCCAACAACAACCGCGAACTTCGTGCTCGGGAAGACGGGACCTATTTAAGCCGTCGCCGACGCGCGACTGTACGGCGGAACCATTCTGCGCCGGCCACTGCGCCGCATCGCTCGTTCACCAAAAAACGGGCAGCGCCGCGGGAAGGCCCGCAGAGTCCACGAATGTGGACCGCGTTCTTGTAGCACCGTCAGGGCCCGGCTTTAGCCGCACAGGGCAACCTTCGGGGCCGCAAGAGTCGCTTTCACCGCCAAGCCAGGAGACCGGCGAAGTTCGCAGCCTGCTCGACGCTTTACCCGCATCGTCAGGCCAGCCTCGACCTCCCACGCGTAAGGGAGCGGAGGACCAATGAAAACGATAATTCGCCGTCTCTCCTTATCACTCGCTCTGTTTTTCGCATTCGTTGTCTCGTCGCAATCATCTCTCGCACAAGATCATGCTGCTCTCAGCGGCAAAGTTCTCGACCCCGACGGTCGTGTCGTTTCCCGCGCCCGCGTCAATCTCCTCTCCGGCCTGAATCCCATCGACGATCGCGACACCGACTCCGCGGGCCAGTTCCGTTTCGAAGGCTTGTTGGCCGGCACCTACACGCTGGTCGCGAATGTCTCGGGCTTCTCCACCCTTTCCACGAGCATCGATCTTCGAGCCGGCGAAGACCGTACTGTTGACCTTCATCTGCAGGTAAGCGCCGTCGAAGAACACGTCGTAGTCTCCGCGGCGCCGGGCGGAGTGCTCTCTACGCAGATCGGCTCCTCCGTTAGCGTCATCACCAAACAGGACATCGAAGACCAGGGTGTGCAGAACATTTACGAATCGCTGCGCGAAATCCCCGGCGTCAATGTCAGCCAGACCGGCCGGCACGGTGGTGTCGCCAGCGTCTTCATTCGAGGCGGCAACTCCAACTACAACCTCGTCATGATCGACGGGATCCAGCTGAATCAATTCGGTGGCGATTTTGATTTCTCCTCCCTCGGCGTCGACGGCGTAGATCACATCGAAGTTTCGCGCGGCCCGCAAAGCGCGCTCTACGGATCCAACGCCATGGCTGGTGTCGTTAATATCGTCAGCGAGCGCGGCGAAGGGCCGCCGCAGTTCTCATTCCTGGCCGAAGGCGGCAGCTTCACCACACGCCGCTTCGCCGGCGGGGGCAGCGGTTTGACCCACGGTTTCAGCTGGGGGTTCAATCTCTCGCGGCTGGATTCCGGCGGCGTCGTGCAGAACGACAACTACCGCAACCAGAGCGCCTACGTTAGTCTCGGCTATTCGCGCACGCCGAAGCGCCAGTTCATGTTCCATTTCTTCGGCAACGCCAACGACGCTGGCGCTCCCGGGCCGTACGGCTCCGATCCCGATCATCTTTTCTTCGGCCTCGACACCGTCTCGCGTGCCAAACAAAATCTCTTCGCTTATCAAGCCAGCTATGCTGAACAGTTCACCAGCCGCCTGCGTCAGGTCTTCACCCTCAGCGTAACTCCGGATCGCTCCTACTTTATTTCTCCGTTCGGCGACTCGTTCGAAAAAAATCTTCGTGTCGACGTCGCCACGCACGGCGAACTTAACGTCTCTGCGAAGGACTCCTTCGTCTACGGCTTCGAGTTCAATCACGAACAGATCGAAGACACCTTCATCATCAACGCCAGCGCCGACCCGTTCACTCTCCCGCGCGCCAGCTATGCCTACTTCGCCGAGAATCGCTGGAGTCCCACCAAGCGCTTCGTCCTGACCGCTGGAGTCCGTGTCGACAACATCCGCACCGATGCCCTCCCCGAGGATCCCATCGACGGCCGCCCGTTTTTGCCGAAAGCCACCGTCACCAAGGCCAATCCGCGGATTACCGCCGCGTATCTCCTCCGTGATTCCGCCGTGTCGTCCGATCGCCTCGGCGCCATGCGTCTCCACGGAAGTTTTGGCACCGGCATTCGCGCTCCCGGGGGATTCGAGCTCGCCTTCACCGACAATCCCGCGCTGAAACCCGAACGCAGCATCAGCTTCGATCTAGGCGTCGAGCAACGCTTCTTCAACGATCGCGCCATTTTCGACGTCACCTATTTCTATAACCGCTACAAGGATCAGATCGTCGTTCTCGGCGGAAGCCTCACCAATCTCAGCACCTTCACCTCCGACAACCTCGCGAATTCCCGCGCCCAGGGCCTGGAAACCACGCTCCGTCTTCGCCCCATCCGCTCCGTCGAGCTTTCGGCGCAGTATACCTGGCTCAACTCCACCATCCTTGCCCTCGACGGCAGCACCCTGGTCAACACGCCGTTCGAAGTCGGCCAGCCGCTCCTGCGCCGGCCGCGCGAATCGGCGGCCTACAACATTACCTGGACCCACAAGCGCCTCATGCTCAACACCAACGCCTTCATCCGCGGCGCGGTGTTCGACGTCGAACCCAACGACGGTACGTTCGCCTGCGTTCTCGGTTTGTCATGTCTGTTCCGCAACAAGGGCTACGTCCTGGCGAATGTAGGCTTCGCCTACACTCTCCCTGCCGGCGTGGAAATTTATGGCCGCCTCAACAATTTTCTCAACCAGAAATACGAAGAGTCTCTGGGCTTTCCCGCCCTCCACCTCAATTTCTTGGCGGGGATCAAATTCCGCATCCCCTCGCGCTGACATGTCCCAGCGACTCGAGTCACGGTCTTGGGTGGCCCATCCTTTGCGCTTTTCGCAAAGGGTGGGTCGCTCCGTTGCCGCGGACGTTTCCGCAGAGCGTCTGCTTCCCATGGAAGCAGCTCCATCGCTTCTCTTCGTGAGGCCAACGCATGCCTGAGCCCATCCTCTTTTGCTGGTCCGGCGGCAAAGACTCCGCCATGGCCCTCCACGCACTTCAGCAATCCCCGGACGTCCAAATCGTCGCTCTCCTCACCACCGTCACCGAAACCTACGACCGCATCAGCATGCACGGCGTCCGCCGCGAACTCCTTCTCCTTCAAGCGCAATCGATCGGCATCCCGCTCCACGAAGTTCGCATTCCCCCGCAATGCGTCAACCCGCTCTACGAACAGCGTATGGAGGAAGCCCTCCGCATCCACCACGTGCAAGGCGTCCGCTCTGTCGCTTTCGGTGACATCTTCCTCGAAGACCTGCGCGCCTACCGCGAGACAAATCTCGGGCGCATCGGCATGACCGCCATCTTCCCCATTTGGAAGCGCGACACCCGCGAGCTCATCCGCCACTTCCACACGCACAAATTTCGCGCCATCACTGCCTGCATTGATCCAAAAATTCTGCCGCATACATTCGCAGGCCGCGAACTCGACGATGGTTTCTTCCGCGATCTCCCGCCGCAAGCCGATCCCTGCGGCGAAAACGGCGAATTCCATACCTTCGCCTTCGACGGCCCGATATTCCGCCACGCGATTCCTTTCCGCGCCGGCGAAGTAATCGAACGCGACGCCTTTGTCTTCTGCGATCTGTTACCCGAACCGTAGTAGCGGGTTCTTTAGACCCGCAACAACGAATTGCTGAAATCACTGGAAGAGAACAACTAAGCGAAGGAGAAAAATCCAATGAACTCAGAAACCATGCACCGCGAAAATCTCATCATCCGCACAGTCGTCATCCTGGCCATGATCGCGCTGGCCGCGGTACTCCGCGTCATGCCTCATCCGTGGAACTTCACCCCAGTAGGCGCCATGGCGCTGTTCTCGGGTGCCGTGATCAAGGATCGCCGTCTCGCCTTTCTCTTCCCGCTTGTCGCCCTGTTCGTCGGCGATATCTTCGTCGGCTTCCACAAACTGATGCCCCTCGTATACGCCAGTTTCCTCGTTGACGTCGCGTTCGGCTACTGGATCCGCGATCACCGCACTGTCGCCCGCATCGGCGGCGTCACGCTCCTCGGCGCCATTCAATTCTTCCTCGTGACCAACTTCGGCGTCTGGGCCTTCCTGGAAGGCTGGCCGCACACCGCTGCGGGACTGCTCGCCTGCTACGTCGCCGGTCTTCCGCTCCTGCTGAACACGCTAGCCGGCGACGCCTTCTACGCCACCCTGTTCTTTGGTGGCTTTGCCCTCGCCGAGCGCCTGTTCCCCGTCCTCCGCGAACAATCAGACTCTGCAACCAGCGCCGCTACCGTCTCCTAGCGCGAAGCGCGGAAACGATGGCATAGGCTTTCAGCCTGTGCTCCGCCGACCAGGAAACCATCCATCAGCAACAACCGGCAACGGACCACCGTCCACAATCGCAGGTACTTTCCGCCAAGCAAGGAGTGACTAATCGAATGACCGCACCGACCACCGCCACACCTCACCACCCCAAAGTCGGCGTAGGCGTCCTCCTCACCGACCCCCAAGGCCGCATTCTCCTCACGCTCCGCAAGCGTCCGCCGGAAGCCAACCACTGGAGCATCGTCGGCGGCAAACTCGACTATTTCGAACCGCTCGAAAAGTGCGCGATCCGCGAGACCCTCGAAGAAGTCGGCGTTGAAATCGCCATCGAGCGTCTCCTCTGTATCACCGACCACTGCCTCCCCGAAGAAGGCCAGCACTGGGTCGCCCCCGCCTATCTCGCCCGCATCCTCAGCGGCGCCCCCGCAAACTGCGAACCAGACAAAACTGTCGAAGTTCGCTGGTTCCCGCCCGATCAGCTGCCACCCAACCTGACCATGACCGCTCGCAACGCCATCCGCGCCTTTTTGCATCCCTAGCATGTTGATAGGGAGCGCTACTTGTGGAGCGTGTCTACACTGAGCTTGGCGACAAGCCCAACGCAAAGGCAACGTAGTCTCAATTGGCCATTGCCTACGTAGAGCCCGGAAGCGCTTCCATATACATCGCCGGGAGAACGAAACCGCAGCAGTTATGCGTCTAATACACGCGCAGAACAAGCATCCAGGTAGGTACACGCCACAACCACCAGTTCCCGGCGCAAGGCTTCGCCTTCGTTTTCGGGAGCACCCGATTCCAGAATTCTCCGGCTGACCCCAAGCATCATCCCCTGCAGCAGGGAAGCAACAAGCTGTGGATTGGTCGTCAACAGTTCGCGGGCCGTCCCCAACATTCGGACGATCGCCTCATTGAACCGGATTGCCATCTGCTGCACGATCTTCGCTCCGTCCACGTCCGAACTCACGGAGTAGAGTGCGACGCTCGTCTTGGCATTTCGCATCTTCGCTTCAAAAAAAGCGGTGATGACAGCGGTGGCCATTTGCCGCAGTGTTGCACCCTCCTGCTCTTTGCAGGCGAGCTCGACGGCATTGGTCACTTCTTCAAGGTGGCGTTTCAAGGCGGCTTGCAAAAGGGCGCTTTTGTTCGGGAAGTACTGATATAAGGTTCCGACCGAAACGCCGGCTCGCAAGGCCACCCTGCTCGTGGTCAGGCGTTGCTTTCCCAGCTTGAGCAAAACCTGAATAGTGGCCTCAAGAATCGCGTTGACGCTTGCCGTTGAACGCGCTTGAACTGGCGATTTGCGCGGCTCTAAGAGGAGTTGGGAACGCTGAGGCAAATGCGAACTCACAATCCGAAGCTTTCTTCATCTAATCACGGGTAAGACGATTACGACAAGCGCCGATCAACTAGAGGAGAAACGCCATGACGAAACAGATGAACCTTGGCGGCAGCTTCACGCTTCCAGGTACTTCGACGAGCTTGAACCGTATGGGCTACGGCGCGATGCAACTTGCTGGCCCGCAGGTTTGGGGACCGCCGCGTGATGTGAACGCAGCGATGGCTGTCCTCCGAGAGGCCGTTGCGGCTGGCGTGAACCACATCGATACGAGCGACTATTATGGTCCCCATGTGACCAATCAGATCATTAAGCGGGCGTTGCATCCGTATCCGGATGGCCTCGTGATCGTCACCAAGGTGGGCGCTCGCCGCGGCGAAGATAAGTCATGGCTCCATGCTCTTTCGCGCCAGGAACTCATCGATGCCGTGCATGACAACCTCCGAAACCTTCGGGTAGACAAGCTCGACGTCGTCAATCTCCGCGTCGGAGGATTCACGGAGCCTTCAAAAGGATCCATTGAAGAACCGCTCACCATCCTCGCGGAACTCAAGCGCCAGGGACTCATTCGTCATTTAGGCTTAAGCAATGTCAGTCCAGAGCAGTTCGCGGAAGCCCGGAGAATTACCGAAATCATATGCGTCCAGAACTTTTACAATGTGGCCCAACGGAATGACGACGCCTTCATCGAGAACCTCGCAACACAAGGCATAGCGTATGTGCCGTTCTTTCCTCTGGGAGGGTTCACTCCGCTGCAGTCGTCGAAGCTCGATACGGCAGCGGCGTCGCTGCAAGCCACACCGATGCAGGTCGCGCTTGCCTGGCTCCTTCAGCGCTCGCCCAACATCCTGCTGATCCCAGGTACATCTTCCATCGCGCATCTTCGTGAAAACCTGAGCGCTGCAACGCTAAAACTTCCTTCCGGGATGATCGCTGATTTGAACGCAATAGGTGCACCCGCCAAACCAACGAGCAGCCGACAGGGAGCGTGACCCACGTCTCTCCTTCGAACTGCGAGGAACAACAGAAAGTGGCGCACCTTTTGTACACCGCTCATCGCTCTCGCAAAATGCGTACCGAGCCATTCCTGAATCGCGCCAAAACGGAACTCGCCTTTGCTTAGAGCGACCATCACAAAGTCGAACGCCATCGCTGCCTCTATGTCCAGGTCATATCCGTTGACCAGCAAGAATGTATGTGCCGCGGCAAAAGCGACCCGCTTGTTTCCATCAAGAATAAGGATGCTTGTTGACGACAGACTCCATCAGCGCGGCAGCCTCTTCCAGAACACTCGTGTAATACCCGATCTGCGGACGAAAGACCGCGGACTCCAGCGGCGCCTTGTCCTTTATCCCTGGGTCGCCGCCGTACTCCTCGATTTGTTGACGATGAATGCCCAGAATTTCCGCGACCGTAAGGTAAATGCGCTCGGCCACCTATTTGGCCAGCTTCGCGTAGAATTGCCGAACTTTTCATTCGAACGTTGATACGCTTCCATCACTTCGGGCCGCACCATCTGCCGGGATGGCACAACATTTCGAATGTAATGTTCGATCGCCTTCTCTAGCAGATACCGCTGTGACTGCCCGTGCTGCTTCGCAACCTGCACAAATTCCTTGTAAAGCGCGGCATCAATGGCCGGTCCAATTTTCACGGTGCTGGATTTGCTCGCCATGCCGCTCCCCTCCAGAAACCCGATTTCGGGTGCCGGACTTCTGCTTTTTTTCTTGTGCTTTAATCGATCCGCAGTCCAGATTCGAAGTCCCAGAGATGATCGTGAGACCCTTTTGATTAATCCCCTCATGTTATCGTTGTGCGTTCTATACCTAACCTCCGCCGAACCGCTCTGCTACATTTGGCTTTGTGCCCGCGCAAACTCCACGATAAGTCTTGTCCTTGCCACACATACGCAAAACACCGGGGGTGGGGGGTACCCCTCTCTCGCGTTCTCCCCATCGCCATCTGGTCCTTGAACCTGGTGCTATAATTTCCAATCCTTGTATGTCTAAACTCGCGCCAGATACGACCGCTCTCCCTCCCGAAGTCCTGGCCAAATACGAGCCGGTTATCGGCCTGGAAGTTCACGTCCAGCTGCTCACCAATACCAAGATCTTCTGCGCCTGCTCCACCCGCTTCGGTGACGCCCCCAACGCTAATACCTGCCCGGTCTGCCTGGGCCTCCCCGGCACCCTCCCGGTCCTCAACAAGCGGGTCATCGAAATGGCTGTGCGCGCCTCCCTGGCTTTGAACTGCACCGTGCATGAGCATTCACGATTCGCTCGCAAGAACTATTTCTACCCGGACCTGCCCAAGGGCTACCAGATTTCGCAATACGAGCTGCCGCTGGCCACCGAAGGCTGGGTGGAGATCGAGCTGGCCGGAGCGAGAAAGCGCATCGGCATTACCCGCCTGCACGTTGAAGAAGACGCCGCCAAGAATCTGCACGAGGGCCTGGCACACTCCGACGTGAAGGCGTACATCGACTACAACCGCTGCGGCTCGCCGCTCGCCGAGATCGTTTCCGAACCGGACATGCGCACGTCCGAAGAGGCCTACGCCTACCTCACCACGCTGCGTCAGATCCTGCTCTACACCGGCGTCAGCGACTGCAACATGGAAGAGGGCTCGCTCCGCTGCGACGCCAACGTGAGCGTGCGTCCGCGCGGCACCCAGCAATTTGGCACCAAGGTCGAAGTCAAAAACCTGAACTCATTCCGCTTTCTGCAGAAGGCGCTGGAATACGAAATCGAGCGCCACATCGGCGTTATCGAAAACGGTGGCCGCATTTCCCAGGAAACTCGCCTCTGGAACCAGGCCGAAGGCCACACTGTCTCGATGCGCTCGAAGGAAAAGGCTCACGACTACCGGTATTTCCCCGAGCCGGATCTGCTACCCGTGCACGTCAGCTCCGCATGGCGCGAGGAAATCCGCCGCTCCGTGCCGGAACTTCCAGAAGCGAAGCGCACGCGCTTTGTCACCGCCTACGGCATCACGCCCTATGACGCCGAAGTCCTCACCTCCACGCAAGCACGCGCCGATTATTTCGAGGCGGTCACCAAAGCCGGCGGCTCCGGCAAGAACGCCGCGAACTGGATGCAGACCGAACTGCTTCGCCGTCTGAACGATTCCGGCAAGGAGATCGAAGCGAGTCCTGTTACGCCCGCAGCCCTCGCAGAGCTGCTGAGGCTCGTAGAATCCGGCCAGATCACCGGAAACATCGGGAAGAGGGTCTTCGCCACGATGTTTGAAAGTGGCCGCGGCGCGGCTGAGATCGTTGCCGCGGAAGGGCTCGCGCAGATCAGCGACACTTCTGCGATCGAACAAGCGGCCCGCGAGGTGATCGAGAAATATTCTGACAACGTCGCCAAGTTCCGCAGCGGCAACGAAGGCGTCTTTAAATTTTTCGTTGGCCAGGTAATGAAAGCCACACGCGGCCAGGCCAATCCCCAAGCGGTAAACGACATCGTGCGTAAACTGCTGGCGCAATAAGTTTCACCGAGGTGATTCGTGCTCAAGATCGGCGACAAAGCTCCGGATTTCACTTTGAAAACGGATGAAGGCGGCGAACTCTCACTGAAAGCCTACAAAGGCAAGCGTGTCGTCCTGTTTTTCTTTCCCAAAGCTAATACTCCCGGTTGAACGACCGAAGCGTCCGAGTTTCGTGACGCAAAGAAGGACTTCGACAAGCTAGGTCTAGCGATCATCGGCGCCAGCGGCGATCCCGAAAAGGCGCTCGCAAGTTTCCGTGCGAAGCAGAAACTAAATTTTCCGCTGGTCGGCGATCCCGGCCACAAAATGCTGGAATCTTATGGCGTCTGGCGCACCAAGAAATTCATGGGCCGCTCTTTCACCGGCATTGTGCGCAGCACCTTCCTCATCGGCGCGGACGGCAAGATCGAGCAAATGTGGGATCAGGTAAAAGTGAAAGGCCACGTCACCGCGGTCCTCGCCGCCGCTGATCGCTAGAAAGCTACAGACGTTGCGAGTCCGTCGGCAAAAACTGCAGCGCGATCCACGTCGCTGAATCGATGGACGATCGTCAGTTGATTGCGATGACCGCACGCGTGGTAAACGCAAAGCGCGTTTCGGCCGGGAACACGACTTCCTTCTTTCCCGTCGCGGCGGCGCCTGCGGTACCCGCACCGGCTCCCGCCAGGCCGCCAATCAACGCGCCCTTGCCACCGCCGGCCAAGCCGCCGATCAGCGCACCGGCTCCCGCGCCGCCTCCGATGAAGGCCGTGTCGCGTCCGCCTTTGCCGCCCATCGTTTTTCCTGCAAGGCTGGTAGAAACCGCGTAGCTCTTACCTCGAACGGTGACGCGCGTGAGCCGCAGCCAAAGTTTCGCGGGCGTGGAGAGCCGGCCGGAAGCTTGCACGCTGCTCACCACCAGCCGCGCAGAAGCGCCCTTCGGGATTACCACGCGGCCATTGGCGGTCACGTCGTGCGATACGACTCCGCTCAGCGTTTGTCCGACCGCAGCAGTCTTCGAGTTGATGGACTGATTGATCGTCACGTCAATCGGAGTGCCGGCAGGAACCGAAGCCGCGGCCAGCGAAATAACGGGAAACGCAATCAGGGATGCGAGTATCGGGAAAATTCTACGGGTTGCAGTATTCATCTCCGTCACCTCAGTGCAGGAAGCACTGTCGTTTCAGAATACCAGAAGAGATGAGCGGCAGTGTGAACCAGAGACAAACGGTAAATGACGAGCGGAGTTAAAGTTGTGCATGCAGCTCGTCGCTGCCGGTTGCGGTTGGTTCGATGTAGAGGTTGTCGATAAGGCGGGTCTTGCCGAAAAACGCGGCAAGCAAAATGTAACAGGGACGCGAAATGCGGGTGACCGGCTCGAACGATTCCGCATCGACCACCTCGGCGTAATCCAGCACAGCCAGGGGTTCGGCGGACAGAACTTTTCGGATGACGGATTGCAGTTGCAGCGCGTCGCGCGTGCCGGAATGGATTTCGTCGCGGGCACCGGCGAGCGCGCGATGCAGCACCGTCGCCGTTTTGCGCTCGTCGGTGCTGAGGTAGACGTTGCGAGACGACAGAGCGAGGCCATCCGGTTCGCGAACGATCGGGCAGACTACTATTTCTGTGTCGAGGTTCAGGTCGCGAACCATCTGCGAAATCAGGCGAACTTGCTGCGCGTCTTTGCGGCCAAAGTAGGCGAAATTGGGCTGGACGATTTCGAGCAGCTTCAGAACAACGGTGGAGACGCCGCGAAAATGACCAGGCCGCGAGCGGCCTTCCAGGCGATCGCTCAGGCCATCCACGTTGACGTAAGTGCGGAAATCGCTGGGATACATTTCCGCGGTTTGCGGTGCAAAAAGGGCATCGACTCCCGCGGCCGAGAATTTCTCCGAATCCGCTCCAAAAGTTCGCGGATATTTCGACAGGTCTTCGTTCGCCCCAAATTGCTTGGGATTCAGAAAGATCGAAGCGATCACCGGCGAGCATTCGCGTTTCGCGCGCTCCACCAGTGCCAGATGGCCGGCATGCAGCGCGCCCATGGTTGGAATGAAGCCAATGATGCGGTTTTCGGCTCGCGCCTGGCGCGCGTGCTCTTTCATCCAGCTGATCGTGCGGATTGTTTCCAAGGAAGAGCCGGGATCAGGCGCTGGCGGCGACTTCGCGCTCGCGGTAGAAGTGCATCAGGTCGGTGAGAATCGGCTGGGCGCCGTGCTGGCGCAGCATGGTGGTGATCTGTCCGCGATGATAGGTGCCATGATTCACGACGTGTTGCATGGATTGCCAGAGCGGGTTCTTGTACACGCCGAATTTCAGGGTTTTGTATTCGAACACGCGGTCGAGGTCGGTCTGCTTTAACTCGCGAACGAATTTCAGCAGGCGAGCCTCGAGTTCAACCCAGTGCGCGCGCAGGCTGGCGACGTCCTTGAATTGTGTGGTGTCTGGCAGCGAAGCAGGAGAGCGGCCCTGAAAGCGTTCGAGCCAGATCCATTCGGCGCCGCAGATGTGCGCGAGCGTGTCTCGCACCGAAGAGAAACTGGAGCCGAGAGGTTTGGTGAATTGCTCGGGGGTGAGCACGGAGGCGGCGTTCATTTGCCGATGATTGGCCCAGGCGTTGTAATCGTAGAGGATACGGACTTCGTCAGGAGTCATTGGGGGCTCACTTTCTCATGGAGTTTAGCAGGTACTTGAAGAGATCGCCGATTCTGAAATGATCCCATCGATTTGGGCGGCGTAAATATCACGCCACGGTCCCTCCACTCCGCGGCCCGCGCTCAAAAAGCGAGCGCAGGAAAAAAGTGGGCCGCTCCGGTCGGGATGACAGGTGTTGCCTGCGTGCGGTCGAATGGAACAGCGAAATGAAACAATTTGCGATTGACACGATCAGCAGTCGATGTAGACGGACTTTTTTGTTTTTACCGGTTGGCCGGAGTGGTAGGACTCGGTGTCGGACGGGAAAGTGCCGCTGCGGACGTCGGCGCAGTAGTCGCGCAGAGCAGTCGAGATTGTTTCGCCGACGCTGGCGTATTGGCGGGCGAATTTTGGCGTTTGCGTGAAGGTGAGGCCAAGCAGATCGTGGACCACGAGGATTTGGCCGTCGCAGTCCGGGCCGGCGCCGATGCCGATCGTGGGAATCCGAAGTTCGCAGGTGATGCGCGCGGCGAGATCGCGCGGTACGGCCTCGAGGACGACAGCGAATGCGCCCGCGGCTTCCACGGCGCGCGCGTCGCGAATCAATTGTTCGGCGGCGTCAGCGGTCTTGCCCTGGACACGGAATCCGCCGAGTGCATTGAGTGATTGGGGCGTGAGGCCGATGTGGCCCATCACAGGAATTTCGGCTTCGGTGAGTCGCGCGATCAGCTCAAGCCGCCGCTCGCCGCCTTCGACTTTCACGGCCTCGGCGCCGGCTTCTTTCACGAAGCGCACGGCGTTGCGGAGCGATTCGTCAGTGCCCGCGTGATAGCTGCCGTATGGCATGTCGGCGACGACAAGAGCGCGGCGCGTGCCGCGGCGGACTGCCCGCGTGTGATGGAGCATCTCGTCCAGCGTAACCGGCAGCGTACTGTCGTAGCCGAGCACGACCATGCCGAGGGAATCGCCGACGAGGATCACGTCGACGCCTGCTTCATCGGCCAGGCGCGAAGTGGGGTAGTCGTAAGCCGTGAGGCAAACGATCTTTTGCGAGGGAGAATCCGCAGCCGAGGATTTGCGCTGCAGAAGTTCGGGCACGGTAACTTTGCCGTCGCCCTGACGTGGGACAACGCTCATGGTGGCCTCCGGTGCCGTTCCCTGAATGCAGGATACAGCCCTGTACCAAGAATAAATGATAGCAGATTGCTCGGTTGCACAAAAGGAGGCCATCGATTACGGTCAACTACTATGTTATGTGAAAAAAGCAGATCTAGTATTGCGCGTAGCGCTGTTGCTTCTTTCCTCGTCGACGGCTAGTCCTCCTCTTCGCGCAAAACAAAAAGGAATGCCGCAAGCCGCCAAAACTCGTATTTCAGCCAAGATTGGCGCCGGAAGATGTATCACGAATTAAGAGTCGTTCTCTGGGCGGCAGAGTCGCGGTCATCGTGAATGAGAATGGCGATGTGACGGATGCTCGAGTTCTTACGGCTACTCCAAAAGAAGGCGGCCAAATCCTTTCTGATGCAGTAAGGACAGCGAAATTCGCACCGCGCCCAGGATGTGGAGATCTGAAGATCGATTTCATCTTTAACCTTCGCGAATAGCGCGCCCACGCATCATTTCGACTGAGGGACTTGGGAGCGGCCTTTCCATTGGGCGCCGCGGTTGGCGTAGTAGCGGATGGCTGAGAGAAATGTGGCGTAGGCGTAGAGGGCGGCGGTTAGCGGGAGCAGTGGCGCCCAGTGCGGTAAAAGCCGGTAAAAGCGGATCGTCGGCAGGAAAAGCAGAGACATTGTGAGCCAGGTGAGTAACGCGATAGTGCGTGTGACGTTGTTGTGTGCGAACAGCAGTGCGATCGGAGCGAGGTAGGTGAGGATGAGTCCGACGATGGTTCCGAGCAGAAGTAAGGCGGAGTAGCGGAGCTGGGTGAAAGCGGTGCGGGCGACCATGTCGCGAACTTCGGCGAAGGAGTTGTAGGCGCGAAGGCTGATGCTGGCGCGAGTGAGGCCCATCCAGATTTTGCCGCCGGTGTTTTTCACGGCGCGGGCGAGGGCGCAATCGTCGATGACTTCGCTGCGGATGGCGGAGAAGCCGCCGATGCGGGCGAGGGCTGCGCGGCGGAGGAGGATACAGCCGCCGGCGGCGCCGGCGGTGCCGGCTTCGGCGTTGGCGATCCACTTTGGTGGGTAGAGTTTGAGGAAGAAGAACAGGAATGCGGGGATGGTGGCTTGCTCCGGAATTGTTTTTGCCTGAAGCCAGACCATCAGCGACGTTAGGTCGAGATGGTTTTGTTCGGCGCGCGAGACAAGACGCGTTAGCGTGTCGGGTGCGTGGGTGATGTCAGCGTCGGTGAACCAAAAGTAGGTGGGAGCGGGAAGTTGGCTGCTCGAGGGTTCGGAAAAGCAGATCCCTCGCTCCCCTCGGGATGACACGTTTTGCGAACTGCTAGCGAATGAAAGCGTGACGCCCTCGTTGAGAGCCCAGAGTTTGCCGGTCCAGTTTTGCGGCAGTGGTGCGGCATGGTGGATGGCGACCCGCGCGGCTGCGTTTTGCTGGGTGGCGGCTTGTTCGGCGAGCTTTGCGGTTGTGTCTTCGCTGTGATCGTCGACCAGGATGATGCCGAATTCACCGGGATAGTCTTGTTGCAGGAGAGAGGCGATGGATTGCCCGATGGTTGCGCCTTCGTTGCGGGCGGGGACGATGGCAGTGACGCTCGGCCAAGTCGGGGGTGGCGTGTGGCGTGCGAGGTCGTCGTCAAAGGGGCGGAGGTGGAAGAAGGAGCCTCGCGCGATTGCGAGGTAGAGCCAGATTGCAGCGGAGAGGATCGCGGCGAAGAGGGCGAGGGTGGGCACGGATTCATTTTGCAATGAAGAGAAGAGATTCACCATTCCGGCCGGATCGGGACGGCCACCCGGACGCGGGGTCACGGAGGGAAGAAGGAAGAGCCTCGACAATATATGGAACGGACTGTTTTCCAGGTGGGAGCAATCTTGCCACGGTCCCTGCGCTCCGCCGCCCGCGCCCAAAGGGCGCACGCAGGGAAAAAAACGGGCGCTCCGGTCGGGATGACAGTTTTTAGCCTCGCCGCAAGTAAGGGAGGCCGCTTATACGCGAGTTACATCAAGACGTTCGAGACGTACGCGATCTTGGCGGATCAAGTCTGGTAGAGTAGGCAGCCCGTTGTGCGGAAGCGGCAGGTTGGCGGCGATCGACTGGAGATGAAGATGCGCGAGATGCGAATGGAATTGATCGGTGCGTTGCGGGCGGCGTTTTTGTTGTGTTTGCTGGCGAGCGCGGGACCGATCCTGGCGCAGGAGGCTAAAGGCGAGCCGGAGCAGGCGGGACCTTACAGTTCGTTGTTGATACGCGACGTAACGGTGATCGACGGATCGGGCGCGCCTGCCTTCGGCCCGGCCGATGTTTTCATCAAGGGCAACCGGATCGTGCGCGTGGTGCTGGCGGACGCCATCTCGCGGGAAGAGGCGAAGGCCGAGGCCGCGCACGAGGCGAAGCAGGCGCCGCCGGACCGCGTCATTGACGGGAAGGGGATGTATCTAACGCCGGGATTGATTGACGTGCATGCGCACATTAACAAGAGCAAGGATGTGCCGGCGGACTATATTTACAAACTCTATCTGGGGCATGGCGTTACCACGATTCGGAATTTCAACGTGGGCACAGACTCGCCGAAGGAAATGGTGGAAGAGAAAAAGCGGATCGCCGCGAATCAGATCATCGCGCCGCGGATGTATGTGTATCCGTTCTGGCGGGAGGGCGATCCGCGCGCGAGCACGGTGGACGGCGCCATCCAGATGGTGGACGAATGGCACAACCTGGGCGTGGACGGCATCAAGATCATGGGCAAGCCCGGCTTGTGGCCGGACATTTTCAGGACAATCACGACGCGGGCGCAGAAGTGGGGCATGGGAGTTGCGGTGCACATTGGGCAGGACGGCGTGTATCCGATGAACGCGGTGCGCGTGGCGGCGGACGGGGCTTCGACGATCGAGCATCACTACGGATACGCGGAGTCTTCGTTCTCTTCGCACAATGTGCAGATCTTGCCGCCGGGGTACAACTATTCGAACGAGGCCGACCGCTTTCTGGAAACGGGCCGCGTGTGGCTGCAGGCGGACCTGAACAAGCTGCACGGCGAAGTGATCGATTCGCTTCTGGATTCGTCGCAGCGGAATGGATTCATCATGGTGCCCACGTTCAGCATTTACGAGGCGAACCGGGATGTGGAGCGGGCGGCTACTTTGCCATGGCATGCAACATATACATTGCCGGTGGTGATGGATTCGTTTCTACCGAATCCGGCGCATCATGCTTCTTATTTTTACGAGTGGACTTCGAACAAAGAGGCAGACTGGGCGCAGGCGTACCGGCGTTGGATGGAATTTGTGAACGACTATAAGAATTCGGGTGGAGTGGTGGCGGTGGGATCGGACACCGGATTTTTGTTTGCGCTATGGGGATTTGGGACGATTCGGGAATTGGAGATGCTGGAAGAGGCCGGATTTACACCGCTGGAGACGCTACACGCGGCGACCGAAAATGGCGCGAAGGTGGTGAAGAATGCGGAACTTGGATTGATTCGGCCCGGATATTTGGCGGATATGGTTTTGCTTTCAGAGAATCCGTTGGCCGACGTAAAGGTGTTTTATGGAATTGGCGTGACGCGCGCAGGGCAGGATCGCAAGGAAGTGCACGAGCAGTGCATGAAGTATACGATTCGTGATGGCGTGATTTTTGATTCGCAGGCGTTGTTGCGGGATGTGCGGGAGATGGTGGCGAAGGCAAAGAGCGCGGGTAAGCAGAAGAAGTGATGGAGAGCGAAGACCCAGGTGCAACTACGTTCACTGCGGCACCCAACTTCGCGAGATTGAAGGTCCGAGACCGACTCTTGCCCAAACTGAATCGGAGTTCGCCGGAGCACAGGCAGCAATGCCTATGCCACTGAAAAAGCCGAAGGCTTTGCCCTAGGCCAGGTCTTCGCGGCGGATGGGCATGCGGCGCAGGCGCTTGCCGGTGGCGGCAAAGATTGCGTTGCAGACGGCCGGGGCGATCACCGGGAGGCCGGGTTCGCCGATACCCGTCGGAGCCTCGGTGCTCGGCACGATGTGTACCTCGATCTTCGGCGTCTCGTTGATGCGCGGCATTGCGTAATTGTCGAAATTGGATTGCTCGACGCGGCCGCGATTGATGGTGATGGCATCGTGCAGCGCGGCGGAGAGACCGTAGATGGCGGCGCCTTCGACTTGCGCCGCGATGCCGTTGGGATTAACCGGGCGGCCGCAATCGACGGCGTAAACGATGCGATGAATTTTCAACTCGCCGTTCTTGGCGCTGACTTCAGCGACTCCAGCCGTGTAGGACTCAAAAGAATAGTAACCAGCGATGCCGCGAAAAACTCCGGCCGGCAGCGGCTTACCCCAACCCGCTTTTTGGGCGGCGAGTTTGAGTACGCCTTTCAGGCGGGCGGTGTCCAGTGGTTTGCCTTCCTTGGGATTGGTGGCGTCCGGGATCTTGCGATCGTCGCCGATCATGCGCAGGCGGAACTCAAGCGGATCGACGCCGGCCGCGGTGGCGAGTTCGTCGATGAAGCATTCGACGACGAAGCCGCTGCTGCTGTGCTCTACCGATCGCCACCAGGCGCGCGGCACGCCTGATTTCGCGAGCGTGTACTCGACACGATAATTCTTGGTCTGATAGGGAATGAATGCTGCGGTGGCGAACTCGCTCTGGTCTGGTTTCTCGTTGCCGTCCTTGCTCCAGATGGCGGCGATCGATGTGGAAGTCTGGAAGTGCTTCCAGGCAGCGATGTTTCTGTCCGCGTCAATCGCGCCTTCGAAGCGGTGATATGACGCGGGGCGATAGAAATCGTGCTGCATGTCGTCTTCACGGGTCCACAGGACCATCACCGGCTTGTTGGGGACGGCCTTCGCAACTTGCGCGGCTTCCATGACGAAATCGGCTTGATAGCGGCGGCCGAATGCTCCGCCCATCAGCGTGGTGTTTACGATCACGGATTCGTGCGGGAGCTTGGTGACTCCGGCAATGATGTCCTGCGCCCACTGCGGCGCCTGCGTGGGGATCCAGGCTTCAGCACGGTCGGGGCCGATCTGCACCGTGCAGTTCATCGGCTCCATGCAGGCGTGCGCGGCGAAGGGGAGCTCGTACACGGCTTCCACTTTCTTGTGAGCCGCGGAGAGCGCCGCGTCGACGTCACCTTGATCGACGGTGCGTTTGCCGGGTTTGGAAGCATTGTCCACGAATTGCTGGTTCAAGGATGCCGTGGATTCTTTTGCGTTGGGACCATCGTCCCAGGTGATGTCGAGCGCCTTGCGGCCCTGCATGGCTGCCCAGGAGTTTGCGGCCACCACCGCGACGCCGCCAGCCGTGAACGCGCCCTCACCAACCGCGTCTATGGCGAACACGTCAGTGACGCCGGGTACAGCTTTGGCTTTCGTGGCGTCGAACTTCGCGGCCTTGCCGCCAAAGACGGGGCACCGTGCGACCACGGCATAGACCAGGCCGGCGGGACGCGAGTCGATGCCGAATTTCGCGGTGCCGGTGGATTTGGCGCGGGCTTCGTAGCGATTCTGGTCGTGGCCAACGATCGTGAAGTTGTTGGAATTTTTCAGCGGCACGGTCTTGAAGTCGGGGAGGGGAAGCTTTGACGCAGCGGGTGCGAGTTCGCCGTAGGTAAGAAATTGCTTGCGAGCGCCGTGTAGCACTCCGCCATTTTGCGGATGGCAGGTGTCGCGATTCACGTTCCAATGCTGGGCCGCGGCGGTGACCAGCATTTCGCGCGCGGCGGCGCCGGCTTGGCGCATCGGCAAGTACGCGCCGGCAACGCTGCCGCTGCCGCCCGTACCGTGATCGTAGATCTTGGGATTCGTAGGCGCTTGCTCGATCTTGACTTGCTTCCAGTCGAGCGAAAGCTCTTCGGCGAGGATCATAGGCAGCGCGGTCATGATGCCCTGGCCCATCTCGGACTTGCCGACGATCAAAGTGACCTGGTTGTCGGGCGCGATGCGAATCCACGCATCGAACGGATTGACCGGCTTTTTCTCCTGATCTTCGGCGGAAGCGGCGAACGCGGAGGGAGAAAGATGGAAGCCGATGACCAGCGCCGCGCTACCTGCGGCGCTCGTCTTCAAAAAGTCGCGGCGATTCAGAACCGTTGCAGAGGACATGGCGTACCTCGATTGTTTACGAGCAGTGGTTGAAGGTTAAGCGGCGGAAGTGGACTTGGCGGACTGACCGGCAGCGCGGTGGATCGCTTTGCGAATGCGCTGGTACGTGCCACAGCGGCAGATGTTGCCGCTCATGGCGTCGTCGATGTCGGCGTCGGTGGGGTTGGATTTTTTGGTGAGCAGCGCGACCGCGGACATGATCTGCCCGGATTGGCAGTAGCCGCACTGCGGAACGTCTTCGGCGATCCACGCCTGCTGCACCGGATGCGAGCCGTCAGCGGAAATGCCCTCGATCGTGGTGACCTTCTTGCCGCTCACGCTGGAGACCGGCGTGATGCAGGAACGCGTGGCTTCGCCGTTGATGTGCACGGTACACGCGCCGCACAGCGCCATCCCGCAGCCGAACTTTGTGCCGGTCATGTTGAGGGTGTCGCGGAGGACCCACAAAAGCGGCATGTCGGGGCTGACGTCGACGGTTTGCGTTTTGCCGTTCAAGGTGAAGTTGATGGCCATGGCAGCCTCCTATGAAGGGAAGCCTATCGTACAACAAGTTCCGGGCTGGGTGGAAATGGTCGAAATATCGTTAACCGCGGCGCGAGTGGCCGCCTGCCGCGGCCGCGCGTGCGATAACCAGCGGGGAAAAAAAGACATCCCCAGTCAGGTCAGACGCGAATGCAATGAAGGGGTAAGCAAGCGGGAGTTTAAGCGGGGACGACCTTGCGTGGGGCTTCGGGTTCGACGCCGCGCCAGCCTACTGGGCGCCCGCTGACCGCTTCCTTCACCGAGCGGAACAGGACCACATACATCAACTGGCGGTAATAAAAGCGTTGGAGGAGGACCGGTATGAGCAGGGTCCAGTCTTCCTTGCGCTCCAGAGCAAACGCAACCGCACAGGTCAGGATGTCGATCAACAGGAATCCAAGGAAGAAGAATACGGAACGCTGAACGTCAGCGGTGGTCCAGATCTGCGGCAGGTGCGCAACCTTTTGGCCGAGCGCCCACAGAATCAGCGAGCCGAAGAACATCAGGTCGATAATGGGCGAAATCAGCGGCAGGGCGAGCTGGAAAATGAAAATGTTGGGGAGCGCGACCCAGCCAAGGGTGCCGTACTTGGGGCGGAACAATGTATCGCTGTGCTTCCAGAAAGACTGCAGCGTGCCGAAGGTCCAACGGAAGCGCTGGCGGATGAGCGCCCCGGCGGTTTCCGGAGCTTCGGTCCAGGCAATGGCCTCTTCGTCGTAACCGATGCGCCAGCCCAGGCGGCGGATGGCGATGGTGAGATCGGCGTCTTCGGCGACGGTGTCAGCGGTGATGCCGCCGGCAGCCTCGATCGCTTTTTTGCGCCAGGCACCGAGCGCGCCGGGAACGACGGTAATGCAATTCAGGAGATCAAAGGCACGCTTCTCCATGTTCTGGCTGGTGATGTATTCCAGCGCTTGCCAACGCGTGAGCCAGCGCGACCGATTGCCGACTTTTACGTTGCCCGCAACGGCTCCCAATTGCGGATCGGAAAAATGCCGAACGAGCTTGCTGATGGCATCCGGCTCAATTTCGGTATCGGCATCGATGGTTACTAGGATTTCCGTCGTCGCCTGCGCCATGGCGTGATTCAGCGCCGCGGATTTTCCGCGATTGACCTGGTGAATGATGCGGACGCGAGAGTCGTGGCCAAAATGTGCGTCCAGCAAGGTTCCGGTATCGTCGGTTGAGCCGTCGTTTACGACGATTACATGCATTTGCGGATAGTTCGAAACAAGAACTGAAGAGACCGTTTGCACGATGACGCCTTCTTCGTTGTGCGCGGGAATCAGCACCGTGACCTGCGGCGGCGGATCGGACATCACCGGATGGTCGGGGCGAAGTTTTTCGATTAGCGCGAGGATGCCGATGACGATGGCGCGTCCGCTGACCAGAACAATGCCAACGATAAAAATCGTGGCGATACTCAGCCGGAACCAGTGATACATGCCGAAGATGAAGCCGTCGGCGCGAGCCTCGAGCCGCTCGGTAGTGGACAGCGGCATCATCACCTCGGCGCGAGTCTTGCCGATCAGGTCCCGTACGGACACGAATTGGAAGCCTTGCTTGCGAAGAGCGTCGATCACCTGCGGCAGTGCTTCCACGGTTTGCGTGCGGTCTCCTCCGCCGTCGTGGAAAAGAATGATGTTGCCGTCGTCGGCCTGCCGCAACACGGCTTCCACGAGATCCTTGGCGGGCATTTGGCGTCCATCATGCAGTTGCCAATCGTGCGGATCGATTTTTTGCCCGACGATCAGATAGCCCATATCTTGGGCCACGGGAAGCTGCGCAACTTCTTCGGCATATTCGGGCTGATGATCGATGCCATAGGGCGGCCGGAACAGGATCGACTTTACACCGATGATGCTTTCGATCAGCCGCTGCGTGAGGTTTAGCTCCCAGCGGATTTGCGTCTTGGAAATTTCATCGAAGTTCGGGTGCGTATAAGTGTGATTCCCGATGTCATGGCCTTCGGCATATTCGCGCCTCAAAAGGTCGGGCGCCTGGCTGGCATCGACGCCAATCACAAAGAACGTCGCCGGCACGTTTTTTTCCTTGAGGATATCCAGGATTGTCGGCGTCCAGCGCGGATCGGGTCCGTCGTCGAAAGTGATGGCTATTTTTTTCTTCGCGGCGCCGATCTGATCGATGTCGTAGGAGAGCGGGTAGGCCTCATAGCTCTCGTCGGTGAAGAGATCCGTATCTGCATCGTAGCTGAACGTCCGCTTGCCGCGCTTCGGTGTGTCGATGAACCGCCACACGTCGCCGTTCCCTTCAAGGATGAGATCCGGGCCGGGCGCGATGTCGGTCAACTTTTGACGCGTGGCATCGTCGGGGCGCGTCGCATCCCAGATGCGCCAGATCGAAGTGTCGGAGTGGCCGAGCCTCCACAGCGCAGTACCCTGGACGCCGAGGCGCTCGCTGGCGCGCAACTGGTTGTAAGCCGTGATGGCGTCCAGCATCCAGACCTGGTGCACGCGATTGTTTTCATCAACGTACGAATAATGCGGATTAAGCGATGCATCGTCGAACTCAATCTCGGTTTCCGACTCGTAGGCGTGCAGCAAGGCTTCCTGAACGCTGAACTCCGTTGCGGAGCCCCATTTCTTCTTGTCAGTTTGCGGCCAGTCGTACGCGAAGTTGGCGATGCCCACCACAATCTTCTGTGCGGGAACAACGGCAAGCACCTGCTGCAGATTCTGGACGAACCAATCCTGGGCAGCCACCGGTCCGGGAGGAGAAGAAACCCAGTGCTGGTCGGAGTTCATCAGCAGGATGGCGTCGCATTCCTTGCCGAAGAATTTGTAGTCGTAAGCGTCATCGCGCGCGGGCACCTGCAGGATCAGCTTGAGGCCGACCGCGTGGAGCGCTGGGGCAAGTTCCGCGACGAAATCGCGGAAATGCGGCTGTGTCTTGTCCGGAATGCCCTCGAAATCGACGACGATGCCGACCTGATGCGCCTGCACCGCGTATTCCACAACATCATCAATCAAGTTGCGCTGCGCGTCGTCGTTGGCCAGCATCTGCGCAACTTCACTGCTTCGCCACACGCTGCCGTCGTAGTTGTTCAGCAGACCCATGATGGGCAGCTCCACGTTGGCGGACTTCATCCAGCGATGGAGCTTGTCATCTTTGAGCAGCGCAACCGCTTCCGTGGGACTTGCCTTCACCGTCTGATAGCGCTCGTAGTCGACGATCGTCAGCGCACCGTCGGGCGTAACCGCGTGCAGTTGCTCCGGGATCAGGACGTCGAGGTCCTTGTAATGGCGTTTCAGCGAGGCCAGGGCGTTCGGGTCCCAGGTCACGTAAAATGCCGCCCGCAGAGGATCGTAGCTGGCAGGAACTTTGCCGAGATTTGCGACGCGCCGCCGGCGGCCCTCCCTGGTGGGCAGCAGCTTCGCCGGCTGCTTGATCTTGAGGGCGCGGTAGATCGGCCGCGTATCCGGGAGCAAGCCGGCCGGAAGCTCGACGCTGGCCGCAATGTTCACGAAGAAATACGCGAGCAAAAGCGTCAGCAGCGCGCCGGAGATTTCCAGCACGCGGCGGGTGCGCCGCCAGCGGACGCGCTCCGCGTCATAGAAGATTGGTCCGCGTTCTTTCATGAATCCGTGAAGCCAAGCGGCACAGGAGCAGCGCGAACGCCGAGGGTTGGGATGAGTTCTGGCTGCCTGAATCCGTCAGCTCTATTGTAAGATGCCGCTAGTTGATGAAGCGAATTTTATCGCACACCGTTGCCGCACTTGCCGCAGGGCTCTGCCTGCGGCTTTTGTTTGTGCTGAAATATCCGGCTAATTCAGGCGACACCGTCCTGTACGAGCAGATGGCGTCGAACTGGCTGCAGCATCATGTGTATGCGATGGAAGTTTACAGCCGGATTACGCCGGTCGACCTGCGCATGCCGGGGTATCCCGCGTTTTTGGCGGCAATCTATGCACTAACAGGCCGGATAGGCGAGGATGCGCGGCAATTTGTGATGCTCGCGCAGGCGCTGATCGATCTCCTGTCGTGTGTGTTGATCGCGGTGCTCGCGGCGCTGTTGAATCTGATGGTGAGCGAGCGAAATGCCTGGCAGCGCGTCTACATCGCCGCGATTTGGCTGGCGGCGTTGTGTCCTTTTACCGCCAACTACGTAGCCGTCACGCTCACGGAAACCTTGGCGATCTTTTTCACCGTCGCGGCTCTGTTGCCGCTTGGTTTGCAGGTCGGGCGGGTACGCAATAATGGCTGGCTGTTTGTGAAGAAAAGCTACCGATGGGCGAATGACTATCGCAGGCTCGCCGCGATCGGAGCATTGCTGGTGGGCATGGGAACGCTGTTCCGCCCGGAAGCGCCATTGATTTTGATTGCTTGCTGGATAGTCCTGGGCGTCGTATTGATCGCGCAACGCGAGACCCTGCGCTGGATTCGCACCTTGCTGGGAATGGGCCTGGTCTGCGCCATCCCGCTTCTGCCGTGGACATTGCGCAACGCGATTTCCTTGCATGAATTTCAGCCGCTGGCGCCGAAGAACTCCAATCTCCCTGGGGAGCTGGTTCCTTACGGCTTCATGAGCTGGGAAAAAACGTGGCTGTACCGCTTTCGCGACGTTTATCTTGTTCCGTGGAAGCTCAACGGCGAAGCCATCAAGGTTGCCGACATCCCGGATCGGGCTTTTGATACCACCGAGGAGAGGGACCGGGTCGCGGCGATTCTGGAGTCCTACAACACCGAGCTCACGTTGACACCAGCCGAGGACGCCGCCTTTGCGCTACTCGCACGCCAACGTACGGCTCGCCATCCATTGCGAACCTATCTATGGCTGCCACTAGGGCGCGGCATCACCATGTGGTTCACTCCGCGAATCGAGCTGATTCCCGTGTCGGGCACGGTTTTTCCTGTGTTTCAGTCCTGGCAAGACGACAAGATCGATCAGTCCGTCACGGTGGGACTTTTTCTGTTGAATATCATCTACGTTGCGCTGGGCATCTGGGGTGCGGTGCATTTGTGGCGAAGGAGCCCGGCGGTGCGGCCAGCCCTGGCTTTGCTCCTGACCTTCATCCTGCTGCGCACCGCTTTTCTCACCACGTTGGAAACGCCCGAGCCTCGCTACGTGCTGGTGTGCTTCCCGGCACTGGTCGCATTGGCAGCCCAGGCCCTCTCAGGATCGTCGCAAGCAAACCAAAACATCCCTCAGTAAGGGGCGCTGATGCGGTCGCCATATTCCGGCGCCAATTGTTGGAAATGCCGAACGTTGAACGTAAAAATGCGTTCGCAGCCCGCTTTGTTTGCACTGGCGATGTGAAGCAGATCGTAGATGCGGCCTCCCGCCCAGCCGTGCTGCGCGCACAAATGGATCGCTGATTTGTAATCTTCAGTGGATAGGGACACGACCTCGAACGCGGGGAGAAAGTTATCAGCTAAAGCCTGCCAAGCCTGCAGTGGAAAGACTGGCGAGGAAAACGGCGCTCTCGTGAGTACCGCATAGAATTCGGCTAGCCCATGAGCGCTGACGCACCCTTCTATCTTTCGAGCGCGAACGGCGAGCACCGCCGCGTGAGCCGCATGAAAATGCACGTGAAGTTGGATAACGGACGCGACAAGAACATCTGTGTCAAAATAGGTCCTCACCGGCCCCAGATATCCTTGATGCGCTCCTCACGGTCATGGTCTACCAGTTTGTTCCAATCAAGACCCTCGGGCAGCGCTCCCAAGTGAACCCAAACGCCGTCGCGCAGGACCATGGAAGGGGACTGTTCGGCCGGCTTCAGCAGAATTCCCTCGGAACTCTCTTCTAGTTCGAGACGACTTCCCGCCTTCAATCGGAATCGATCGCGAACGTTTTTGGGCAGAACAACCCTGCCCGCGCTGTCGATCTTGACTTTCATGCCATTCATTATGGCAAATACCATCTAAAATGGCAAATGAGATGCTACGTCTTTAGTCTTCAACTGGTTCCGGGTGAATCGTGACTCGATATACTTGCGGGAAACGCTCCTTCACCCGATCTTCCAATGCCGCGGTCACGTCGTGAATCTGAGTGATTCGCAAATTCCCTTTCATGGTGCAATGGCAGGACGCCAGGATGCGGTGCTCGACCTGGCGCACATGCACGTCGTGGCAGTTCACCAGTTCGTCGTATTCGGCGGGTAGCCCGTTCAGGAAGTTCTCAATCGCCCGTGAGAGCTGCTTCATCTCGCCGCCCCCGGCGTCAGGGGTGGCGATGCGTCTCCCGAGTGGCTCGATGTGAATGGTGACCTCGATAGGGCCGTCGCGCAATTCGCGAATGCCTTCTTCCAGATCGGTAGCCTGCCGATGGGCGTCGCTGAGACTCAGATTCTCGTCCACCTCCAGATGCAGCTCGACGAAAAGCTGACCGTCCTGCTGCAACGCGCTTAAATCGTGAATGGCCAGTCCCATCCGCTGGGCCACCGCCCGGATGGCTTCAAAGAGGTGTTCGCCCCGAGGAGCGCGAGGTTCGGCGTGCACCATGACGTCGGAGGGAACGATCTCGCCGATGCGTTTCTCGATAGCATCGCTGAGCGCGTGAACCTTTTCAAGACTCGCGGTGCGCGGCACGCTGACGGTTGCGTCCACGAAATGCCGGTTGCCGGCGCGGCGCACCCGCACACGCTCGACTTCCAGCACGCCCTCCATACGCGCCACGGCCTTGGCGATTTCCTGCTGCAAGCCCTCCGGGGCAACATCCAAAAGAGCATCCAGAGTGCGGCGCCCGAGGCGCGAACCGACCCACAAGATAATGGATGCCACCACTAGGCCGGCCAACGCGTCGGCGTAAATCAGGGACGGCATTCTCCATGTTTCGCCGGCCCACACCAGCCCGACGCCCGCAATCACCACCATGGTGCTCCACACGTCGGTGGAAAAGTGCAATGCGTCGGCTTCCAGCGCCTCACTGGAATATTTCGCGGCCACGCGCGTGAGCGCGCGCGCGCGAGTCAGGTCAATGGCCAGCGCGCAGAACAAAATCACGATAGCGGTGATGCTTGGGTCGATATGCACAGCGTGAAAGAACAAGCGGTCAAAAGCTTCGTAGATGATGTACAGCGCGGTGAGCAGCAGGAGTCCGGTTTCGACGAAGGCGGAAAAATTCTCGAACTTCCCATGGCCGTAGGGATGCCGCTCATCCGCAGGCTGATCGGACACTCGCACGGACAAAAACGTGATGATCGCGGCAACCAGATCAAGCCCCGAATGCAGAGCCTCCGACAGAACGCCCAAGCTGGATGTGCGAATCACGAGGAAGGCTTTGAGCGTCACCAACACCAAAGCCGAAGCCACGCTGAGCAGCGCCGCTCGCTTTTTCTCCCGAACCTCGTCGGCAAGATGTGCGGGTATCACCGCTGCTTAGACTACCTCAATTCCACCCCCCCTCGTGCCGAGCCGCAGCCGTTGTCAAAAGGACAGATCCTTGATGATGCGTCGCACGAGGTACTTGCCTGCGTCGCTACGGGCCGGTAGGGTCTGGCGAGAATCTAGGAGCCGGTTGATGCCCCGTGCAATCTTGTTTGCGGCTGTCGTGTGCCTATTGGCCTATCTGCCGGTTGCGACGCAGACGCCACCCAACGCCGCTGCGGCGAACGCAGTCTGGAATGCGCTACTTTCCGGCACCATGGATGCATCCAAGCACGCCCGCGCCGAAAATGTGGTGATTACGCGGGACCGTGCACGCATCACCCTGGTCGACGGCACGATCCAGTTCACACAGCCCGCAAATGATGTTGTTTTCGGCGCCGTATTTCATGGCACTGGCCGCCTGGAAATCGCGCCACCCAATGCCACCGAGGCGCATCAGCTGCAGCTCTTCACGAAACAATCGAAGGTCGACATGGCCTTCACCGAAGCCACTTTCTCGTTTACCGACTCGCTGTTGGACGAAGTCGCGCGTCAGGTGAAGTGGCAAACCAACGCGTCATCGACAGATGATTTGTACGCAAAACGCCAGCGCGACCGCGAAGATCTTGGTGAATCCGCGCTTCCGCGTTTATTTCAGGGCGTCCTGTCCGAAGATCGCGCGCGCACGGCGTTTTTTCTCGCGGACCTCAAGACCAAAGACAAGAACTGGGTGGAAGTTCGCCAGGATGCGTTGCAGGCGGAAGACCTGGTCGTGGGCCGGTGGGCCGACGTCGTCGCCATGCGTCATTTCGATGTGTGGATGAGCTTCCCTGCCGGCAATAAAATCAGCGCCGAAGTCTGGAAAGATCCCCACGCCAAGGAAGACTTCGTTATCCGCTCCAACAAGATTGATGCCAGCGTCACATCAGGCGCGGAGCTTCGCGCCACAGACACGTTGACGATCGAACCGCGTTTTGCCGGCCAACGCGCGCTGGTCTTTGCGCTGGATTCCAATCTCCGTGTGGAATCGATCAAAGAAAGTAGCGGCGCCGCGTTGCCCTTTTTTCAATCGCGCGAAGGCAAGGATCGCTATCAATCCTACGGCGACTATGTCGCGATGGTGCTCCCCACGGCCCTCAAGCCCTCAACGCCGCTGTCGCTCACCTTTGTCTATGGCGGGAAGCGTGCCATCCGGCAGGCCGGCCACGGTAATTACTTCTGCGAAAGTTCAGGATGGTATCCAGACCGGCCCAACAGTTTTTCTGCGCGTTCCGACTTTGACCTGACCTTTCGCAGTCCTAAGAACATGGTGCTAGTGGCCACCGGCCGCAAAACAAGCGAGACCGTCGATGGCAACTTGCGTATCAGTACATGGAAAAGCGACATCCCGTTGGCGGTCGCAGGTTTCGCCTACGGCGACTACAAAGTGTCCACAGACAAAGCAGATGACGTGGGTGTGGAGATCTACGCCAATCGCGAGCCGGATGACGTAATGATGACGATTCAGCGGGTCGTGGAGGCCCGAGGAGGTGCCGCCACCGGAATTCTTACGCCCGCGGCGATGACCAAATCGATGGGCGCGGAGATGGCCAATATGATTCGGGTGTTCGACTCGTTCTACGGGCCATACCCCTACAAGCAACTCGCGGTCACCAGCATGCCTATCAGCTATTCTTACGGACAAGGCTGGCCGGGTCTCATTTACCTTTGGTCCGCTTCTTTCCTGGACCCCACGCAGCGCCACGTCCTTGGCGTCCGCGATGAAACCGCGGTTACCGATTTCTTCCGCGCCCACGAAGCTTCGCACCAGTGGTGGGGCCACCGCGTCGGATGGAAGAGCTATCACGATCAATGGCTTTCCGAAGGCTTCGCGGAATTTTCCGGCAACCTCTACGTGGAATATCGCCAGAATCACAAGGAATACCTGAATCGCTGGAAGAAGGAAAAAGAGCTCCTCAAGATCCGCGACACCCACGGCCACCCAATCGACTTCTTGGGCCCGATCTGGATGGGCCAGCGCATCGCATCGTCCGAGACCGATGGCAGCTCCTACCAGTATCTGATCTATTCCAAGGGCGGGTTCGTCCTGCAGATGCTCCGCTCTCAAATGTCCGACCCGCACAACCCTGACCTGGATCATCTATTCAAGGACACTATGCGTGATTACTGCAAGACCTTCGACAATCAGCCCGCGTCAACCGAGGATTTCAAAAACATCGTGGAAAGACACATGACCCGTGGCATGGACCTCGACGGTACGCGCAAGATGGACTGGTTTTTCAACCAGTATGTCTATGGCATCGGCTTTCCCGAATACACCTTCCACGCCACCGTGGAATCGACGCCGGACGGAAAAAGCCGCATCAAAGGACAATTTACGCGCAAAGGCGTCCCCGATGACTGGAAGGACGTCGTACCGATCTACGCTCACCTTGGAAACAAGGTCGCCCGCCTCGGCACGATCGCGGTGCACAAAAATGACCAGCAGCTGGACGCGGTTATTCCCATGAAGGTAGATCGCATAACCATCAACGACGAGGAAGATCTGCTCGCAGACGTTCATCAATGAGCCCCTGGGAATGGCCGTGATATTCTTCCGCGCATGAAATTTCCTCGCGCCCTAGTTCTGCTGTCTGCCCTGCTGCTCTTTCTCACTCCCGTGCACGCGCGCGTCACCGGTATAGAAATCGCCTCGCGTGTGAACGTCCTGAATGGCCAGGCGTTCGGCAATGTGGGCGTGTACGAGCGAATCACCGGACGCGTCTATTTCTCGCTTCCCGTAGCCAACGTGCATAATCGCCGCATCGTCGATCTCGATAGAGCCGTCAATCTCAAAGATGGCGAGGTCGAATTCTCCGCCGACTTCGTGGCCATTCGTCCCAAAGATGCGGCCAAGGGAAATGGCTCGATGATTCTGGAAGTTCCCAATCGCGGCCGCCCGCGCATCACCGGCCTGGTCGACGGCGGCAATTGGGACGTCTCGGCTGACGCTGGCGACGGCTGGCTGCTCCGCAGCGGTTTCAGCATCGTGAGCGTCGGCTGGCAATGGGACGCTACAGGCGACGATTCGTTGCATTTGTATGCGCCGGTCGCGAAAGTAAACGGCAAGACCATCACAGGCCTTCTGCGCGGCGATCTGATGCCCGCTCGACCGATGCAGGAAATTCCCCTCGGGCATCTGATTCTCGGCAACATCGGCGGCAGCGAATATCCCGTTGCCTCGCCGGATGATTCGCGCAATATGCTAACCGTTCGCGATTCGCGCCACGCAAAACGCGTCACCATTCCACGATCCCAATGGCAATTCGCGCACACCGTTGACGGCAAACTCACACCCAGCGACCGCCACATTCATCTCGTTGGCGGCTTCCAGCCTGGAAAAATCTACGAGTACGTCTACGTGGTCGCCGATCCGGTCGTAGCCGGAGGCGGTCTCGCCGTCATTCGCGACTTCGCGTCCTACGCCAAGCATGCCTCCGCCGCGGTCGCTCCCGCGGCGCGTGTCTACGGCGAAGGCATCTCGCAAAACGGAAGGTTCCTGCGCGATTTCCTCTATCAAGGCTTCAACGCCGATGAGGAAGGACGCATAGCGCTCGACGGCGTTCTCGCGCATGTCGCCGGCGCTGGCCGTGGCGACTTCAACTATCGATTCGCTCAGCCCTCCCGCGATGCACAGCCGACTTCTTCGGTGTTTTTCCCCACCGACATTTTTCCATTCACCGATCAGCCCGAAACCGATCCCCTTACCCAAGAGAAGGGCGGATTGCTGGATCGCGCCACGGCCGACAACGTCGTGCCGAAAATCTTTTTTTCCAACACCTCATACGAATATTGGGGCCGTGCGGCAGCGCTGATTCACACCAGCCCGGACGGAAAGCACGACGCGCCCATATCTCCGAATGTCCGAATTTATCACTTCACCGGACTCCAGCATTTCTCCGGCCCGTTTCCGCCGGAAAAAGGAAAAGACGACCTGCTGGGCCAGCAGCCGCAATCGCCGCTGCCTATCCGCTATTTCTGGCGCGCGATGATCGCCAATATGGACGCGTGGGTCCGCTACAACGCGGCTCCGCCCGACAGCAGCTACCCTAAGCTCGCGGATGGCACGCTCACCACGCTCAAGAAATATGCGCTGCCCGCGATTATCGGCGTAAACCGGCCGCACGAGGCTAACGAAGGCACCCGCCTGGGCTTTGGTCCGAGGTGGCGCGACGGCATTCTCAGCTTGCAGCCGCCGCGAGTGGGCGAACCATTTCCAGTTCTCGTTCCGCAAGTGAACGAAGACGGCAACGAACGCGACGGCGTGCGACTCCCGGCAATCACCGTTCCGCTGGCGACCTACACAAGCTGGAATCTGCGCGATCCTTCCATTGGCGCGCCCACCGAGCGTGTTTCCTTCGAAGCTTCGTACATTCCGTTTCCGAAAACACCCGCCGACCGCGAACGCACGCACGATCCGCGAAAATCAATTGCCGAACGCTATGCCGGCCGCGATGAGTATCTGCGGCTCTACGCAAACGCAGTCGACGCACTGGTTAAGCAGCACTGGATCCTGGAAGAAGACCGCGAGCAGCTGGTACGTCGCGGCGAACAGGAGTGGGAGGACGCGACGAAATAGTCCGATCTAAGCCTTGCGTGGCAGAAATCGCAACGCCGCGGAATTCATGCAATACCGTAAGCCCGTCGGTGGCGGGCCGTCCGGGAAGACATGGCCCAGATGCGCGTCGCACAGCGTGCACTTCACTTCGCGCCGGATCACGCCAAGCGATGCATCCACTTTCTCGTAGAGATTTTCTTTGGCGATCGGCTGCCAGAAACTCGGCCAGCCCGTCCCGGAATCAAACTTCGCGCTCGAGTCGAACAATGCATTGCCGCAGTCGATGCATCGATAGAGCCCGGGAGCGTGCTGGGCGTGCAGCGCTCCGCTGAAGGCCCACTCCGTCCCGGCACGCCGCGTCACGTCGTACTCCAGCGGCGATAGCTGCTTCTTCCACTCTTCTTTGCTCTTGATCACTCTAGGCAAGGTCGCGGATGCCAGCCGCGTGCCGTCGTCCGCAAACCGGATGATACTTACAGGTTTGGAACCGGTGTTCGCTGGAGATGGATCGTCCTGAGAAAACGCCGACGCCAGCACGCGCGTCACGCCCAGCAACACGCCGTAGGCCCCAAGCGTCGCCGCCCCGAAAATCAAACCGCGCCTGGTGGTGTCGTTCATAAGAGTGTCCTGACCACGATCCACTCTGATTTACGTCAGTTCTGCCTCAACGGATGAGGGGCTTCCCCGTGCCGGGAAATACCGCCACAACCCTCGCGGTCAAACAGCTACTTTGCCGCGGTCAGTGGCGGAGCCGGCAGCAACGGCAGCCGCTTCGGCTCGCCGCGCGCCCCGCGAACTTCCAATTCCTCGAACAGCAGCGAAGGCGCTACCACCGACGCCGGCAACCCGCCCTGCGCCGAGCCAAACGCGCCCAACGCCGTCCCCGCAAACCCGGCAACCTGGCTCTGCATGTAGTTGTAGACGAAATTGTCGTTGCCGATTCCGCTGACATTGCGCAGCGCCCGCGTGTTTACGCCGATGATCCGCGCCCCGCGAATCACTTCCTCGCGCCCGTCTTCCGGGTACACCTTGTAAACCATCAACGGCAACCGGTCGCCCGTTCCCGCGCCTCCGCCGAAACTCGCCAGCAGCGAGGAAAAATCGTCCTGATGCAGCAAACTCAGCGACGGATTGTCCATCGACCGCACAATCACGCAGTACTGGAGTTTCTCCGACTTGCACTCATCCAGGAATTTCTTCTTCAGCTCCGCTGGTGGCACTGCGTCGGTCGACTGAAAAAATAAATTGCTCATCGTCGGCTTGGCATCCGCCAGCAATCCCGATCGCCCGTGGCCGTTGGATTGATCGGTGTCATTTCCCGGACGCCGCGACATTAGCAACGCCCTCAGGTTCCCGTTTTCCACCACGCTGACCTTCTGCGCGCGAACGCCTTCATCATCCACTGCGTAGCCGCCGATCAACGGTGTTCCGTGAAAGTCCTTCGCGCTCGGATCGTCTACCACCGTAACGCTTTGCGGCAACACGCGCGCCCCAATGCGTCCCACCCAATCGCTCTTCCCGCCCAGATTTCCCATCAACTGCTCGACGATCGGTTGAAATGCTACCGGAGGCCGCGACCCGTTGATCGCCGGTCCCAGAACTTGTGCCACCAGCGGTGCAGCCGCCCGCGCCTCAAACAATACCGGTCCGGTGTAATCCTGCGCCGGCTGCGCCGCGCGCAGCGCCATCAACTCGCTGCCCGCGACGTTCAATCCCTTGCGCACCGTGTCCACGCTCGGCAGATCCGCAGGTTTCGGCGCATACGTCGAATACAATTGATTCAGCGGCATCCCGTCAGGCGCCAGCGTATCCATGCCCGATTCGATCGCCGCGAACGAACGGTTCGTGCGAATCTCTGTGCCTTCGCTGGTCATCAGGTATTCGGTGGCGTAAACCAGGTAGTAGGTGACGCGGGATTCGTAAATCTCGGGGAAAATCCGCAGCGTCGCCGAGGCGTCGCGCGCCTCCTGTTCCCAGTTGCGGTTCGACCAGTCCGCCATCACCAGCGGCTCGATGTTCTGGATCGGCGTGGTCTTGGAAAAATCATCTACATCGGACTGGCGTGCCAGGCTGCTCAGATACGCCCGTTTGCGCGAATACGTCTCCACCGCCTCCTTGAACGCCTGATCCGTCGCGATCCACAAATCCTGCCGCAGCGAATCGTAGTCGCGATCAATGCCCACCGATCCTTGCGACCCGATGAATCCGCGAAACCCTTCATCGCCGATGAAATTCGAGCTGTCGAGCTTGTAATTCCCGACCCGCGCCTCCACATCCATAAATCGATTGCGAGTGTGCGTGCTCGTCAGCAGCGTGCCGAATTGCCCCACGATCTCGCGCACATCCAGGTCCAGCAATCGATACTCGACGTAGTACGGCTTCACCGGCTCGTTCGTCCCGGGAATCTTCAGCTCCAGCCGTGTCTTTGAACGCGCCATCTCATCGCGCATCGCGCGCAAGGTCTGGTCGTTGTCTTGCGCACCCGCCTGTCCGGTCGCGGCACGCGCCGGGATCACCACGCAACTCAACGCAATGGCCACAACTGCAAACGCAATCACATGCAACGCCCGCTTCACTGCACACCTCCTGTCGAAGCCGGCGCGACAACCTGTGCCGTCGCACTCGCTGCCCGTTGGGTATCCTGCGCAGGCGCCGGCAAAATCGGCGGCCGATCCGTTGAAGTCTCCTTCTTCTGCACTTCCAGCTCTGACGTCAGGATCGCCGGCGCCGCCGCGGCCACCGGCACCGAGCCCGACTCCGCTCCGCAATACCCGTTGAACACTTCCTGCTTGTCTCCAGTCGCGACGATCTTCGTCAACGCCGCCAGCGGAGTGCCCACAATGTCCACTCCGCGAATCAGCTGATCCGGCCGCCCGTCGGCGAATACCCGATACACCACCAGCGGCTGCACCTGGAAAGCCTGCGGCTGCCCGCGCCCGGTGAATGTGAATCCGCCCGCGATATCGTCGATCAGCAACCCGTACGGCTTCTTCTGCTCCTTTATCAACTCGATCAACTTCGCGCGCAACTGCGCATTGGTCACCGTTTTGCTGCTTTCCACGATCAGATTCCCCTGCCGCGACACCGGCGAAGCGCCCAACTGCCGCCTCCCGTGCCCGTTCGAATGCGGAAACCCGACCAGCGGCGATCGCGACATCTCAAAATCCTTCAACACGCCGTGATCCACCAGTACCACGCGATGCGCCTTCACGCCCTCATCGTCGAACTCGTAGTAGCCCAGCAAATCCTCGTTCCCCAGCTTCCGCATCGTCGTGTCGTCGATGATGCTCAGGAAATCCGGCAGGATCTGCTCGTTCACCTTCTTCGCAAACGTCTGCCCTTCGCTCGCATCCTTTTGCCGATGCCCTTCCGCGCGATGCCCGAAAACTTCGTGGAAGAAAACCGCCGCCGCCCGTCCGGTCAGCAATGCCGGTGTCACCGAAGGCTCGTTGATCGGCGCCTTCACCAATCCTTCGAGCTCCTTCCGCATCGTGGCTTCCGCCGCGTACACCGCCTTGTCGTCCGGAGCATCCGCGGGTTTCACCCAATCGAAATTGTAGTAGCGCTCCAGGTCCATGCCATCGGTCGCTTTGCCCTGGATGAACAATTCCAATCGATAACGAATCTGTCCGTACTGCAACTGCGTCCCTTCGCTGCTCACTTGATACGCGTTCTGCACCATCGCGGAAAATGTCGCGATCGAGTTGATCACCGCCGGTGAATCCCGAAAGGCTTTCGTGTACGCCCGCACTCGCTCTTCCCAGGGCTTACGGTCAACTTGCATCAGGTTTTCCGGGCCAATGTAGGTGTGCGGCTGCTCGTGCGTAAAATCGGGCGCCGCGCCTTCCGCCGACTCGATCTTCACTTCCTTGCCGGTTTTGATCTTGATCAACGCTTCCGCCGCCGAACGGTATTGCTTGTCCGTCTCCAGCCAGATGGACCGCCGCAGCACTTGTGTGTCGTTGTCGGTCGGCGCAGGCGCGATTCCGCCGCGCTGCTCTTGCCGCGTGCCTACCTTGTGCGTGTTGTCCAGGTCGTACGAGCCCGTGCGCACCGCCACTTCCAGCCAGCGGTTGCGGTTCTCGCTGCTGTTTAGCAGCGCCCCGTTCGACCCCGACACATCCGCCCTCTGCGAGTCTGTGATCGTGTAGCCGATGTAGTACGCCGGCGGATCCTGCGATCCCAGCACCTTCACCGAACGCTCCAGCTCCTCCTGCATCGCCGCCAGCAGCGGCGAACGTTTCGCCGGCGAGTCCGGCGGCCCCGCATACGCCACGCGCGCGGTAATCGGCGCCATCAGCGCCGCCAAACCCAGCGCCACGCACGAAATCACAATTCTCTTTTGCATCGATATGCTCGTCGATTCGATCATCGATCTGATCAAGGTAAGCCTCACTCACACTTAGACGGGTCTAGGAATCATTCAGTGTACGCCAGCGTCAGGAGGGTCTACAAACAGAGGTAGCCTGCCGGACAACTCTGCTAGACATAACAATTCGACGCTCTTTGCGCGCCAACCGTTGCACGCAGCACGCACCGCTGTCCGCACCCGGGTAGCACACCATTTTTGCTGGCAGCGCCATCCGCCCAGCAATTCGGAGGGAGTGGCACAGCCATTCCTGGCTGTGCGCGATGTCAACTGCGTTGAAACTTTCTTGGCTGGCCACCAAACGAATCAATCAGTCCTGTACGGGAGGGGCTGGCCCCCTCCCGGACCGCTGCGTGTTGTCGTGCGCGGCCCGAACCTTCGCTCTTCTTTAGTCTATAGCATGAAATTCAAGCGCCCCGTTCATCCGCACTTGGGCGATTGCGGCGGGCATTGCGGTTGTCGCGTGGGCAACGTCGTCGTCGAGCTGCTCCCCTTTGAGGCAATCGGCACCACCACTGCCGGGATCACCGCCAGCACTCCCAAAGTGATCACCATTCCCTTGCTGAGGTGCGCTCCGCTTTGCGCCACGCTCTGCAAGCCCGTCGCGCCGCCCACATTGGTATCCTCGGTGGCCGCCGTCAGAATCGAAAGCGTCGCCTGCGCCGGCGGCAACGGCGCTGAGTTGTCCCCGCTCCGAACGCTGCTCATCTGCCCGGCCTTCACTAGCACGCATTCTCCCGCCAGATTGCACACGCGCACCACGCCTTCGAACGCAATCACCGTCATCGTCCCGTTATCGAATCCCACATAAAAATCCGTCCCCACCACGCCCGCGACTCCCGCCGGAGTCCGCACCTCGAATTTCCCGTCCGGCCGCGCGATCTTCTTCGCCTGCGATCGCAATTTCCCGTAGGTCAATTCCAGCTGCGTCTGCTGCGCCCCCGAGTCGTGCTTCTCGATGCGCATCGACGATTCCGATCCCACGTTCAACGCCGATCCGTCGTCCAAAGCCACACGCGCGCGCCCGCCTACCTGCGTGTTGATTAGATCCTGCCAGTCCACCGCCGATTTCGGCGACGCCGTGATCTTCTTCGCCCCGCGCTCGATGTTCGCTGCCGGAATCAGCCGCGCGATCTCCCCTGCCCGTTGCCCGCCCGCCTGCGGCAGCGCATACGTATCCGCCGGCATCGCCAGCAGCAGCGATAAGCATCCCGCAAGTCCCAGCGCGCACGGAGATTTCTTCGTCATCGGAGTATTCTCCTGGATCGGAATCAAGTCGGCAGGTAGCTGCAACTATCCTTGAAGAGCCTTCGCGAAGTGTCAATCCCAAACCCGGCGGCTCTTGCGCAGTCGCTACACAGCGGCCCCTGCCGCTGCAAGAGTCCCTTTTCATTCCTCGAGATACTGAAACACTGCCGCAGCCATATCGTCGTGCTCAGCTCGCTCGCCGGCAAATCTGCTCACTGCCGCATATTTTGCCGAGAAACTCCGCCGCTGCGCGCTCCGCCTGCGCCGCACACACCGCTTGCAGCCGCTCCAGGCCGAAGTTCTCGTCTTCGGCGTCGAATGCATCCGGCAATCCGTCGGTGAAAAACAAGACCGAATCCCAGGTTCCAATGGCAGCTCCAGCGCTTCGTAAGAGACGCTCGGGTCAAACAAGCCCGGCGGAATCCAGATCTTCATGCCAGCTTGCAATGCTTCGTTCGGCAACATCACATTTTGAATCGAGCGCGCTTCCTCGAGCTCTTTCTCGCGGCGTTTCTCGAGCGCATGCAGTTCCACAGGCGACGCTATCGTTGGCATGCACTTTTCCAGGAGGGAACATCTCGCCAGGAAGGGAGGTCGGCGGCCACTCGATTCTATCAGCGCATTCCTTCTTCCGTGCGGCAAAGCGCCCCTCCCTCACACACGCGCTGTGGTTCGGGCCGGACCTCGCTGGCGTTATTCGCTAGCACACATGCCCGCGCGCAGCGGTTGTTCAGTCCTCCGCCTGGCGCAACAATTCCTCATGCGCGCACTGATCGGCCTCGTGGTGGTCGCCGGAGTTCTCCTGGGCTTCTACGCGTACTCGCTCAAGAAACTCCCCGCCACCGATTCCGGCACGGCCCCCACACAAGCCATCAGCCTCACCGGCGTCCGCAGCGACCTCCTCTCCATCGCCAACGCCGAACGCGGCAACGTTGCGCTCAACAGCCAGTGCGCCTCTCTCAACGACTTGATCTCCTCCGGCTCGCTCACCATGTCCCGCCCCGAGCGCGACGGCTACTCCTACTCGGTCGAGTGCTCCGGCCCAGACTTCACCGTCACCGCCCGCCACGCTCCAGCCCCTGCCGGCTCCTCGATCCGCTATCCCACTCTCGCCATCGACCAATCCATGCAAATCCGCGAACTCCAGTAACCTGCTCATGTTCCAGTTCATCGCTGTAGCTCACCCCTTCAGGGGTGAGGTGCTTTTCCGGTGTGGTCAGCACCCTACCATGTCAGACCGCCGCGCCTGGTAACCACGGAACTTTTCCCCTCCGTTTCCCGTACCTCCCTCTGACAAACGGTTCCCGCTTACACAGTCGCTACCGCGCCGCACACACAAAAAGGAGCTTCCATGAACGGAGAATTCATCGGCCTGATCGCAGTGATCATGAGCTTGGGCATCCCCATGGCCGCCATGTACACCTACTTCCGCGTCCGCAAACTGCGCACCGAAGAACGCCTGGCCGCCATCGCTCGTGGCGTCGACGTCCCGATGGTCGCCGAGTTGCCCGAAGCCTCCCGCTCCCGCCGCTACGGCATCCTGCTGACCAGCGGAGCCGTCGGCTTCATCATCGCCATGGGCCTGATCGCCACCATCGAGCGCGATCCCGAGACGTGGACGGCCGCGGCCGTCGCGGTAATCCCCCTGGCCATCGGCATCGGCTACTTCCTCGACTCCAGCCTCATTCGCCGCGACCTCCGCTCCGCCAGCTAACACCCCGCCAGCTGACGGGCCACGCCGCCGCGCTCCGAATTAGGTCTTGGGTTTGCGACGGCAGCTTCGCCGATCTAACGCCGCCACTACTGCGAGCCGGCTGCAGTGGGCTATGCGTCTCTATTCCCTCGGTCAGAGCTGCCGGTGGGAGTGGGCGGCTATCCCGATCAGAAGTCCGTAGTAGTTCAAATTACCTTGATTCTCGCGCTCGATCCCCGCTTGACTGTTCAGAATCAGCTGGTTGACGTAGGCCAGAGCGACGGCATCGGAGCGCTTGATGCGCTTGCGGGCCAGCGCGGTGGCGATGTTGCCGAGAAAGGTGTTCACGAAGGCGGGGGAAGCGAAATCCTTTGACACCATCGAGGAGCTCGGCGGCAATGGCTTCATCGTCCGGGCGGTTTTTTGCGCGGGACGATGCTTGGCGCAGAGGTAGCGATGGTCCTCGGCAACCGCGAGGCAGCAACAGCGACCAGCGATGCTGACCTGCGGTGACAGAACGGCGATGGAGAAGGCTGAAACAAAGCCTCGTTCGTTGCGGGTTCCTGCGGAACCTTGAAATGGGAACGGTTGCGCCGCTGGAGGAAAGCTCGGGCTCAGAATTTGAAGCCAGCGGAGCCGGCAAGAGGACGGGATTACTCGGGCTGACGACGGGAGCGTTGGCGGTGTTGGCCTGCTGAGGTTGCTGGGGAGCGGGATCGAGATTGATGGTGAATTCGCCGCAGGGTCCCTTCCCCTATAGTTTTCGTATCGTATTGGATTCATGGTGGTTATACATGTGTCCGTATTAAACTGAATTCAGGGGAGTTACGGCAGGAGTACGACTGGCCCTGCTGACGCGGCGGTCTGAGGAGGGCCCGAGGGTGAATCGAGGACTGCCCAGAAGAGAGAAGGATGTGAGAGCAATCTTACCCAGTATGATACGTAATGTCAGGGTGAATGCTTAAGTCTTTTGCCTTCAAATCGTTGAATGGATCATTCGAATGAATCTGGCCCAGACAAAAACTGACGAAGGAACGGGCGAGCGAAAACTCAGGTGCAACCGCGGCAGGTGGGCACCCCAGGAGCCCGACGTCTGGAGTTGGTTGAGGAATGCACCGCGCCAGGGAGAGGCTTCATCCAACTACCACTGAACTCGTGTTAGCACCGCTTGGTTTCCTGGCCCTGACACGAGAAATTCGTTTGACGGCATCGCCTGATACGAGGGCAGAGCGAATCAGTTCCACGCGTAAAAAAGAGAGGCTCTACACACGAAGACGAGAGGGACACTCACATGCGATATCGATTGTTGGGAAATAGCGGGTTGCGGGTTTCGGAAGCGGCGCTGGGGACGATGACGTTTGGGGAGGAGTGGGGCTGGGGTTCGGGCAAAGAGGAGGCGTACAAGGTGTACGACGCTTTCCGGGAGGCCGGGGGCAATTTCATCGATACAGCGAACCTGTACACGAACGGGACGAGCGAGACGTTTTTGGGCGAGTTCATGAAGGGGCACCGCGAGAGCGTGGTGATGGCGACGAAATACACGAATGCCGCGCCGGGAAAGGATCCCAATGCGGCGGGCAACCAGCGGAAGAACATGGTGCAGTCGGTGGAAGCGAGTTTGAAGCGACTACAGACCGACTACATCGACCTTTACTGGGTACACATCTGGGACGGACTAACGCCAGTGGAAGAAGTGATGCGAGCGCTGGACGACCTGGTGCGGCAGGGCAAGGTGTTGTATGCGGGAATTTCGGATGCGCCAGCGTGGTGGATCGCGCAAGCGAATACGATTGCGCAGTTGCGCGGGTGGTCGCCATTCGTCGGGTTGCAGATCGAGTACAGCCTGACGGAGCGGACGGTCGAGCAGGAACTGATCCCGATGGCAAAAGCGCTGAACATCGGGGTGACGGCGTGGTCGCCGCTGGCCGGCGGGGTGCTGAGCGGGAAATACCAAGGGGCAGCTGGGGCGGGACAGGGAGCCGAGGCAGGGCGGATGAGCAGCGAGATGATGAAGGGTTTTCTGCCGGAGCAGCAGCGGACAGAGCGCGTGGTGACGGCGGTGAAGGCGGTTGCGGGCGAGGTCGGACGCAGCATGGCGCAGGTGGCGCTGGCGTGGCTTCGTTACCGGGATGTGCCGGTGATTCCGATTATTGGGGCGCGGAAGTTATCGCAGTTGCAGGACAACCTGGCGAGTTTGGAGTTGAGGCTTTCGGTGGAGCAAGTCAAGAAGCTGGACGAGGCCAGCAAGATTGAACTGGGATTCCCGGAGAGCATGTATGCAAAAGAGCTTGTGCGCGGGTTCCGTTATGGGGGAATGCGGGAACAGATTGTGGCTTAGGCCGGTTTGTTCCGAAGACCCAGGCACGAAGTCCGTACTTGGGCACCCGGCACCAGCAGAGGCGATCTCATCGATTGTCGATGATGTTTAGATCAAGCCAGGTCCCTCCACTCCGCGACCGGCACGCAAAAAACCGGTGCAAGAAAAAGCCGGCCGCGCCGGTCGGGATGACAGAGCTCGGGAGACGCGCGGAACGGATAGGAGGAGTGGGAGGAGTTGAGAGTTGAGAGTTGTGAAGACCTAGGTACAAAACCGGTTCTGTGGGAACCCCGGAGTTTCGGACGGGAGAGGCGATGGCACGGTATTTAACGCAGCATACTTTGGCTTGTTTGACGCGGCAGGGGGCGGAGAACCTGGCGCAGAAGATGATGGGTGGGGGGACGGCGCGGGCGGAGCGGGTGATGGTGAACATGCTGGAAGGGAAGATGTTTGCGGAATTCCGAGCAGAATCGCGGGAGGTTCTGGAGGGGTGGTTGAAGACCGAGGGGATGCACTTTGACTGGCTGTTGCGCGTGGAGTGGGAGACGCATGGGCCGGACGGAAAATTGCATAGCGCAGAGTGAACGGGAGTTCAGGGGACTAGCTGGCACTACGGAAGGAAAGGCGGTTGGTCAGTTTCCGGTGGCGCGAACTAATCGGGCAAATCGGCGCTTATTGGAGCCATTTGCATTCTCTGATTATGGCCCGCTCGTCGCTTAGCCCGGCGTACCCACTCTTGTCGCTTAAGTCTTCGACGAGAACGTCGTAACCGCGACCGTCAGCATGCGCATTCAATCGCAAACTCAAACCCGGCAAGATTTCCGGCAACTCACCGAAATGCACATTGCTGCCATGTGCGTAGAACCTTGCGACCCAGCCATTCAAATATTGTGGCTGGTGCTCCAAAAGAGTCTGCCACGACGCGTATGAGCCGTACTTCGAGAAGTCCTCTGCTTCGGCTGTGTTGACTGTTCTTAAAAAGCCGAGCGCAAGTGCATGAGTGCGGTTTTGCTCATCAGCTTGTGAGGCTCCGGCTGACGCCGTCTGGGCGAAGTGGGATGCAGGAGTTTCGAGAGCCAATACAAGCAAAACCGTACTCAAGACGATTCGACGCCTGTTCATAAATCGTCCCCCTTCCCCAGCAATCATGCTGTTTTATAGCACGGTAATTGCGCAGTTGTTAAGCCATACGCCGATCTACCCAATGAACGCGGTAACCGGATAAGTGCCGGAGTGCGACATTCGGCGAATTCGACTTGGTTGCAATAACAGGTAGAGAAAACCCAAATCGCCGGGCTAAAATAGCCAGCAACCGAGCGCATGGCGCGGCTGTTCAGCACAGATCCTGCTCAATCAAGTGGGCTGCGAAGCAAGAAAAATTCCAGCCGTTGGAGAGGTGGTTTTTCTTGACTTCGACCTTTATAGGAGTCAGCCACCCTTTTGCGGTCAGCAGACCGTCCGCGCCTCTTTTGCAGAGAACCTGTTACCGCGCCTTGAAGAAAGTAGATGCCCAAGAACACTAGCCAGAGCGTTATCCCTTCGAAACCCCCGGACTGGTCCGGACGTCTGTAACAACGGTACAAAATCGACCTGTCGACCGTATTCCCGATGGAGCATCCATGTTGCCCCCCAAAAGCACGTTCATCTTTTCGATCGTCGTTGCAACTGCCTTGCTGCTAGTCCCCTTCGCGGACGGGCAAAAATCGACAGATGCACTCCCGGCTCCGTTCCCAGTGCAAATTACGCGCGGCAAGACAGTGTTCATCTCCAACGCCGGAGGCGACACCAATTACCTGTATAGCGGAGGACCCGACCGCCTCTACAACCAGTTCTATGCAGCGATCCAGAGTTGGGGACGCTACCAGCTTGTGGCCGGTCCCGGAGAAGCTGACTTAGTTCTTGCCATAAGCTTCAGCAACCAGTTCGTGGGCGACAAGGATCCGAGGGGAAACGGATCGTCTTCGCCTTTGGTGGGCCGTTCGCTTACCGATCCTCAATTCCGGTTGACAGTCCTCGACCCCGGAACGCGCGTCACATTATGGACTTTCACTGAACATGTGCAATTCGCGGCGTTGCAGGGCAATCGAGACAAAAACTTCGATCAAGCCCTGGCCGCTCTAGTGAACGACGTGAGAAATGTAGCCGGCCAGCTCACCGCCACGTCCGTCGGCGCCAAAAAATAGGTCCCGCGAAGCGCGGAATCACAAGTTGTCTCGCACCCAGGCCTCTACCACCCGTTGCCTCAATGCCCGGTTAACCATGGTTGGCAATTCTTGCCACCATATTCTCTTGACTCTCCGCTTTATAGCGGTATCTCTAACGAGGCCGGCCGTTGCCCGCTGGGGATCGCCTAGGAATACATCGGTCGCCAGCGCGGTGACTGGCCCCACTCCGGGATGGGTCATCAGCAGCCTCGCTCCGGAACGACGACCCGCTTGCTCTGCGACTTGGTGGTTCAGCTTTTCAATCTCCGCTCCGATGCTCACGTACATTTCCTGCAACGCACTTCGGCGAATAGCCATGCCAGAGACAACGACGCGATTGCGTTATGGAACCGGATACGTACCGCACTTGATTGCATAACAATGTCGGCTCCTCGACCCGAGTAGACTGTGGTTGCGTGACGACCATAGGCTCGGAGAAAGGAGCCGAACATGATGTTGATAGGCGTAGATTACCACCCGAGCTTTC
>Ga0157378_10000105_pt1 | contig 79945 bp, 59 predicted proteins | sample M65metaG_FD_115309 | JGI IMG/M metagenome (GOLD analysis project Ga0157378, IMG submission 115309) | Miscanthus rhizosphere microbial communities from Kellogg Biological Station, Michigan, USA - M6-5 metaG | ecosystem: Host-associated > Plants > Roots > Rhizosphere > Soil | place: USA: Michigan... | reverse complement strand
GTAAGCCGTTACCCTACCAACTAGCTAATCCGCCGCAGGCTCCTCTTCAGGCGCGAGGTCCTAAAATCCCCCGCTTTAACAACTGTCACCATGTGGTGCCGCTGCATTATGCGGTATTAGCGCAAGTTTCCCTGCGTTATTCCCCACCCGAAGGTAGATTACCTACGTGTTACTCACCCGGACGCCACTCTACTCGTCCCCCGAAGGAGACTTTCGCGTTCGACTTGCATGTCTGAGGCACGCCGCCAGCGTTGATTCTGAGCCAGGATCAAACTCTCGTTAAGAATTGTTTCCTAGCAACATTATCTGTACTGGTTTACTTGTTCAGTCTCGATAATGACTCTTCTTCAGAGTTTTGCTCGAACTTTATCGTTCGAGTTTTGACTCTCAAAGGTCTAATTGAGACGGACACGCTCTATCTAGTTTTCAAAGATCGAATTGTTTTGGATTCGAGCTTGCGCCCTTTTGCGATCCAAGCTTGGATGGGTTAGGAACTACTTCGAGTCGCCTTTATGAGGAATTTTTCCTCCCAAGCAAACGCGCATTCTAACGAACAGGCGTTGGTGTGTCAAGCGCAGGAACGAGGTTTTTCACCGATAACTTCGTTGTGATTCGCCGTGAGGCTGTCCCGGGCTTTTCCGAATGACCAGAGTTAGATGACCGATCAGCCGTTCGGTTGCCTGTTTTAGCGCTCGCTATTTCCTTTTTGCTGACTTCATCTGCTCCGGCGGTGTGACGCGCATCACGCCATGTTCGTCGCGATATAAACTGAACGTCATTTCTTTCAGCTGGCCGGATTCTTCCTTGATTCGTGCGGTGAAAGTTTTGTTCGCGCCCTTCCCTTCCACTTTCAAAGGCAGATAACCTTCGACATCGGGACTGCGATAGGCCGTGTAGTGATCCTGATCGTGCTTCTCGTAACCGAGCACATAGATGCGATCGAAATCTGGTTCGCCAATCTTGTGAGGTTCGTCTTTCGGATTGCTCTTCTCAAGAATCACCCAGCTTCCCGGACGCGACGTCTTTGCGACGTCCTTTGTTTGTGTCGCGGAACTTTCATCGCTGGCTTCTTCATCGAGCCGGCGCCACGCAACGAACTCCCTGCCCGTGCGGTAATAGATGATGTCGCTCGGCACTGTCAGTTCAACTTGTTTCCCGAAAATCCAACCGGCGGGCGCGGGAGAAATCGCCGGCGCCAGCCGCACCTTATACCAAAGCTCAGTCGTTTCTTTCGCCTCCTGATCTTCTTCTTCGCTGCGATCTGATGTGCTGCGCGCGGTGGTGGCTCTGCCGGGTTTCGGTGCGATGTCACTTTCATCCGGCGCACTTTCTTTCACTTTAGGAACTCGCTTCCAGCCGACAATCTCAAAGCTCGCTCCGCTGTCGAGCCGCATCATGATGTTGTCGTCTTTGGTTCGATCAGGCGACAGTCGCAAATTTGAACTCGCGTGCAACTGACCGGTGCCTTGCGCCTGCACGTCTTTGTCTTCGTCCGCCAGTCTCCGCGACTTCTCAAGCACGTCGTCCGGCATGATGTTGCGCGCCTCAATCCAACCTTCTGTCTTGTCGACGTCGCGGGCGCGCACGCGGTACCACAGTTCCTTCTTTGTGTTGTCGGTCGGATCCGGAACGTCCATCGAGTCGAGAATGTCGACGCCATCTCCACGACTGACTTCCAAAAGATCCGCGGCCACTACTGCAGTCGAACTTCGAATCTGCGCACGATGCGTTACCACAACTCCGGAGCTGCCTGTTCGTGCGATGGCACTGCATCCTGCGAGCAGCGCAGCAAGGCCTAACACCGCCCCAAATCTTAGAAGCTTCACGCTGGTTATTAAATTAATCCCGGAGAGAATCATTCCCGCTTATCTTGCCGCACGCTCGTCAACGGCGCGGTTCATTGTAACCCAACTGCTTCAACAAATCGCGCTGGCGGCTAGTAAGCTGCGCATTCGCTGAAATGTGAGTACGCACGCCCGGCTTCTCAACCTTTAATCCAAACGGCGCCAGCTCTTTTTGCAAATCGATAGTTGCTCTCGTCAGGACCAGCCGATTTACAAAATCCTGATCCGAAAGCTCCAAACGAAGAGCTCCAACGACCGCAGAATTTGCTTCCGGCGCAGGGGCGTTGGCGGACTGTTTGGCGACGTAGTTTTGCACTATCGTCCGGTACACATCGTCAAGCGAGCGCTTGCCTTTCGCCTTCCACCGCAGGTTCAGGTCATACAAGAACGCGACGACCATCGCTTTCGAGTAAACAGTGGAATACCCACTGGTCCATCTTTGCCTTGATGCCTCGATCAAAGACAAGTCCTGCGCGTCACGTCCTGACGATCCGTCATAGGCATCAGCAACTGCATTCAAAAACTGTTCGAATGAGATGAGATCCAAGCGAACCGCCGCGCGCGCAGCCTCGTACATTGTGAAACCTTCATAGAACCAATCGTAGTCTCCCGTTAACCCCAAACTATTTGGCACCCAAAAATGAAACAACTCGTGAGTCAGCGCCAACTCGAGTTGCGAAAGCGCGCCGACTTTCGAAGGCACTCTCCCCATCAGCAACGTGACTGTGCAGCCACGCGTCTGCGCACTCCATTTGTTCGCGGCCGTCGCCTGCGGAATCGGCAGCAATAAGAGCGAAGCGCTGTCACATGGTGACTGTCCCACGTTGTTACTGTGATGCTGTAAGACTCTCATCGCCACATCGAGCGCATCGTTATCGGCAAACGCCCACTCGCCACTCGTTACCAACATGAAAGGCTTTCTCATGAACTCGCGCGTTGAAACACGAATCTTTTTTCCGACAACGGCCACGGCACGATCAGGATCGGCAATTTCAAACTGGGTCTGCGGTTTAGCTGTGTCGCCGGCATACGCGGCCCAATCCAGCGGCAAAGCTAAGTGCACGCTGATCGCGCTCTTCGCGCCTGCTGGCGCCGCCGGTGACTCGGGCAACAAGTCTGCAAACATCAAAACCCCGCATTCGGTCCCGAGCCACGATGTAAGCGCCGCATCTGCAGCGCGAGACGCGGCAGCCAGTTCAATCTCATATTTAAAATTGGTCGCTGGCACATCCGAAGCAAATTGGCCGGGCGCGATCCTCCGGACAGCGACCTGCTTGCCGTTCGCGTCCAATAACTGAAATCCACGCACTCGATTGCCCAGCCCGAGAATTCCCGCGTATGAGTCGCGAAACGACCACCTTTGATGCGGCGAGCCAGAACCTTGCATCAACAGCCGTCCGGGTGCGCCGGGCAACACTTCAGCCGAGACCGACAACGATTGTGCATAACCGCTCGTCACCGCGCCCAGAGCAGCAAAAAGAACGATTAATGACGTGAGTTTGAGAAAACGGGCGAAGCGAAGCATGTTGGATTGCGCGACCGCAGTTATCTGCTTTCCCCTAATTGACTTATACGGTCCGGCATTCATAAACTACCGCATCATTCCCCGATGTTGCTATTGACATCACATCGAAGCAATCGCCGGCTCGCGTTGATGACACGCCTGCTCGGAGCATTTCTGCTCGCGGCGATCGCGTGGGGCAGCACCTTTGAGTTCACTCATCATCACGGCGTTGGCTCGTTAACTCGTTCGCGGCTAGTTGCGACAGAGACGCAAACAAACATCAACGAAGAAGCAGCGACGCGGCAATTGCCGCCGCTTTCTTCGCGCACGACTACGTCAGAGTGTTCGATCTGTCAGCTGCATCATAATCTGGCAACGACACTCATCAGCCAGCCTGCCGGTGTAAGTTCCGACGCCAGTCAGTCAATTGCGCAATTCTCGTTTGCGCAAATCCAGCTCGCGGAATTCAGCGCATCGCAACATGGACGCGCTCCTCCAACCCTTCTCTAAGCCACATACGCCTCGTCCTGCGCGCCATCGGACTTAATTCGGCGCGTTTCTCCAAAGGCAGCGACGTTCGTTTCGGCGACTACTTTTTCCATCGCTATCCGTTCGTCCATCCAATTCCGGGTAAGAGGAACAATGATAAAGGCTCAGAGAAGTACTCTTCCATTCGCGTTTTTCATTCTGATTTGCATATTCAACGCCGCATCCGTCTCGACCAACGCCCAATTAATCAAAAGCGCTCAGTCGCCTGATTTAAGTTCGCCGAGTTCGACGGCTACCGCTAGCGCGTTGGCGGCGCGATCGCAAACATCTGCGAGCGCGACGCGACCGATTACAGTTTCCGACGCCGTATCGATTTTCTTGCAACAGAATTTTCAGGTCATTGCGGCGCGTTATGATATCGACACTGCGGAAGCCGAAAAGCTAACCGCGCGGCTGCGTCCCAATCCCGAAGTTACGGTCGGTTTCGAGGGCGTGCCCTTGAATCTCAGTGGAAATCTACTCACCGAACAACAGTACGCATACAACATTTCGCAGACGTTCGAATTAGCCGGCAAGCGCGGCAAACGCATCAGCGTAGCGAACGCCAATGCCGATGTCGCCCGGGCAGAGTTCGAAACCGTCCTGTGGCAACTGACGAACGATCTGAAGAGAAAATTCTATGCGGTGATACTGGCCAAATCCCTGCTCGATCTTGCCAATCAAAACGAAGCGACATTCGAAGAGGTTGTTAAGCACACTTCCGAACTGGTGCAAGCGGGCGAGGTTTCGGGACTTGATTTGACGCGACTGGAAGTCGAGAAGCTCAAATTCGATACCGACCTCGCCAACGCGCAACGGGATTACGAAGTTGCCTTGCGAGATTTGCGCGTCACGCTCGGCGGTGATTATCGGACGACGGAAATAGAGGCCGTCGGTTCGCTCGATGCGCAATCTTACGACTTTAATTTTTCCGACTTGCGCGATAAAGCGCTGGCGGCCCGACCTGATTTGAAAGCCGCCAAGCTCAGCGAAGTCGCCGCTGACGAATCGATTCGCCTCCAGGATGCGCAACGAATTCCGGACCTGGATTTGGCAGCGGGCATTAATCAGGTGCCGGGCGGCACGAGCTTTTTCACCTACGGTGTCGGTATCACGCTCCCCGTGCACGATCGCAACCAGGGCGAGCGTGCCAAGGCCCGCATTCAAAAAGCGAAAGCGCAGAACCAGCAACGGCTGGTTACCAACCAGGTCCTCAGCGATGTTGATAAGGCGCTGGTGGCATTCGAAATTCAGAAGCGCCGCGTCGATCTCTACCGCACCGGAGTCATCGCGAAAGTCAACAGTATCCAGGACCTGACTGAATATTCGTTGAAAGCGGGCGAAAGCTCAGTGCTCGATTTGCTCGATGCGATTCGCACCCGGCGAGAAACCCTTGCCGGCTTTTACCAGACTCTTTTTGATTACGAAAGCGCGCTGCTCGATCTCGAGTTGGCGACGGCAACACCACTGCAAAAGTGATAGCGCGGGAAAGGATTACCCACATGTCTCATCAACGCAATCTCACCATCGGTTTGCTGGCAGCGACGATTTTCAGCGCGAGCTGTAACCGGTCGAGGACGTCTTCGGTGGTGAACGCGCCGAGTCCCGCGCAGGCACAGACATCGACGGCAGATAAAACGATCGAAACCGAAATTGTTTCAGCCGCGCCATTCGCCGGCGTCGTAACGGCAACGGGAAAGATTCTGGCGCCCGAGGATCGCACCGCAGTTATTGGGCCAGTTAACGAAGGGCGCATCGTAAAACTCTACGCCGGACAAGGGACGCGGGTGAGAAAAGGTCAGCGGCTTGCCGAACTGGAATCGGCCGACATCGACCAGGCCGAGGCTGATTACTTGAAAGCGCTCGCGGATTCTGAGAATGCGAAACGTTCCGCAGCCGCGGAGATAAAGCTAGCCCAGCAAACGTACGACCGCACAAAAGCGCTGTTCGAAAAGACGGTGGTGCCGGGGAAGAACCTGCAATCGGCGGAACACGATCTCGAGGTGGCAAAGGCGAATGCGGAAAACAATATTGCCTCGACAAACGTCTCGCTCACCGCCGCGCGTCGTCATTTGCTGATTCTCGGTTTAACGGATGCGACGATTGATGCGCTCGGCAAAAAACCCGGTCTCGCCGCGACGTTTTCGCTCAACTCTCCGATTGACGGTGTCGTCATCGAGCGCAACGCCACGATCGGCGCGACGGTCGGCACGGACGCAAGCGTCTTCAAAATCATCGACATCTCGCGCGTGTGGATTGATGCAAATGTTTTCGAAAAAGATTTGCCGCGCGTACGCGTTGGGCAGCAGGTGAAAGTCACGACGACTGCGTTCCCCGGCTCGACATTTTCCGGCAGAGTCATCTTCGTCAATAGCGTTGTCGATCCGGATTCGCGCACAGTGAAAGTGCGAACTGAAGTTCCCAACCCCGACGGCCGATTGAAGCCCGACATGTTCGCTAACGTGGAAATCATTACTGACGTAGCCGGCAGCGCGATCTCCGTGCCGCAATCCGCGGTGCTCGAAGACGGCGGCAAGAGTTTCGTCTTCGTTGCGGAGAACAGCGCCTACAAAAAGCTACAGGTGCAGACTGGAATCAAAACCGGCGATCGGGTCGAAATCGTCGATGGTCTGAAATCGGGAGACAAGATCGTCATTAAAGGAAACTACCTGCTGCTCCAACAGAGCAAACCGGGAGAGTGAATGAGCCACAGAGGCACAGAGACACCGAGCCAACAAAAGGGGGTGAGAAGCCGCCGCTATTTCACGTCTTGGCTTTCTCTGTGTCTCCGTGTCTCGGTGGCAATCTTCATATGACCGACAATTTCATCGCCTTCTTTTATCGCGAGCGCTTGCTGGTCGCAGTCGTCTCAATGTTGATTGTGGCCGGCGGCATCCTCGCGCTACGCCGCCTGAACGTTGATGCTTTTCCCGACGTCACCCCCGTCCAGGTCGAGATCGACACTGAAGCGGAAGGGCTCGCGCCGGAAGAGGTCGAGCGCCAAATCACTTTCCCGATTGAAAACGAGATGAACGGCATCTCGGGCGTGACGCGCGTTGAATCGGAATCCAAGTTTGGTCTGTCGGTGGTCACGGTCTATTTCAGCGATGACACCGACATTTATTTTGCGCGCGAGCAAGTCTTTCAGCGACTTGCTGACGCAAAAGAGAACATCCCTTCCGGGTTCGAACCGACGATGGGCCCCATCACCACGGGGACTGGCCAAATTTATCTCTATCAAATCGTCAGCCACGGCCAGAGCAATCAAGAGCTGCGCACGATTCAGGATTGGATCGTCAAATTGCAATTGCGCACCGTCCCCGGAGTCGCAGACGTACTGAGTTTCGGCGGCGACGTAAAGCAGTATCAGGTGATCGTCGATCAGCAGGCGCTGGTCAATTACAACATCACGTTGAAATCTCTGTTCGACGCCGTCCAGGCGAATAATCAGAACACCGGCGCAAATTTCATCGAGCACGGCGACGAACAATATGTCGTGCGCGGTCTCGGCCTGGTCAAAGACATCGACGACATCAAAAACATCGTGCTTGATTCGCGCGGCGGCACGCCGATTCGCGTCAGCGATGTGGCCCGCGTTGAGATCGGCAACGAGATCCGTCAGGGTGCCGTAACCAAAGACGGCCAGGGCGAAGTGGTCACCGGCATCGTCCTCAAGCGCATCAACGAGAACACCAAGCAAGTCATCGAGCGGATTAAAGAGAAAGTCGCTGAAATCAATAAAGCGCTACCGCCGGGCGTTCAAATCGTCGACTTCTACGATCAAGCCGAACTCGTCGATAACAGCGTGCACACGGTGGTTGAATCTTTGATCGAAGGCGAAGTGCTGGTCCTGGTGATTTTGGTGTTGCTGCTCGGCAACTTCCGCAGCTCATTCATCACCGCCGGGGCCATTCCCTTTTGCATGCTCGTTGCTTTCATCCTCATGTGGTACGCAGGACAGTCTGCAAACCTGATGTCGCTGGGCGGTCTGGCGATCAGCATTGGCATGATGGTCGATGCGACGGTGGTGATGGTTGAAAACATCTATCGCCACCTCGAAGAACATCGCGAGCATTCGACGCGCGGGGCGATTCTGGCGGCCGCACAGGAAATCGGCCGGCCAATCTTTTTCGCAATTCTCATTATCATCGCGGTCTTTCTGCCGGTCTTCACCCTGCAAGGCATCGAAGGCAAGCTCTTCAAGCCGCTCGCGTATGCCGTCACCTTCTCGATGATCGGGTCGATGCTGATGGCGCTTTGCATTGCGCCGATGTTGTGCGCGTTGTGGCTGCGTTTGAAAAAAGGCCCGGTGCGAGAAAATCTAATCATTCGATTCGTCAAAGGCATCTACGTTCCGATTCTGAAGTGGGCCATCGCTCACAAAGTGCTGACCCTGGCGATTGCGGGCGTCCTTTTGATATGGAGCGTCGCCGATGTGTTCATTCTCGGTAGCGAGTTTCTTCCCACCATCGACGAAGGCAACATGCTGGTGCGCGCGACCATGCCCGCCAGCATCTCGCTGACACGCGCCATAGATGTCTCGACGCAGATCGAAAAGACACTGCGCGAATTTCCAGAAGTCGAAACCGTCGTGGCAAAGATCGGCCGCGCCGAATTGGGCGGCGATCCGGAAAGCGTTAGCAACGACGAGTTGTACGTGCGACTGAAACCCAAGGACCAATGGACCAGCGCCAAAACGAAAGATGAATTAGTTGACGCGATGCGCAAGCGCGTCGAGCAATTCCCAGGCGTCAAGTTCAATTTTTCGCAAGTGATTGAAACACGCAACGATGAGCTGATCTCGGGAATCAATGCGCAGATCGCGGTCAAGATTTTCGGCGAAGACCAGGACACTTTGCGCACGCTCGCCGACCAGATTCGCGACGCAATGTCACACGTGCGCGGCGTCGAAGACCTCGCCGTCGAACAATCTGCCGGCGAAGAACATCTGGAGATCGACGTTGACCGTGATCGGATCGCGCGCTACGGCTTGAACATCGCGGACGTGTTGGAAGTTGCGAAGATTGCGATCGGGGGTGACTCGGCCACCGATGTGTTGGAAGGCCAGCGCCGCTTCGCGATCTTTGTGCGGCTCAACCAGGATTATCGCGATCAGGTTGATAAACTCGGCGATATCTTGATCGCCGCGCCGGTCGGCGGAAAAGTTCCGCTGGCCCAACTCGCTTCGTTTAAATTGTCGACGGGCGATTCGCTGGTGACGCGCGAGAATTCCCTGCGACGCGTGGTCGTGATGTGCAACGTGAAGGGTCGCGACATCGGGAGCTTCGTGCGCGATGCGCAACAGGCAGTCGCGCTACAGGTCAAAACTCCACCCGGATATTTCGTGACCTGGGGCGGCCAATTTGAAAACGCCCAACAGGCGACGCGCCGACTGCTCATCGCCATCCCGATCGCGCTGCTGCTCGTGTTCGTCTTGATCTATGCGTGTTTTAGCTCGCTGAGGAACACGCTAACGATCATCTTCAATATTCCGATCGCGCTCGTCGGTAGCACGACGTTCCTTCTGATCTCGGGCTTTCCTTTGAGTGTTCCTGCGATCGTCGGCTTCATTGCAGTCTTTGGCGTCGCCGTCCAGAACGGCATGGTGATGGTGTCCTACATCAACAAGCTTCGGGATCAGGGATACGACTTGTACGACGCCGTCATTAAAGGCGCGAGCGTTCGTTTGCGCGCCGAGCTGTTGAGCGCCCTAATCGGCAGCATCAGCCTGATTCCCTTTATTATCTCGTCGGGAACCGGGGCGGAGATCGAAAAGCCTTTGGCGATTGTGGTAGTTGGCGGACTGGTAACGCGGCCGATCAAGATTGTGGTCTTGCCAATGGTCTATGAATGGGTTGAGCGCAGCGCGGCCCGCAAGACTGCGAAAGAGGCGGTTACTGAATAGGGAAATGGACGTGGTATTTCGACAACCGAATATCTTGCGCGTCTATTCAAGTCGGCTGCCTGCCATCGCGTTGCTCTTACTCGCGTGCCTTTGCTGGTCCGAGGTAGTTGAGAGTGCTCACCATCATTACGACAGCGTTACGGCGAGCCCGCCGCTGCGGGGTTTATCGTATTTGTCTTCCGGCGCGAGCGGTCTGCGGGTCGCAAACGCGACGCGCAATCGAACGCCGATCCAGCGCGATTGTTTACTGTGCCAACTGCACAGAAGTCTCTTTGCCACGGCGCTAAACCACGGCCTACATCAAACTCCCGCGGCTCTGGGAGCTTTGAACCGCAGCGTGGGGTTCGGTTTTCACGAATCGACCTCCAACTCCTCACAGCGCGGCCGCGCTCCTCCGGTCTTCTCTCTTTCATAACAGGTGACGCAGCGCTGCGTCATGCCGCCGGACTCAAACTGAGTCGGGCCTCATCATGTTTGGTTTGAAAGAGAGGAGCAATTATGAATTGTCATATTAGATTTCTGGGTCTGCTTGCAACAGTCATTTTCATAAGCATTGCCGCCGAAGGGCAAGGACGCATCGGCACAATCCAGGGCACAGTCAAAGATCCGAACGGGGCTCTGGTCCCGAACGCAACCGTCACTGTGACTCAACCAGTCACGGCCTATAAACAGACAGCGACGACTGACGCGCAAGGCTCGTTTCGAGTCGTCAACGTTCCATTCAACACCTACAGAATTCGCGCAGAGGCGTCGGGCTTTCAGCCTGTCGAACAAAACATAGACCTCGAGTCCGTGGTTCCGTTGAACCTCGATCTCAATTTGAGCCTTGAGACGGCGACTGCGAACGTAACTGTTACATCGGACTCGGTCTCGATGGTTGAATCCGATCGCACGTCGTCAGATACAGACATTTCACAGTCGAGCCTTGAACGTCTGGTAGGCGCGGCACCATCACGCGCTATTGAGAACATCGTCGCATCAACGCCGGGATTCGTGACCGACGACAATGGTCGCATGCACCCGCGGGGGTCGGAATCTCAAGTTCAATACGTCGTCGATGGCGTCCCGGTCACTGACAACACGTCTGCGATTTTCGCGACAAGCATCGACGCGCGCACTTTGCGAACGGTTGAAGTACTCACCGGCGGGATTCCCGCCGAATTCGGCGACAAACTTGCCGGTGTAATTAACGTCAACACCCGTTCGGGGTTGGAAGGACCAACGCAAGGCGGAATTTCGCTCTCCGGTGGCAGTTTTTCAACCGGCGAAGCGAGCGCCGACTTCGCAACCCATACAAAGAAGTTTGGATTTCTGACGAATTTGTCCGCGTCTACATCTCAACGCTATCTCGATCCGCCGACCATCGACAACTTCCATAATTTTGGGCGCACAGGCAAGGCATTCTTCCGGCTCGACTATCAATTCAACTCGAAGGATTCTCTCCGCGGAACATTTACCTTCGGTGGCTCAAACTTTCAGGTGCCGAATCGGCTCGGCCAGGAGTTAGCGGGACAGGATCAAAAGCAAACGCTTCGGGACAATTCCCAGAACATTACGTATCAGCGCATCCTGTCGCCAAACACGATTACGACGGTTTCATTTTTCAACCGGTATGCACGTGCGCGACTGAACAGCAACCCGCAATCGACTCCGGTCGTCGCTTTCCAGAATCGCTCGTTGCAGAACACCGGATTCATCGCGTCGCTCGCGACACTACAGCATGGACACAACATCAAGTTCGGTGGGCAAGCGACGTTCACGCCGGTCCACGAAAACTTTAGCTTCTACCCGACAGTGGTCTTCGACGATCTGGCGGATGACAACGGCAACGTGTTTCCGAATCCCGTGAACAACTTCAATGCAACCCATCCGTTTGTCTTTGATGGGAAGAAAACCGGCCGCACACTGAGCGCGTACCTGCAGGATCGCTTTACGCCCTTTACTAATTTCACTCTCGATCTGGGCGTTCGCTATGACAATTACCGTTTGTTGATTCACGAACAGGCAGTGAGTCCACGGATTGGGATCGCCTACTACATACCGAAGACGAACACCACGCTGCATGCGTCGTACGACCGTTTCTTTCAGCCGCCGCCCGCGGAGAATTTGCTGCTGGCGAGCTCGGCCGAAGCTGCAGCCATTTCTCCCGTCGCGGTTTTGCGAGGACTCACTACGGTACTTCCGATCCTGCCTGACAAGGAACACGCGTTCGAGGTCGGCGCGCAACAATTGTTGTCGAAATACCTTCGCTTGAACCTAACGGTCTACCAAAAGCGCATCGAGAACTTTTCTGACAAAGATCAGTTCTTCGAAACCGGCGTAATTTTCCCGATTACGATTTCTGCCGGCCGCGTCAATGGTGAAGAGCTGCGCCTCGACACAACAGACATTCACGGTTTTCGCGCTTTTCTTTCCTACGCGAACGCGCGGGCTTACGGTGTGACGCCGATTAACGGCGGATTGTTTCTCGGCGAGGATGCCAGCGACTTGCAGATTGCCGGGTTTAAGTTTGCGAACGATCACGATCAGCGCAACGAAGGGCAATTCCAACTGAGTTACGACCACAAGTCGGGCGTCTATGCGATCTTTAATGCTCGATATGACTCAGGCGTACCGACGGATGTTGAGCCCGGGACGACGCTGGCGCAGTTCGTTGCCGGCGGTTTCGATCCAAGGCTCTACAACGAAATCGATTTTCAGCGTGGACGGGTGCGGCCGCGCACGATTCTTAACCTAACGGTGGGCGCTGATCTTTTTCAGAAGGAGCGCACGAGTCTAAACGTCCAGTTCGACGTGCAGAACCTGACGAACGAACTGTTTCTTTACAATTTCGAGTCAGTGTTCAGCGGCACACACGTTGGCTTTCCGCGGCTGTTCAGCGGGCGCGTGGCGCTGCGTTTCAAGTAAGCGATTGAATGGAAAAGGCCGCGCTGACACGTGGCGCTCTAATTCACCCTTTATTCTTTAATCGTAGTTCGGCTCCAGTGGTTGCGCGCAACAGCTCCCATGCGCGGAGCTGTGCCCATGGTCTGTCAACGGTTACCATCAGGTTTTGCGTCCTTGCAGGTCAATTTGCCTTTCATCCTCTTATTGCACTTCGGGTCTGCGGTGCACCACGCTTCAACGACAACTCCACCGCCGCATCGGCAGCTGAGGCCGCGGGCACTCACATTCGCCGTCCATTGCCCGTTAGCCGAGACAGAAACTACTGCTTTGCCGGTTACGTTGTCATGACATGAGACTGTTACCTCTAGCTCATTACAGTTAACAGCAGTGCCGCTGACTTGTATGGACGTTGGATCGGGGGAACCTATTCCCGTTACGTCTCTAATTGTGATTTCACAATTTCCCGGTTTCGTCACTTCCGATCCGTCAACATAGAGCCGAACACAAACAAAACCCTCGCAGCCGACCTCCGCTATGGCGTGATCGGTTTTGATGTCCTTGCCATTGGCGTCCTTACTAGTCGCCTGTACAACGTAACAGCCGGGCGGGATCGTGCCTGCCCACCATGCTTGTGGTGCGGGCAGACTGCCATACACCGTTCCAGCATGCTCATAAATTTGGCCGTGCCCATCGTATATGTTCACGAACCATTCGCGATCATCAACGTAGCAAGGATCACCCGGTTTCGATATCCAAACATTTAGTATGGCTGCCATACTCGTTTCTCCCTTACGAATCGACTCCTCCCCATCGCGCCGACTGCGTGTCGTCGTTCATGTCGTTGCCCGATTCAGTTGCATAACCCAATCTCGGATTGGTGAAATTGTCTATCCTCAAGACGCCAAGTCCTGTGTTGATGGCGCCCAGTCCGTTATGTGCGGGAATGACCATTTCGTCTAGCGAGAAGGTTGTATGGTCCGCCTCGTGTAATGGATCAAGCGAGGTCAACGCAAAGTCATTCTTGCTGTAAAGCGTCACCTGGGTGACACGAGGAACGGTGGGAACATTTCCGTCCGTGTTCGGCGCTGGGACGGTTTGTGATCCGTCTCGCACACCGATTAGCAGCAACGACGTGGCGTCGTGTTCAAAACCGAGCCCCTTGTCGCCATCGTCGAATGCCGGGCAGTTACCAATGTTGAAGTACACCGTCGGTGTATTTCCGATAAAGCTCGCTGCCTCTCCGAGCGTGTCGATGAACCCTGTGCCGAAATGGAGCACCGTCTCTAATGTCTGAATCAATCCGATCAATCGATTCAGCGTCGTCACCAGTGTGCCCAGGTCACGCAAAGGAGAGCTGGCGCGCACCATAACAAACAACGAGCCGGCATCGTCACCGTCGTAGGCAGCGAAGTTGGCGTGCTTGCCAAGTAAAAGGAGAGACGGGATTTGGATAGCCGGCATGTCCAGCGGAACAGATATTATCTTTGTACCGGTAGTAGGGGGGGGTGGAGTGACTGCCACACTTAATGTCACGTCAATTTGATAATGGACTGGCTCCGTCGCATTGGTGTCCTCGCCAATCGGAGGCTTCAGCAAGAAGGCAACATTGAGTTCGTTCTGGAGCGTGTTGAGTGTAACCGGCGGTGTGGAACTTACCTCGGTGGAATTAACCGGCACGAACGACATCCCTTGTTTCTTCTTAATATCAAACTGAACTGTGAGAGTGGGTTGAACATTCAGCGTTTTCAGGAGCAACCCGAGGGGCCCTGACGCTACTGCCAGGAGTGCTGAATTGAAGCCAGATAGGACGTCAATGTGAACAGGCTTGCCCGGCTGTGCATCACCGGCGTCAGTTGCGATGCCCGTAAGTTCGGCAATCGAATTTGCCAAATCTTGCAAGGTTGCCATACTTCATTTCCTCCGTAGTTAAAGGATAGAGGGCTTGTACATTTCTTACAAAGTTTTTGGCGGCGTTGCGCGCAAAGCGGAGAGGAATGCTGACTGAGAGAACAAATATTCACCCGCTACTGATAAGTTCGTCCTTTGTATCTCACCCACCCCGCGACGTGTCGCCCAGCCGGGTCATGGTGCGTCCAATGGACCAACCCTCCTTCCGCGTTCCAGACATATTCGCCATTGAACGCTACGCTATCGCCCTCGCGTAGTCCCTCGAGTCGTGGCGCCAAATCGATATTGTGAGAAATCAGAACTGTTTGTCCCGATCCAAGCGTGACAATAAATCGCTGGTGCCGGCTCCCTGAGATGTCGTCAGATAGGACGCGCGTCACTACACCTTCGCCTTCAACCTGAACATCGCTCGTTCTGTTAGTGAATGCACGCCCGATAGGACTGTCATTGCGTTCGGGCGAGTTATAGCAGCCCGCCAATGCCAGAACGAGGATGAGAACTGTTGAAACCCTCGCAAACAGGCAGACAACAAAGAGAACGAAAAGCTTTCTTTTCAATGTAGTTATCGTGACAGAAACTCTTTGGGAGAGTTAACGCCGGCAACGAGAAGCGTCAGGCGATTAATCGTTAACCGGCAATTTACAAATCACTTTTCTCCGTATCAATGTAGAAGTTGCGGTCAACTTCAAATGTTTTGATTTCTTCGGAGAAGGTAAAACTCTGTGTGGTCGCGTTCGGCGTCAGTGTGACTTCTTTGCCGTTAATTTTCGCGCGAATTGGCATCGCAAATCCTTCAACCACTCGGTCGTACCTGAAGGCTACCGCCTTTCCATTTATCTGATACTTCAACAACGGGATCTTCGCGGTGCGCAGGTATTGATCAAAAACCTTACTGAGGTCGATGTCCGCCTTCTGACTAATATAAGACTCGATCTGTTGCGTGGTGACCGTCTGGTGCCAAAACTGCGCGTTGAGGCCGCGCAGTATCGAAAGCCATTTCGCGTCGTCATTAATTATGTGACGAATCGTGTGCAGCATGTTCCCGCCTTTCGGGTACATGTCGCCGGATCCTTCTCGGTTCGAATTGTAGGTGCCAATAATCGGCCGGTCGTTGCTGATGAGGCGGCGATTTCCCACTACATAGTCTTCCGCTTCTTTCTTTCCGAAGAAGTATTCGACGAAAAGGCTCTCGGCATAATTTGCGAAGCCTTCATGAATCCACATGTCGGCGGCATCTTTCATCGAGATGTTGTTGCCGAACCATTCGTGTGCGGATTCGTGGACAATAATGAAGTCGAATTTAAAACCGACTCCGGTGCCGCTGCCGTCGCGCTGAAGATAACCGTTGCGGAACCAGTTGCCGTAGGTAACCGAGCTTTGATGTTCCATCCCGGGATAAGAAACAGTGACGAGTTTGTAGCTGTCTTCGTAAAAAGGATATTTCCCGAACCAGTGCTCGAAAGCTTCCAACATGCGCGGGACTTCTTTGAATTGTTTTATGGCCGCATCTTTTTGGTGCGGCAGCACCCAGTAATCGATGTCTAACACGCCACCTTCCCCTTGATACTTTTCAGAGACATTCACATAGTTGCCGATGTTGACGTTGACGCCATAGTTATTGATCGGATTCAACACTTGCCAGTGAAAGGTCCTGGTCTTGCCGGCAACATCGTGATCGACCTTTTTCAGACGGCCATTAGAAACCGCTGTCAGATTCTCCGGCACCGTCACGCTGATATTCATGCCGCGATCGGGTTCGTCATATCCAATATCTTTGTTCGGCCACCAGATACTCGCGCCAATTCCCTCGCATGTGGTGTTGATGTACGGCTCGCCAAGGTCATCTCGGCCCCACGTTATCCCGCCCACCCATGGAGGGTTCTTACTAGCGGCGGGCACGCCTTCGTAAAATATTTCGACCTTATCTTCAACGCCTTTTGGAATCTCGCTTTCAAAAGTTACCCAATAGACGTTGCCTTCCCGCTCAAACTTGAGTTCTGATCCACCGTGCGTGATTTTTGTGATTGCGAGCGGCGGCTGCAAATCAATCTGCATTTTGTTTCCCGGCTTTAGAGTCTTGAAAATTATCTCATTCGATCCTTTCAACCGCCTGGTTTCGGGGAAGAATTGAACCTTCAAGTCATAGTGCAGCACGTCCCACCATTCGCGCTCAGGCGTTACTGAGCCTCGCAGCATCTCCTGACGTGTGATGTTCTGTGTTTGCGCAAAGAGGTAGCCGGATTGCAGCTGTATAAGTACTGCAATGACAACGACGATTAACTTACGCACCAGCATGCCCACCCTTCAGGGATTCTGAATTCGAAATTAATTAGAAGACCCTACAGCCTAAGGCTTACTCGGACCTTGCGGGAAGTACATCCGCTTCAGCATCTCTCGGTATTCAGCAAGTGGAGGCAGCCCTACCTCTGCACGCCGTTTATCCACGTTCGCCTCATCCTCTATTGGCTGCAGCGCAGGCTCTTGCCCATTCCACTCCTCGAAGCGTTTCGCCTGGGTCCCGTAGACCTGCGGCTTACCTTCTCCGACCCGCACTCTATCCAGCAAGAGTGCGTAACTCTGCCCGGATAGCCCACCGCTCCGGTAGGCTTTCTCCACGAGTGGAAGCATCTCCTTCTGAAACGCCAGGTCGGCGTGCTGCACAAGGAGGAACGCGGCCTCCGAACCATCGACACCGACGAGTTCTGGGCCAGGCCAGCCGTATCGTTTGACGATTGCCTTCATCCGCTCAGTGTTAGCAGCATCGATGGCTTGCATCCGTGCGAGGATCGTTTTGTCCGGGGTTTTTACGCCGTGGCTGATAAGTTCGTTCCTGATGGCCTGATCCTGCTCGACTCTCTTCAGTAATTCATCACGCAGCGCCGGTTCTTTAACGGCTGGTTTGTTCGGATCTTGCGCGAAGGCATTGCCCAGCAGCAGAAGGAAGCAAAGAGTTGTGACGTGGCTGAGGTTTCTCATATTCCCCCTAAAGACGTGCGCTTAACCGCGTAGTTGACGCGGCTGCACGTCTTCGATTTATTTCGAATTGAATTATCGTATTGTTAATCGGCATCTCCATTCTGTGTGGTTGTCCCCCCACCAGAAATGAGTCAAAGACAAACGGCAGTCCTTCGTTCCCGTTGAAATCGCCGCCGTCGATCCGGTATTCGTTTCCGATGTGAAAATGCAGATGAGGTCCGACCGCGTTACCGGAATTACCGAGCAACGCGATCACTTGACCACGACGGACTTTGTCTCCAACTTTGATGCGAATACTGTTCGGCTGCAGGTGAGCGTACAAAGCATACCGATTATTTCCCAAATCAATCGCCATCCAGTTGCCCGCGTTAGTCTCGCGCGTCAAGGGCACGGCCGCCTTTATCTCGCCTGACGCTTGCGGAACATTTTCCGGAATGCCGTCTTTCACGAAGGCGATCCTGCCATCGGCGACCGCCAGAACTTCCTCGCCGTATCCGTAAAACATCTTGTTCGTTATCTCGGTCGGAAAAGGATTCGGCAGGATGTTGCCTTCCTTATCAACTTTTTGAAAATCGCAGGCGAATCGCTGTGCGATCGTCACGCGTCCTGCGCGGATGCCAAGATACTGGTGATAGCTGTTGTATGCCGGCCCCCCGCTGCACCGCCAGTCGCCGCCGCGCAGAGGCGGGCCTATGACTACCGGTTTGTCGTTACTGACGACGACACTGTAATCGTCCAAAATCATTTCTGCGCCTTCCTTGTCCGAGGAAAAACCGCGCAGTAATTTGATCAGGGTATTCGACTCGAAAACGAACCGATGTTTCAAGCTCGCTGGAATTACATCGCCGGAATTAATCGTCAGCCAGAAGAAGAGAACTCCGGTGCGACCGCTGGCAATTTGTTTGGGATAAAGCTTGTTCGGCATCTCCGAGCGGGGCAGCGTGGGAAGCAAGGTTCTAAAACGATAATATTCGGCCAGCTCTTTCTCGCCGTAACTTGTCAGAATTTTGCCGCGGGATCCGTCCGAAACCTCGACGCTTTTGAGCGTCAAGTCGGCAAATCCCAGATTGGTAAGAAACAAGTGATAAACCAGATACCACTTGCCGTCCACGCCTTTTACGGGAATGGGTTTGATCGGAGCGTCGATGTTGAGAGGGATGTCCTGGTATTCGTGGGGCTGCGAAGCTGTAGTTTGCTGCCCGGCTACCTTCCAGGGACTTGTCCCGCAACTTGCCGTGAGAATGATTAGAAACCAGATCTTTTTTCTCATGTTTGTTGCCCCAACAATTTGTTACGGCGCGCCGCCTCCTCGCGCATGCTGATTCGGCATAGTTCGCGCAACGTCATTCGATACCCGCAGAAGAGTTTTCGTCTGCGCCGAGACGACACCGCCCATTATGGGAATGAATAGAACCGGGAGCGCAGGTCTGAACATGATCGAAGCGGTCGTACTATTAATCATGCGCACATATGAGCGACGGCTTCGCACTGTGCGGAAAATCAGTAGCACTGTCGTTTTCTTCGCTGCATTATACGTCAACTCGTTCACGAGCCCTGGCGAATTCCCAATCCACGGTTGGATTTCCGCGACGGTTCAGTGCGAGAATCGGTTTGCGTTTGAAAATAACCAATCGGTTTTGCAATTCTATTAACTTGAATGGGCCGTACCGGCGTTTTACTCATTAACATTGGGACTCCCGACGATCCGACTCCTGAAGCGGTGGGTCGTTATCTGCGCGAATTCTTGATGGACGAGTATGTGCTCGACATGCCGTTCCTGAAGCGCTGGCTGCTGGTCAATCGCGTTATCGTGCCGCGGCGGAAGCATTACTCCGCCGAGCATTATCAGAAAATTCAGATGCCGGAAGGATCGCCGTTGCTAGTGCACACGCAACGGTTCGCGGCGGGATTAGTCACAGAACTTGGCAATGATTACGTGGTCGAGATCGGCATGCGTTATGGCAACCCTTCGATTGCCGCGGGTCTGTCGAAGCTGAAGAAAGCTGGCGTGGATCGCATCGTCGCAGCGCCGCTCTATCCGCAGTACACGCAATCGAGCTTCGAAACTGCCATTGCTGAGACGCGCAAGCAGGGTAAGAAACTCGGCGTCAGTGACAAAGTAGTCTTCCTCGATCCGTTTTATGTCGATGCCGACTTCATTCAAGCGAACGCGAACGTGGTGAGCGGACACTTGAAGACGCACACTCCGGACTACGTGCTCTTCAGTTTTCACAGCGTGCCGGTGCGGCATATCAAGCAGATCGACACAACCGATCATTGTCGCGTGAACGAATCGTGCTGTGCCGAAGTCGGCGCGGCGAACGCTAATTGTTATCGCGTGCAATGTCACGCGACGACACGCGCGATTGCCTCAGCCGTGGGCCTGACGGCTGATCGGCACACGACTTGTTTTCAGTCGCAATTCGGCAAGGACGAATGGATCGGTCCGTCGTTCGAAGGCCTGCTCAAAGAGCTTCCGAAGCGCGGCATAAAAAACGTCGCCGTCGCCTGCCCTTCTTTTGTGGCTGATTGTCTCGAGACTTTGGAAGAGATTGGAATTCGCGGACGCGAAGAATTTCAGGAAGCCGGCGGTGACAATCTGACTCTAATTCCCTGCCTCAACAGCGAGCCACTTTGGATCAAAGCTGCCGCGAATCTGATGCGCAAAGCATCGGCTGCTTAAGCGCACTCTCCAGGCAATAACACAACTGACGACTCCGACTATCGAAACGACGCAGGCGTTATGTCACCGCTTACCGCTCACGCGAGTTCTTAGCCGGCTTATTTTTATTTGCAGAATTCGTGTTCTGAGGTTTGCGGAGGTGTTGGTCTCGCTGAGAGTCCTTCGCGGCTGCCGATGCCATACCCTGTTCTCGCAGGTGTGAAACGTCGACCTTTTGTGGCGACGCGGAATTTGCGTTGATCAAATCGCGGCCCGGCTGCACATAGTTTACGGCCTCAGTCGCAAGGCTGGCCCAACCTTCACTGCCCGAAAACGCCAGGACTCCACCCACTAACATGATGCCGAGAAGCGCCGCAACCACAACCGGGCGGCGGCTTGGACGCGGAATGAGCCAGTCCTTTTCTGCCGGCTTCAGAATCGAATAGCTGTCGAAGGGATCAAAAGTAATCGCTTTGTTAATTAACGTGACATTCACGTTCGGTGGGCCGGACGAGTCGGTGTGTGTCTCGGTCCAGTTGTCGACGGCGCGCATGTCATTGCGACCGAGCTGCCGCAATGCGTAACGGAATTCGTTTGCATTCTCGTACCGTCGTTCAGGATTGAGTTCGAGGGCTTTCTGCAGAATGACGGCAACCTCCCGTCCCACCGCGGGATGAATCTCATTCGCGAGAAGCAATGGATCAGGTTCCGACTTGGCAATCGTTTTGGTGCGGAAGAGCGCGTCCGGCGGCTTCACGCCTGTCAACAGGTGGTAGAGCGTTGCACCGAGCGCATAGATGTCGCTGCGCGGCGTGGTTCCCTGATCCTGCATCTGTTCAGGCGGTGAGTAGCGACGGGTAAATCCGAAGACACTCGTCCAGGAATCCCCTCCCGTAGAATCGGAATCACTCTTCGCCAATCCAAAATCGAGAAGCGCAATCGATCCGCTGGGCGTCAACTTCAAATTGTGCGGTTTGATGTCGCGATGAACTATCTGGCGTTCGCGCGTGTGCAAGTAAATTAACGCGTCAAGTAACTGATCAGCCCACGCAATCACGGTGTTCGGAGGCAGTGGCCCCGGATGCCGCGCGATAATGTCGGCCACGTCGTCACCGCCGATGAATTGCATCACGAGGAAAACGCGATTGTCTTCGGTGAAATAATCGGTGACACGCGGCAGCGCTGCATGATGAAGCTGCGCGAGCAGGCGGGCTTCATGCTCAAATTGCTTTCTGAGTCGTGGATCGGTTGAAAATGCCTCTTTGATCGCAACCGCCACGTCCAGACGCGAATCGATCGCTTCATACACTGCGCCCATTCCGCCTTTACCGAGCCTGCGAATAACTCGATACCGGCCTTGCAAGAGCGTTCCCGGATCGATAACGGGACGCCGAGTCGTGCCGGTGAACGACGAAGATGCGGAACTGTCTTTCATCCGTACCGCGGGCGCGCGATTACGTGAATCGCACAAAAGGAGAGGAGTTACCTGGGCGAGCCAAATACGAATCAGGTCGAGAAGTCAGAGGACTGCAAATGGGCGACTTCCGACCTCGACTATACGCTAGCGACTAGAGCGAAAACAAGCCCCAAAACTGCGCAGCAGCGCTAGACATGACGGTCTCCAAAAATCATAATCCGGTGCGCAATTCGGTATTGAATCGCTGCGGTTAGAACCGAGACCGGGGGAGAAACATGCGACACACACTCGCAATTCTGTTTGGTTTGATGCTGATAAGTGGCCTAGGGTGCAAAAGCACTCAAGATCAAACACCGATAAACAGCACTACGCCGGCGGCCGCATCATCTATTCAGCCTTCCGCGAATGCTCCTGTTGCGGCCAGTTCGCCAACAAGTTCACCCGGCAGTTTGCCCGCGACTGCTCCGGGGAAGGTTGATGCGTGCACGCTGCTCACCAGCGATGACATTAAAGCCGTGCAAGGCGAGCCATTAAAGACGACGAAGCCTTCGCAGCAGGCGGGACATGAGTTTGTTATCGACGTTTGCTATTACGAGCTGCCGACTCCGTCGAACTCGGTGAGCCTTTCGCTGGCGCAACCCAATCCGGACAAAAAAGACAGCGTGAGAGAGTTCTGGGAAAACAGTTTCGGCGATAGCGAGCATGGTCGCAAAGAAAAAGAGCGTGAAGGTGAAGGTGAGATCGAGGAAGGCGCGCCTCCCCGCAAAATTGCTGGACTTGGCCAGGAAGCGTTCTGGTTCTCAAGCCCCATCGGCGGCGTTCTCTATGTGCTGAAAGGCGACCACTACATCCGGATAAGTGTCGGCGGCAAGGGCACCAGCGAAGAGAAACTCAACAAGTCGAAGGCGCTGGCGAAGAACGCGATCGGTCGTCTTTAGAGTAGTGATAAGGACCCAATACTGAGGACTGAGGACTGAGTAAAGGTTCGTCCGTGTTTATTACTCATTGCTCTGTAATCTCGGCGACTGGCTGAGAACGACTGGGCTAATTCATCACTCAGTCCTCAGTCCTCATCACTCATCACTCATCACTCATCACTTGTCACTCGTCACTCGTCACTTGCCACTTGTCACTTGTCACTCGTCACTCGTCATTAAAAACTGCCTCTCCGAAAGTGAGTTCCGGAGAGGCCGTCGCGCTGGGGTGAAACTGCTAAGTACTCCTCGTCACCGCTTGATCAACTGTGACTTCAAAGTATTCAGCAGAGGATTGTTAGTGACGGCTCGCTGGCATTCCCGTACGCGGAAATGCCAACGAGCAAGAATGCAGTCAGCGTTTTATTGTCGGTGTCGAGGTAACTGTCAGCTGTAACGGTCCAAGGCTGACGTTAACTACCTTGACCAGATAATTGCCGCTCTGGGTCACGCTGGAATTCAACACGGCCACGCCATTGACCGCGTCGACCGTCTGGAGCGTCAGTCCTGATGGATTCACCAACACCAGTTTGTAAGGAACGTTCAGCGTGGATTCGGCCACCACTGAGAGTTCCGTCGCGCTGGCTGGGACAGTCACGCCGCTGCTGGACGTTTGACCTGCAGAGATGGCGCTGGACTGGTTGGAAGTCGTGCCCGGACCGGTTGCCGGTTGCGACGACGAGACTGAGTTCTGCAAGCAGAGACTGTCGACGTAAACGACGCCGGTCAGGTTCTTTATTTCCAGCTTGTGTGCGCCTGCGGCCAGACCGCTAAATTGGACGCTGTACTCGGGTTTGAATTCAGGCGCTTGCGTTGAACCGTTGCTGCCTGCGTAATTGATCGTCTGCTGTTTCGCTCCATCGAGATAGATGTCTGCGGTGCCGCCTTTTGGACTCTTTGCAAAGACATACTTCACGGAACCCGTGCTGCCAGACGGCACGTTGAAATCTAAACTCGCTGAATGCTGCGGACTGTTACCCTGATGATAGCGGAAATGCCCGCCACTCGCGTTCGCATAATTGATGAGGTGCCACCCACTCGAGTACGCGATTCGCGCGTCGTCGTCTTCCAGACACAGAGGCGGCGAAACACAGACGTTGTTGCCGTTAACCATGTAGGTCGCCGCCGGATAACTGTTGTCGGTCTGCGCCTTCACGAACGTGTGATCGATAAACAGGTTAGAGCGCTCGAGCTTACTCTCCGGTGTTCCGGGTACGTCCGCGGTGAAAGTTCGTCCATTGACTGCACCCAGCAAATCTCCCGGCTGCGGATTTCCCACGGCTGATTTCGGAATGATGATCGTGATCGTGCCGTCGGCGTTGTAACCGCTTTCCGGCAACGCGTCGCCACGTTTCGTTTCCGAAATCGCATAAACCGCTGGCAGGCCCGCGTCCGCCAAAGTCCCCCACTCGAAAGTAGGTCCGCCACTCGGTCCCGTCGTCATGCCGACGTAGAACTGCTGCGCGTCTGGGTCGATGTTTTCCGCGGCAAACGAGTCCCACGAGATCCGCCATCGACTGTTTTGCGGAATGCTCGCCAGGCTGTTCACCTTCAACTTGAACATTAGATTGTTCGTGGCCGGCGGCTCGCCGACGGCGACGTAGTCAATTAGCAATGACGCCGGCGTGTTCAATCCGAGATTCGCTTCCGGATGCGTCGGGTCGTTGCGGTGAATGATCAGACCGTTGCAGGTATCGCCGAGGTACGGTGCGGCAATCTCATTCGTGCCACACGAAGTCCCGGCAGCATTCACGGCCAGCACTGTGTAGTAGTACGTCTTGCTCGTGTCGGTTGCGGTCGTGTCGTCGTAGCGAGTCTGATCGCCGCCGACGGTTGTCAGAAGGGTCTCGCCGCCACTCGTCGTGCCACGCATGATCTTGTAACTGGTGATTGGCGAGTTGCCGGTGTCGGCTTCCGACCATCCGAGATGGACTACGGCGCCAACGCGGCGCATGGTGACTGACGGCACACCGGGTTTCGAGATCGAGCTCAGTGGATCTTTCGCAGCAACGAGACGTCTTCCACTTGATTGACGGGCGATCGTTGCCGCCGCCGTGTAAGCGTTGCCTTTTGCGGTATGCGACGCTTGCGCGCATGGTCCGCCTTCGCAACCATTGACGTAGCCGACCAGCACGCGCCCGTCGCGATCGATAGTCATGTCAAAGAAATCGAGAAGGTTGCGACAGATGTTCGCACCACCCTGCGCCCAGATACATCCGCGTTGCATTGGCGCATTAGGTGTGGCGTCGGCTGTCGTCCATGTCTGGCCGCCGTCGAACGTGTTGGCGATGTAGAGATGCCATTCACCATCGAACGACGGTTGCAGTGCATCTCCCGGCGTCGTCGTGCCATAGAACGCCACGGAAGCGCGGCCTGCGTCACCGGCGACGGCCGCTGGATAGCGAATGTTCTTCAATCCATACGAGGCGCCGACGTCTCCAAGGTTCTGCCATGTCGCGCCATGATCGGTCGAGGTCAGTACTGCCGCGGCTGAATCGCCGTCCGCAATGACGTAGTAGACGCGACCGCTCGCATCGATCGCGACTGCCGGATCCTGGAAGCTGAGTGACGGTTGGGTTTGAATGCCGCCACTCTGCACTTGATGAGCAGTCCAGGTAATGCCGTTGTCGAGCGAGACAAGCACGCTGCCCACGCCGTTGCAGTAATTGACGGGCAAATAAACGGCGCCGTCCTTCGGCGAAACCTTCACATGACCGTGCAGGCCACTGCAATTGCTGACCGCTGGAGTTGAGATTGGTATCGACGGACCAAAGGTCAGGCCCCCGTCGTCGCTGCGCGAACAGAAGGCGGTATCGTCCTGTCCTTCCTGCGAACAGTAGTAGACCGCGTTCGGATACACTCCGGTAACGTCAGTAGGCCTGGTGAGCGGCGCCGCGAACGGTCCACCACCAATCGTCTGGTGATCGACGCCGGACGCGATGCCGCTGCCCTGCGTCGGGGTCCAATGCAAGCCGTCGTCGTCGGTGTACGAAGTCTTGCAACTCGGGGAGAGCAAAGTCAGCTCACCCGCAAATGTTCGTCCTGTTTGTCGATCAGTAAAACCGATCGGATCAGAGTTGACTGCTTGCGAAGTCGGTGCCTGCCGATTGACCCACGTCGATGACTGGCCGTTCGTCGGACAACTGTCATCGAACGTTACGAACAAAGTCTGTAAGTCAGTCTGGAAAGCCGTCACGCCGCTCTTCCAATTGTTGCCGATGGAAGGCTCGCCGGCATTGCGGCCTTGATATTCGACTGAGTTCGGTTGTTGACCGGCTGAAGTAACCAGCGTCGTCAACAGCACGCCCGGAGCAGTGAAATTCTCGAACCCGATCTTTGGCCCATTATCTTGTGGCGCTGGTGGAATGAACCGGGGCGTTGGGGTCGGCGTTGGCGTTGGGGTGGGCGTCGGATTTGCAGAAGCCACATGAATCGCAACTTCAGCGTTATTCGCGTTTGAATGTCCGGCTGAATCTGTGACGCTCAAATGCGCAAGATAATCGCCGGTGTTGTTATAAGTATGAGTGAACGTCGCGGTCGGTTGTTGGGCGATGTTTCCATCGCCAAAATCGAGGCGATACGAAGCGATTGTGCTGCACGAGGTCGCCGCACTCGAGGCCGAGGCGTCAAAGTTCACTGTCAACGGTGAAGAACCCGCCGTTGGATTCGCGCTGAGACTCGCCGTCGGCGCGCTCGTGGCGCACGCCATATTGCCGACGCGCGTGTAATCGGCACCGCTGGTCGCTTGTACTGTCTCAAGCAGTCCGGCTCCCGCGCCTACGAGAAGATAGGTCGTTCCGCTGATTACCTGTGCAACGCCAAGCTGCGTTCCCACAGCGCTGCCATCCCACGTGAATGCCACGCCGGTTGCAGTAGAACCGGGAGCGCTGAAGTTGATCGGATGCGAAACATCTAACTTGAAAGTGATCGTGCCGTCTTTGTCGTAGGTCGCAGAGATCGCCGGACACGAGGTTGTCGCATCGGTAGTGCACACGCGTGAATCGAGCGTCCCGGTGGCCGTTGGATCTCGCCTGCCGACGGCAAGTCGCGGCGTGACTTGAGAATTCGGTGGGAAAGTGTCTAACGAGACAAAAACTTTCTGGGCATTTCCATTCGTGTCGTTGACGCCGAACAGAACTTGCCATTCTGAATTCTCGGGAAGAATAACTGTGCCCGTGTTCTGCGGATCCAGGGACTGTACCTTCATGACGAACGTAATTGAGTTGTCGTTGCAGCTCGCGAGCGGTTCACCAATATTGAGCCGCTGAATCGTTAGTTGACCCGAGGTTGGATCGGCCGGGACATTCCCCTGACTTCCCTCACCTGCAACCTGAATGAATGGTGCGCTGCAAGCCGTTTCTTCGGCGCGGAAGAACGGAATAACGTCGCCGGCGTTGGGACCTTCCCCCAACGAATTAACCGCGGTCACGCGATATGCCTGGCTCGTCGTGGCGCCCGTGAAAGTCGAGTCCGAAAAGTTGGTTGCGCTCACACTTCCGATCACATTGAAATTGCCGGAAGCATCCTTGCGATAAATTTTGTAGGCAGAGATTGCGGCGCCGCTGTCATCGGCCACCGGCCAGGACAGTTTGATGGGACCGCTATTGTTTCCGAAAGTCGCTACCGCTCTGGGCGCTTTCGGCAGGTTAGGCTCGGTTGGATCGAACGACGAAAACAACCGGCGGCCTCCGGATTGTCTCGCGATTGAGGCGCGCGCGGTGTAAGAATTTGGATGAGCGCCACTTGGACGATCGATACAACTGCCAATGCATCCGTCCGGATAAGCAACCAGCACACGGCCCTGCGCGTCGACCGTCGCATCCATGAAGTCCAGCAGGTTGCGATCGTTTGGACTGTGGCCATTACAACTGGTCGTGCCCAAATTGCAGATCGAACCGCGCTGGACGGGATCGGCCGGCGTCGCATCGATGGTGGTCCAGGTCGCGCCGCCATCAAACGTGGTGGCGATGTAAAGGTGCCACGGCGCGCTTTGATCATAGGCCGTTTGGCTTGTGTAATTGCCAGGCACGGTCGTGCCGAGAAATGCATAGGCCGCGCGGTTGTCATCACCAGCCACGACTTCCGGGAACGTTGAGTTAACGATGCCGAGGAGGATCCCGACGTCCTGATCGTTTACCCAGTGCGCTCCTTGATCATGCGACACTGCAATTCGCGGATGTCCGTCGATTGCCTGGTAACCGAGATAGATTGTGTTGCTTGCCTGATTGGCCGGCTTGCCAACGCTGGTGGCACCAACACCGATTGACGGATCAACCAGAAAACCGGTTGTGCTGCTATCTGGATTCGGAGCGACGGTCCAGTTGACTCCGTTATCACGCGACACAACCACTGCGGCTTTGCCACCGCAACTTCGATTCGGCACATAGACAGTTCCGTCCGGAGCCACCTTAACGTGTCCGTGAATTCCCGTGCACTGAAGCAGATCGTAGATCGGGATGCCAGGACCAAAAGTCGCCCCACCGTCATCGCTGCGCGCGCAAAACGCGGTCGCGGCTTCCTGCGAACAGTAGTAGACCGCGTTCGGATAACTCGAATTGCGCGGCACGACCGGTGAGAAATCCGCGGTATACGGCCCAGCGCCAATCGTTTGGTGATCCACTCCGGAGGGAATGCCGCCGCCCTGACTCGGTGAATAATTCGCACCGTCGTCATCGGTGTAGAACGTTATGCTGTCTTGTCCGGTCAACTGCGACACAAATGTTCGATTAGGCGCTCCCGCCGGCACCATGTGATCGGTAAAAAGAATTGGATCGAGTGAAGCGGCTGACGGTATGTGTGTGTCGGTCCAGGTGTCTTTCGCGGGTGACGCAATGTCATCGAAGCCGATGCGAATTGAACTGAAGTTCGCCAGATACATCGCATTGCCGGTCGTCCAGTTTGCGCCGATCGAAGGTTCTCCGCCGTTGAACGAGCTGCTCGGTGGTGGCACATAGTTTTGGTATCTGGGCGTGCCCGGACCGATCGGCTCAGGTGTGGGAGTCGGCGTCGGTGTCGGCGTCGGCGTCGGCGAAGCGTTCGGATCGACAACCGGCATAGTGACTGTCGAATCGCATGGCCCGGCAGTTTGACCGGGACACGGTAAAGTCGAGTCGTAATAAATCTTGGTATTTTCCTGAGTGTCGCTAAAAACAGGATCGATTACCAACACCAGCGTATTGCTCGCGGTGATGCTTTCCGGAAGATTCACCGTGGTAGAAAGCAACTCCGGTACGTTCGGTGTCGCAGGCGTCGGCCCAATAATTCGCTTGGTGAACTTGCTCACGCCATCGGCCCAAATCGTGATGTCCCAATTAGCTTCGAAGACTCCCGGGACACAGGCACCGCATTGGGCCCAAAACTTGAGTTGCATGTCACCACGAATCGTGACCGGCGTGCCGCCCAGGCTCCATGCCCAGTTAGGATCAACCAGGCTGCGTTCGCTGGCATCGTCCAATGCAGAATTCGCATTCCAGATCGCCGCGGGACCGGCAAACAAACTGGCGCTCGTTTTCAAGAAGGGTCCGCCACAGCCGGCGATGTCTGCGGGCGCGTTGCCGGTGCACGGCACGCCGCCGCCGCTGTCATCGGGGTTGCCGTGAAAATGCAATAGCGTCGGACCGAAATCAGGCGCCGGGGCCGCCTGTGATCGCGGCATCAGCGCTGCCACAGCAACTGCCGCGAGGCATAACAAAACAGCAACCACCAACCTCGGCTTAGTGTTACTCAAGTAATGTGCGACTCGTGATTTGCTGAACATTTCTTAATCTCCTTCTCAACGTGCGCAATCTGAAGTCCCTACAGCTCGACATGACCTAAGAGCAGCGGAGCGCCAACGGCCGTCGCGAAAACGTGCCCGCTGCTGACCCCAACGATGACACGTAGCCGTTCAGAGGCGAGATGCCGATGGCGCTCACCGTGGTACCGGAATGAGGGGTTGCTGAAGTCGGGTGGAAAATTTTGGTTCCTCAAGATCGGCGTTCTCCTTTTTCCTATTGACCAATCAAGCGCACCGTTACTGAGCGGAGCACCGGGTTGTAAGTCAGCTGATAGAAAAGCGTCGTCGCACTACTGACTGACGGCGACGAGTTCGACGTACCACTACCGCCACTTCCTCCGCTGCTGGTGCTCGACCCATTAGTTGGCGCGCAACAAGTTGGACCGGAATATGGCGCACTCGCAGTGACGCTGAACGAAACCGTGAACGATTCGTTGTTCGGATTGTTGAAACTGAGCGTGCGGCCGGTCGATGTCTCGCCCGCGGAGAACACATTGTCAGCGCCGACGTTGTTGCTGTAATCCCAAAACGCGCCGACACCGCTCTGACTGTTGTCGGCGTTGCGAACAGTCACTCGTCCCGACGAGGAAGTCAGTTGAGCGACGGCTGCGTGCAGTGGAACATGGAGCGTCTGCGTCGAGTTATTTCGAATCGTGAGATTGAACGAAGTGGCTCCGGACGAAGTCGTCGTGTCCGATACTTGTAAACCGACCAGCGAAGTTACGTTCTGTTCACTGAATGGTTGCGGATCGTAAGCTGAGAACAGTCCGAGGCCGTTGGATTGCCGCGCGATGGTGGCCCAAACCGACTTTGAGGTGTTCGCCGGATCAGTGGCGCAGGGACCGGTGCATCCATCGGCATAGCCAACCATGACGCGTCCGTCTTTCGCCACGGTGATATCCATGAAGTCGAGCAGATTGCGACATGGATTGTCGCCACCACCGAGCCAGATGCAGCCGCGCTGCGTTGGATCGGTCGTAGCCTTGACCGTCGTCCAGGTTCGACCTCCGTCATAGGTCTGCGCGACATATAAATTCCAAACGCCATCGAAGCTCGCATCCTGAAATGGGCCCGCGGTGGTCGAGCCATGAAAAGCAAAAGCCGCGCGATCCGGATCGCCTGCGACCACTTCTGCAAATGCGCCGTTTTGAATGCCAAAGGCTGCGCCGACATCGATGAATGCGGACGCGCCCCGCGGGGAATCCCAAGTTTCCCAGGTGACTCCCTTATCATGTGTGACAGCAATCTCCGGGTGACCATCACCATTGATGAAACCGAAATAGACTGTGCCGTCAGTCGCAATACCGATAGACGGATCGCTTTCGCTCGGGCCGCTGTTCGGTATCGTCCGAATGGTCCACGTCATTCCATTGTCTGTCGAGACCGCCATGCCTTGCCGGCCGTCGCAGCCTTTGTTCGGCAAATACGCGGTGCCATCCTTCGGTGAAACCTTGATATGCCCGTGGAGACCGCCGCACTCAGTCGTCCAGGTTGGCACCGCCGGACCGAAGGTCTCGCCGCCATCTAAACTGAGAGCGCAGTTGGCTGGCCCCAGACCTTGAGCGCAGTAATAGAGGCCGTTCGGATATGCGGGTCGCGGCAGGCTCGGATCGCGGGTAAGTGGCGCGGCGAGCGGGCCGCCGCCCAGGGTTTCGTGATCAATTCCTGAGACGACACCTGAGCCCTGGCTCGGAAGAAAGAGATTGCCGTCGTCGTCGGTGTACTCCATCGTCTCGAATGGCGTTAATCCTTCGAGTTGTCCGGCGAACGTGCGGCCTGTTTGCGAATCAGTAAAAAGAATAGGATCCGCGGCGACGCGCGGACTGGTGGCAATGTGTTGATTTCCGCTGACGTTCGTCCACGTGGCCGTCGCCGGCGTTACCTGATCGTTGAAGTTGTTTATGCGAAAAGTCTTTAGCGTTCCGCCGCCCGCAAACATCACGTTGCCTGTGGTCCAGTTAATCCCGATCGACGGCTCGCCAAAGCCAGTCGTGCAGGTTTGTCCAACCGGGCATGCGAAATTTGCGTACGCGACGTTCGCAGTTCCCTGCGACGCTGATCCGGCCGGTGGTTGCGGCAGCAGGTCTGCAGTGGCCAGGTAACTGTTTCCATCGGGACCCACCGCCGGCGAAAAAGGGAACGCGGCGATCCGGTAGGTTCCAGCAGGAGGATTGAATAGAACCACGACCTCGTTAGCGTAAGGCCCGTTACCTGAGCTGGTTCGGTACTTACCGTCAGGGTTGTACACCTCCATGTCCCAGTCGCCCTGCGGGCGCAGCCTGACCTCGACAACGAAAGGGCCGAAGCTGGCTGGAGGTGGTTGAACGGTTAAGAGAAAGTCGTCACAAGGATCCGTTCCATTGCATCGCGGTGAAGTCAACAGATCAGGATCTGCCGCCATGATCGCGCCAGTCCAACTGATGTGTGGGTTCGATTCAGATACCGTCGCAGAGCCGGGATTGGCGCCGTGAGTACTCGGATTGATCGCCACAACCAGCGCGAACACTATCGGGCATAAGGAGCTGACGACCGCCAATTTCCACCGCTTGATTCTCAAAATGTTTTCCGACTTCAACATTGCGCCTCTCCTCCGTGTCGAATGACTTCCTCGTGATTACTACCGCTGCGCGTACTCAACGGCGGAAGCAAGCTAGACAGAGATCGCTCTCTGCCGGCCGTGCTTCAGAATTCACTCGTCACTTCAGGGCAACGAGCTGAACAAGTACTGATTTGGTTAATGGGTTGTAGGTGAAGCGAAGGACCGCTTTGCCCGACGTTAGCAGTCCGGTGATGCCGCCACTTCCGGAACTCGGCTGCGTACCCGGGTTCTCTGAAGGCGCAGTGATGTTGCCTGACGAGCCCCCGCTTCCCTGATACGCGGTCACCGCCGCATCAAAAGTGAACTGCTCTTGCGCCGGGTTACTGAAATTCAGCGTTCGCTGCCCCGTCTCTTCCTGTCCAGTGAAAGCTTCGTCAGATCCGATTTGACGCGAGTAATCGAACAGCGCGGCATTCGCGGCATCTTTACCGGTCCTGCCATTGTCGGCGTTGGTTAGAACAACCCCGCCGCTCAACGACGAGATCCTGACAACCTTCATTTCGACCAGTGGCAGGTACGTCTGGGCCGCTTTATTAGTAAGCGTGACGTTCATCGTCGGGGCAGAGCCGAATGTTCCGCCCACGATCTTGACCTGCACCAGATTGGTGATATCGACCTGGGTACGTGGGCTTACCACAATCGGATTCATCGAACTCGGTGCTGTGACGTACTTACCGATTTGGCCCGGAGTAATCGCGCGAACGCGGAAGAAGTAATGACCGTCACCGAGACCGGTTACGGTGTAACTACTCGTGGTGGCACTGACATCAGCGATGATCGTCCAGGTCTTTTGATCTTCGGGAATGATGTTGCCGTCGTTGTCTTTGTAGTCGGAGGACTGTTCGATTTCGTAGCCCTGATCGCTGTCGCGTTTCGTCCAGCTCAACGTGATGTTGCCGTCGAAATCGATCTGTTCACCGGCTGCGTTCACGAAATCACCGGTCAACTGATTCACCGTTGGCGGCAGTGGACCAGAGAACAGAGTGCCCACGATGGTGTACTGCACCGGCCCGTTCGCGAAACCTTCGACGCGGTATGTGTAGGTTCCGGGTTTCGTGATCGTGGCGCTGATCTGCTCAGGTCCGCCGAAGATCGCTGAGTGCGTCACTTCCTTTCCGTCCGGTCCGATCAGATAGAAGTCCATGTCTTCCGCTTCCTGCGCCGTCCAATCCAAACGCGCGTCAATGCGATAGACATTCGAGCTGACCGCGAATGTATGCTCAATTCGACTTACGCCAGCGACCGGAACCTGGCCACCCGTGCTCGCCGGCATGATCCCCGAGAAGTTCTGTGGGGCAGTTGTCGGTACCGCCGGAATCGAAGGCATCGGCCGCAGGTAAAACGGCATTCGGATTTTTTCGCCACCGTCCGAACGCGTCGCGGTGAGGTACCACTGCATTTGCAGTTGATGTGTAATGAAGTTAACCGATGTGCAGTTCGTCACCGTCGTTTCCGACATCGTGGTGTCGCGCACAACGTTGCCATCGACGGACGCGGCAACCGTGAAAGTCGCCGTGCCATTTGCGGGCACGCTGACGAAAGTCGTACTCAACGTCGCTCCGACGCCGGCTTGTTGCAGATCGCGACTATTCGTCAGGTTCAGGTTGTAAGTGCCACCCTGGCCCGAGATGTCGCGGATCGTTACTGTCACGGGAACCGTGTAGCTCGTCCGGTTGTTAACCACGGGAACGGCTCCGAATGAATGGCTGCCGAGAATCGTCGGCGTAGTGCGCGTGCAGTCGCTGTCATTCGCCGCACATGAACCGACAACCCCCATCAGCGCTTTGGCATTGATTGCGTGATAGACGTCGACCAATCCACCACCCTGGTCATTGACGTCTTCGGTGCCAAGCCCATCGGCCTTTGGCGCACCGTTAAGATCGCGCATGTTTGTCGCTGTGTTAATCAACGCCGTGCGAATCCAGTCGGGTGACCAGTTGTAATGCGCGTGCTTGATCAACGCGGCGACGCCGGCAACGTGAGGTGTCGCCATCGACGTGCCGCTGATCGCGCCGTATTCGCCCTGTTCCAAAACGCCCAGCAAACTGGCCGGCGGCACGGCTGCGAGAATGTTCGCACCCGGCGCGGAGACATCCGGTTTGACCTGCCCGTAGCCCTGAACTGGACCACGTGAGCTGAAGTCCGTCGTATCTCCAACAAACGGCAAACGAAGATCGTTCATGATGCGCAGCGGGAAACTCGAGAGCGCGCCGTTTTCGTGAGTCGGCATTGCATTTACCAGTCGCGCGGCGTCCTCCGGCAAAATGTTCGCCGCCGGAATCGAGCAACGAACAGCAGTCGGACTGGTGACGTCGCTGTTGAGCAAAAGGCCGACGGCACCGGCGTTCACTCCTTGATTGCAGATGTCAGCGAAGGTGGCTGATGCGAGGCCCGAGTTATTCACCAGCGCGATTCTTCCAGCTACCGACGCCGGCCACGCAACTGTCGGATCGTCAACGAGCGCGTAGTACTGCGCCATCGCTGCATCCGGAGGCGTTGGCGTTCCGGCCATCGCGAATACTTTGATCCGATCAATGCATGACTGCATGCCGAAAGAGTTCGCGGGCGTCACCGCGCCGGTTTGGCTTTGTGGGAACGAACTCGCGTCGAGCGCATCAACGGCCCAACTGTAATGCGAACCCGGATCGGTGTTCGCCGCGACGGCAATCACGCGAGTGCCTGCTGCCGGCGAGCCTAAAGTCGCTTCGCCCGGCCCGGAGTTTCCGGCTGCGGCAACCACCGTCACACCGTCCAGCACTGCGTTGTCTGAGGCAACCGCGGTCGGTTCGTCCGGACCACCACCACCACCGAGGCTCATGTTGATGACGTCTGCTTTCGGCTTGGCAAAACCGGTGACAGTGAAATTCTTTGTCGCATCCTCGATCGCCATGACGATGTTCGAGGTGTCGCAACCTCCGATGACTGGAACCGCGACCCCGGCAACCGAATTAAGAGTGCTGCCGACGTCGCTACAAACTTTGTAGGACATCAGCTTCGCCTGCGGCGCGACGCCGTGAATCGGAATTTCATCGCCGGTAAGCGGCAAACCATCCGGGCCCGGAGCGTTCGCGAGATATCCAGCGACGGTCGAAGCTACGTGAGTACCGTGGCCGAAGCCATCTTCCACGGCGATATCGGCCAGCGGCAGCGAGTAAACGACTTTCTGGTTCGTGTGCACATTCGCACTGTCAGGCGGCGCAACACCAAGTCGCGGGGGTGTCGGATCGCCGCCGAACATCGCATGACGCCAGTCGATTCCCGTATCGATGATCGCAACGAAAGTAGCTTGGCCTTCGTTACCATCCAGACTGGAATTCGGCGTGAAACGATTGTTGTTGCTGCCGTACGTGCGGTCATCCGCATTGATGTACGGAACGCTCTTGTCGAGTGTCGTGTACAGACGCGTATTCGCATGCACCGCCTTCACTTGCGGCATCGCTTTGATCGTTGCCAATGATGACGATGGCACGCTCAATGCGATTCCGTTGTAAACGTGCGAATAGCGGATCTGAATGTTGACGTTGCTCACGGTGACTGACTGCACCTGAGCAAGTGTGCCCGCAGCGGCAAGTTGCGTCAGAAATCGATCCTGCGTCGTCTGTAAGCTCTGTTCGTAAGTCTGAATCTGTTCGTTGCTGACTGCCGCGCCTTGATTGCGCAATTTTGCGGCATAGACAGCGCCGGGATCGTCCCGCAACTCGACGATCACTGAGACGTCTGTGCTTGCGGCTTCGGTGCCGGAAAGCAGAAAAGGCAACGTTACCAATCCAGCCACGATGGCGATGCCGGCTGCGATCCTTAGAAAACGAAACATTTTCAGAGCCTCCTCGGGTTTTCAACAGAAAGTCGAAGTGAATGGCCCGAGATTAAGAAAAGAGGCTTGAGAAAGGCTTGAGGAAAACTTGAGGAGGCGGCTCAAGTTAGATCGGCAATCGAATTGTAATTATTTCGTAAACGAGAGACAGGAATGTCTTGCAGGATTGTTTTCGGTTCGGGCCTCAGTTCGCCGAGTTCTTCACTCTGAAAGAATCAAAAAACTGATTACAGATTTGTATCGCGCCTGGACCTTCGTTCGACACTGGCACGAGGCATTGCAAAACATAGATCCGGCGGTTGATATCGTAGAAGTGCGCTCGATCAATGAAATCCAAACCTGTTTCAGTTTTCGCCAGGATCTTGATGGCTCGGCCCGGTGAGCCACCGAGGCTGATTGAATCTTCTTCAATCAAATTTCCGTGAAGAGTGTTCACCATCCCATCGCGAGCCGCGTCAAGTGAAAACTTAACCGTCGCCGGATAATCGAAATAACCAACCATTATGTATGCCGGATCGGCTGAAGCAGCCGCCATGTATTGCACCAGAGTATCGCCAGACGCGGCGGTGAGGGGCTGTGAACTTAGCTTCGGCTGCTCAGTCATGCTGACTGTGTAACGGCCTTCAGGCGAGCTGTATGTGATCCATTTTGCAGGGGGCCGCTCAGGGCGCGCCGCGGATCCATGCTCCTGGGCGCAGACAGCGGTGACGAAAAGCGCAATGATGGCAAATCCGAGTATCAATCGTTTCATTTATTCCCTCTTCGACTTCCCGGCAACCTGAACTAGATCGCTCGCATGATAGCAGATTGTTGAGTGCCGGTTTCACAAAACAACCTGGTCGCGGAATGCGAATTTGCTGTGTGTTACTATCTCAACGCTTTCAATCACCGTTCACGAGGTGTGACGAATGAAGAGAGTCTTTTTTGCGGCGATCGGTGCCTTCATGTTGCTGGTTCCTTCGTTTGGTTCTTCATCAGCACAAAACGCAGGACCAACAACAGTTCCACTTCAGGGATTGCGCGCCCCGGTGACTATTCGTCGCGACGAACGAGGAATTCCCTACATTGAAGCAACGAATGATGAGGATCTTTATTTCGCGCAGGGCTATATCACCGCGAGCGATCGTCTTTGGCAAATGGATTTGCAGCGACGCACTGTGCGTGGCCAGTTGTCGGAAATCTTCGGCAATGCAGTACTCGCGCAGGACAAACTACATCGCCGCTTCGGCTTCGGAAAAATGATTGACGAAGCTGCCGCGCACCTCGACCCTGGCTTCAATCCTGCCGTCACCGCCTACACAAAAGGGGTCAATGCCTTCATCTCCTCGCTGACAGATCAAACGATGCCGCCGGAATTTCGCGTTCTGCAATATAAACCGGCCGAATGGGCGACCGGAGACTCCCTCGCCGTCGGAGCGTTGATGGCTGAGTACCTGTCGAACACGTGGCAATTGGATGTCATGCGCGAGTCGCTCGCTTCGCTGCCGAAAGAAAAACGCGATGCGCTGCTGCCTGACACTTCACCGCTCGACGTTTTGGTTGTTGGAAGCGATCGCGTGCGCCGCGCAGCTTCGGCACCGGGCAGTAGCCCGTCGGCGAGAGAGGCCTTAACTTCTCCGCCGCCGCAAATCCTCGCGCAACTCAACGAACTGATGGAAGCTGAGCGCCAATCGTTTGAGTTGCTTGGACTCTCGCCGCGATCTCTTGAAACTCTGCAAGCGAGCAACAACTGGGTGGTATCCGGCAAACACACTGCTTCTGGCAAGCCCCTGCTCGCGAACGATCCGCACATTCCCGCGTCCGCGCCGAACGTCTGGTATCAAACTCAGTTGAGCGCGCCAGGAATTCATGTTGCGGGTGTGACCTTCCCGGGCATTCCGGGCATCGTCATCGGACACAACGAACGGATCGCCTGGGGCGTCACAAATCTTGGACCTGACGTGCAGGACCTCTACATTGAAAAATTTGACAAGGACAATCCCACGAAATATCAGACACCGTCCGGATTACGTGATGCTGAAGTCCGCCACGAGCAAATCAATGTTCGCAAAAATCCCATCGACCCAAAGAGTATCGAAGCGCAAACGTTCGACGTCGTAGTCACTCGCCACGGGCCAATCATTCTGGAAAAAGAAAATACGCGATATGCGTTGCGATGGACGATGCTCGATCCGATTACGCTGGAAACGCCGGGCATCTTCGCACTGAATCGTGCGAGCAACTGGAAAGAATTCACGTCAGCGCTCTCAACTTACAACGGACCGACCCAGAACTTTGTCTACGCTGATATCGACGGGCACATCGGCTATTACGGCGCGGGCCGCATACCGATTCGCAAGGATGGCGACGGCAGTCTGCCTTACGACGGTACGACGGATGATGGCGAATGGACCGGCTTAATTCCCTTCGACAAGCTGCCGCATGTTTACGATCCGCCGTCCGGAATCATCGTAACAGCGAACCAACGCGTCATCGGATCGGATTATCCGTTTTTTGTGAGTCGCGTCTGGGCGTCGCCTTATCGAGCGCGCCGCATCTTCAATCTGCTCTCAGGAAAACCAAAGCTGACGATCGATGATTTCCGCACCATTCAGGGCGATGTTTATTCTATTGGCAACGTCGCCTTCGCGCGCGCCGCCGCAAAGATTTTGTCAGAGCTGCCCGCGCCAGCGGGCGGATCTCCCGCTCCCGTCTCAGACTCGGGGTCGATTGCTCTACTAGCAAAGGATCTCAACTCATGGGATGGTCTGATGACTGCCGATTCCCACATGGCGATCATCGTCGCGCAAATGCGCGCAGCGTTCCGGCAACGCACAGTAAATGCCGCGCTCGGCCCGCTGGCATCAGGTTATTTCTGGCCGGAAATTGATGTGCTTATTGATCGCATCATCACTGAGCAGCCCCGTGATTGGTTGCCGAAAGAATTCTCAAGCTATGCCGAGCTGCTCGAAGCGTGTTACCAAGATGCACGCCAAACGCTCACGAAATCATTCGGCGCGGACGAGACCAAGTGGATGTGGGGTGCGCAGGCGAAGGCGCGTTTCAATCATCCGCTGGCGCAAGTGCCTTTCATTGGCGCACCGTACGTCATCGAAGCCTTTCCGCAAAACGGCACCGGCGGCGCAGGCGCGACGGTGAATGTAGGCTCAAGCGTTTCAATGCGCTTCATCGCTGATGTGACCGACTGGGACAAGAGTCAAAACGGAATCCCGCTCGGCGAATCGGGCTTGCCCAATAATCCGCACTGGAAAGACCAATTGGACGACTGGCGCAAAGTGACGCCACGACCTTTTCCTTTTAGCAAAGCAGCAGTTGAATCTGCGACAAAGGAAACTCTGATGCTGGCACCTAAGCAGTAAAGACTCCGTTGAGGATCTTCCGTGTCTTCTGTGGTTGAAACCTATCGCGTTTTCGTTGCCATCGAACTGCCACGCGCCGTGCGCGCGAAAGTGATCGAACATATTGAGCAACTCCGTCGCATTGTGCCCGATGCGCGCGCCAGCTGGAGCCGCGAACACAATTTGCACCTCACGTTGAAATTTCTCGGCAACGTTCCTGTCAGCGAAATCCCGAAAGTATCTGACGCAGTCGCACGCGCCGTCACCGCCATCAAGCCATTCGCAATAACAGTTGCGCGCTGCGGCGTCTTTCCGCCCAAAGGCCGTCCAAACGTTTTGTGGCTCGGCGTTGAAAATCGCACGAGCGAACTGAATGGGCTTTATCGGCAAATCGAAGATGAATGCTCAAAGGCAGGGTTTGCTCGCGAACAGCGCACTCTTCATCCTCATTTGACCATCGCTCGACTGCGAAAGCATGGGGATGAACGGCATTTAACCGAAGTTCACGAGAAACTCGGCTTTGCATCCGAGACTTTCTCGGTCTCGGAACTTGTTGTGTTTAAGAGTGAGCTGCTCCGCGAAGGGTCAAAGCACACACCCATTTCGCGTCATTCATTGCAGAAATAACGCGCAGACAGAACCGGCTGCCATGCGGTCATTATTGAAAATGGACTACTACATTGGTGCCCCCTCGCCCTGGAGGCACCTTTGTCATTGAAGTTGAAACTTCGGGGGAAAGCCTCAGTGGTCGTGGCCGCTGTCGCCGTCGATCTGGCTGCGAATTTCGCCGCCGGGCCATCGAGTGCTGTGAACATTGACGTAAGTGGCTCCGGCGCGAACGGCCTTAATCAATTCATCAAGTTCGCCAGCGCTGATTCCTCTCTCATTCGCCAGGTTGGTGACATCTACAGCAGTGAACGTCCCGGAGATTGTGGCTGGTGGTGCCGGGCAAGGCTGAGTGCCAGCGGGACCGTTGCCTAGATTGGTGCAGAGGAAAACGCTGATCGGGCCCGTCACGCCCTTCTGTCCAAAGTGGATGTGGGCCTGTTGCACCGCACCTTCCAGGTCGTTGTAACTTAGCTCCCAATCAACGCGCGATTCATCCTTGCTGATAGTCGCCTTAAATGTGCCATTGCCAGTTGTCGAAACGGCTGACGGCGTCTCCTCATACCCTGTAAGAAGCTCACTAATTCGCTTGAACCCTTGTGCGAACACAATTGTTGAAACCGACACGAATGCGATTGCTGCCACAACAGCCACTAGTCTTCTCATTTGTTTCTCCTCCAGAATTCTTGCTCTATTTGGGATTTGGCCGCGGATAATATCACTAAAGGCGTGAGGCGAAAAGAAGGAAAGACATCGCCGGTCTTTGGTGGGAAGCAAGCGATCTGAGGAGCATTAATGCTTATTCCGGACGACCGAGAGTATTGCCAGAAGTTTGAATGAGGACAGTGGTCGCAATCGATTCAAAATTAAACGTGCCCGATTAAGCTGATGCCCGTACTTGAGGCGCTTAGGGCCCACTAATCCAGCTCAAAATGACTTGAGACGTAGCAGTGATGTGTTGAGCGATCGGTTCGAGCCACAACTCCGGCACAAACGGAGACGGCGACCGTCACCGGTCGCCGCAAGTCGTCCAAAATAAATGGTCGGGGCGAGAGGATTCGAACCTCCGACCTCACGGTCCCGAAACCTACGATGTAACAGTGCGCCTGTTACATTGTGATGACGTTAACCAACATTTACGCGGGTCGCAGCTCATTTTGTTTTGCGCCTATGCGCGCCTAAAACAGTCTGTTTCCATTCAAGACCGACACAGTTTTCCCCACATGTAAGAAATCGCGGGATTAACCTAACCAACGTCAGGCAACCTTAGCCAAATTAATCTCTATTGATCGTGCGACTTGCTTAACTACTACCGCCTCTTCGGCAAGGAAAATGAATCTGCGAGTGAGGTTGACGACGGACTCCGTTTGGCAAGCTTCAAACGTCCGGCTGCCCCTCAACCCGCTTAAACGTCTGATACCGTTTCACTGTAAAGTACCTTAGGCTCTGCTCGAAATGGGCGAACAACAAATTAAGGACGGTTAGGATGGAGAGTTCTTGTGAAGTCCGACAATTTAAGAAGAACTGCGCCTGCTCGAAGCAATAAATCGTCAGGTAAGCGTCTGTTGACGGGTCTTGCAGCAATCGCAATTATGTCGCCTACACTGGCCACAAAAAGATCACTACCTGCACTGAACGCTCCGGTGAGCGTTGTACCCATCCCAGTCTAGGATCTGCGCGGCCCTCTTCGATTAGCGCTTCACCAACACGTTGATAGAAGCGTTCGGCTCGCTCCGTCACCTCACGAGCGATCTGTTCGTTGATTCGCAAGTTCCATTTCCCGAAGTGAAGACTGAGATGGGCCAGGGTGCTGATCGCCAGGCGACTCCAGTGGAACATACAAATCTACGAGTAAGCACGTGCGTCCACAGTTTGCACATATCTGGAGTATGAGAAGGAAGCGTAGTGAGATTCCAGCAGTACACCGAAAGAAAACAATTTGCAGATACGGTTGCCGGATAGGTTCGTGCCTCCCGTCAAGTAATAGTCTTTATCAACCGCTCCCACCGAGACCTAAAAGGCCGATTGTGAACCCCTTTCGATTAGTGATATAAGCACCCATCTTCAAGCTACAGGAGGGCGCCTGCACTTTCTTTCTTATGTGCGTGGCGACCACGAGCGATCGAGCGGACTTAAAGTCTCTCGGCGGCCTCGTGTTTTTGGCTTTGGACAAGTCGCATGACGCTTTGAAACTAGGAGGAAGAGATATGAGACGAATTAGCGCGAGAGTGCTTCATGCACTCTGTGTTACTGCTTTGCTGCTCGCGGCCGCCCAGTCGCATCTCGGCTTGGCGCAAACCACGAATAATGGACAAGCAACGGCGACAGCTCCCGACCAGCGCCAATGGCTTTCCATTACGGTGCTGAGCGTCAAACCGGAGATGGTGGCCGAGTTCCGGAACTTCATGACAAACGAAACCAACCCAGCGCTGCGTAAGGGCGGCGCCAAGTGGCGCGAGGTATGGCAGACCACGGCCGCTGCCGGTGACGCCTTCGAATACGTCCTCGTCGCGCCAATTGACAACTTTGCGCAGTACGACGGCCCGAGCCCGCTTGAGAAGGGACTTGGGAAGGACGGCTTCGCCGCGTGGCAGACTAAAGCCAGCCGATATGTAAACAGCGTGCATCGGCTAGTAATACGAACACTCCCCGACCTGAGCAACGAGGGCAAGCGGACGGGTCCGCCCAAGCTGGCTGTCGTCAGTCACATTCATGTGGCGTCGGGCCGCGGGCAGGATTTTGAGAACTACACCAAGAACGAATACCTGCCCGTGATGAAGCAGGGCCAAGTGACCTATCGCGTGGCTCAGAGCGTTTTTGGCGGAGACGTCGACGAGTACGTCACGCTGACGCTGCGTGAGAGCTTCGCTGAGATTGATAAGGGGCCAACCGTCGTGCAGATACTGGGCGCAGAGGGCGCAGCCAAGCTTTTTCAAAAGATGCCGGCCGGTACGGTAACGCACATCGAACGGTCGTTCGCTCAGTTCGTGCCCGAGTTGAGCATCATGCCCGCGGCCAAGTAACGTTCGGGCTTGCCAGCCAGGCACTTCGCGTCGTCAACTTGAATTTGGAATGGGTTACCAGAAACACACACGGCGGAATGCGGCAAGGGATTCCCCTATGACATTGCGCCGTTGTCTTTCAACCCGATGTCTCACGTCGGTACTGACGCGCAACAGTCAAGTCTATGTGGGCGCATTCTAGTTAGGGACTAATCGGTCAACAACGATCGGAGTATGCCGCAGAAATGGTCCGCTTACATCTCTTGCCGTTTAATCTGACAATACCGGCCTTAAGGCACCATTCCCGGACTGTCTCATGGCTGAGGGAGACACTGCGCATCGCTAACACTTCTTCCACATCGCGGAAGCGGAGGGCAAAGCGAAAATACAACCAAGCTTTTTGAGTCTCGCTAAGTTATTGAGAATAATGGTGGGATCCCGCTCTGCGCGCCTCGGAGCTGCGCGAAACAGAATCAGACATTCAGTTTGTTTTAGCGAATGTGGCGTTGGCTTTGATCCGGCCGCAGTCAAACGGCTTTCCATCTCGGAACCTGTCGTAGTGAGGTAGGGTTCTACTCATATTTACCCGCTTTACCTGCGGTTGTTTTTGGGCTGCCTCGCACGAGTAACTCGGGGCAAAATCTCACGCCTCTAAAGCCTATGGGAAGGTGGGACCACATCGAGAGTGTCACCCTTAGAGACTGACATTCGTGCAGCAAGAATCTGAGGGACGTCTTCGAGTGGTTGTTAACGATTTTCTTACGCGTGAAAGAGTGAGATCGAAAATTCACTGAGCAAAATGGACGGGCGACGGGAATCGAATTCGTATTACCAACTTGGGAAGCTGAATGTTCGATTCTTTATTTTCAACACTTACAAAATTACTCAGAAAAATTGTGCGTGCATACGCTGCATCCCGTGCATGCGTTGCCTGATTTGCGTGTCACTGTGGGAGTTTGCGGGACGGTGTGTCATCGGATGCCCCCCGAATCGTGCCAGAGATTCATTCAGACGATGCGATGAAATTCTTCGGTCAGATGGAACAAAGACCTCGGCTTAATTTTTGTATAACTCTGGAAACTCCTTGCGAAGATTCTCAAGCTTGGGCAGATCGTTGTAAACGATGTACGGCTCATCCGGATGGTTTGCCAAATAGTTTTGGTGGTAACTTTCGGCTTCATGGAAAGAGTCGAGCGCAGAGAGTTGCGTTGCCAGTTGCCGAGGAAACACCTTCGCTTTGTTAAGTTGATCGATGTAGGCCTGCGCGATGCGCTTCTGCTCATCAGTCGAGTAGAAAATCGCCGAACGATATTGGGTGCCGGTGTCAGGACCTTGCCGATTTACCTCTGTCGGGTCGTGGGCCACCGCAAAGAACACTTTGAGAAGCTTGCCGTAAGTTATCTTTGATTGATCATAAGTAATCTGAACGGATTCGGCGTAACCTGTATCCCCGGTACTGACCTCCTCGTAATTGGCCGAACCTTTTCCTCCGGCATAACCAGATCTAACATCCGTGACGCCTTTGACGTGTTTGAAAACAGCGTCCACACCCCAAAAACAACCTCCTGCCAGGACGATCGTTTGCTTCTGCGAGGTATTTCGAATGGTCTCATCTAGAGCGGGATCCGGAATTGCAACTACTGAGGCAGCAGCCTTATTACAAGCTAACATGGTACCGCTGAGCAAAAGAGCAAAACTAAGAAAAACTGATTTGAGCATTTCTTTCTCCTGAATCAATATACGCAGGTTCCTGCCAAGTGGATTCATTTTGGGGTTTTATGACTCCTGATCGTCCACGACAACTTTCTGACGGTTCATCTCAAACCCGATGCTGATGGCCGGGCAGCTATTTCTATTGATGCGCCCGCTGCGTGAGATGCCGTCTCGCCAAACTGATTGACTCAAAGATTTCATACACCTTTGGCCGACGCGGCCAGGGCTGACAAGTTCTTCTTCGCATAAACATCCTCAACCGTCGCTCGCAAAAGCTCAGAGACACTCCACGCCTGTGCAACACAACCACGCGGTGTGTGTGGGGCATCGCCATCGAAGATTTCCGAGACCTGGCCCAGGCAAGCCTCGGTGAAATGATGCTGAAAATGCGACAGCCATTCGCTCGCGAATTTTTGACCAGCCTTTGCGCCAAACGTCTTCACGTAAGCCGTGATGAAAGGCCCCATCAACCACGGCCAGACGGTCCCCTGATGATACGCGCCGTCGCGACTGCGGGGATCGCCTTCGTATCTTCCGATGTAATTCGGATCTTGCGGCGAGAGCGTTCGCAGTCCCCTTGGTGTCAGCAACTCACGCTCAACCACACGCAGAACGCTGGCGGCTCGGTCCTGAGAAAGCATTGAATTGGTCAGGCTAATTGCAATTACCTGATTAGGTCTGATTGAAGCGTCGCGATCGTCACCACTAATCACATCATAGAGACAGCCGGTTCCTTCATTCCAGAACACCTGATTAAAGGATGCCCGCGCTTTGTCGGCCATTGCGGCGTACTTCCTCTTCGCCTTTCCCTCTTTGAACTTCGCGGCAAGCTGTTCCATCACACGCAACGCGTTGTACCAGAGTGCCTGTATCTCAACCGGCTTTCCTTGACGCGGAGTGACCACCCAGTCACCGACTTTCGCATCCATCCACGTCAGTTGCACGCCGGGCTCCCCTGAGTAAAGCAAACCGTCATCATCGACATGAATTTGATAGCGCGTGCCCTTTACGTGCCAGTCGATGATGTCAGTCAACACCGCATAGAGGTTGGCGCGCACGAACTCGAAGTCATTCGTATATTGCAGGAGCGAGCGCACGGCTTCAAAGAACCAGAGTGTCGCATCCACCGTGTTGTATTCAGGAGTCTCACCGGCATCCGGAAACCGATTGGGCAGCATTCCCTGATCGACGTGCGCGGCAAACTCAGCCAGGATGCTCTTCGCAATTTCTGCGTGACCCGTCGCCAGAGTCAAACCAAGCAGGGCGATCATCGTGTCACGACCCCAATCCGCGAACCAATGATAGCCGGCGATCACGGTCTTGCAGCGTTCGCGCGCGACGATGAATTGATCGGCGGCGGCAGTAAGAGTGCTGATTAGCTGATCAGCCTGTAACTTCCCACTCGATGAGTTCCGCCGTTCCATTTCTGCTTCGCGGCAAGCGTTCGCCATGCGAACATCGCGACGCTCAGTTGACGCGATAATGTTGATTTTAGCGCTCGCGCTCAGATCAAACGTCAAGGAGCATGGGCTGTAGAGATCCTCAGCGAAGTCGAGGCCGCGTTCCTGCTCGACTGCATATTGAAAGTTGCGATACCAAAAACCATTCGTGTCGATCTGGGCGGCATCGTGCGCAAAGTGCAACGCCGGCAGATCGCCGTAAGGCTTGACCGTCGTCAATCCACCTTCAGTTTCCACGTTTGAATTAAGAAGACCATTTTCATGCGTTGTGCTGTGATAATCGCGAAAGGCGATCAGTGGACGAACCTCTAACACGATTGGGCTAGTACTGCGACCATCCGGGAGGACTCCAATCAACTCATATTGCACAACCGTCGTGTTCTCTCCTTGCACCATGAACACAGACTTCTCCAACCGCACCCCTTCAACTTCGTAGGTGAATATTGGAAATGGATCGAGACGGAAGCCGGTCTGATAAATAAAGCCTTGCGGATGAACCGCGCCCGGATATTGATTCGCGGACAACTCATACCGGCGGCCATCGATAATCAGCGTCTCTTCCAACTTCGACAACAAGACAAGACGGCCCACGGGCGGTTTTGTCGCCGCTGTCAGCAACCCGTGATAACGGCGAGTGTTGAGACCGGATATGGTCGAGGACGAAAAGCCGCCCATTCCATTTGTCTCAAGCCATTCGCGCGACTGCGCTGTTTCGAGATTGCGGCAACTCTCCCGATCTATTTCAATCATTGCTTAACCTTCTTTCCCAGCGCGCTGCTAAGCGGCTTGAACCTCTACTGATTCGACTGCCGTTTCGACCACCACCGGTTTTTCAATTCGCGGGGCGCTGCGCGGACTCACATCCATGAATTGCACCAGGTCTTTGGAAAACATCAGATCGAGAGCCCAATCGAGCGCCACTCGGACTTTCTTTTCAAAGCGCGGGAGCTTGCTCAGATAGATCGTTCGCCACAGCCACCAGGCCACGAAACCGGAGAAGTTCACACCCATGATGCGCGCCACGCCGGTGCGTTTGCCGATTGAAGCCAGCGCTCCTATTGTTTTGAATTCGAAGCGGCGCCGACGGCCACCGCTGATCGCGGCAATAATGTTTTCCGCAGCGATCTTGCCTTGACGGATTGCGTGCTGTGCGGTCGGCGGACAGGATTTTCCCGTGGCAGGATCGGGGACGGCCGCGCAATCACCGAGCGCCCAGACTCCCGAACAGTTCGCTACTTCAAGAAATTCGTTGGTAACCAATCTTCCGCGCTCCTTTGGGCAGTCCAATTCGTCCAGAAGTGGATTAGGGGAAACGCCCGCTGTCCAAACCAGCAGATTGGTCTTGAGTGCCAAACCATCACCCAGCTGTACTGCCTCGTGAGAGACGCTCTTGACCGCAGTGCTCATCAGAAATTCGACGCCACGCTTTGCCAGCTTCTCGCGCGCGTACACGCCGAGCTTCTGACCGAGCTCCGGCAGGATCACATCGGTGGCTTCGACCAAAACAATGCGTACTTCTGCTTCGGTGAGCTTGGGATAGAACTCGATCGCTTCGCGCACAAAGTCGTTGACCGAGGCGATGGTTTCGACGCCGGCGAATCCGCCTCCGACCACCACGACCGTAAGCAGTCGTGAACGTTCGTCGCAGGCACATTCCGAGTCTGCTTCCTCGAGGTTCTTGATCAGACGGCTCCGCAAACGAATCGCATCGCTCAGCGACTTCATCGTCAGTGCGTTCTCAGCCAGACCCGGCAGATTGTAGAAGTTCGTAACCGAACCAAGCGCCAGGACCAAATAGTCGAAGGATAACTCGTGATCGTGATTGTCATCCGCATGACCAACAATCACGCGACGTTTCTTCAGATCGATCCTCTTGATGTCGCCATTGAAAAAATGTGTGCGACGCAAAAGCTTGCGCACGGGATTTACGATATGAGTCAGGTCAAGGTCACCGGCCGCTACTTCATGCAACATCGGTGTGAACAGAAAGAAGTTCTCGCGATTGACGAGCGTAAGCTCGACATCAGGGTAGCGACGAAGCGTCTTCTCAAGACGCAAGGCCGTATAGAGACCTCCGAAGCCGCTCCCAAGAATCAAAATTCTCTTAGGTCGGTTTGAATCCCTGGCCATTATGCTAGTTCCGCCACTTCGCAGAAGACTTTGATCGCGCCGTTCGGATTCGTCAGCTTCGCGAACAGCTCCTGATAATTCTCCAGGCCTTTGACCGGATGCGTCAGTAGGCGCGACAGCCAGCCGGGATATTCAGCTTCGGCTTGCGCCAGATCCTTCACGCCCATTTCGAAATACTCGCGATTCGCGTTGACCGTGCCGACCATTACCTTGTTGCCGAGCACGAATTCGAGATTGATTCTGTCGGCCGGCACCTCAACTTTCCGATCACCGCCGGTTACACTGGACAAAACCAGCACGCCGTTTTTGCCGAGCGCTTGCATGCTGTCAAACACGACTGGTGAAAAACCTGTCGCCTCGAAAATGATGTCGAACGGCCCATATTTCTTTGCGCCTTCGAGGATCGAAAGCTCGTCCGTGGATTGGTAGGTAGCACCAATCGCTTCGATCAAATCCGAATTCAAATATGGCTTCGACGTTTTGCCGAAGGTTGTTACCTGTAATCCTTTAAGACGGAGCACCAAAGTCGCGAGCAAACCAATCGTCCCTGCGCCCATTACCGCGGCTCGCTTCGGTTTCCAAACTCGCAACCGACGCTGAATCTCATAGGCCTGAGCGATCCCTTTCTCAACTACGGTCGTCGGTTCGAGCAGTACGCCGACTTCCTTAAGGCCTTGGGGAATCTTCACAATGAATTCAGCATCATCGACGTAGTATTGACTCATGTAGCCGTGGCGCAGATTGATGCCGCGCTCAAAATACGTGTCGTCGGTCGTCATGTCATTGGTGCCAATTAGGTCGTAAATGCTCGCACCCGGACGGCGCACCGTTGCGACGACATAGTCGCCCGGCTTCACTTCAGTCACGTTCGGACCGACAGCTTCAACTTGGCCAAATCCTTCGTGACCGATCACCAGAAAATCGCACCCGTGCGGTGCCTGGCCATAATCTGCCGCATTGATTTCTTTGTCGGTGCCGTCGACACCAACGCGCAAAACACGCACCAACACGCCGCGCCCGTCGGCAACGTCGTTGACTTTAGGTGTTGGTAATTCCGTTAGATGAACTGTGTTTGGTATTCCCGGTTTGACTGCAATTGCTTTCATGATTGCTCCTCGAACTTGATTTCAGATCGATTTTCAACTTGCCGACATCGCCAGTTCAGTTTCAATACCCATTCGCGCCAGCGTTGCCAGCACGCGCGCCGGCTCTCCCAGATCGCTCCAGCCGACATCCCCAACTCTCATTACGGTCAGATCTTCGGGCCGTGCCGTCAACACTTCATGAGAGAAGTTGCTCTCTTGAATTTCCGAATACAGTTCACGCAGCGCTTTGCGCTCAGCTAGCGTTTCAAACGTAGGCATGATTGCGGCGAACTGCGAGAACATCTCGGTTAAGGCTGTACGCGTCATTTTCAGTAACGCGTCGACGCGTCCGACCATCACAAAGCTGTTCCACAGACAACCCTGATCCATCAGAGAGCGCGCCACGCTTGCGTTTGGCTTTTCCCAAAACCGACTCACACGAGTAATTGAGCGATCCACACTGCCAAGAATCGATCGCTCCGGCTCAATCCATCCATACTCAGTTTCAGGGGCACTCGGAGTAATGCCCAGCAATGTCACGGTGCTGGGTTGTGCCTGAACGGCGTCGAAAGCGGCGTCAACATGCGACATGAATTCCGCGTCATCGGCAAAGTAATGATCGGAAGGAAACAAGGCGACGATGGCTTTCGGCGACTTTGCGGCCACGCGCATCAGGGCATAAAGAATCGCCGGCGCAGTGCCTTTGTTCGCAGGCTGCTCAAGCAGCAGATTTGGCGAAACACTCTGGGTCAAAGACTGATAGAAGCGTCGATGCTTTTCGGTAACGACAAACAAGGTGCGGCCTGGCAAGACTGACAACGCCACCCGAGATCGGGTTTGATCCAGCAGTGTGCTACCTCCAATGACGGGTACAAACTGCTTCGGCCGATCGTCGCCGGTAATACCGCGTGTCATCGATTGCAGCCGTGTGCCGTCGCCTCCGGCCAGGATGACTGCCCAGCGTTCGCTGCGTTTTGACGCAGAGGTGGATCTGCCAATCGAAGGCTTACTAGAAAACCGTTGCTGGGATGAAATAGCGTTCATGATTATCGGGTTCCTTGTGCTTGATTAGCCGAACAATCATGAGTCGGATTGAAGGGGGATTCCTTACAAGAAATTGGAGTGTGTGAGGGGCGTATCAGAAGCCCGACCGTTAGGGAGGGCAACCCAACGAGAATCATCCGCGCATGAACACAGATTTGCGCGGATTACGAATAGGCATAATTTGTTTGGAAACCCAGGGTTATCCGCGGCAAATTTCTTTCACTCCCCGCTCTGCTGCAGGAGCTTCGCAACCAGCCCAGTCCACCCAGTCTGATGGCTGGCGCCTACACCTGCACCATTGTCCCCGTGAAAGTACTCATGGAAAGGAACCAGGTCGCGCCAGTTGGGATCGGTCTGAAACTTTTCCGCCGCACCGAATACGGGCCGTCGCTGGTCACCATCGCGGAGGAAGACTCGCGAAAGCCGTTTGGAGATTTCGCCGGCAACTTCCCAGAGCGTCATCATCTGCCCTGAGCCCGTTGGACATTCGACCTTGAAGTCTTCGCCCAGATAGTGATGGAATTTTTGCAGCGACTCGATCAACAAATAATTAAGCGGAAACCAAATCGGACCACGCCAGTTTGAGTTGCCGCCAAACAGTCCCGTGCTCGACTCGGCCGGCTCATAGTCCACCCGATGCTCCGTGCCGTTCACTTGCAGCACGTAAGGATGGTCCTTGTGAAAGCGTGAAATTGCGCGAATGCCGTAAGGCGAAAGAAATTCGTTTTCATCAAGCATGTACCGCAGCACGCTACGCAACTGATCCTGATTTACGATTGAAAGCAAGCGCCGCTCGGCATTTCCCGGTGTGCGCATACACGCAACGTTCTGGATCAAGTCCGGTCGATTGCCGATGAACCACTCCATCCGTCGCTTGAAGTCCGGCAAGTGTTCGAGCAGCTCCGGCTCTAGGGTTTCGACCGCAAAGAGCGGAATCAAACCGACCATCGAACGAACTTTCATCGGATAGGGTTTGCCTTCGGGCACATGCAGTACGTCGTAAAAGAACCCGTCCTGCTCGTCCCACAAGCGAATTTCGTCATCGCCACGATTGTTCATCGCGTGGGCGATGTAAAGAAAGTGCTCCCAAAATTTGCTCGCCACATCTTCGTAAGACGGATCTTCTTTGGCCAACTCCATCGCAATTGCCAAAAGGTTCAGCGCGTACATCGCCATCCAGCTCGTGCCGTCTGATTGCGCGATGTGACCGCCGGTCGGCAGCGGCGCGCTGCGATCGAACACGCCGATGTTATCCAGTCCGAGAAAGCCGCCCTGAAAGATATTCATGCCGTCCGCGTCTTTGCGATTAACCCACCAGGTGAAATTCAAAAGCAGCTTCTGAAAAACTCGCTTCAGAAAAACCGTGTCGCCGACGCCGCGTCGCTTCTTCTCAATCTTGTAAACGCGCCAAGTGGCCCAAGCATGTACCGGCGGATTCACGTCGCCGAAGGCCCATTCGTACGCCGGCAACTGCCCATTCGGATGCATGTACCACTCGCGCAGCATCAGCACGAGTTGCTCTTTCGCGAATTCAGAATCAACCAGCGCGAGGGGCACGCAATGGAATGCCAGATCCCACGCGGCGTACCACGGGTACTCCCACTTATCCGGCATCGAGATCACATCGGCGTTGTAGAGATGTTTCCATTCATGATTGCGCCCATTTGTTCGTTCCGCCGGCGGTTTCGGTGTATCTGGATCACCATCCAGCCATTTCTCAATGACGTAATGATAGAACTGCTTGGACCAGAGCAAGCCGCCTAACGATTGACGCATAACCGTGCGCGCGTCGTGCGAGAGATGCTTGGGGATTACGGTTTGATAGAACTCGTCGGCTTCGTGAATTCGGGCCGCGAATGTCTTGTCAAAATGAGCGAATGCGTCCTGGCTCTTTGGCGATTTGTCTGATAGCCGTAGGCGGATCGTCGCGGTTTCGCCGGGCGCGATTGTGAGTTCGTAGTTGGCCGCGGCCTTCGTTCCGATCTGTTCAGGGTTGACCGCCTTGCGATTGCCGTGAACGACGTAATCGTTAATGCCGTCTTTGACGAAATGCGAACCATTAGTTGAGTTGAAAAGGCGCAGCGTATTCGTATCGTTCTCGGTAAACAAAAGCTCCGGCGAGTCGTCACAGAACAGCCACCGCTTGCCTAAACTGCCGGCTTCCAGTTCGATGACACCTTCCTTAACCTTGTGCAGACTCGGTTTGGCTGTGCCGCTTTGATTCCATGACCACGTATTTCTAAACCAGATTGTCGGGAGAAGATTTACTGAGGCCGCTTCCGGACCGTGATTGGTGGCGGTGATTTTGATGAGAATGTCTTCGACATCGGCTTTGGCATACTCAACAATCACATCAAAGTAACGATCTTCATTGAAAATACCTGTATCGATTAGCTCGAATTCAGAAGAGGATTTTCCGCGGCGACGATTCTCTTCAACTAACTGCCCGTAAGGAAACTCCGCCTGCGGATACTTGTACAAGTACTTCATGTATGAGTGCGTCGGCGTTGAATCGAGATAGAAGTAGTATTCCTTGACGTCTTCTCCGTGATTCCCTTCACTGCCGGTGAGACCAAAGATGCGTTCTTTCAAGATAGGATCGCGCCCATTCCAAAGCGCTAGCGCGAAACAAATCTTCTGATGACGATCGCAGATGCCCGCGAGTCCGTCTTCATTCCAGCGATAAGCGCGCGACCGTGCATGATCGTGTGGGAAATAGTCCCACGCCGTGCCATACGGGCTATAGTCTTCACGCACGGTTCCCCACGCGCGCTCGCTGAGATATGGACCCCAGCGTTTCCAATGCTTCGTCTTTTGACGGGATTCTTCCAGCCGCTGTTCTTCGGCGGTAAGTTTTCTGTTTTTGTTTGGATCTCTTGCCATTCGTTTTCTTATGCCGGTCGCAATTCCGCTCTTCCACATTCAGGACAGGTGTGCGCCTCTTTCAACGCGCCGCCGAAAACCGCATCAATAAACTTCGGATCATCGACGCCATAATCAATTTTCACTGCGTGCTGGTTCATCTCTGCGCCGCAATCCGGGCAAATCATTTTGGGTTTGGACATTTCGCTGCCTCCTAGTGCTTATCGGTCAGCTTTTGCAGACGTTCCTGAAAATAACTTCGCCAGCTTTCCGGCAAAGCTTCAGTCGCGATTGCTTGTCTCAATAAATCGACGTTGCCTTTGTCACTGCTATATAGTCGCGTGACATCGACAACCCTTACACCAGATGCGTTTTTCTCGATCAGCTCGAACTCATCACCAGCCGCCACTTCGCCTTCCTTGGAAACCGATAGATAAAACCCTGACCGCTCGCTGGCGAGAAATCTTCTGATAATGTCCGTTCTGCCAAAGCGAATACCGAGCTTGTAACAAGGCATCCGTGGTTGGGTGACCATTACTTCAGCCGACCCCACTCTGAATCGATCTCCGATGTTCGTTTCTGTTTCCCGGAAGCCCGTCGTCGTAAAGTTCTCGCCGAACATTCCCCAGGAGAAATCGATCTCCGGCAACTCTCGCTGCCAAAATTCGTAGTGCTCCGATGGGTAAAGATAGACGGCCTTTGCGGGGCCACCATGAACAGACAGGTCCGCCTGGCGATCACCTTCGAGGTTCAACTTACGCAGTCTCACTCTTCCGGCAACCGGCTCTTTGAAGATACCCGTCGAAACCGGCTCTTCACCGCGCAAGACCAGGCGGGGCAACCCCACATTGAGTGAAATGATTTTCAAATTCTTCCAACTAGATCGAAACGTTCTCTCGTCCGTAACGCAGCACCCTGCTCATCCAGATCAACTCGCCCAGGAACTTGTCGATGCGCTTGACGTGTGTCGCCTCGTCGAGAATCCTGCCCTCCGGATCGAACAGTTTTTGGGCACCTGAGAAATTGCCGTCCCAAAAGATTGTGACCAGGCCAAGTTCTCTCAAGACCGGCAGCAACGCCTCGATAACGCGCGTGCCGCCGAAGCCCCCTGCTGAGACGCCGCAGACGCCCACCGCCTTGTGGATGTACTCTTTCAGATTTGAATCGAGCACATGCTTCAGCATTCCGGGATAGCCGTGGTTATATTCCGGCGACACCATGACCAGGCCGTCGGCGCGTTCGCAGACTGCCGAAAATTTGGTGTCCTTGATTTGCTCGCCGGCATCGTCAATCGGAAATTTCAAATCGCGAATATCAATAAGTTCAGTTTCAACGCCTTCGCGTTTTTGGACTTCACCGAAGATGAATTGCAACGTTCTCACTGGCGCGCCCTTTGCGCACCGTGCCGAGTATTACCGGGATGAAAAGAGGTCGGATGTCCATGGTTGTTCGTGTGGCGGTTTCAAGCTGTCTTTCGTCCCGTTAGGGACGAGATGTTTATAGCGCCAACCGATCTAATTGATTCTATCCGCTCGTGAGAGCGACATGGTCGCTCTCACGAGCGGAAACTGAAGGGTAGATCAGTCGCTGGTTCTATAAATATTTGGGATCCTAACGGACCCCAACCACCGCGATTTCCGATGTGAATACTACCTTTCAACCAGCGCCATCACGTGCCCATCAGGGTCGCGCGCCAAAAAGCCTTTCGAAAATCCCAAGCGCCCGTCGCCGATTGCCACCACGCCCGGCGAGACAAAGCGAAAATTCCCAGCCAGAAGATTCTGCGCAAACATGTCGGCCGCGTTAACGACCAACGTCGTCTGCCAATGAAATAGATCGCTCGCCCGCTCATCGCTCGGCGCCGGCCGCCCGTCGCGCGGCGCAAGGTACTCGAGAAACTCGATCCCTGGATCCCCGTTTCCGGCTCGAAGACTCGTAATGCGTAACCTTGCGCCGAAGACGTTGTTGAGATGTTCCTGTTCGGTGCCGTAGTTCTCACTCGTGCCTGCGATATGCAGACCCAGCACGTCGCGATAAAACTTCAAACTCGCTTCGGTATTGCCGACAACTATGGCAGTGTGATCGATGCCGAGAAACAGACGGTCCTTTCGCTGCCACTTCGCATCGCCCTTCCCTTCGGGAAACTGCAAGATTTCTAACCAGTGTTTGTCTGGATCGCGAAAATAAAACGCCTTGATGCCGCCCGCATTCTTGTTCCAGTCAGGTAGACGTTGTGGTCCGGTCGAAGCATGCTCAACTTTGTTCTGCCGCAACACCGCATAAGCTTTGTCCATGTCGCTGGTAATGATCGCAATATGCTGAAACCAGCGATCGTTGCTACGTGAATCAACCGGAACCGGACGGCCTTTGGGAGCGAGATATTCAGTCAGTTCGATTAACTCATCACCCAAGCGCATTCGCACTACACGCATGCGCAAGCCAAAGACGCCCTGGAATCGTTCATAGTCTTCGCCGGTCACTTCCACGTCGGACACTTTCTCAAAAGACAAGACCCTCGAATAGAAATCGATCGATGCGTCCGTGTCGGAAACGGTCATTCCGATCGCGCCAACGTGTTCCACCAAAGGAACGACCTTTGGATTGTCACTAGCTAACAGGAAGGGGACGCGCGAGCTGTCGAGAGCACGCGCGTCCGTCGGCAGGTTTGAGAAAGGCAAAAGTAAAAAGGCAAAAGGCAAAAGTAGTGCGACGAAGATTGCATTGCCAGTTGGCCGGTGTGGGTTGTAATCACTCATTTTCGTAATCCTTTTTTTTGCCTTTTGCCTTTTGCCTTTTTACTTTGCCTTTTTCCTTCTAGCTCATTCGCTCCAACAAGTGATCGCCTACCCGCAGCGCATTCGCCATGATCGTCAGCGCCGGATTTACCGCGCCGCTTGACGGGAAAAAGCTCGCGTCGACCACGTAAAGATTGTCCACCTCGTGAGCCTTGCAGTTGCGGTCGAGCGCGGAGGTCTTCGGATCATCACCGAAGCGCACGGTGCCGTTCTGATGCGCGACCGCCGCTAAAGGCAAACGCTGCCCGAGGTATAGATTCCGCGCGAACAAGCCCTGGTGACATTCATGCCCGTGAATATCGCAGTTGGTTTGCTTCATTGCTTTTTGCAGATGAGCTTTCAGGCGATCGTGTCCTTCGACGTTGTTGAGCTTGTAGCTCACGCGAATCTCACCATCGCGATCGATAGTTACGCGGTTTTCCGGATCGGGCAGATCTTCCGAAGTCAGCCAGAAATCCAGAGAGTGTTTGGCCATCAGATCCAGAGTCCATCCCGGTGCTATTGCCGGCGCGCCCGCTTTCAAAGTGTCAGCGTCGAGTTTGCCGACGAACGAGATGTGGCCCAAGGGATATTCCCAATCCTTCGAGCCGAGATAGAAATCATTGATTGCCAATGTCTTTTGAAAGACGGTCGGGTTCGGACATTTTGAGAGCGCCATCAAGACCGAATTGATGTGGCCCATGTAGTGCCGGCCCACCACGTCCGATCCATTGGCGAGTCCGTTCGGGTGACTGTCATTCGCGGATCGCAGTAACAACCCCGAGGAATTAACCGCGCCGCAGGACACGACGACGATGTCGCCTGAATACTCTTCGCGCGCACCGTTGCGCTCAACGATCACTTTGCTGACCTGCCGCGCGTTGCCGTTCGTTTCCAAGCGCATCACCTTGGCGTTGGTAACCAGCGAGACGTTCTCATGCCTAAGCGCCGGATCGACGCAGATCGTTTGCGCATCAGCCTTTGCCCCAATCAAACATGGATGGCCGTCGCATGTGTTGCACCGAATGCACGGGCTCTGGCGCGGGTTCTTTTCATCGATGCGAATGCCCAGCGGCACGTGAAATGGCTTCAGCCCGGCCCGCTCCAGATCATCGTGCAGATGCTGAATGCGCTGCTCGTGGCTGACGGCCGGATACTTGTAAGGCGCACTGGCCCACGGCTCGGTGGGATCTTCGCCGCGATTGCCGTGGACCTGATAGAGATGTTCAGCTTCGGTGTAGTACGGTTCCAGCTCGTCGTAGCTGATGGGCCAAGCCGGTGAGATTCCGCCATGATGACGAATCTGGCCGAAATCTTCTTTGCGCAGGCGGAACAGCGCCGCGCCGTAAAATTTCGTGTTACCCCCAACGAAATAGTTCGTGTGCGGGTGCAGCTCTTTGCCGTCAACGTCGCGCCAGGCTTCCTTGGTGTTGTACTTGCCTTCGAGGTTGACTGCGCGCGTGCTCCAATTGTCCTTCTCGCGGGGCACGTAATCACCTCGTTCGAGCAGAAGGATCTTCTTACCGGAGGGCGCGAGTTTGTAGGCCAGCGTGCCGCCGCCCGCGCCCGTACCGATAATGATTACGTCGTAATGATTGTTGTTCGTCATGATCTGCTCCGTCTACTTACCAAGTTGATGGAGGCTGACTGTGTGCCACGCGCATCTTGCGCGTGATCACGGGCGAGCCGCCCGTGCTACCAATTACCGATTCATCGATTGCATCGAATCGTTCATCAGTGGCGCAGTACCGAAGTTGACGTTGAATCGAGCGCACCAAATAGTCGCGGCGCGATACTTCGCCAAATCAATATTCCCCGGAACGTCGTAGTTCTGGTCGCCGATGTTTCCCTTCAAAGAGCCGAGATCCACAAAGCCGGCATTCTTGACGGTATCGTCGTCCTTCGCATCCGCGGCGGCCACGAGATAGACGTGCACGTCGGGACCATTCGAGGTCTGAAAATCGGTCAGGCGCAGCGTCTTTTTGCCATCGGCGAGCTGAAAGATCGTGGCGGTACCTTTGGTTTCGTGCGCGCCGCTATGAAACTGACCCGAGACAAGCTTGTTGCTCGCAGCGGACGCAGTCGGAAACTGTTCGTTGACCGTTTTGTTGATGAAAAGCCGCTCGGGTCGAAACGCATACCACGCACCGGCACCAACAACGACGAGAATTACCAGGGCAATCAATAACTTCTTTGACATGATCAAATCTCCTTTTCAGAATTCCATTTAATTTAAGAATGGGCACACTTGCAGCTCAGGACTCGTGAACTATTCCCTGAATCCGCTTCTATTACTGAGCTGTCGTGGATTCGGCGCGGCGTGAATTTCAGTTAACCATGTCCGCCCGATAACCTCTAACACCCATTGGTCGGGGCTGAAATCAAATCCTTACACGCCATTCACGCGGCAACCGCACCGTAAGTAAATCCCGACCGGATCCTGGTAAGATCCACCGGTCGCCGCTCAAAATTCTGACTGCCGACAGGCGAGGCTGGGTTAACGCCGCGGAACCATTCGGCTTCGAGAGAGTGCCTGAGCTTGGCGCGGCTGCGATGCAGGATGACCCATAAATTGTTTGGGGTGACGTTGAGTATTTCGCAAATTTCCTCGCTGCTCAGGCCGTCGATTTCTCGGAGCGTGAACGCGGCGGCCATCTGCGGCGATAGACGTTTCAGGCAGCGATTGAAGATGTCCCAAAACTCGCGAGATTCCAGAAGATTGACGGCATCAACCGGCCAACTGACCGGCGCCTGATCTTCGCGCCAATGACCACGCCAGGCGCTTTCGGTCTCGAACAGGTCAAGATCGTTTCCTTCTTCATAGGACAATTGAAACCCAGAAGTCCGCGCGAGCCGCCGAAAATAGTCTACGACCTTATGTCTCATAATCCCGACCAGCCAGGTGCGCTCCGAGCTTCGCCCTTCATGAGCTTGATACGAACCCATTGCCGCCAGCAGAGTTTCCTGGAGTAGATCCTCGGCGGCCGCTTTGTCCCGCACTCGCATGAGAGCGTAACGGTAAAGATAGTCGCCGTGCTCGCCCAGCCAATCGGTCGGGTCAAGCTGTGCCTTTTTGTCGGGATAGGTCTTCATCGTGTTCACCTCGCCGATTAACGGTTTGATTCTCGTCATCAACCGGCTTTGGAATGATTCTGACTAATTAGACGCGACTGAGATGAAGCGGATGCAGGATTTGTAAGCGTGACTGATGCTGGCTGCAAAGTCGTCAAGTGGAGTATCCTCAGCGCGTCCTTCGGTAATTAACGAGGAGATTAAGAGTGAGTTTCCTGCCTGAAGACGATGAGCCGGCGAACATCGCAGCGCTGGCGATCTTCAAACAGCACCTGGGACTGCTGCCAAGGGTTTTCCGCGCGCAGATGTCCAGGCCGGATCTGGTTGACTCACAAGCTAAGCTCGTCGAAACCCTGCTTTTTGAGAAAGGTTCGCTGACACGAATTCAAAAGGAGTTCATCCTCCTGGCTGTCTCTGGCGCCAACCAGAACATCTATTTCCCGACCGTGCACTCGCGGACTTTGCAGTTTTTGGGCGTAAAACCGGAAGTATCCCACCAGATTACAGTCGATCATCATCAGGCAGACCTGTCGGACCAGGACGTCGCGCTGCTTGATTTTGCGCGCCGGCTGGTGCAGCACCCGCAAACATTCGGAGTACATGAGGTTGAGCGATTACGCGCCCACGGCTTTTCCGAAGAGCAGATTTTGGAAGCCGTGCTGATGGTGGGGCTGACAAATCTGCTCAATGTGGTGCAGACAGGATTAGGCACTGAACCTGATTTCAAACCGCGGGCAGTCTTTTCTGCAAAAGAAGTGAATCCCGCGACTGAGTCAGAGCGTCCAATGCTTGAGCGGCCATTAACGGAGGAGTCTATATCCGCCGATCCGGACGCGCAGTTTGTGGCCCGCGTGAAAGCCGGTGAGACGGACGCCTTTGAAGAATTGGTACGACGGCATGGGCGCAGAGTCTATCGAAGTTTGATTGGAATTCTCGGCAGCGCCGAAGAGGCGGAAGATGCGTTGCAGGATGCATTCCTTAAAGCCTTCCAGCATCTGCCAGAGTTCGAAGGACGTTCGAGGTTTTCAACGTGGCTGGTGCGTATCGCCCTCAACACGGGATTGCAACGCTTGCGAGGTCGCAAGGATTTTGAGACCCTTGACGAAGACAGCGACGAGTTCAGACCCAAGCGAGTTCAGGCGTGGACCGAAAATCCCGAGGACTTGTATTCGCGAGAAGAGTTGCGAAGACTGGTCGAGACGGAAGTAATGAAACTACCGGCAAAGTATCGCGTGGCGTTGATGCTGAGAGATTTGGAAGAGCTCTCGACTGAAGAAGCTGCGAACGCTCTGGGGCTGACGATTCCCGGATTGAAAGCGCGCGTGTTGCGCGGACGTTTGATGCTGCGCGAATCGATGGTTTCTTATTTTGCAAAGACGGGCGCGGGAGTTAACGCATGATTAGTTGTCAGGATTTTATTACTGAGCTGGGAAGTCTGCTTGACGAGGATGTCGCCGCCGAGATTCGCGAACAGCTCGAAGCTCATCTCGCGCATTGCAACTCCTGTCAGGTACTTTACGATTCGACCCGCAAGACCCTCAGCATTGTTACGGATAGTGGTTCTTTTGAATATCCTGAACCGATCGCCGAGCCGGTGGTAAACAAGATCATGGAGAGGGTTCGCGCGGGTTGTGATACTCAGCCCAAGGGTTGAGGTCGGTACGATCGATCAAGCGACACCTTGCTGAACCTGATTTTTGACTCAGATCGCCTACTAAGCTCCGATCGCCTTGCTCTTTTCCAAATCGATTCGTGATTTGTAGTCCGGTACAGTCCCCAGACCAAAGCCAACACAGTTCGCAAACTTTGCCAGGCCTACGCACATAACCGTTTCAAGAATCTGCTGATCCGAGAAACCATAAGTGCGCAAGTCGTCGATGTCTTCCTGTGTAACCTTCAGTCCGTGATTGTTGAGTTTTAAAGCGAAGTTCAGCAGGGCCTTGTCGACCATCGGAAGATCCGTGGACATGTGATCGAGGGCAATCTGTTCCGGCTCGGGGCCTGCAAGCTTGAGCATGCGGATGATTTCACAGTGCGCCGTGACGCAATACGTGCTGAGGTTAGCCGCGGAACAAACCAGGAAAATGTACTCTTTCTGCGATCGGGCGAGCGCGCCCTCTTTAATCAGAATGGCATCCACTAACCCCACTTCGGCGTCGAGCAAATCAGGCCGGGCAATCTGCGCCTTAAAGAAATTGGGAATAAAACCATAATCTTCTTTGATTAGCTTAAGTGTTGGATAATCTTTTTCATCGAACGTGGTTTCGCGGAGATAACTCATAGTCCCTCCTGTCAGGGGGAAGTCCGGGACGGACTTCGTCGGGTTGGGCAATGCTACGACTGACGGTTAATAGGGTCAAGCGGAAGAAATGCGCATAGGAGTCTTTGGAACAGGAGGAGTTGGTGGATATTTCGGCGGTCGCCTGGCCCAAGCAGGCGAGGGCGTGACCTTCATTGCGCGCGGCGAACATATGCGCGCGATCCAAACGAAAGGTTTGCAAGTCGAGAGCCCTAGCGGCGATTTCGTGATCGATCCCGCAAGGGCGACTGACGATGTGAATGAAGTTGGCGAAGTCGATCTTGTAATCGTCGGCGTAAAGGCCTGGCAAGTGCCGGACACAGCGCGAGCGATGAAATCGATAGTCGGGCCGCACACAACTGTGCTTCCTTTGCAGAACGGAGTCGACGCGGTTCCTCAATTAACCCGGGAGTTGGGCCAGGATCCGGTAATTGGCGGTCTCTGCAAGATTGTTAGCTTTGTGATTGGACCCGGCCATATTCGTCACGCCGGTTTTGCGCCTTCGGTTGTAATCGGCGAGCAGGATAATCGACGCACTGATCGGATCGTCGAAATCGAAAAGACTTTCAGCCGCGCCGGCGTTGAAACCACGATCGCAAAGGACATTAACGTAGCGCTCTGGATGAAATTCTTATTCATCGCTTCATTCAGCGGCGTCGGTGCGATCGCGAATGCGCCTGCGGGACTTCTTAGAACCGATCCTGAATTGCGAGCGCAAATGCTGCGGGCCATGGAAGAAATTTACTCGCTCGCGCATGTGCATAACATCAAACTGCCGCCGAATTCGATTGAAACGGTGATGGCGGGTGTCGATGCTTTGCCGGAAGATGCAACCAGCTCGATGCAACGCGACATCGCTGCCGGCAAACCTTCCGAACTTGAATCACAGAATGGCGCAGTGGTGCGGATGGCCAGCGAGGCTGGCGTTAAAGTGCCCACGCACGATTTCATCTACCGGACTTTGAAACCCTTAGAGGAAAAAGCGCGAGGTGGGCATCGCTAATTTATGGCGCGGGCACGATAGCTTCGTTGCCCTGTCGCTCCCAAGAAACTTCTGGCTGGATACGAATCATTCTCGAAAATCAGATCGGCATTTTCCCGCGGCTTGTCCTGCGCCAGGTGAATTTGCTGCGCGGGGAAATAGACCGTCTCGTAAACGGCAATCGTCTTCGCGCGTGACAGTCCCTCTTGTGCGCGATCGATGGCGCGCGCCAGCGCAGTATGAAACGAACACTCGGTCCAAATCGCCAGATCAAAGAATTGCCGGTATTGCGGCTTGAATAGAAAAATACCTTCGACAACCACCACACCAACGTCCTTGAAATCGTAAGTGTGCTTTCGAAATTGGCTAGCGGTCTCTTCCGCAAAATCAGCCACGAGGTGGACGCAGCGTCTGTCGCGTAGGGGTATCACAAGTTGTGAGAAAAACTCTTCAAACCGGATAGCCTGCTCGTAGAAATGCTCGGCCGGTGCGCTGGAACTAAATCTCTTTCCAGGTAGATTGAGCCAACCATCGACGTTCAAGATCGCCGCAGGCACGCCATACTGGCCCAGATGTGCTTCGATTTGTCCGGCGACGTAACCTTTTCCCGACCCATCGATGCCGCTGAGTCCTACCAGCAGGCTGCGACTCTCCGGAATGCCGGCCCGGCACGCGAGAATCCTCTGAATTAACTCATCTATGCTTTTCACGTTTGTCACGCTAGTTCGGCCGCACACCCGCAATGTTCAGTCGGATGCGATAAAGACCCGAACGCGCGCAGAGATACAAAGTCTTGCCGTCCGCGTCGCCCCAGGCCATGTTGTGCGCGTGTTTTGGCGTGATGATCGTGCCGAGATGTTTGCCATCCGGCGAGATCACCCACAAGCCACCCGGCGCTGAAACGTACAGGTTGCCTTTCTGATCGACCTTGATGCCGTCCAGGCCGTCTTCGCCCGGCGCGCCAGTGAAATCGAAAAAAAGCTTTCCATTCTTCAGCGTGCCGTCAGCCTGCACTTCGTAGCGCACGATCGCTTTGTGCTTCTCGCCGATTTCGCTGGCGGGCTCGTCACCGGCGCGCGCGTGCTGGCCCGTGATCGCACGCGGCCAGTTCCCGACATACAGATATTTTTCATCCGGCGAGAGCGCGATGCCGTTGGGCCCGGTGAAGTCTCTGCTCACCAGTTGCAGCTTGCCTTGGTAGATCGAGAACACGCCGCTGAAAGGAAGCTCCTTGTGCGCATCTTCAAATGCTTTCGGGAAACCAAACGGCGGATCAGTAAAGAACAGTGTGCCGTCTGAACGATAGACCAGATCGTTGGGACTGTTCAGCCGCTTGCCTTGATAACTATCAGCGAGGACTGTCTGCGTTCCGTCCTTCTCGTCACGCACAACGCGATGATTGCCGTGTTGATTGATCGTCAGTCGTCCTTGAGGATCGAGAGTAAGTCCATTCGATCCCGGTTGGCCGTACTCGGCAATGTCGGCGCCTGAGTAACCACTCTGTGTGCGAAACACTTCGAGCTTCCCTTCGGCATTTCCATTAGGCGCGTACTTGTAGATCGTGTTCGCATTTGGATCGCTGAACAGCAGATAGCCACCGTCCTTATTTACCCAGATCGGGCCTTCCGTGAATTTAAATCCCTCGGCGAGCTTAAAGACTTTCGGATTCGGTCCGACGACTTCATTCATTGCCGGGTCGTTTCGCACAACTTCGACATTGACTTCGCTGGGCGTCAGCGCGACCGGGCCAGGCTCAGTTTTGTAGAACGAGAGTTTCGCGTAACGCAGGTAAATGAAATTTGTCGGCGGATTCGAAAGCGGGCCGTTGATGCCAAAGATCGCCAGTTGAATTTGCTGACCCGGTTGGACGTTGCGGCCGATGACCAGATGATTTTCGGCATTCCATCCGGCAATCACTGACCCTCCGGATTGGCCCAGCGCGCGCGACAACTCGCCGTCAACCCAGATCTCGGCGTAGTCGTCGGGCGACGTTTCGAACACGACAGTCATCCCGGTTGGATCATAATCACCGACGCGACCCGGAATCGTGAGCTTGATGCGATACCAGTTGAACCCGAGTCGGCCGTTGCCGCGACGTTGATCCAAAGTTGTCGGCGCAATGACTTCCCATTTCGAATCATCGAAATCTGCACCGCCGGCATGTGGCGTGTAATCATAAGTCTTGACCGGCGCACCAGTCGGCTGCTTATCTGGTCCGGCACTAACGAAATTGGCTTCGACAATCTTCGTGTCGCTGTAGCGCCACTGGCCCTTGACCATGTTCACGCCGTCCGCCGTTCCGAGATCAATCGTAGCGGCGGGAACCCCGGCCGGAACATCAGCCGAAGTCCGCGTCGGCTGCGTCGCGTTGCGCGCTTTCGCGGCCAGACCCAAATAGAGCGCTCCCGCGATCACAACCAAAAATGCCGTTCTCAACATGTTGGTTAACTTTCGCGCGCTCATTGCTTCCCTCCTTTGATTGCCGTAGCCGCGTTGTCCGCGCCGGCCTTTGCGATGTCTTCATCTTCCTGTGGCGAGTTGCCGCTGACGCCGATCGCGCCGACGACCTGGCCATTGGCGATGATCGGAACCCCGCCTTGCAGGGCTACCGCTCCAGGCAGATCGAGCGCCGCTACTCGGCCATTCTTCACCTGGTCCTCGAACACTTTGCTGGGCCGGCGAAAGATTGCCGCCGTGCGTGCCTTGGCGATTCCTACATCGACGCTGGCAACTTGCGTATCGTCCAAACGCTCGAGCACCAGCAGGTAACCACCGTCGTCGACGACGGCGATCACAACTGTCGCTCCGCGTTTCCTGGCTTCGGCCTCAGCCGCCGCCGCAATCTTCTTCGCTGCCTCAAGCGTCAGCACTTGCTTGGTTGGTAATTGGGCCTCAACGGCCAGGGCAGCAAGAACAATTAACAGTATTGCTGCAAGAATCTGAGTTCGTTTCATAACAGTCCTCTTTCATTAGAGCGGAAATCCCCGAAACATTAGCGAACCTTGATCGTGTAGTAGAGAAATGCTCCGCCGACTTCCTTAAACCAGTGCGGGGTGTTATTTGGCACGATGATCACGTTGCCTTTCGACAAATGACGCGTCTCTCCGCCTTCAATGCGCGACCCGCGAATCTCGTTGGGCGCAATCTCTTTCGCATTGACCGCTGTGCCACCAGTCACAAAGGTCGCCGTGCCCTCCATTACATAAATGATGTCGGTGTCGAGCGTATGAATCTCAGCTTGACCGGGCTGGTCACGGCGGCTGGTATGGACCATATAGTTGCGATTAGTGCCATCCAGCAGCACGGCGCCTTTTGAAAACGATGCCGACACCTGGGTCTTATCAAAGAACAATATTGGTGACGGGTTCATCGGCATTGCGTCACTCATTCTCGAGTCGGCGGAAAACACATTTGCGCCGGCCATCGCCAGTTCCTCATCTTGCTGAGCGCTTGAGGCACCGCTCACTCCGACACCGCCGACGATTTGTCCATCGACAATAATCGGGACTCCGCCTTGCAGCGGCGTGAAGTAAGCGTCTGGTAAAGCGACCATCGCCGTGCGGCCGTTCTTGATAATGTCTTCGAATGCCTTCGTCGGACGTTTGAAGAGCACCGCTGTGCGCGCTTTCCCGATCGAGATATTCGCGCCAGCCGCGAACGTTCCGTCGAGTCGTTCCAGCGCCATCAGGTTGCCGCCTTCATCGACGACGGCGATCACTCCGCCCGGCGCGTTAATCTTCTTCGCATAGGCAACCGCGGCGGCGATTACTTTCTTCGCGCCATCAATTGTCAGCGATTTCTTCTCGGTCGTTTGAGCCTTTACGAACGAGGTCAGGCTAGAAAGCGTCAGGATTATCGCGGCGATCTTAAGAGTCGGTTTCATAGTTCTCTCCTTGCCACAATTCTTTTTTTCTTACTGGAGCGCGTACTTCTTGCCTGCGATCACGGCCCAGATGAATTCGGGCTGACGGCGGGCGGGAGCCCGCGCTCCCAGTAAAAATCACATACCCGGTTCAGCGGTGATGGTGACGCGAAAGAACTCGGCATTCTTGCCAGTCCAACGCGCATCCTTCACACGACGCACAACCCCATGCTCGTCGGCTCCTGTGTTGGTTCCCTTTTGGCGTGGACCCTGGTTGGGACCAATGCCGATCTCTTCGTCCATTTCTGTTCCGGCATTCCACAAGATGAACTTCTCCGTCACGTCGCCGCCGACAGGATTGCCTTTGGCGTCAAAGAGCGCGATGCCGTTAGCGTCAGGCGCGTAGAACCAATCATTCGATTGGCCGAACATCATCGTGCTGTAGAGCTTCATGCCCGGCATCGCCGTGAAGCTGTATTCATAGCTGTCACCCGGACGAATTGGGCCCGCGCCCATCGCCCCGACCGGCGTATTGAACACACCGTGCAGATTCGATGCGTGGTGCATCGTCTCAAGCGATTTGACTAAGCCCGATGGGTCACCGTCTTCGGCCTGCATCTCCAGACCATTGGCGCGCGCCACCTTACCCTCGGTAAACAGCGGCGCGTTCTTTGTGCTCAACACGAACATGCCCGGCGACAACGCGAACGGAAACTTGACGCCGTTCGAAGCCGTCATCCCCTCCGGATTAGAAATGTTCTCGACCTTAACTGTGAATTTGGTTGGGCCAGCCGTGCGGGTGGCGACCGCGACCGTCAATTGGGCCAGGTAGCAAACCGCCAGCGCTACCAAACCGATTACGAGCTTTCGATGTTTCATGACTTAAGTTCTCCTTCTAAGAAAGTTGTTGATGATTAGCCACAGAGAACCGGAGACGGAGGTGACATCGCGACAATTGGCGACCACGTCCTTTTTGTGTGTTTGCTTCGCATTGTCCGTTTCCCCTCGTCGTCTCCGCTTCTCTATGGCTAACCGCTGTCAGTTAGCTTCAAAGTTGCACCTGAAGATGCAACGCTGGTTGTTGTGGTGATGCAGCTTCGCGCAAGCGACCGCGCGACCCGCCTTAATCCGTCGAAAAACTTCGGCCGCCAAAAGCATTCCCATCGGCGGCGCGGTGAAATAGATCCAAAGTGAAGTCCAAACGTGCGCGGCAAAAGCCGAACCAACGGTGCGCGCCGGATTCATGCTCATGCCTGAAATCGGCGCTTCGATGGTGATGTAAGTGGCCACCAGCAACCCCGCGAACAACCCGGTCCAGCGGCTGAGGCGCCTGGTATTCGAGACATTCAGGATCACGGTCATCAGGATGAAGGTGATTGCTAGTTCTGCTCCGAATGCCGCCAGCACGCCCGCTCGTCCTGGGACTGTCGCCGCATAGTTCACCGACATATGCGAGACGAGTTGGCCGAGACTTAGCGAGGCGATCAGCACTCCGGCTACTGCCCCCGCAAATTGAAACAGAGCGTAGAAGGCCGCGTCCCAGGCCTTGATCTTGCCGAGCCGGAAAAACGTCAGAGTCACCGAAGGATTGAAGTGGCCGCCCGATCGTTTTCCGAGCGGCGAAAATATGATCGCGATCGCCGTCGATCCCATCGCCACTCCCATCAGCATCCGCCGGAATATTTCGCTGTGAATGTTTTGCGCGACAACCGATGCGGGGTGAAAAAGCAGCACCGTGAAGGCACACGCTGAGATCATGAACAGTCCCAGCTCCGCTCCTTCCATGAGGTATTCAGGCCAATGTTCTCTTAGCGCATCAAACATTCGATCACTCCACCGATTAGCCGCTAACAGAGGCTCAGAAACCGTCCACGGTTCCGGCATCATCAATCGGCGCCGCAGAGTGTCGAACGCACTGATAGTGTTTGGACTTGTAAGATCCATCTTCTTCGTCGCGCGACTCGCGCGATTCCTTCACTGATTTTTGGTTTGAGCGACGCTCTCTTAGCCAGGAAAAGGATCGGTTAAACCCGCGCTGATCAAATAAACGTGGTAACTAACTGTTTTGGTTGCGCGACGATCCTGTTTGGCAAATGCCTTCCGCGTGTTCAGGCGGTTCAGCTTTAATCTCTTTCTGATTCGTATCCTGCGTCGCATAATCTCTCCTGGTTCCTCGTGAACAACTTCATGTTCATGCTAATAGTCGGATGACAGGGTCGTTCCTTACATAACGGATGAAGATTGTCAGTGTTCAAGCGAACCCGAGTGGAGAGCCCTAGCAATCCTTTCACGGGCGTCATTAGCGAGCGAATGGGGGAATTCGGCTGGAAGCTGCGAACTCTGTCCACGGAGAATGAAGCGGAGAGATTTGATTTGGTTGAGATAACGTGCGCACCACGCGCAAACGAATAGGTGCAAACGCAGCCCCAAACCTTCGCGAATCGAGAGTCTGCGTTCCAGTGACTCTGACATTAACGGAACCATCTGGCGACAGGGTTGAAGGGTGCGAAGCAGCCACCGGCGAAGGCTTCTTCTGATCGTGTTATGTGGTTTCACTGGATGGCTTTCATTAGGCGGGGGGTTCTTCTTCTCATTCAATTACCAGCAAGGAGTTTAAGCCGCCATAGCCATCCGACACCTTCATTCCATTGCTCGGATCTTCGCTCCAGCGTTTCTTGTCGACGATAAATTTGTATTGATAACGACCCGCGGCAGGTGTCTTCAGTTCTCCAAGCCAGAGGCCCGAACTGTCTTTCTTCAGTGGATGCGTGGTCAGATTCCAGCCGTTGAAATCACCGGCGAGGGCTACTTCTGCTGCGCTATCATCGTGGTACACAAAAACAAGATGGCCGTTCTCAACACGCGGCGGCTGGCAACCAACTATGTTCAGCGAATGAATCTCCTGCCTGGCCAACTCGACCGCGCGTCGTGCGTTTACGACACCGTAACCTTGGCGGATCGCCGGCGCATTCGAGATTCGATCGGCGGTGGAAATCAGAATGCTTTTTACTGCTCCGGGCGTCAGCTTCGGGTTGGCTTCGATCATTTGGGCGACGATCGACGAAACAATCGGCGTGGCGAAAGAGGTTCCATCGACGTGCTGATAGTGTGACGCGACAATTTTCTGCTGGTTCAAAGAACGCTCAACAAAACTGCGAATTGCGGCCGGGTCGGCGAAACGGAGATTTTCGGGTAGCTCGGCTGCATCTTCGAATTCGCGGGCCAGGATCGGCAGTTGATAATCAGCCGCCGCAGCCAGATGTGACAACGCTTCCGCGCGATCATAAAGCGCAGTACCGGGCAGAATCGGCGCCGCCACCCACATTGCCGGCGCGACGATTTCGGGCTTGATTGTGCCATCGGCGGTCGCGCCAAAGTTCGAGTGGTAGAGATCCAATTCACTCCGATTCAGTTGATTATTATCGTGGTATCCGCCAACCGTGATTACTGCAGGCGAATTGGCAGGTGGAATTGAATGACCTTCGCTTGAATTTCCCGCAGCGACTACGACGACGATTCCATTCTGGATCGCTTCTTCGGCAGCTTGATCGATGATGCTCCTTGAGCACGGAACGTCTTCGTCGCCCCCTAATGAAATATTCAACACACGGATGTTGTATCGCTCGCGATTCTTGATTACCCACTTGATGCCACGTGCAATGTTCTCTTCGGTGATCCGGCCGTTCTGGCTGACTTTCACCAGCACCAGCTGAGATTCATAAGCGAGCCCTCGATAGACTCCGTCACACAAGTGACCGTTACCGGCTGCGGCGACTGAAGTTTGCGTGCCGTGCCATTGCCATGACTCAGACAGAACATGCGAATTGAGCGACGGGCGCTCGTTGGTCAAATCATGATAGGCAACTATTCGATTGGTTGGCTCGATCAGATCAGGATGCGGATAGAAACCTGAATCAAGAAAGGCGATGGTGACACCCTTACCGGTGTAATTCGGATCAGCATTTAGTCGCACGTTGGTCGGAATCACCGCAAACCGATTCGGCGCGTGCTGATGATCGTGACTCGCAGAATTCATAGAGAGTGGCACGGCCGTCCCGCCCGTTGATCCACACGCAAGACGCGCGTGCCACGAGCAAACTGCTGCCTCCATGAGTTTGTCGGATTGTTGGGAAGAACCTTACAGGCAGGGCTAAGCCTGGCCGGCGAGTTTCCGTCTAATTCGCTCGCGGGCTTCGGCAGAAAGTGTCGGCCTCACGGATTCAAGGTCGGGAGATTCGGCGCCTTTTGCGCGGGCAGTTTCACGAATGATTTCCAGATGTTCGAGATACCATTGGCACCAGGCGCAAATCCAAATGTGAAGTTTCAAATTGATTCGCTCGCGTAGAGTAAGCTCTCGGTCCATCGATTCTGAGATTTTTTCAACGGTCTGTTGGCAAGTCGGCAGCTTCCGCAAAAGCCAGTAGCGGATCGAGTGCTTCAATTTCTCGTATGCCTTCACGGTAATCTCACTGTTCCGGCTGCTTGAACCAATTGATTTCGAGACAGTTGCGCAGGTGCAAACGTGCCCGATGAAGCATTACCCACAGATTGTTTACGCTAATGCTAAGAATCTCGCAAATTTCTTCGCTCTTCAAACCGTCCACTTCGCGCAAAGTAAACGCGCTCGCCGTGCGCTGCGGCAGCGGCGAAAGACAATCGCTGAAAACCTTCCAGAAGTCGCTGCGCTCAATCAACTCAGCCGGGGTAGCATGCCATTCGCTCGGGGCGCGGTCGGCGTTCCAATGCCCCGCCCACTCGTCGGCCCGCTCAAAAAACTCAGCATGTTCGGGACCTTCATCGAATCCCTCGCCGATGGGAGCTTCGCGCTCAATCTTCCTAAAATGATCGATGATTTTGTGTTTGAGTATGCCAACCAGCCAGGTTCGCTCCGATCCCCGCCCTTCAAATTTCTCGTAGGCCTTTAAGGCGGCAAGAAAAGTCTCTTGCACGGCGTCTTCGGCGGCGTTATCGTCACGTAGTCGAAAACTCGCGTATTTGAAAAGATAGTCGCCGTGTTCGTCGAGCCAGCGGCCCGGATTGGGCGACGACATGTCGGGGGTGAGTTGAGCCTGGCTCATGTTTAGTCTCCTTTGTAGAGTAGTTCAGGTTTGGTTCGCAGCCAACATGAAATCTGCCCTTCAATAATGAAGGCGCGCAGCAAAGCGATGAGCAAAAAGCCTTGTCGGGATTGTGGTTACTTACTTGACGCGAGCGCACGCGGCTGTCCACGCTGCGCGATGAACGTTGAAGCCGAAAGAATGATCGAGCGTCTCATTTGGCGGCGGCTCCTGCCGGGCGTACTCGTGATCGCGGTGATAGCGACGGTCGGAATAATCTGGTGGTGGCGTTAAAGCTCGACAGTCAGGATTGCGAGAAGAGTGAAGGAGTCGCACGTGTCGCAGGAACATATTTCATTACCAGCCGATAACCCAGCAGAACCAACAACACAAACGCAAAGGTTAGCGGAATCCTCGTATCGGACTTAACCAGCATCCAATAGTGCAGCACGCCTCCAACTCCGGCGAGATACGTTAATTTGTGTAGCCGGCTCCAACGCTTTCCGCCGAGCCGTTTGACCATCCTATTGGTCGAAGTGACGGCCAGAGGAACCATGAGAAAGAACGTGAACATCCCCACGGCAATGAATGGTCTCTGCGCGACGTCTGACGGGATCGTCTTGAGTTTGAAGAAACGATCAAACGAGACGTACGTCATCAAGTGCAGAAAGCCATAGAAGAAGGCATAGAGCCCAAGCATTCTGCGGAACTTCACCAGCCAATTTGCGCCGGTGATCCGCCGTAGCGGAGTAACAGTCAGCGAGAGCAGCAGGAACACGATGGTCAACATGCCGGTTGTGCGTGTGACAAATTCCAGCGGGTTGGCGCCCACTTGCTTCCGGTAGGTGTCCCACAACAGCAGCATCAACGGAATTACGCTGTTGATGAAGATCAGAGTTTTTGCGAATCGAGTGTCTTTCATCGATCAGAAATTCACGCGCAGATCCATTCCCTCATAGAGATGTGCGACCTGTTCGGCGTATCCATTGAACATCAAGGTTCGGCGGCCAGTGAACTCGCCGATCCGGTGTTCAGTCGCCTGGCTCCATCGCGGGTGATCGACGTGAGGATTGACGTTCGAATAAAAGCCGTATTCCGAAGGTCCCTCGGTATTCCACGTCGTCGGCGGTTGTTCGGCGACCAAACTGATCTTCACGATCGACTTGATGCTTTTGAACCCATACTTCCAGGGAACCACGAGCCGGATTGGCGCGCCGTCCTGTGGCGGCAAAACCTGACCGTACAATCCGGTAGCAAGAATCGCCAACGGATGCATGGCCTCATCGAGTCTTAACCCTTCGACATAAGGCCAACTGAGAACTCCCGTGCGCTGATTCGGTAGCCGCTCGGGATCGTGCAACGTTTGGAAACCGACATACCGCGCCTGTGGCAGCGGCTCAACTTTTTCGAGTAGCTTCGAGAGCGGAAATCCGATCCACGGAATCACCATCGACCAGCCTTCAACGCAGCGAAAGCGATAGACGCGTTCTTCCTGGGCGAGCTTTAGCAACTCGTCGAGATCAAAGAGCTGCGGTTTGTTTACCAGTCCGCCGACATCGACGGCCCACGGCCGCGTCACAAACCCTTTTGATTCCGTAGCGACCTCGCGCTTGTCTGTGGAAAACTCGTAAAAATTGTTGTAGTTAGTTATGTCTTCGAGCGGGGTTGGCTTTTCGTTAACGGTGAAGCCGGACTTCGCCAATTCATCAGCCGGCTTGGCAATCGCCGTTTCGATCTTCTGACCTTTCGGCAGCTCAGCCGGCGGCGGATTCAGTTTTCGGTAGAGAAAGGTAGTAGCCGTGGCTGACGCGGCCAGCGCCGCCCCGCGCATGAAGTTCCGACGATTGAGATAGACTTTATAATCCGTTATCTCGCTCGCTTTGATGTCTTTGTCAAACTTCTTCGGCATCAGTCTCCGCTCAATAGTCGATTCAACCCTGGATTCCTTACTGCTTCTCGAACTTAAGGGCGAGCGAGTTCATGCAATAGCGAAGTCCAGTAGGTCGCGGGCCGTCGTCAAACACATGTCCAAGGTGCGAACCACAGCGATGACATCTCACCTCCGTGCGCACCATGCCGACACTGCGATCCGTATCTTCGATGACGTTGGCTTTGAAAATCGGCGCGTAGAAGCTGGGCCAGCCCGTCCCTGAATCGAACTTCGTTTCGGATTTGAATAACGGCAACCCGCATGCGGCGCAGTAATAGACACCGTGTTCGTGGTGGTCCCAGTAAGCACCTGTGAAGGCTCGCTCGGTTCCTGCCTGCCGCAGAACGTAAAATTGATCCGGCGTTAATTCCTTCCGCCACTCTTCGTCTGTCTTTTCCACTTTGTCTGTCATCGCATCCTTTTCTGTCTGTTGCTTTTTGTCGTCCTCAGTCAAAAGCTTGTTGATGAGTTGTTCGGTCTCCTCATAGGCGCCTTCGCCCACATGCATTCCGCGCACGCGACCCTGCTTGTCGATAACGAACCAGGTCGGCCATGCTTCAACGCTATACGCGTTCCAGATCGCATTGTCGTTATCTGTGACTACCGGATATTGGATGCCGAGCGCGATAACTTCGCGGCGCACGTTTTCAAGGTTGCGCTCGCGCTGAAGCTCTGGCGTGTGCACGCCGATGATCGTCAGTCCTTTGTCGCGATAGTGCGCATCCCAACTCTTTACGTAAGGCAAGGTGTTGCGGCAGTTGTAGCAACCGAACGTCCAGAAATCGACTACCACGACACGGCCCCGTAAACTCTTCAGCGTGAGCGGATCGGAATTTATCCACGACCCGCCGGAAATTTCCGGCGCCACCTGGGCTTTCGTTTCATTTGCCACGTTGGTGGGCGTAACCAGTCCAACTCGCCCGTCTGCGAGCCGCGAGATACCTACATTTAAAACGCCCAACGCTCCCCAACCCTTGGCATATCCAGTAGTGACAACCGCGACACCAATCACAATCAGCAGTACTGCGGCAATAATGTTTTGTCGGTGCATTAACTATCGTCTCCTAGTAAATAGTTCCGCTTGCAACGGCTGCTCTGCGGCGCGAATCTGCTTTTCCAGTAACGGCGAAACGCTTCGCGCTATCGTCATGTTGTCAGTCTCATTCAGTGATGAGACGACAAACACGGCGTGACTTGTCGTCTGAAAAGACGCGACTTGATATGAATCGAAATTGAACGGAGCGGCAATATCACCTGGCATTGCTTTCGGTGCTTTGTTATTGGGATTGCTCCTCCCGACAACGATAGAAGCGATCTGGTCATGGTACTTAATGACCACGTGAGCAAATCGCCGTCCTTCAAAAGCGCAAGAGTGCGCATCGATCAATTGCGCACCGGCGGGCAGGACAGCCTGCAGCGATGTTTGATCCCCCAGGTTCGCATAGGCGCGGTCGTAAACACGTCCCGCCTCACTCAGACTGATAATCGTGGCCCGAAGCTTGTGTTCCAGCGCGCATTCCCGATGATCTGCGGTTGCGCTATTCGTGAGACTTGCCCAGGCCGCCGATTCCCTTTGACCCGCTCGCCATCGCTCTACCGCCAGGAAACCCAACCCAACCGCGATCAAGAGCGTGGCGGCGATTCCCACATAAGCGATGCGCGGAATAACCACTCCGGGCCGTTGCAAAGCCTGCTGTCTTAATTGAATTCGCAAACTATCCGAGAAGCTATCAGGAACCCGCAGTTCCGGAGTTTGATTGAATTTCGTTCGCAGTTCGTAGCGGAGCTGACGACGCGCGGCTAACTCAGAACGGCACTCGCCACAGGAATCCAAATGTCGGATGACGTCGTGGTTCGTTTCGATCAACAGCTCATCGCTGAGATACGAGTCGGCAATTTCCCGGAAATCACTACACTGCATTTGATTTCCCTCCGCGATCGGTTTCCGCTAGTCTCAATTTGCTTCCGCTCGTTTCCTGGCTGACGCCAATGCCAAGGCTGCGGGCGTAGTTTCCCAACTCGGACCGCAAGAGACTTCGGCCTCGATGCAAACGAGACATTACCGTACCCGTCGGAATCGATAGAGCCTCAGCAATCTCTTTGTAGCTCATGTCCTCGACATCGGAGAGGATCACCACTTCCTGATAATGTTGCGGCAGACGATTCAGAGCGGTGAGCACTTCCTCTTCGACTAGTTCCCCCGATTGGGGCGGCTCGACAGCGACGGTCTCGGCAATCTGATCACTTGCATCTTCGACCACCTGCAAACGCTTTGAATCTCGGCGACGCTTGCTCAGCGTGTGGTACATAATCTTAATCAGCCACGCGCGGCAGTTGGTTCCTTTCTCGAAACGATGAAACGAGCGCAATGCTTCGACGAAGGTCTCCTGCACCAGGTCTTCCGCCTCCGTCTGATTCCGCAGCAGCCACTTGGCTAAACGATAAAGATCGACATGGAAAGGCAGGGCTTCGCTCTCGAACGAATCCCAATCCCCCAGCCCTCTCTTTTCTCGGGAAAATCCGAACACAAGTCAGATAGCCGCCGCCTAACTCCCGGTCTTCCTGCCCAATGAATCAATACCGGAGACCCGGCAATTTATTCCAGCCAATCAGAAAATATTTTGCCGCGGCCGGAATAAACAGACGCTCGCCGGGTATTAGTCGTGCGAATGGCTGACACATTACAGACTTATGCGGCCATTACATCAACCGTTAATTGGAGGATCAAATGAAGCGGATTCAAAACTTTGCGTTAGTTGTCGTTGTGTTATTGGCCGGTGTCTCGTTAACTGCGGTTAGCACCAACGCGCAGAACAGCAACATGTCTGGCGATCAGATGAAGTCGTCGAAGATGATGAATAGCGGCATGAACAGTAATCGCATGACTCATCGGCGGCGATCGCCCTGCGGTCATCGCCGCATGCGAAGTAAGAACATGATGAAGAAGGACTCCATGAAGAAGCCTGACATGATGAAATCAGACGGCATGAAATCGCCGGAAATGATGAAGAAGAACCAATAGCATCGTCCGCGTATGCATCTTCGCGATTGTCTGGAAACAAACTGGCTGAAGCTTTCTCGAACAATAGCAGCGAGCCATGCGGGTTTGCCAAGTCAGCATGATGAGTGATTCCATATCCGCGTCATGCTGAAGGTCGGCATCGTTCAGGCAGCGCCCGTCTTCCAGAATCTTGAAGCAAGCCTGGCTCTCGCCGTTGAGTACATAAACAAGGCCGCATCCCAAGGTGCGAGACTGATTGTTTTTGGGGAAACTTGGTTACCTGGCTATCCGGCGTGGCTCGATTATTCTCCTGGCGTAGCCCTCTGGAATCACGAACCGACCAAGGAAGTCTTTGCGCAGCTTCGAGCAAATAGCGTCGTCGTGCCAAGTCCCGAAGTCGACAGGCTGGCGCTGGCCGCCAAGACGCAGAAGGTAGTCGTGGTGATTGGCATCAATGAGCGGGTGGATTTGGGACCGGGAAACGGAACGCTCTACAACTCGCTGCTCACGATTGACGCCGATGGTTCGATTGCTAACCACCGGCGAAAGCTAATCCCCACTTACACCGAACGAATGGTTTGGGGTCAGGGAGACGGCGCGAATCTCAAGGCAGTTGATACCTCAGTTGGTCGGGTTGGTGGCTTGATTTGTTGGGAGCACTGGATGCCGCTGGCGCGGCAGGTGCTGCACGATTCCGGCGAGCACATTCACATCGCGGTTTGGCCCACCGTCCACGAAATGCATCAAGTCGCCAGTCGCCATTATGCATTTGAAGGTCGATGTTTCGTGCTCGCTGCGGGACTCCTGATGAGAGTTCACGATCTTCCCCCTCAATTGCCAGTAGCGACTGAGTTATCTGACAAACCCGATCATTTGTTACTGAAAGGTGGCAGCGCGATCATTGGCCCCGATGGAGGATATTTGGTTGAACCGGTATTTGATGAGGAACAAATTCTTATCGCCGAGCTTGATTTGAAAGCTGTCGATAAGGAGCGCATGACGCTTGATGTCTCCGGTCACTATCAGCGGCCGGACCTCTTTGAGCTAAAGATCCATGCTAAGCAATTGGTGCCCTGAGTAACATCGTGATAAGAACAGAAACCGTACTTCGCGTCGCGCGACCTACCGACAACTTCGCTCAAGTCGTACGCTTTTACACCGAAGGCTTAGGTCTTACTGTGCTTAGCTCATTCCAGGATCACAATGGTTTCGACGGCATCATGCTTGGCGTCTCGGGTTCATCCTACCACTTAGAATTCACGCGAAAACGCGGCCACTCCGCAGGTCGAGCCCCCACCGAGGACAATCTAATCGTGTTCTACCTGCCGGATCAGACTGGATGGCAGGCGGCTGTGGACCGCATGACGTCAGCCGGATATCAAGCAGTCCGCGCATTCAATCCATACTGGGATCGTCACGGCCACACGTTTGAAGATCCTGACGGCTACCGTGTCGTGCTACAGAACGCAGACTGGCCTGAAGCGGATTAAATGCTTCGCGTGGCTTTGGGTAGGCTAGTTCAATTCATTTCGGTTGCTTCTCCGCATGGATAAGGCGGGCGTGCGGCAACTTGCGGTTATCGATCGGAAGAATGGAAATAAACTCATTGGGTTGCTAACCATGAGCGACATCGTACGTGCTCACGCACAAGCAGCGGTTGAAGCAGGCGATCCAGATCGAACGATGGTCTCCGAACTCACTGAAGTGGCTGAGGCGGTAGGCCAGGAATCACACATTACCCATGGGTAGGGACGAGGTTTCACCGTTTGGGATTGAACATCGAAACAATCGAAATCTTCTTGCTTGTCGCCGCAATCGTGGCAATGCTGGCCCGGCGCGTACATGTCCCCTACAGTGTTGGATTAGTGTTCGCCGGTATTGTGCTCGCGTTACTACCTTTTACCCCGGACATTGAACTCACCAAGCAGCTCGTATTTACCGCTTTCCTGCCGCCACTCATCTTCGAAGCGGCGTTTCAATTGCGCTGGCGCGAACTCAAAGCACAGCTTCCAGTCGTTCTCACATTCGCAACTGCCGGGGTTCTGTTATCAGCAGCGGCTACCACGCTGGGCATGCATTATCTCGCACACTGGAGTTGGGCGGCTGCGTCAGTCTTCGGGGTACTCATCACCGCTACCGATCCCGTAGCGGTGATTGCCATGTTCAAAGAGCCAAAGGTGCACGGCCGAGTTCGCTTGTTAGTAGAAGCTGAAAGTCTATTCAACGATGCTACGGCGGCTGTTGCGTTCGTAATCACTTTACTCATCGTATCGGGACAGAGCGTAAGTGTTGGGGGTGTGGCAACCACTCTCTTGCTGATTGTGGCCGGTTCTATCTTGTGTGGAGTTGCCGTAGCCGCAATCGTTCTCTTACTAGCAGGTGGCACAGATGATCATTTGATCGAAATTACCTTCACTACCGTAGCAGCGTTTGGATCTTTCTTGCTCGCCGAGCATTTCCATTTGTCTGGCGTGCTGGCGACTCTTACATCCGGACTGATAATTGGCAATGTCGGACATATATCGATTTCCGCCAGATCGCGACAGGCCGTCGACGAGTTTTGGGAGTACGCTGCGTTCGTTGCCAACTCTCTTATCTTCCTGCTAATTGGTCTGCGTGTCGCCCATCGTGACTACTCGTTCGTTTTGTTGCCGGTGCTGATCGCGATCATGGTCGTGATAGTGGGACGAGCCCTAGCCATCTATCCAATCGCTTTCCTTTTCAGCCGCTCTCGGTTGCGAATCACAGGGCGACATCAACACATTTTGTTTTGGGGAGGGTTGCGCGGCGCGCTGGCCTTAGCATTGGCGTTGGGATTGCCACCAGATTTGCCGGCGCGTGAAGAGATTATTACAGTGGCGTTCGCGGTTGTAGCGTTTTCGCTTTTCGTGCAGGGGATGACGATCACTCCCTTCATGCGACGTCTAGGCGAACTTCCTTCAAGTGCTAAAAACTAGATCGGATTTCGATGATAGCCAAACGCAGTATGCGACCCGCAGGCGTAACGGTGTTGAGTATCTTCTTTCTGCTCGGTTCGATCATTTGCTTTAGCGCAAGCCTTTCACTGGCTTTTCCAAATGGTTTCTTGGAACCAATTTGGCGCATCAATCCACACGGACATAAAGGACTCGTAACTCTCGGAACTTGGGCCATTTTATTGTTGTCCATCGTTGGTGTCTTTTGCGCGGCAGCCGCAGTGGGTCTTTGGCGCGGTCATCGCTGGGGACACAGAATCGCAATTGCGCTAGTAGTTATCAACCTGGTTGGTGACGTTATCAATACCCTCTTAGGAACTGAGCCGCGGGCAATTATTGGGATTCCGATTGCCGTTGCGTTGTTGCTGTATCTGCTTAGTAAGCGGGTTACACGCTACTTCGATCTGCTGGCGAATGATGATGCCGGAAGGTAGTCTGGCCCTCAACCAAGACAATCTTTTCTGTACCGCAAAGCCAGGAATTCGATCGCGACTTAGAACTCGTTTTGACGGCCCACTATTCCGCTAGAAATTTCGTTTACGTGTTTGGTGAGACTCGGGGTAGCGCGTGAATTAGGACTTAAAATCCGTTGGGAGTAATCCGTGAAATCACGTGTGTCTGGTCTAATCGACCGCACGACTCGGACACGTGGGGTCGGTTCTTCCAGCGAGACAGGCCAGTCAAACTCTTCAATTTTCGCCATTTTTTCACGGCGTCAGTGATTTCTACATGTCAGGTTCCGGGGTGCAATCAGAAATTTCCGCCACAAATCTCCCCTCACAAACAAAGAGCCGCTATTTCGTAGCGGCTCGTAAGTGGTTGATATTAGCGATGTTATTGGTCGGGGCGAGAGGATTCGAACCTCCGACCTCACGGTCCCGAACCGTGCGCTCTACCAGGCTGAGCCACGCCCCGAATTCAGTGTGCGATTCTAACACAGCGGAAAGCAGAAGGCAGAAAG
>Ga0157378_10000102_pt1 | contig 80804 bp, 72 predicted proteins | sample M65metaG_FD_115309 | JGI IMG/M metagenome (GOLD analysis project Ga0157378, IMG submission 115309) | Miscanthus rhizosphere microbial communities from Kellogg Biological Station, Michigan, USA - M6-5 metaG | ecosystem: Host-associated > Plants > Roots > Rhizosphere > Soil | place: USA: Michigan... | reverse complement strand
GTCGAGCCCGGCCAGCAGCTGACGCGCTTCGCCGTCAGGCAATTCCACCGTCGTAAATAACGCGCTGAGGGCTTGCGCATTGGACCAGTATTCAACGTTTGGCTCGGCAGCTCCGGGTTTTAGGGTGGCAGCAATCCATCCGTGCGAAGTTTGCCCATGCTCAAGTGCGGTTGTTAGTTCACGACGGTGTGATGCAGCCGCCGCGCGGATCTCGGCATCGCTGTGCGCACGGCGCATCAAAGACTTATCGTGCCGATCGAGAAAGGTGCGAATGCCTTTCCCGGCCGGCACATTCAAACCGGCATCAGCTACCGCCACATACACCGTCGAGACGAGTAATAGAACCGCCACGACCGAGGCAGAAAGACGCAACCGCCGCTGACGTTGCCGCTGTTTTTCACGTTGGCGTAGTTCGTCATAACCGACGCCCATCATGCCCGACAATAACTTGAACAGCGCATTCGTTTTCCCGTCTTTGCCCGGACGGGCATCTGCGGCTATTGGTTCCGCAGGCTCCTCGATAATCTCGCCGTGCGCATCGACTTGAAAACGAACGGCGCGAGGAAAACATTCGAGTAATCCGCTGTCCGGCGCCGCATTTGGCTCGCCGTCAATCATCAGACACAAGACGCGATCTGAGCGCCCGATCTTCTTGTAAGCTTTGACTTCTTCGTTTACCCATTTCGAGACTGCGGACTTTGGCGAGCAGATGACGATCAGCGAGCGCGACGTCGTTAAGGCTTCTTGAATTTTGCCGCCGAGGTCCGATGCGCCCGGCAGCTCGTCTCGATCTCGAAAAACTGGGAAAAGCTTTTTGGGGAGCGCGCCATTTGCAGTTTCGCGACCCACCAGTTTGCGCGGAACGCGATATGTTTCGATCGATTGGTGCAGCCACTTCGCCCACTCCTCGTCGGCATGGCTATAGCTAATGAATGCCCAGTATTTAAATTGCTGATCAGACATGAATTTCGATTATTTGGGAGTCCTGGTGTTACGCACGTGGTAGGTGGCAAAAGTGCCGTAGCCTTTTGCGAGTGGAGTCTGGCCGACATAGTCGCAGGAGAATTCCTTAACGCCTTGAGCGGCGGCGAGCGCCGCGAACGCCTGGCTCGCGTAAACCTGTCCGGGTGGCGTGATTGGTTCGATGCGCGCGGCGCGGCTGACGTGTGTGCCGGTGTAACTTGGCTGTTCAGTGACCGGGTCGACGCATGCGTACACCGGGCCGGCATGCAGCGCAATGCGCAGATTGATCGCTCTCGGCAGACCCGTCTTACCCCAATTTGTTTGGACCATAAGTTCGCATAGTTCGAGCGCGAACAGGCCCGCGTGCTTCACGTCAGCAAATACGAAGTAAAGGCCATCGCCCCACGTGTTTTTGATTATAGGTGCGTGAGGTGAAGTCGAAATGAGTTTTCCGATCGCGCCGAGAAAATAGTTGAGGAAGAGTGGAATCTGCTGTTCAGTGAGCTTGCTGAAGTTGACCGCGTCGGCAAAGAGCATCGCCATGATGCGCGTGGGCAGAGAGGCCTTGGCGGACCCGCGTGCTTTCGATTGCTGCGCGCCTGCTGCTGCAGGCGGTCGTGTCTTCACGCTCACGCCGATCTCGCGTTTCAGAATCTTCGCGAGATCAATCACTTGAACATCCAGGTCGAGGTTCTTCCAATGTTCGACGACGCTCGCGGTGCCGCCTGGGCCATCGCCAGGCTTCTTATCCCAGATGGCGAGCGGCACCAAATTAGTTTCAAGTTGGCGCGCGCGAATTTCGGCCAGACCAAATAATAGAAGGTTCGCGTACTCGAACGACATGCTCCCTTCTTCGATGCGTTCGCTCGACGCGGTGGTCACGCTGGTCGCGCGTTCGAGGATGCGCTCAAATCGGTTCACCCAATCTGAGTTTGCAAAAGCGACGCTGTCTTTGATGAACTGTTCTTTTTCATAGGGCAGCACGACGTGCGCCTCTCCACCGCTTTCGAGCAGGGCCTCAAAAAAAAGAATATCTGCGCCGCAACCTGCTGACGCGTAACCGAAGCCGGGTGCAATTTTCTTGATACGCGACTCGATCGCTGCGCGGACGGCGGGTTCAAGTTCAGCAGGGAAGCGCGCGCTCGCACGCTCTGGTCGATCAATCAAATGCCCGGCGAAGACAACGATGCCGGGAATCTTCAAAGCGTGTTCGATGGCGGTCGAGTCCCGACGGAAATGATTCAACACAATACGCGCGTTACGTCGCGTCGAACTCAAATCGGCATATTGACCAGTCGCGATCGCGGCCGCTTGCGCATACCAATCTTCAGCGTCGCGCCACCGGCGCGCGATTAATGACGCCTCACCGAGCGTCGCAATCGGCCAATACCGATATTGCGAATCTTTCGGCAGCCCGTTCAATTCAGCGAGACAAACGGCGCGAACCTTTGTCGCAAGAGCTTTCGCTTCATCTTCTCTGCCAAGCAACAGAGCGAGCGTCGCCGCGTTGATTCCCGAATAGTAGCCGCGATTCAGTTTGTAAGCCTCGTGATAGAACTTGTATGCGAGTTTCAGTTCCCGGTTTGCTTCCGCCCTGGTCGTCGCGTGCATCCAAAGATCTTTGTGCGTGCGCGCGAGAATGCCGAGTGTTTCTTCGTCGCGATGTCCTTCGTCGCGAAGCTGTGTGAGAAGCAAATTTGCTCGTTGCGTTGCGCCGCTGCGCGCGAGGGAAAGCGCCAACATCTGTCGTAACTCGACGTCCGCCGGCTTATTTCTTAACGCCTCGGTCAAGATATCGTAGGCCACCAGCGGTTCGCCCAGCTTCAAGACGCGGCGAGCGACGGCGCGATAGATGCCGGACGTACCGGCCCACTCCTCCGGCACGCGCGCTTGCCAGAAGGCAATCACCGCGGACAAATTTAACGATCCGATTTGCTCGAGGTTCAGCTCCGGTGCGGATCTTAGTGCCGTCTCTGCAATTTGATTCGCGGCAATTGGATCCAGTCGATAACCTGAATCGACAATTGCCCGCAGGGCTTCGGCTGCGGCATTCCGATATTCCTGTTTCTCAACACTGGGCAATTCTTCGTAAGGAGGATACGCGGCCGCAACCAGCTCACCATTATTCTTGGAACGTCCTAAACGCTGGCGGGCACGAATCGCATAAACTTTGGACGCAAGGGTCTCGGCAAGGTCTTGCAGTTGCACGGGAAGTTCAGCGACGCGGTTCATGCTAAAACGGGGCATTTCGTTCCAGCAGTATAACTTATGTGGCGACAGCTAAAAATTTGTTGACGCTCCTCGCGCTGGTCAGGGGCTCATTCTTACCAGGGGAGATCGGAGCGATTCACGACGAGGACAACCATGTTCTGAAAGCTAGCAAAACCACTCCTCGGTTGAGGCCTGGTGGCGACTATTCGGACGCGTGTTCCCGGAACCGCTGTCCTTCTAACAGGTGGGATGAGTAGAAGCGCTGAAATAGCTGTAGTTACTCAAGCGACCCAGATTCTGGTCGCTCGGCGGCCTTCTTGGGTTTATTGCGGTAATCTCGAGGCAGACACTTGACCCGACTTGTGATATAAATCGCAAAATCGCAACGCCCTTCGCGTCTGCCGTTTTCGGAGGCTGGCTGTGGGTTATCTCCCGGATTACGAAGACGACATCTTCATTAGCTACGCGCACAACGATAACGAGTCGTTACCCGGACAGCGCGGCTGGATCGATGTCTTTCATCAGGCGCTGGAAATGCGTCTGCAAGCCCACCTCGGAGCAAAGCCCTCCATCTGGCGCGACCCGCGGCTGCAAGGAAACGAGTTTTTCGAAGACACTCTGCTCGAAGCAATACCGAAAGTAGCCATCCTGGTTTCAATTCTTTCGCCCAGCTACATCAACTCAAAATGGTGCCGCCGCGAAATGGAGTTATTTAGTCAAATTGCACGCGACACTGGGGGCATGCGTCTCGGCAACAAAGCCCGCATCTTCAAAGTCGAGAAATTGCCGGTGCCCCTCAACAGCCATCCGCCGGATTTACAGGGAATGACCGGCTACCCCTTTTATTACCGAGACAACAATCGTCCGCGCGAACTGTCTTCGGAAGATGATGCGCACAAAATGGATTACTGGCAGCGAATCGATGATGTGGCGCAGGACGTTGCTGAGATTTTGCAAGGTATGAAAGTTCGGGGCAACTCAGCTGACGTGACACTATTTCAGCAGACGGGCGAAACGGTCTATCTCGCGGAGACTTCGTTCGATCTTTCGCCGCAGCGCGACAATATCAAACGCGAATTGCAGGAACGCGGTCACTTTGTGATTCCCGATCGGCCATTGCCTTTGAATGGGCCCGCGCTTGAAGAGGCGGTGCGACATTACCTCGATACGTCCAAACTTTCGATTCACTTGATTGGCGCGAACTACGGTGTGATTCCTGAAGCAGCGGATCGTTCGGTGGTGTGCATGCAGAACGACCTCGCGGCGGAGCGCAGCAAGGGCAACGGAAATGGATTCGCCCGCCTGATTTGGTTGCCCGAAGGTTTAGAAGCCAAAGAGGATCGTCAGCGCCAATTCGTCGATCACCTTAAGTATGACGCCAATGCGCAACAGGGCGCAGATGTCCTGCAAACGTCGATCGAGGAACTCAAGACTTACATTGAGGACAAGCTGCGACCGAAACCTAAAGCCGTCGCATCGAACGGCAACGGCAACGGACACGCGAAAGCCGACGAAGGCCCGCTGCGTATTTACTTGATTTGCGACAAGCAGGATTACGAAGCAATCGCGCCTCTCTCTGATCATCTTTTCGATCAGGGATTCGAAGTTACGCTTCCGCTTTTCGAAGGCGACGAAGCCGAAGTCCGCGAAGATCACAAAGAGAGTCTCTTGATCTGCGACGCAGTCGTGCTCTTTTACGGAAATTCAAGCGAAGGCTGGCTGCGCACCAAGCTTCGCGATCTACAGAAAATCCCCGGCTACGGAAGAACGAAACCGATGTTGGCCCAGGCCATTTACACCGGCCCGCCTGAAAATCCGGCGAAGCAACGTTATCGCACGCGCGAAGCATTGCTGCTGAGGAACTTTGGCGACTTCACACCTGATGCGATCCAACCCTTTATCGAGGAAATCAACAGGGCAAAAAGGTAGAAGCAATGATGAACGAGCGTTTCACTAATCCCTTCCCAGGATTGCGCCCGTTCGAGTCCAACGAAGACCATCTCTTTTTTGGACGCGACGGGCAATCCGATGAATTACTGCGCCGGCTAAGGCGCAGCCGCTTCCTGGCTGTGCTCGGCACATCAGGCAGCGGCAAGTCGTCGCTGGTTCGGGCCGGGATGTTGCCGTCGTTGTTCGGCGGCTTGATGACACAGGCAGGTTCTGACTGGCGCGTGGCGCTGTTTCGCCCGGGCCACGATCCGATCGGCCATCTCGCCTCGGCTTTGGCGAGCCCGCAAGTCTTGGGAAGTGACGGCGAGGACGCCGCCTTGCAGAAAACCATTATTGAAGCGACATTGCGCCGCAGCGCTCTGGGATTAGTTGAAGCTACCCGCCAGGCCCGCATGCCTGCGAATGAAAACCTCCTGGTGGTCGTCGATCAATTTGAAGAAATCTTCCGCTTCCGCCGTATGTCGAAACGTGAAGGGCCGGAAGACGAGGCCGCGGCTTTTATCAAGCTTCTGCTCGAAGCGAAACGTCAAGCTAACGTCCCGGTTTACATCGTCATCACCATGCGTTCGGATTTTCTCGGCGATTGCGCGCAATTCCGTGACCTGCCGGAAGCCATCAACGATGGCCAATATTTGATTCCGCGCATGACGCGCGACCAGCGACGCGAAGCGATTACCGGTCCTGTCGCGGTTGGTGGCGGCGAGATTTCCGGGCGCTTGGTGAATCGATTGCTGAATGACGTGGGCGACGATCCCGATCACCTGCCGATCTTGCAGCATGCACTGATGCGGACATGGGAATTGTGGACTCACGATCGGCGTAATGGCGAACCTATCGACCTGCGGCACTACGAAGCAGTGGGCACGATGACCGACGCGCTGTCGCGGCATGCCGACGAAGCATTCGCAGAGTTGCCAAATGAGCGCAGTCGCGCGCTCGCGGAAAAGATCTTTAAGAGCTTGACTGAGAAGGGACCTGACAATCGCGAGATCCGCCGACCGACTCGCGTCAGTGAAATCGCGGCGATCGCAGAGTCGTCTCCGGCAGAAGTCATTGCCGTCATCGAACCCTTCCGGCAACAGGGCCGTTCGTTTTTGATGCCGCCGGCGGGCGTAGCACTCACGGCTGATTCCCTGGTCGATATTTCGCACGAGAGTCTCATTCGCGGTTGGGAGCGTCTGCGCAAATGGGTGGACGAAGAAGCCCGGTCGGCGAATATCTATCGGCGCATCGCCGACACCGCGATCCTGCATAGCGAAGGGCGCGCTGGTCTTTGGCATGACCCCGATCTCGCTTTGGCATTGCGCTGGCGGGAAGAGAATCGGCCCAACGCTGTTTGGGCCGAGCACTACCATCCACAATTCGATCTGGCGATGAATTTCATCGACGCCAGCAAAACCGCTAACGAGGCCGAGATTGCTGAACGCGAACGCGCCCGAAAAAAAGAAGTCCGTCGTACTCGCATCTTCGCCACTATTTTCGGTGTGTTGTTTTTCATCGCGGCGGGATTTGGCCTGTTTGCTGTCCAGGCAAAAAACGCGGCGTATGCGGCGCGCAACGAAGCGCTGGAAGAGAAGAAGCGCGCCGACGCAGCGCGTTCAGACGCGGTGAAAGAAAAGAACAACGCACAGGAGAGCGAAAAGCGCGCGGTGGTGAGCGAGCAGACTGCGCAAAAAGAGAAAGCGCGTGCGGAAGAAGCCGCAAACATCGCCGAAGATCGGCGGAAGGAAGCCCAAGCCGCGACGGAGCGCGCGCAACAGGCGCAGACCGTGGCCGAGCAACAAAAACAGGAAGCCCAACGCTCAGCCCTCGAATCCTTGCGGGCCGCGATGCGAGTGCGCAAGCAAAGTCTCACCGACAAGTCGAACATCAACACCCTCGCCGAACGATTGATTCAGTTGGCTTCGCCGGAAGAGGCCGCGTACTGGCGCAACTACTACGCGACTGCGCTTGCGGAAATTGGACGTTCGGATCTTTCAAAGAACGAATCGTCAAAGGTTCTGGAGGTGTTTGGCGACAACGTAAATGCGTTAACAAACCGAGGGTACATGAGCCTGATCCGCTTCGATACGCAACAGGCGCTGAAAGATTTCGAGCGCATTCGCGAAATCGATCCGCAGTACTCGCTTAATTATTTGAACCTCGGTGTTACAGAGGCGAATCTAAAGGATTACGCGGCGGCCGAGAATGCCATCCAACAAGCCATCCAATGGTATCGCCCCGGTTACGTGGATGGTGTGTTCGACAGTGAGGTTTCGGAGGATATCAAGCAGGCCACACAGCGTAACGTCATTTACGCCGACGGCAACGAATTCAACGCGGCTCTTTACTACGAGCTTGCCGCCATTGAAGCGTTCCGCGGTGGCAGGGACTTTGAAGAGAAGCTCGCGGCGGCCGACGAAAACGCGGCGCGCACGAATCCGTCAGTCGAGGGTTATCTCACAGCGCTTAACTGGGCCTGGTTGCAGCAGCGCAAGGAAGAGAAGGACTACGGTGCTTATGCGGTTCAGGCGCATCTCTGGCGTCGAGCAGGTTATCCGGAGTGGGCGGCGTACTATCTGAAGAAATTTGAGTGCGAACAAAACGAAAAGAAGGACCCGCGTTATACGGCGCTGTCGAGCTGGGTCAGTCGTCAGTGGCGCGCGCTGCCGCCGGCCGCAAAGCGAGTCGACTGCGCTACACCGCCACTGCGCGAGGCCGATCCCCGGATGCAAACCTTTCTCGCGAATGAACTCGCTTCGATAGGAAAGTATCGTGAAGCGGTCGGTCTGCTGGATCCGGCCATCGAACGTGATCCAAACAATGTCGAATTACTTCTGGCGCGTGCGCGTTATCGCGAACGTGCCGGCTATTGGTCGCACTATTGGAAAGAGGAAGATGACGCCAAGCGCTTCTATGACGGGGCACGCGAAGACTTCGCGAAGCTGTTGAAGCTGGCAGATCAAAATGCTGCTTACAAACCCATAATTTACTTGTGGTGGAGCTTCGTTGGCCCGTCGCTCGGTGGCCTTCAAGCTGGTGAGGTTGCCAAGTATTCAGAGGAATCTATCAAGCTTGGACCGGCCAACGCGGGAGCCCTGGCGCAGATGAGCAGTGCTGTCGCCGAAACGAATCCCGAGAAGGCCATTGAGTTTCTGAAGCGTAGTCTTGCTTTAGATCCGTCACCGGATAATTATCGCCAGCTGGCGGCGTTGCAGAACCGGAGCGGACACTACCAGGATGCGCTGCAATCGATAAGTCTCGCCATCGCGTTGTCCAACGACAAAACCGAGTTCTATGAAGAACGGGAGCGATCTGAAAAAGGCCTGGGCCTATCCGAAGTGGAACGACAACGTCATCTGGCCGCGGGCTACAGCACAGTTGGCGATGTGCAATTGAAGCAGGAAAGGACCAGTGACGCCTACCGATCTTATCTCGCGGCATTGGGCCTGCTGTCGACAATCGAGAAGTCAGACAGCACAGACGCGGTGAAGACTGATAAAGCCGTTGTCAGTTCCAAGCTCGACGCTTTGCTCGACAAGAGCCGTGAAAAAATCAGCGCGCGAATTCTCACCATCAAGGAAGGCGAAGGGAAAACCCGCGAGGTGACAATCGACAGAGGCAGCGATGATGGTTTCAAGGCCGGCGATGAAGGATCGCTCTGGGCCATTTACAGCAAGAACGGCGACAAGGTGCGCAAGGTCCAGAAGATTGGCGCGTCACACATCAAATCGGTGTCGGCGGATTCCGGCGTCGTGGTTGTGACGATGGATGATCCGAAAGACGACAAGCTTGTTCAGGTCGGCGACATGGTGGAAATGGATGCGCGCGTCCCGCCGTTAAGCGATCGCTCAGCGCTGTGGCGCCTGGCTCGATACCACATCAGCTTCACAAGCGAGGATGGGGAGCGAGTCTTCAGTGACTATCGCAAGCTCTATCGGGAGGAAGATCCAGACCTCGTTAACAAGATTCTGGCGCAAATGAGGACGGAAATTACGCGACAAGCGTTGCGGATCAGCGACAACGAAATCATGAAGACCGTGATCAAGAACGGCCGGTTCAAAGACAAAACATTGAAGCAGGTGCTCGACAATCCGACCAACGAAGATTTGCAGGCGATGATGGCTGAGATGTTGCAGTACCCAGCGACCTATTACGGTAAGGACATGAAACTTTTCAGAACGTTCGCGGCGTGGGTTTTGGACGAGCCGAAGTGAGACTGGAACGTGTCAGAGCGCGAGCGGTAGCAACCGGATCAAGACACTTTTGGCATGGCCAATACTTGTTAACCGACACGATCCGTTGATCGGGTCGTTATCGCCCGCGGTTCTGACACCCGCGGCTGACAAACATCTCAACTCCGTCTAATATCGCTCAGTGCTGATCGACACGATTGAACTTAGCGAAATCACCCTTCCGCTAATTCACTTTTTTGAAACCAGTTTTGGTCGCACCACCAGGCGTCGCATCATCCTCGTGCGCGTTATTGGTCCACATGGCGCAGAAGGCTGGGGTGAATGCACCGCCGGCGAGGGTCCGTTCTATTCCGATGAGTGGACCGAGACTGCATGGGCGACGTTAAATGAATTTTTGGCGCCCATGGTTGTGGGTCGTCAGGTGCAAGATGCCGCGGCGGTGTCCGACCTGATGAAGAGCGTGCGCGGTCACCGCATGGCGAAGGCCGCGATTGAAACCGCCTGCTGGGACTTGGAAGCAAAACGCGCCGGCGTGCCTTTGTGGCGGCACCTCGGGGGAATCCACGAAGAGATTGCCTGCGGCGTTTCGATTGGCATCCAGAATTCACCGGAAGAACTGCTCGAGAAGATCGACAGAGAATTGAAGGCCGGTTATCAGCGAATCAAAATCAAGATCAAGCCTGGTTGGGACTTGGACATCGTGAAACAGGTGCGGGCACGCTTCCCCGAGATTCGCTTGATGGGCGATGCGAATTCAGCTTACAACCTGGGCGATGTTGACCTTTTCAAAAAGCTGGACGAGTTCAATCTAATGATGGTCGAACAACCGCTCGCGCACGACGACATGTTCGACCACGCGCAGCTGCAAAAAAAGATTAGGACGCCGGTTTGTCTCGATGAATCGATCAAGACGCCGGCTGATGCTGAACATGCGATAGGGCTCGGCGCTTGCAAAATTATCAACGTGAAACTCGGGAGGGTTGGCGGTCATAGCCAGGCGAAACGCGTCGAAGCGATCGCGCGGCAAAGCCGAATTCCTGTCTGGTGTGGCGGGATGTTGGAATCGGGTGTCGGCCGCGCGCACAACATCGCCATGGCCACGCTTGCGGGATTTACGCTGCCGGGCGATGTTTCCGCGAGTGAGCGGTATTGGCATGAAGATATCATCGAGCCGGCTGTGACGGTCACGCCGAACGGAACAATCAAGGCCCCGGAAAAGCCGGGTATCGGTTTTGAAGTTGATCGCGCGCGCATTGATCGTGCGACAGTTAGATCCGAACGTATCACCGCTAACGCGAATGGCTGACATTCCCCCCAGAGAACAGCTCGTTTCATTGCGGAAAATTTTCGCGAGTCGACAGAATGAATTTCTGGCGTCTGTTCGCGCGCTGGTCGAAATCGAATCGCCTTCAGGCGACATCGCCGGCAGTCGCGAGGTCGTTTCATTGCTGTCCCAAATCGCAGGTCAGGTACCCGCCGTGGGTTCCATCGATCGTATTCCGGCGCCTGATTTCGGCGAGCACCTTCGCATTCGGGCATTCGGGCGTGACAATAACCCACCACCGATTCTGCTTCTCGGACACACCGACACAGTTCATCCGCGCGGCTCGCTCGCGGCGCGGCCGTGGCGTGCGGACGAAAATCGAATCTACGGCCCGGGCGTCTTCGATATGAAGTCGAATTGTGCGCTCGCGATCGAGATTCTGCGCTTACTCGACGCGAACGAAACCAAACCCGCGGCGCCGATTACGTTGCTGTTGACCTGCGACGAAGAGAGCGGCAGCCCCAGCGGCCGCGCGCTTGTCGAAGCGGAAGCGAGGCATGCGCGCGCGGTCCTGGTGTTGGAACCGTCTGCGAGCGGCGGCCGGGCGAAAACGGCGAGGAAGGGAACCGGTATGTTCACGATTGAAGTTAAAGGTCGCGCGGCGCATGCGGGCCTCGATCCGGAAAAAGGCGTGAACGCAGTGCTTGAGTTGGCGCGGCAAAGCGTACGGTTGAGCGAACTGAATGATCCGGCGAACGGCACGAACGTGACCGTTACCATGTTCAGCGGGGGGACAGCCTCGAACGTTGTGCCGGCAATCGCAACCGCCGAAGTCGACATGCGATTCACTTCGCTCGATCTAGGGGTCGCGGTCGAAAGCGATATACAAAGCTTGCAGCCGTTCGATTCACGCGCGCAGCTTCGGGTCATCGGCGGCATCAATCGACCGCCGCTCGAGCGCACGCAAAAAGTTGGTGCGCTTTATGAGCGCGCGCGCGCGATCGCGGCCCTCCTCGATTTCGATTTGGGCGAGGCGAGCGTGGGTGGCGGCTCGGACGGAAATTTTGCGGCGGCGTTGGGCGTGCCGGTGCTCGACGGTTTGGGCATCGAAGGGGATGGCGCACACGCCGATCACGAACACATCCTCACCGACAATATCGCGACGCGCGCCGCAATGCTGGCGGGACTGATCGCTTCGCTGAGAGTTTCGAGTTCCGAGTTTTTCGAGTTTTATTAAGACAACTCGTTAGGCTAACACGCGTAAGAAAAATTCTTCTTTGATAAAAGCAAACTCGAAACCCAAAACTCGAAACTACATGAAAATCGCCACCTGGAACGTTAACTCAATCCTCGCGCGTCTGCCTCTCGTAACTCGTTGGCTGGAAAAGGAAAAGCCCGACGTTCTTTGCCTTCAGGAAACGAAGTGTGCTGACGACAAATTTCCGCTGCTTGAAATCAAAGCTGCGGGCTATGACTGTGTTCTGTTTGGACAACAGAGCTACAACGGCGTGGCGATTCTGTCGAAAGACGGCTGCGCCTTGCTTCAGCGCGGTTATCCGGAAGACGACGCGACGAGTCACTCGCGCCTTTTAGCGGCTGACGTTGCCGGAATTCGCGTCGTGAACGTTTATGTTCCCAACGGCCAGGTTGTCGGCTCAGACAAGTACGATTTCAAACTGAAATGGATGAAACGTTTGCGACAAATGTTCAATGAGAAATACGACGTCTCGACGCCGGTTCTACTGTGTGGGGATTTCAATGTCGCGCCTGAAGAGCGCGATGTGCACGATCCGCGGCTGTGGCAAAATCGAATTCTGTTCAGCCCGCCTGAGCGCGAGGCACTGCAAAACATCAAAGACTGGGGCTTCACCGATACCTTCCGCATGCACAATGAAGAAGGTGGCTACTATTCATGGTGGGATTATCGCGCCGGCGCCTTCCGCCGGAACCAAGGCTTGCGGATCGATCACGTTTGGGTATCGCCGCCCCTTGCTGCGCGCAGTACGCGCACGTGGATCGATAAAGAACCGCGCGGTTGGGAACGCCCCTCGGATCACGCGCCGGTGATTGCGGAATTCGATTGAGAAAGCCACAGATGAACATATAGTCCCCAGATGTTCTAGTTCTATCTGTCTTAATCCATGTCTATCTGTGGCCGCCTTCGAGTCTTTGCCGATTGGGTTACTGATTTGAAATCGTCGCATTCGTTCCGTCGAATTTCTTAATCGTAACCGTGAAGGGCTCGTTGTAAGACTTCGCGCGGTCCTGCAAAACACTCAAGGCCACTTGTTCACCTAACAGAATCGACCAATAAGTCGAGCTGCGAAAGTGTATGCCCGCGTGAATCCCGTGTCCGAACGAGATGTTGTGCGCCAGCTTATTCAACTCGCCATTTATGTCGAGATCATTTCGATCGGCGCCGGTGTAGGTGTTGAGCGACGTCCCATCGAAGCTCGGTTCGTACACATCGCGACCGGCAGCAATCAGCAGCGGACGAATCTTTTGGTTGCCGCTGAAGAAAAACTTTAGTGCAGTAATGCACGCGCCGCCCACCGTGCCGTGTCCCGTCGGATAACACGGGTGCGTAGGCGAGCCTTCCGGAAATGCCTGCGGCAACAGATAGGTGCCATACGTGGCGAATACGTTTGATAAGGCCGCGGAATTCAGCACATCGCTGTGCAAGGCAGCCGCGGCTTGGGGCATCGGGCTCGCGCCGGTCTTACGTGCATGGACTAGTGCGCCATACTCCTCGGGCCGCAAACGCAGATCCTTGATCCATTTGTGGAACCACGCTGCCTTCAAAGCACGCGTCGCCATCTCTGCCAACGTCGCCGCGGTGTCAGGGCCGCCCAGTGTGGCGAATGCTTTCTGCGTTAACGAATCGAGGTAAGGATTGCCCGGATTTGGCACAGCCCCCAAACCCGCCAAAACCAGGAAGGCCACGAAGTAGCCCTGATAAAGAACATCAACCCGTGTGTAGGACGCCAGGTCTCGGCCGCTGCGCAAGTAACGCGGCGTCGCATCGTACGCGATGAGCCGACCGGAGTCGCCGCCGTTTTGGACCAACTGATACTCGCTGACGGAAGTCATGTAATCGCTGCCACCGCCGCTAAGCGGCAGAAACACCTTGTGTTGCTGGCTAATTTCCTGACTGCCGAAAAATGTTGGCTGTAACATGAACTGCGAAATGTAAGGACCTTTGACGTTGCCATCACCCGGCAGGAATTGGCCGCGAAAGAGATTCTGCGCCGTCACCGGATAAGGAAACTGTTTGTTCGCTGCGGTGGCCAGGAACGACAAGCTATTCATATCTGCAATAGCTTGCGCCGCCAAAGCGTCACTGGCGTATTGAGTGAACGGCACATCAGCCAACAATGCTCCCCAATAATGCTCGACCTGTTCGGCAGCAGTTTGCGCGCTGGTAACACTCGGCGCGGGCGGGATCACCGTGGCATGAGAATCCAAGCCTTCGAGGTCAAAAGCGAGCGCGACCTGTGGTCCATTCAACTTTGAGTTTGGACCGCCGCCCGGAGTTCCTACGACGATGTTCGCAAAATCCGCCGGGCTTCCAGTCGCAAACGCGTTTTTCAAACTCGTCATTGCGGCCCCGCTCGGAATGCCCAGGCTGTCATGCAAAAGTCCTTTGCTGTAGCTGCAACTGAAGTCTGTGAATCTGGCGGCATCGCCATTGTCGGCCTGCAGGCCCATGTTGACCTTGTTCGCCAAGGCCATGTTTTTGCGATAGTTGAAACAGTCATTCGAACGGTTGGCAGCGGAGCTGTTAGCGGAACTTCCATTGGCGGCCGGCGCTGCCTTAATGGTCGCTTCTCTTTCACGAAAGATTGGCTCTAGTGGAACGGTCGCCGCGACCGCAGCAATTGTCACAGCGCCTCTGACAAATTTTCTTCTGGTTAGCGAAGAGGTTTGCACCGCAGAGGTAAGCGAGTCGATTTGCTTCTTATCTTTCACGAGGGTTCCTCCTTGTTCGATTCGCGGAATTGAGGGGAATTGAGGCGAGCAGGGGACGATCCGCACTGAAGGTCGACAGCTTGCCGCGCAGCCTTTTATCACACCAAGTGACGAAAGGAAACGCTCAATGTGACGCGCTTCGTCTGCGAACTCCCATAAAGCAGTCATCGGCGCGATGATGTTGCGGCTGAAAGATGATTAGTTTGACGTGAGTTCGGCAGTCTTTTCGGTGATATCTTTCTGCGCCCACTCATTATCGCGCGCTGCTTCGCCAGCTTTGTGCCGCTTTGCTTCCTTCATGCGCGCAACCAAATCCATGTGTGTGGAAAAGAAGGGAAGGCTCTTACCGACAACTTCCTGAACTGAATTGAAGGATTTATCGGTCATGAATTTCGCCAGCCCATCCTGAAGTTCATCAACCATCTTCACGCCCTGCAACATCACGCCAGTGCAGATCTGGACGGTGGAAGCGCCCAGCAACATGAACTCGATCGCGTCGTGAGCGCACTCAACGCCGCCAATCCCACTGATCGAAGTTTCCTTCGGCAAGCCAAGCGCCAGTTGACTCACCATGCGCAAAGCAATTGGCTTCACTGCTTGCGCAGAGTAGCCGCCCGGCACGGTATGGCCTTCGACAGTTGGCATTGGCCGCAGTGTATCGAGGTTAACGCCGATGACCGAGAGAATTGTATTGATGGCCGAGATGCCATTTGCGCCACCACGCACGGCCGCGAGAGCCGGCTCGCGAATGTTCGTAATGTTTGGCGTCATCTTTGCCCAGACGGGAATCTTCGCGACTTCGCTCACCCAACTGGTGACTTCTTCGGTTAGATCGGGATGCTCACCCATTTCCGAACCCATCTTGCGCTCGGTCATGCCGTGCGGACACGAAAAGTTCAGTTCGAAACCGTCGACTCCGGTGTCCTGCACCACGCGCGTGAGTTCCTGCCAGCGATCTTTGTTGTACTCCTCCATGATCGAAGCGATGAGAATGTTGTTCGGATATTCTTTCTTTACCTGACGAAATTCTTCCAACCACACTTCGATCGGACGATCTGAGATGAGTTCGATGTTTTCGAAACCAATCACTTCGCCGTTATTGCGCGAACGCAGCTTGCCATAACGTGGCACGACGTTAACGACTTTGCTTGATTCCAGGCTGACAGTCTTTGCGACGGCGCCACCCCAACCGGCGTCATAGGCTTTCGCGAGCACGCGCGCGTTTGTTCCCGGCGGGCCAGAACCGAGGACAAAAGGATTGGGGAATTTGATTCCGTTGACGGTGATGGAAAGGTCCATGATTGCTCCTGTTCAGTAGCATAGACTTCAGTCTGTGAGTGCTTTTATTTAGGAGCCACAGACTAAAGTCTATGCTACAACTCTGCATCGGCTTCGATTTCGATTAGCATCCGCGGATCGATCAGTGCGCTTACTTCGACCATAGTGGTGGCCGGCATAATATCGCGAAAGGATTCGCCGTGCGCCCGTCCGTATTCTTCCCAACGCGAAATGTCAGTCACAAACATGCGCGTGCGCACGACGTGTTCCAGAGTTGCGCCCAAGCACTGCAAAGCCTTCTCGATATTTCGAATGCACTGCCTTCCTTGCTCGTACGCATTGTCCTCGCCAACAATTTCGCCAGCTTCATTTGTCGCGGTGGTGCCGGTGACGTAAATGCGATTGCCGACTTTGACTGCACGCGAGTAACCGACGATCGGTTCCCATTTCGCGCCGGAAGAAATGCGTTCGCGTTGAGTCATCTTTGGGTAGCTTTGCGCCTTTGCGGCTTTGCCTGACACCGCCATCGCGCGAACCGTTTCACGCAAACGCGCGAAGACGCAAAGTCACGCAAAGTCAATCCGCCACCAGTTCCCCGTAACTATCCGGCCGCCGATCGCGGAAGAACTGCCACGTGTTTCGCACTTCGCGAATCATGTCGAGATCCAGGTCGGCCACGACCAGCGCATCCTGGTCTCTCGGCGCCTGGGCGATGATCTGTCCGCGCGGGTCGCAAAAATAACTTTGGCCGTAGAACTCGCCGATGTCCCACGGCTGCTCGTGACCGACGCGATTGATCGCACCCACGAAATAACCGTTGGCGACCGCGTGCGCGGGCTGCTCCAACTTCCAAAGATATTCCGATAATCCAGCAACAGTCGCCGATGGATTGAAAACGATCTCCGCGCCGTTCAAGCCGAGAGCGCGCGCGCCTTCCGGAAAGTGGCGGTCGTAGCAGATGTAAACGCCAATGCGCGCATAGGCAGTGTCAAAAGTCGGGTAGCCGAGATTGCCGGGGCGAAAATAAAACTTCTCCCAAAAACCCGGGTTCACGTGAGGGATGTGGTTCTTCCGATACTTGCCGAGATATGTGCCGTCGGCATCGATCACCGCGGCGGTGTTGTAGTAGATGCCGGTGATCTCTTCCTCGTAAATCGGCACGATGATCACCATGTTATGTTTCTTAGCCTGCTCCTGCATGAGCTTGGTGGTCGGACCTTCGGGAATCTTCTCGACGGCTTCATACCAACGCACTTGCTGCTCGGCGCAGAAGTATGGGGTGGTGAAGACTTCCTGCATGCAGAGAATCTGCACGCCCTGCTTGCCGGCGTCTTCGATCATCGCGAGATGTTTTTCGATGTTCCGACGCTTAATGTCTTCGATGGGGCCATCAGTTGACCCGGCATTCTTCGCTTGAATCAATCCGCATTTAACTGTTCGTGACATTTCAAACTCCCGATTAAGTTTTGGGTTCGGAAATATTAGGCCGGTTCGTTCGCGGGCACAAACTTCTGCGGTCGCATCAGCTTCATCAGAACGAAGTAGGTTATCGCCGACAGGCCGAAGCCGACAAACCAGGCGTAATCATAGAATATTTGCGACAGATGAACTACAAAGATCAGCAAGCGCGCAGTAGCCGAACTTTGGCTTAGAGTTTCAACGTTGATTAGCCGCGACAGGATCGGCCCGCTCCAGGCGAAAGCGCATCCGATGAGCGTGGCGACAACCGCGCACCAGTTCCAACCGCCGGCATATTTGTAAACGCCGCGCGTGCGATAAAGGTCGCCCAGCTTCAATTGTTTTTGACGAATCAGCCAGTAATCAGTGATGAGCACACCTGCGATCGATGCTAACCCACCCGAGTATCCAACCAGCCACGTGAAGATATAGCCGGTTGGATCAGCCAGCAGCCGCCACGGCTGCATCAGAATGCCAACAATGCCGGTGATCAAGCCGCCCGTGCGAAACGAGATCCAGCGCGGAAACGCATTCGCAAAATCATTAGCAGGAGAAACAACGTTGGCCGCAATGTTTACCGCGAGCGTCGCAACGACCACCGTGAACATAGAAATCGCCACGACGATAACGCTGTGAAATTGGCCGACAAGTTTCATCGGATCCCAAAGCTCTTCCGGCTTCATATGCGGATAGATGACCACGGCGGCAGACGTAATCATGACGCCCATGGCGGCGAACACAGTCATCGTGGTGGGTAGCGCGACCACCTGACCGAGTGCTTGCTCGCGCTGGCTGTGACCGAATCGCGTGAAGTCGGGCATATTCAAACTGAGCGTGGCCCAGAATCCAATCATCGCGGTAAGTGACGGAATGAAGATCTTCCAAAACTGTCCGACTGTGTGGAACTTGCTCTGTTGCGTTAACAGGTAACCCAGTCCGTTGGCTTTCCAAATCGCCCAACTCAGCAACAGCGCGGTCATAATCAAGACGAATGGCGCCGCCCAGTTCTCGACCTTCCGCAGTAAGTCCATTCCGCGATAGATGATGTAGATGTTCATTCCCCAAAACAGCAGGAATGAAATCCATTCGGTCGTCATGTGACCGCCAATCGGCCCGCCCAGCAGATTGCGCCAATTCGGAATGATGGCAGCGAACAGCGTGTTGAGCGCTTCGCCGCCAATCCATGCCTGAATGCCGAACCAGCCGCAGGCAACGATTGCGCGCATCAGCGCCGGCAGGTTTGATCCGTAGGTGCCGTATCCCGCGCGGGCGAAAACGGGGAAGGGAATTCCGTACTTAGTGCCTGGATGTGAATTCAGCAGAATCGGAATCAGCACAATTGAGTTGCCAAGCAGGATGGTGATCAGCGCTTGCCACCAGTTCATGCCCGCGCTGATCAAGCCCGACGAAAGCATGTAAGTCGGAATGCAGTGCGCCATGCTGATCCAGAGCGCCGCATAGTTATACGTCGTCCAATTGCGCTCGGAGACTTTTACCGGCGCCAGGTCGCGATTGAACAGCGGGCTCGCGCGGATCTCAGCGAAAGCGTCGGGCTTTAATTCGACGCGGCCATCTGGGTATTGAATTGTTTCGTTGCTGGTTGCCACTGTTTACATTAGCCGGAAACGGACCGTGACTTGGGCGGTGATTGAAATTGAACCTGGCGCGATCGCTGTTTCGCCGCCGGACGATGCACCCCCGATGGAATCGTTAGCATTTTGCATTTGCAACGTTCCGCTGGCCCGACCGTAATCAGGCGTATATTCCGTTATCGAATATGCCGGCCCGATCGATTGACCGATTTCACCAGCAAGCAAAGTCGCTTTTTCCCTGGCTGCACGAATCGCCATTACGCGTGCTTGATCGCGGTGCTTGCGAATCTGCGAATCGAGAAATTCGAGATTGCTCAAGCGAGTGATACCTGCCTTTAGCACGTCCGCGAGCAGTTCATCGAAACGCGAGATGTCTCGCAGACGGATAGCGACGGTCTTTGAAACTTCATAGCCGATCAAAACACGCTTCACTTTGTTACGCTCATCGTAGGCCATGTCGTCGGTGTTGTACTTCGGCTGAACGCTGATTTGACTGGTTTGTACGTCTTCAGATTTGACGCCGTTCTTGCGCGCAATTCCGAGGATTTGCCGCACAGAATCGTCCGTCCTTTTGTTCGCCACGAGCATGTCGCGATCGACATTTTCGACGGCCAAAGTAAACAGAATCTCATCAGGCGGCACGCGCACTTCTGCCTGACCGGTGACGGTGATTAAAGGTGGCTCGAGGTTGCTCTGCGCCGTCGCGGTTGCCGCCCAAAGAACCAATCCGACAGAGATTAAAATGAGCTTTTTCATTGTTAATTTGACCGCTTATCTTCGTTGCGCGTCGTCCATGAATTTCCCGATATCCGCGCGCATGCGTCCGAGCGACTTCTCGTCGATGTATATCATGTGACCAGCCTCGTAATGGCCAGTTGAAATGTTTCGCAGTAGCGCTGGGTCGAGCGAGATGTGGTGAATCGTGTAGTCGGCCGCGTAATACGGTGTTGCCATATCGTAATAGCCCATCGCGACAAACACTTTTAGATACGGATTCTTTGCGAGTGCATTACGCAGCGCGACGCTCGTGTCCACGTAGTTGTTGTTGGTACCCCAATTCCAGGGGCTCCAGATGCCGCCGCCGAGGATGTAATACTCGAGGTCGTTCTTGTAATTCAGTTCCGAACGAACGTAGTTGTTAAAGGTTGAGGTATAGGGCGGACGAATCGCGGCTTCGCTTGGATCGTAGTCCGGGCTGTCGCTCGCGAGATTCGAATCGTAACCCTTGAAACGCGCGTCCAGTCGACCAATGGATCTCTTTTCCGCACGCAACAATTCTTTGCGAAACAGATTCAAAGACACGCGCAGGTTTGCATTGTCGACGAACTGCGGCGAAAGACCGGTGAGCCTCGCCATCTTTGCGACGACCTCCTGCCGTTCTGCACCACTAAGCTTGTCGCCTTTCTCAAGCGCCAAAGTGTATTCGTTGCTGGCCCAATGTTCTGCTTCTGCTGCGACTTCGGCCACGGGTTTCGATTGCAAATCAGGCGGCAGCTTCTCGTGGTACCACGCGGTCGCCGCATAAGAAGGCAGGAACAAGGCGTAAGCAATGTCATTGCCCTGAGCGAAACTTGTGGTCTCGAAGTTCATGATTGTCGAGATCAGCACGATGCCATTAAAGGCAATGCCGCGGTCGATCAAGTAGCCGGACAAAGCTGAGGCGCGCGTGGTTCCGTAACTTTCGCCGGCCAGAAACAGCGGCGATGTCCAGCGTTCGTAACGTGTCAGGTACATGCGAATGAACTCGCCCACTGATTCGATGTCGCCCTGTAATCCAAAAAACTTCGACGCGAGTTCGGGCCGCACGGCCCGGCTGTATCCCGTCCCGACCGGATCGATAAAGACGAGATCGGACTGCGTGAGCCAGGTATGTTCGTTGTCGACCAGTTCATAAGGCGGCGCGGGCATCGTTCCATCCGAATTCATGCGCACGCGTTTTGGTCCGATCGCGCCCATGTGCAGCCATACCGACGCTGAACCCGGGCCGCCATTGAAACAAAAAGTCATAGGCCGCTGGGCGCGAGCGCCCCCGTCATCAAGCGTGTAAGCGGTAAAAAACATGCGCGCTTCTGTTTCGCCGTCGCGGTTCTTGATGGGCATCATGCCGGCTGTTGCGGTGTAGCGAAGCACGCGACCACCCGCGCGAATCTCATGATGAGTGACAACGGGTGGTTCCTCAGGCGATGGTGAAGGCCGTTCCTGGGGACCGCGTTGTGGCTGTGCCCCTGCCCCCGGTGAAGTCGACGGGGATGCAGTTGCGCCCGGCGTAGCCGTGGGTTGTTGCGGCGGACGACGGCCCTGTCCTTCTTCCTGACCAAACGAGAGAAGGGCAAAACAAACGAACAGAATGGCGAGCATCAATGATTAACCTCTGCGAGACGATTTGAAGGCAACAGCAAGGCGGTCATAGTAAGGGAAAGTCGCGCGGCGTGACAACTGTTTTTCCGGAACCGCAGACGGTAGCGGGCGGTTGATCTCTGCAGACTTCTATCTCCAGGTTTTGCCGGAGCCATCTTCGACGCAACTAGTCAATTCCAGATCAACGGCTCTAGCGCACGCGGTTCTGACTTCAGTCAGCCGGTGACTCAAACTTTGGCTTGCCGCCGCGAACCTTGCGATAGACTCCTGCAGCGTTGACGTTGTGGCCAAACCCGCAATCGGCATCTGACCCTTCCTGCTCGACTCTGAGTTTGTTGTGGAGAAAGACAAGCGTAATCTCGCAGGGCGCGCCTTCCTCTGGTTTGAAGGTTGCAATGTTTCCGTCAATCGTCGCTTCGCCGCTGGCGTATCCGGTGTTCACGCTCTTGGTGATCGTGTGATAGACGCCATCGAACTGCACCTTCAGCTTGCCTTTACCCAAAGCGAGAATGCGGAATTCGTTGTCGTAATAACGATAGGTTCCGTTGACTTGCGCGGCAGTCACCACAACTTTTTGAGGCGGCTTTGCCATGGGCGCTTGTGCCCGCGCTGAAAAGACAGAAATCGAAAAGGTGAATGCGATCGTGAGAAATATCTTTGTCATCGTGCTTCCTTCAGGAGAATTAGACAGCCACACATTCGCCGCGTTTCAGGAATTGACCGTGGCCGGCTTTGCCTTTGAATTCTCCTTTGTCGATCACAACTGAGCCGCGCGACAAAACAGTCTCCACGACGCCCTTGATCTTTTTGCCCTCGTACGCGGAGTAATCAACGTTCATGTGATGAGTCTTAACGCTAATTGTCTGGTCCTTGTTTGGATCAAAGATCACGATGTCAGCATCCGATCCAACCGCGACAGTGCCTTTCTTGGGAAACAGCCCAAACATCCTGGCCGCAGCCGTCGAGGTGAGTTCGACAAAGCGGTTTAGCGAAATGCGATTCTCGACGACGCCATTGTAAATAAGCGAGACACGATGCTCGACGCCGGGTGCGCCGTTAGGAATTTTAGTGAAATCATCTTTGCCAAGTTCCTTCTGCTCTTTCATACAGAACGGACAATGGTCGGTCGAGATAACTTGAAGATCATCCATCTTCAGACCTTTCCACAGTTCTGCCTGGTTCCACTTCTCGCGCAGCGGCGGCGTCATTACATACTTTGCGCCATTGAAGTCTTCGCCGTAATCGTCAATCGAAAGGAAAAGATACTGGGGACAGGTTTCGGCGAACGCCGGAATGCCGCGATCGCGCGCTTCGCGCACTTGATTAAGAGCGTCGGCGCAAGAAAGGTGGACGATATAGACCGGTGATTCGGCCATCTCCGCGATCGCGATCGCGCGATGGACACCTTCAGCTTCCGCGACCGTCGGTCGCGTCAATGCGTGATACTTCGGCGCGGTGTGACCTTTCTCCAGCGCTCGCTTGATGATTTCATTGATGACGATTCCATTTTCCGCGTGCATGCAAATCAGTCCGCCGCGTGCTCCGGCCGCCGACATTGCGCGAAAGATCGTCGCGTCGTCGACGAGGAAGACGCCGGGATAAGCCATGAACATTTTGAAGCTGGTCACGCCTTCGTCCATGACCGTGTACATCTCTTCGATCTGCTTGTCCTCGAGTTCCGTCGTGATGAGATGAAAGCCATAATCAATCGCGCACTTGCCTTCGGCCTTCTTGTGCCAGTTGTCGACGCCCTGAATCAGCGACTCGCCTTTGTACTGCACTGCAAAGTCGATAATGGAAGTCGTCCCGCCATGCGCTGCCGCAATCGTTCCAGTTTTGAAATCATCTGCCGCAGTCGTGCCGCCAAATGGCAATTCCATGTGCGTGTGCGGATCGATGCCACCGGGAATGACGTACTTGCCAGAGGCGTCGATCTTTACATCGGCTTCCATGTCCAGCTTCATGCCGATGGTGGTGACGGTTTCACCGTCGATGAGAATGTCGGCTTTGTAGTTGTCGGTGGCGGTGATGATTTGGCCGTTAGTAATTAGGGTTTTCATAATTGCTTCGCTCCGTTAGGAGCGAGATGTTTATAGAGCGTGGCATGGAATAAATCAATCGGCGATAACAAAAAGGTCAGTACCGCCCACGTGAGCGGGTGGGCCGAACATTCACCTCCGATAAATGCTCGACCCATCCGCTTACGCGGATGGTACTGACCTCATTTCGTTGCGAACTCTTACTCCTACTGGGTCAATTCGCTTGTCAGAGTGGCGCCACCCAAACTTGGAATGTTCGCGCTGATCTTCAAAACTTTGTGCGAGTCCTTCGCGATCCACAAAGTTTGTTTGTCGGCTTCGTCTTCAGCCGCGACCGATTCGATTTTGTAGGCGTCGAATGTCCCAGCGGCAACCGTAACGCTTTCGACGCCAACGACCTTCAGTTGTCGAATCATTGGTTTCTGTTTCTGAACATCAAAGTTACGGAAACTTGTTACATAATTTGCGGCCAGCGGCAGTCTCGCCAAAACATCAAAGGCGCCGCCGCCATCAGCGAACAGAGGGCCGCCGACTTCCACGGAGATCGGTTTGGATTGACCGCCCTGTGTCATCGTTCCAGTCGCTTTTCCGTCTTTGAAATCAAGTTCGATCTCGACTCCGCCCTGGCTCATCCATCGATGCTTCAGGATCAAGGTGCCCTTTTCAATCGTCGAAATGTCCATGATCTTTCCGAATGCGGGTGATTCAGCTGTTTCCGTCGCAATCCAATTCGGTCCCGCTTCTTTGATCTCGGTCACGGTCGTAATCGGGATCGTCTGACCTTGCACGGAAAGGCTGGCCTTGTAGTTTGAAGTTCCGGGCATAAGATCCGTCGCCGGTTTCGGCGCCCCTGCCACGGCATCGACCTTCTTCGGGAGCGTCACCGTCTTCACGTCAACGGTGATTTCTTTCAGGCGGGCCAAGACCTCGGGTGTCCCGCCTTCCTGATAGCGGCCTCCGAGATATTTCGCGAAGAATTTTTCAGCCTGAGAAAACATCGCCATGTTGTTTACCGGGCGGTGAAAGCCGTGGCCTTCATCCGGCGCGACAATGTATTCGACCGGGAAGCCACGATCGCGCAGCGCAATGACGATTTGATCCGCCTCGCGTTTGTTGACGCGCGGATCGTTGGCGCCTTGCACGACTAACAATGGCGTTTTGATCTTGTTTGCCGAATTCAACGGCGATTGGCGATCGAGTTGAGCTTTGCCTTGGGGCGTTGTCGGATCGCCCATGCGTTGATAGAAGAGTTGCCGCCCGGCTTCCCAGTACGGTGGAATTGTTTCCAGCAGCGTGTTCAGATTCGACGGGCCAACGTAATCGACAGCGGCCGCGTACAAATCGGGAGTAAAAGTCACGCCTGCCAGCGTGGCATAGCCGCCGTACGAGCCGCCCATGATTCCTACTTTTTTCGGATCTGCGATGCCTTGCGACACCAGATACTTGACACCCCAGGTGATGTCGTCCTGCATCTTGTCGCCCCACTGCTTGTTGCCGGCATCGATGAACTTCTTGCCGTAGCCCGTCGAGCCACGGAAATTTGGTTGCAGCACAGCGTAGCCACGATTGGCCCAGAATTGGGCGAATGCGTCATAGCCCCAGTTGTCGCGCGCCCATGGCCCGCCGTGAGGAAACGCAACCAGCGGCAGGTTCCTGGCCTCAGCCCCCTTCGGCAATGTTAGATAGGCCGGGATCTCCAAACCGTCAGAAGATTTGTAGCGAATCGCCTTCATCGGCGCGAGGTAATCGCGATTCAATTTCTCGCGAATGTGATATTGCAGAGTGAGATTCTTTGTCTCGCGATTGAATAAGTAAGTGTCGCCCGGATCGGTGTCGCTGCCGACGTCGATGAGCCACAGGTGCTCATCCTTTGTTCCTGAAGCGAAGTCGATCTCCATCCCCGGGAACTTTTTCTGGAGCAGGTTGTAGTCTGCCTCGTAGGATTTGTCTTTGAAATAGACGCGCTGGCGATCGTCGATATACGAAGTGGCGACTAGATCGTCAGTGACCTCTGAGAAGGTCGCATCGCCAAGATCGACACGCTTAAGTGGATCAGATTCGATCAACTCTTCTTTGCCTGTGGCTGGATCGAATAACTCCAGTTGGGTTAGATCAATGCCACTGCCTTTGTTCGTCTCAAAATAGACGCGCTGACCGTCCTTGTGATAGCGCACCGGGCCGCAGCCTTCGAAGACGTTGCATGAATAGACTTTGGTAAATCCTTTGTCATCGACGCGCAGGATTTCAGTGTCGCCGTTGTCCGCGATTCGCGTCGCGAGCTTCAGTTGGTCCTTTAAATCGAAGGTCCAGCCGACAATGCGTTCCGTGTTCTTGCGCACCAGCGTGCGTTCGCCGGTGGAGATTTTCACTTTGTAGAGATCGTGCCAGGCCTTGTCGCGATCATTCAGACCGACGTAAAAGGCGTCCGGATCCGTTCGGGGCACTGCGTAGATCTCCGCCGTTACATCCTTAGCGTCGGTAAGGTTGCGGGCCGCTGGAACTTCCTGTCCTGAGGCGGGACTTCCGTTCGGATCTACGGCGTAGACGTTATAGTTCTCATTGCCGCCTTTGTCCTGCACGAAGAGGATGTACTTGCCGTCGCGGCTCCAGAAGTAAGCCGGAATCGGCCGCGTCGTGTCAGCGGTGATCGGCTTCGCTTTGTCGAACGGATCTTCCGTCCGCTTCACCCAGATGTTCCGCGTACCTTTGAACGGCTTGATGAAAGCGATGAATTTGCCATCAGGCGAGATTTGCGCGCCGACGATTTCCGGATCGCCAAAAAAGAGTTCGCGATCGATGATCGGCGGCAAACCGTTCGCCGGCTGCGCTGAAACTCGAGTTTGGAAAATGTTACCGAAGCAGATGAGTGCGGCGGCCAGGGCCAAAACGAATGGCCGAAACTTGTAGGGATTCATTTACTACCTCTTTCTGTTGGTGTTGATAATTTCGGGATCAGGACCTGAATGGATTAGTACGCAATTTCAGGGAGACTGGTTTCAGGGAATGGTGCTCAGCGTTGCGCGCTTCGCTCCGTTAAGAGCGAAATGTTTATCGCACTAATTCCAAACCTGGAAACCAAGCTCCGCTAGGAGCGCCATATCTCGCTGCTGACGGAGCTAAACTACCCCGCGGCTTATAAACATCTCGCTCCTGACGCAGCGAAAGGTTTTTCGCACGCGAGGCTCAAATCAATTCGCCGCCGCCGCGAAGCTCGCGTCCAGCGCTTCAATCAATTCATCGACATGATCCTTTGTCGAGTTCAGCATCATGCCGGTCCGAATGACGTTGCCGTAGAGCCCGCCTTTACCGACGAGCACGCGACGCTTCTTAGTTTCTTCGAAGACCCTAAGCACGGATTGCGGATCCGGTTCTTTAGTTTCGCGATCTTTTACCAGCTCGACCGCCTGCATCAACCCCATGCCGCGTACGTCGCCAATGACCGGATATTTTTCTTTTAAGCCTTCGAGCTTCTCGCGGAAGTAGCCGCCGACGACCGCTGAGTTCTTCTTCAGATCGTTGTCTTCGATAACTTTCAAAACAGCGAGCGCGGCCGCACACGAAACCGGATTGCCGCCGAAAGTCGAGAACGTCAGTCCCGGGAATTTGTCGGCGACTTCAGGAGTGGCAACGGTGATTCCAATCGGGACGCCGTTACCGAGTCCCTTGGCTGAGGTGATGATGTCCGGCTCAACGTTCCAGTTTTCGATGCCAAACCATTTGTCGCCGGTGCGCCCCCAGGCGGTCTGTACTTCGTCAGCGATGAAGAGGCCGCCGTGCTTACGCGTGATTTCGACTGCCCGTTCAAAGTAACCCGGCGGCGGCACGATGAACCCGCCAACTCCCAGGATCGGTTCAGCCATGAACGCCGCGATCTGGCCAGTCGTGGTCGTCATGATCAGCTCTTCGATGTCGTTCGCGCAGGCGAGTCCGCATTCTGGATAAGTAAGCTGGAACGGACAGCGATAACAATACGGCGCGCGCGCATGCACGAAGCCGCCGACTTGCGGAGGCAGGGGTCGCCACGTCGCATGGCCCATCGCCGAAAGGGAAGTCGCCGAACGGCCGCTGTACGCGTGACGCAATACGACTATCTCGTGACGACCAGTGGCGAGCTTCGCCGCGTGCACCGCCGTGTCGTCGGCTTCGGTTCCAGAGTTTGTGAAGAAAGATTTCTTCAATTTGCCGGGTGTGATCTGCGCAAGCTTCTCCGCCAAATCGGACTGCGGTTTGTTGCAATAGAGCGTCGATGTATGGCTGATCGAATTGACCTGATTGATGATCGCTTCGTTGACGACTGGGTTCGCATGTCCGACGCTGACCGTCAATACGCCGCCAAACGCATCCAGATACTTGTCGCCTTTGTCGTCCCAGACGTGAAAGCCTTCGCCTTTCACCAAAGCGAGCGGCTCCTGGTAATAGGTCGCGACTGCGGGAAAAAGAAACTCTTTGTGCTTGCGAACGGTTTCTGACATTTCTGTCTTAGGTTCTGGTGAACTCATTTATTCTTCTTTTTTAGATCGCGGGCGCCACATCACGCTTTGAAAAAGCTGCCAGCACCAACATCAGTAGCACCACAGCGAATAAGATATCGTTAAAGACGCCTATAACGGTAGAGAGCGTATCTATTCTTTGCCAAGAAAGACCCATCGACACTCTCAGGCGCGGTAACCATTGAAATAAAAAAGCGAACGTGAACGATTTCAAGAGGTAAAGCAGGAATGCAATTGCTGTCAGCCCGGAAACGCCTGGATGCCGCCGCCATCTAGTCAGTGCGATGATAATCGCCACCAGCGCCAACAGTAACATCGGCGTCCGAGTGGCCAAACTTATGAGATAGTTAGTCAACATCCCAGCCAAATTCATCACACTGCCGCATTCTCTGTTTTCCGTCGGCCCATAAAGATCGCGATTAGGAATAGGACAAACGGGACTACTTCAAGGCAGTTGTAGGTTACGGCGAGGGCGATATTGACGTTGCGGCTGACAGTCGCCCGGTCCACGTCATTAGCAGATTTGATGATCAAATCAGGAACCGACGCGTAAACAACCGCGAACGCGAATTCGTGAATCAAGAGCAGCAGTAAGCCAATCAGTAGTACCAGCGAAACGCGAGGATGACTCTTCCAACGGACGATGGCCAAAATCAAGCACGCAATTATCGCGATGATGGAGGGGATCTGGACCGCGAGATCCTTTAATACAGCCATCAAGATTTCACTGGCATTCATAGCTCAGTAAAGATTGCCCTCACGTTTGCGACCCGTGTAGTCGACGTAAACTACTTTCAATTCTGTGTAGAAATCCAGGGCCGTCGAGCCCTGTTCGCGCTCGCCGATGCCCGTGCCCTTGATTCCGCCAAAAGGAATGTGCGCTTCGCCACCGGTGGTGGGCGAGTTGATGTGCGTCATGCCGGTTTCGATTTCATCGACAAACCGAAACATTCGCACGACGTCGTTGGTGAAAATCGAAGAAGACAAACCGAATTCGGTATCATTAGCCACCGTCATAGCTTCTTCGAAGTCCTTCACACGCATGACCGACAGCACGGGACCAAAGATTTCTTCGCGCGCGATTCGCATGTCTGTGGTGACCTTATCGAACACGGTGGGTTTGACGAAGTAACCTTTGTCGAGGCCGTTGCCCGTCGCCCGTTCTCCGCCGCAAACCAAAGTCGCGCCGTCTTCGCGGCCGATATTGAGATATTCGAGCACGGTATTGAATTGATTTTCGTCAACGCTTGGTCCCATCTCAGTCTGCGGATCCATGCCGTCGCCGATCCGCATTGACTGCGCGCGTTTCGCTACGCGCTCGACGAATTCGTCGGCGATTTTGTCGACGACGACGGCGCGGCTCGTGGCGGTGCATCGTTGCCCGGAAGAGCCGAACGCGCCCTGCGCCGTGTTTTCAACCGCCAGTTCCATGTCACAGTCTTCGAGAATCACAACCGGATTCTTTCCGCCCATCTCGCACTGGCATTTCGCGCCGCGCCGTGAAACCTGTTCGTACAAACGAATGCCCACCGGATTCGATCCGGTGAACGAGACAGCCTTAACCGCCGGATGACCAATGATTTCGTCGCCGGCGTCTGAACCTGAACCCAGAATGAGATTCAGCACGCCCGGTGGAATCCCGGCCTCTTCGAATATTTCGACGATGCGGACTGCGGTAGCTGGCGTCAAAGTCGCCGGCTTAAATACGACTGTGTTGCCGGCAACCAGTGCCGGCGCAATCTTCCAAGTTGGAATTGCCACCGGAAAATTCCAAGGTGTGACACAGGCGACGACTCCGAGCGGTTGTTTGATCGTGTAGACAAAATTCGCAGGCAGTTCGGAGAAGATCGTTTCGCCGTTCATGCGCCGCGATTCGCCGGCACAGAACTCCGCGACATTGATTGAGCGCTGCAACTCGCCGCGCGATTCAGAAATCGTCTTGCCTTCTTCGTGAGTCAGAATCGTCGCGAGTTCTTCCTTGGCTTCTTCCATCAAGCGCGCGGCCTTCGCCACGATCTTTCCACGCTGCGGCGCCGGCGTGCGTCGCCATCCTGCAAAAGCGTCGGCCGCGGCTTCGACGGCCGCGCGCGCCTCTTCCCGCGTCGCTTGCCGATTCGTGCCGACAACATCATCAGTATTTGCGGGATTGATGTTTTTGACCGTCTTTGCCGAAGAAGATTCGACCCACTTGCCGCCGATGAAATTCTTGTATGTTTCCATTGTTTTTGCGGGCGAAACTATATCACGAAGCCAAGGCGGAATCAGGTTACTCAGGTGAGGCATTGGTTGGTTGCGACTTCTTCTTCCCGAACTCGAATCGGCGTCCAATGATCATCTTCAAAATAAGATGATCTGTACTGCCGGTCATGCCTATGCCCACGCCGAAGTTGAATTCCCACTTAGGCGAGACATTGAGATCAATCGCCGGGAAGATCTGATGCTGTTGCTCACTCTTCGGATCGAACTTGTGAAGCGGCCCGAGCCCGCCGTAATACTCGATGCCGACGTCGACCTTTTTCGTGGCTGAATATGCGACTTTGAAAGCGGGAGCGAATTCGAAGCCGCGTTTTGTCCCGGGTCCGCTCAACGCTCGTTCGAGCGCCGGATTGAATGACAGGTACCACTTGCCCAATTCCTTATCGATGATCGGACGAATTTCCCAGCTCCACTGATCTTCGGAATATTGACGACGCACCCAGCCGATTTCCTGCGAAAGGCTGACGCCGACAGGCCACTTCAATTTAGGCGGCACACGAAAGCGCGGTCGAATGTGCGTGCCGACAAAGTCCCAACCGTTACCATTGCGGGCGCTCATGAAAAGATAGAAACCAGTTTCAAACCAATCGTTGAAACCATGGGTTACTTCGATCGTTTCATGCCACGCGTAATTCGTCGGCGAAGTGCCGTCATCGGTTTTCTTCGCACCCTTCGCCGTGAAGTTATTGTGCAGCTCCACCATCGTGACGCCGCGCGGCACAGTTTCTGATCCGTAAACCTGGATTTCGTAGTTGTCCTGCGCGAGAACCGGAAGGCTGCCGCCAAAGAGACATAGAAGAGCGACGAGGAATAAACAGTGTGTTCGGGTTCGCAGGATCGTAGTCCTCAGTAGGCTGCGATAACGAGCGCGCGCATTCTACAACATAGAACTCCATTTGAGAGAGATCGGTTACTTGCGGTACGGTAAGCCAATTGATGGGCGACAACGAAGGCAATATCTATCAAATATTGAAAGCGAGAGTCGCGGCTGCGTCCGACAAGCCTTTTCTTCTTTCGGAAGCAGACGGGCGCAAATTCAGTTACCTCGAGTTTCAGGCGGCTGTCGATCGCGCCGCCGCCATGCTCACCTCGCAGGGCATCGGAAAGTCGGACGTGGTTAGTCTACTGATGCCAAACTGCGCGGAGTACATCATCGCTTACTTCGCATGCTGGAAACTCGGCGCCCTGGCCGGGCCGGTAAATTCGCTTTTGAAAGAGCACGAAATTGAGTTTGTAATGAACAACTCAGAAGCGAAGGCTATTTTGGTGGCCGCAGAGTTCTGGGACCGGATTCAAAACATCGCCGAAGACTTGCCGCACTTGCAGGCGGTGATCGCTTTCGATGATGAAGCTGAAGCCACGGACCCGAAGTGGCAGAAATACATACCTGATCGAGCGCAACCTGCGACAGAAGCGGTGGCTGATGACCTGATTCGGTCCGGCGACGACGCGATCATCATCTATACGTCAGGCACGACTGGAAAACCGAAAGGTTGTCTGCTTACGCACGGCAACCTCATCGCCAACGCCAGACAAATCAGCCAATGGCTTAATTTCACGGAAAGCGATCGGCTGCTGACAATCATGCCGCTCTTTCACATGAACGCTGTGTCGGTGACGACGATGTCAGCGTTATATGCCGGCGGCTCAACAGTTGTAAGTCCAAAATTCTCGGCGTCGAAGTTCTGGGACATCATTTCAGATTACCAGGTCACTTCTTTCGGCTCAGTCGCGACGATGCTGTCGATGCTGCTGAATGCTTATCCTGAAGGCGTTCCGAAAGGGCTCAAGACTGATCAACTTCGCTTCGCGATGTGCGGCTCCGCTCCGGTCCCGGCGGAAGTGATGAAGAAGTTCGAAGAGACTTTCAATTGTCCGGTGATTGAAGGTTATGGATTATCAGAGTCGACGTGCCGTTCGACATTCAACCCACCTGATGAGCGGCGGCGTCCAGGATCGTGCGGCATGCCGATTGGAAATGAAATGAAGGTCGTCGACGATGATGACAACGAAGTTCCCAACGGCGAACTCGGCGAGATCGTGCTGCGCGGCGAAAACATTCTGAAGGGCTACTTCAAGAATCGTGAAGCGACAGAGCGTGCGTTTCACGGCGGATGGTTTCACACCGGCGACATTGGTTATCGCGACAAAGATGGCTTCTTTTACATCGTCGATCGGAAAACCGACATGATTATTCGCGGTGGCGAGAACATCTATCCGCGCGAAATTGATGAGGTGCTCTATAAGCACCCTGCGGTCGCGGCCGCGGCGACAATCGGAGTTCCCGATCAACTTTATGGCGAAGAAGTCGCCGCCTTCCTGGTTTTGAAAGACGGAATGCGCGCGACCGAAGAAGAATTGATCGCGCACTGTAAGTCGGAACTCGCTGACTACAAATGTCCCAAATCAATCCGTATCGTAAGGGACATTCCAAAAGGGCCGACAGGAAAACTTTTGAAACGAGAACTAGCGGCGAAGTTTCGCGGTGACTTAAGTATCTCCTAGAAGCTTCTGCTGCAAAATAAAAAAGGCAAGGCGCCAAAGCCCTGCCCTTTTTATTTTATGCAAACTGCTGCTAGCTCTTCGCCGGTCCGAGGTTAATTCCGCCTGCCCGGATCGGCTTAATCCGATCGACGACCCACGCTCCGACGAGCCAGAGCGCGCACACACTCACCATCACTAACGAAAACCATTGCCCATACAAACCTTCGGGCGAGAACTTTTCAGTGGCGGTGTGAATAGCTTCGCTGTTGGGCAGAACGCCGGCTTCAGAAAACTCGTGGAATGAGTAGATGGCAACCTGAATCATGAAGAGCACGAGAAAGATTCCGGTGACTTGAAAGAAGCGTCGCACGTTAATCAAGTGTCCGAAGCGTCCCCATGCCCAGGCCATGCTGACGGCCGCGGCCAATCCGAGCAACGCGCCCCAAATCAGACGCGGACTGCGGACCTGCAAAAGCATTAGCGCGGTCTCCATGCCTTCGCGACAAATGGTCAGGGAAGTGAAGAGAAACACGCCCAGGAAAGCCAGCCAACCAGCTCGCGTCGAAACACGAGTGAGCCGTCCCTCCATGTGTTGTTTCAATTTCGGTCCGGTGCGCCACATGTAAATGACGAGCGATAGCACCATCACGATTGCAATCAGACCAAGCACGGCTTCTCGCAGCGCTTCGTTGCCGAGGAAGCCAGCGACCCTTGACCCCAGCGTCCGCTCGATCATTTCGCTGCTCCCGGTTTGCATCTTGAAGAGCAGGTAACCCAGCCCGGCGCTAATCGCGAGGCCAACAGCAATCGCCGAGTAAACAGCCGCGGTCAGTTGCGGCCGTCCCGATTTGCGCAGATAGGCAAGAATCACCGCCACGAGCAGAAACGACTCGAAACCCTCGCGCAGAATGATGATGAAAGACTGGAGCACGATAGAAACCTTTGGATCCGGATTGCGAAGCGGTGGAACCGCGACAGCAGTATCCCCAAATTGAAAATGATTGTCAATTTCGGCCGGACGGGATCAACTTATTTGGTGGCCAGGGTGCTCCGGGCTGCGAGACTACGTGTTTATTGAGGAGGTTAGCTCTGGGCGAGAAACTCGCGAATCAACTTCTGTTCTTTTTCGTCCTTGATCCGGGTGAAATGCTCGGGCTGAAATGGCGAGAACGTTGAAGCGCCAGACCAATTGCGCCTAAGGCAACGGCGTAGAAAAAGATTTGTGCAGGCCAGATAGCTATGTTGTACTTCGCGAACACATTCAGGAATTGATCGGCAGTGAAAGGAATCATGCTCGGCGCTTTTCTTTTGTACGGGTTACTGCGCCGTCCCGTCCCACAAGGAGAGGCATTATCGCGAATAGTCCGAGGATCAGGTAATAGACAGCGCCGGAAACCGGATCGCGGGTATGAAAGTACTCTGTCAAAGTAAGCCCTCTCAGTTTTAAGACAAGCGTAAATTCAAATAAGAGACCGAGTGTGAGCGCGAGGAAGCCAACCACTAGGCGGTCAATGGTTGCAGGCGGTAATTGAAACCTGCGAACAACCCATTTTGCCGCCATGACGATGACAAATAGCATCAGTGGCGCTTCCATTAACTCTGCCGTGCGCTCGCCAAGACGAGGGACGATAAAGAAAATACGGATGGGACCCAAAATAAATCCTGATCCGAACACCACAACAAAGTAGGAGATCGCTGCTTTCAGAATCTGTGCAAGCTTATGAGGCTTGCTCAGTGCTGCCATCGAATTAATCGGGTCCATCTGTACTTTCAAAATACGGGCAACAGTTATGCCCACTAACCAATCAGCGGTCGATGTTGACAAGATCACTTTTAGGATAAATGCGAGTAAGTAATCCTACTCAAGAAGGTGAGTAAAAGCCCACTGTGTGACTAATCGCCGACTTAGAATTCCAAGGCATTTCGAGGGTAAGTAGTGTATTCCGCCTGGCACATGTGTTGCGAATCTTCGGGACGCAATACTTCGGGATTTGTTCTTTGAAAGTTTGCTGTCCTCGCGTCCTTCAGCTGCGTCCCATAATTCAGGCAAAGCCAGAGGGCACGGCGAACCAAAGGATAGTAAAACTTTTTAAGGGCACGTCCCAAAGAGATTTGGGATGTGCCTTTTGTTTTTTTTTGGTGCGTCTCCCGAATTTCAACGAAATGGAGAAACGGAAATGAGGTACAAGATAATTTTGGCGCTGTTTGCGACCGCCCTTTTCAGCGTAGCCGCACTGGCGGAAACAAAGTCTGACTACGACCGTAACTTCGACTTATCCAAGCTCCGCACCTGGGACTTCAAAGTTGTCACGCGGATGCCGAATGATCCAATTGCTCGTAACGAGCTTTGGGATCGCCGGATTCGAGACGGATTGATTTCGCATTTCGCAGAAGTTAGTTTCACCAAAGTTGATGATGGCGAGCCGACATTCATGGTCAACTACTTCATGGGGCTCAAAAAGAAATATGACGTTCGGTACATCAACTATGGCTATCCCGGACGCTGGGAAAGCACAAACCGCTATGGTCGTTGGTACGGCTGGGGTCCGGCCTACGGCCGCCCGGACGTCTGGAGAATTCCCTATACAGAGTCAACGATGATCGTCGACGTGATCGACTCGCGCACCAATCATTTGGTGTGGCGCGGCTACGACACTCAGACGATCGATTTCGAGAAGTCCGAAAAGACTATTCACAAATCCGTTGAGCATCTGACCAAACGATTCCGCAAAGACGTCAACAAGCAACTGAAGCGCATTCGATAAAAAACGGAAACGGCAAACTAACGCTTTCGACGACAACCGAGCATCTTGCGCAAGCACTGGCCATGCGCTGGAAAAGGCATTTGACGGCACGGTCGAGTACGATATCTCGCACGAGAACAATCTTGCGCGCGTCTATTGGCAGCGTGATTGATTTGCGGACAAAACTTATTCGCCGCTAGCTGGATTACTCATGCTGGGAGCGCGGCCCCGATAACGTTGAACATCCCTCGTCTTGTGGTGGCCATGGTGCTGACACTGTTGACAGCGAATTTGCAGCACATCTTCCGCCACGAATCTGCACTGGTCATTCCCGTCATCAATTATGATCTCGATAGATTCCTTACACCCGCGGCAAGCGAAACCAAGGTAGCAACTGTCGGCGGAAGGTTCCATTAACGCCGCATTCCTTTGCGTGGGTTTATATCATTAATGTCTTAAGGCATACAGGTGCAACCGGCAGTTGGAATCGGCGGGTTTTGGAAGGATTTTCAGGCAGAGGCTGGGAGTTCTAAACTGAATTCAATCATTCAATTTGAGTCCTGGGAAGCGCGACATCCAAAACACCCGCGCCCCGAATGGCGTCTGTCTTCAGCGCGATCAGAGCTTCGTTAGCTTCTCTGAATTTGAATATTTGAGTGTGCGTAACAATAGGAATGCGCGCGGCTTCGAGCAGAAATTCCTCACCATCTCTTCGAGTGTTATTGGCAACACTTCTTATGACTCGCTCGCCATAAATAAGTGAATAGTCGAACGACGGAATAGGACTCATGTGAATGCCGCCGAGCACTAGCGTCCCGCCCTTTTTGATTGCCTTAAGCGCCGGCGGAATCAATTCCCCAGCCGGAGCGAAAATAATTGACGCGTCGAGAATGACCGGCGGCTCTGCATTAGCATCGCCAATCCAGGTAGCTCCTAGTTCGGACGCGAGCGCTTGATGTCTTTCGCGATCGCGAGTGCAGACATAGACTTCTGCCCCACGCGCGCGAGCCACTTGAATGCAGACGTGTCCGGCGGCACCGAAGCCATATAAGCCAAGTTTGGCTTTGCTCCAGTCTTCTATACCAGTCAGTCGCAGGCATCGATAACCAATGATGCCTGCGCACAGGAGCGGCGCAGCTTGTATATCCGAGAAGTCTTCTGGCAGGCGATAAGTGAAAGCTGCTGGCGCAACCGCGTATTCAGCATAACCGCCGCTGACTGTCCAACCAGTGAACATCGCACGTTCGCAAAGATTTTCTTTTCCCTCGCGGCAGAACTGGCAAATGCCACAAGTGCGATTCACCCACGCGATGCCAACTCGATTTCCGATCTGGAATTGTTCGACTCGAGAGCCTACCGCTTCGATGGTCCCGACGATCTGATGACCAGGAATCACGGGAAGTTTTTTGAGAGCGAGATCTCCCTCGACCACGTGCAAATCCGTGCGGCAGATTCCACAGGCATGCACCTTTACCAGAACTTCATCATCGGCTGGTTGAGGAATGGGAACATCACTCAGTGCTAGAGGACGTGATTCTGCCGAAGCGGGCCGCTTAAGAATCCAAGCTTTCATGGTTCCTGATCTAACTCAGGCGGTAGGCATTGACAACCGTGTAGCGGCCAGCGTTGAACAATTCACGCCGCTTTGACAGACTCGGCGGCAGTCTTCATTGGCCTTGAGATCAGCACCGGACAAGGTGCCTGACGCAAGACGCGATCGACGGTTGAGCCAAACAGTTTGTCCAGGCTGAAACCGGTTCCACTTGCCCCCATGCAAATGAGATCGATTTCATGCTCTTTCGCGTAAGCCAGGATTTCGTTCGCTGGCTGGCCACAACGCACGGCGGTGACGATTTTGCACCATAAAAACGCTTCCTTGGGAATTGCACGTTGTAAGCGCCGGGCAGCAATCTCATATGAACTTTCCTGTTCCGCGCTTGACCAGGCAATTTCAGGCTCGTCTGCCTTCTCCACATCACTGATTACGTGAAGTATGTGGAGTTCAGCCTGACATTCCTGTGCCAGGGAAAGCCCGAAATTCAGCGCCAAGTCCGCATCTTTTGAGGCGTCGTACGCGACCAGAAGACGTTTCAGATCGATCTCATTTGTCGTTAAGCCTACGCACTCGCGTTCACTGGGATGAGTAACCAGCACCGGACACGAAGCTCTCCTAGAGACTGTTTCCGCAGTTGAACCAAGTAACACCGCAGCATGAGGCCGTCTTCGTGATCGCATGACAATCAAGTCGACGTTTCTCTTGGTAGCTTCTTCAGCAATTGTCGCGCCCACATCCTCAGCCTCGGCGACCACGGGTTCCCAATCGAGCGTGCTCGTCTCGTTAGCATCTAGATAACGGAACAGTAGCTGTTCGAACAACCGCGCGGCTCGCGATCCGGTGCTCCATTCAACGATTGAGCCCGGTCGTCGACAATACAAAAGAACCAGTTTCGCTTGGTAGGCGCGTCCAAGCCCTATTGCATATCGCAGCGCCTCGTCCGATTCCATCGATAAATCAATTGGACAAAGTATGCTTTCGACTTTAATCATGCCAGACTCCTTGTGACACCTCGTGTCGTAGCCTTTAACCCAAGATACGGGCGACTAAGCTCTTCTTAACCACGCGAGTGCTCGACCGCTCTTTCCTTCGTTTGAACAATATCAGGCGTCGCGTGCTGACCGCTTATTCGATCAATATGAATGCGATAAGCGACCGGCGTACAAGAATGCGGCGTGTCGCGATGGTCTTCACTGGTGCATGCCGGTTCCCACCACCAAGCTGAACGTTCTTGCAGAAGCGCGAGAGCTTCTTCGCGCGCATGTTTGTATTCTGGACGATCTGGTAACTCTTCGTAGCGGCCGAAAACGACGAGACTCATCCATTCGTCATGACTAGTTAGCTTATCCACTTCTACACAGACCAGCGGATTGGCCCGCATCCATTCAATCTTCTGTCCGATGGTGCTGATCGCATAGAGATCATTGTGATCGTCATCGTAGGCGAAATAGATCGGCACGACATACGGCTGGTTGTCACGCGCGGAGGCTATCCTGCCGATGTTGGCTTCTTTCAAAGCATGATGGCACTGGGCCTCAGTCATGCTGTGGATAAACATGCCACAAGCTCCTTCAGCCCTCTCACTCAAGGGATAAACTACGAAACGGCAATCGGCGTTCCGCCTTTCCTCGTCGATATCAACTATTGTTTTGTGGATTCTGAAGCAGTTATCAGGGAGGCTTTGAGTAAGGCTGCTCAATTATGTGTGAAACTTCGCGGTTTCGACTCGGTGCGGTGGTGAAATCGCGCCCTCAAGTTTCTCTAGGATAAAGAAGCAGACTCGCGGCGCTTTGGTATTGGGAACATGTCGCGTGCCCGTTTCAGAAGCGCTCTCGCCCAAACAAACTCAGTTGCGAGGATTGCCAGGCCGAGCGGTATCACAATGAGTGCCGGACTGCGTAGTACCAGAAGCGCTGCACCGATCAGAATTACAGTGAAGCCCACGATCGCCACAATAATTCGTCTGATCCAATCGAGCCTCGTTGTTGATCCGGTCTCGTGTCTATTGGGCCCTGCGGAGCGCAAAATGGGTAATTGAACGTAGATTTCTGCCGCCCCCCAACTCACCAAGATAGCCCCGGCAACCGTTAGAAGTCCGAACCGATCAGGCAGTTCCAAGCCCAGCACGAATCTCAGGCCTGGCACTACGACCGTCATCAGTTGCAAGCCGAAACATAAGACAACCGATAGGTGCAGGGCAATGTTCATTCGCGGTACGGTAATTATGCGGCGCGCGGAATAGGCCAGACCCAACTGACTGATGGTCGCATAGAGAAAAAGTAGCGTGCGCGACGCTTCTATGCTGTAGCCAAAGCGCGGAAGCACGACCAACAACAGCCCGCCGATAAGCGCTGATGCGGACCCGGCGATGAAGATGAAACGGACCGACGCCGCGTCAAGTAGTGGCGAATTAGGATCGCGAGGTCTCTGCCGCATCAGATCATGGTTCCGATCGAGTGAGAGCGCCAGGGCCGGCGGCCCATTTGTAATTAGATTGATCCACAGCAGCTGCATTGCAGTTAGCGGGAGCAGTAGGCCGCCCGCCGCATCGCGCAAACCAAGAAAGAATGATCCGAGCGCGCCCACGACTACGATCAAAGTGAGCGCGAAGTTGGCGCAAAAAAGAAAGCGAATGAACTTCTGTATGTTCTCGTAGATGTTCCGACCTTCTTTGATCGCGCCCACTATCGTCGCAAAGTTGTCATCGAGTAAGACGAGATCAGCGACTTCACGCGATATGTCGCTGCCGCGCAGTCCCATCGCCACGCCCACATCGGAACGCTTGAGGGCTGGCGCATCGTTAACGCCATCGCCCGTGACCGCCACAATCTCGCCGTTTGCTTTAAGCGCTTCGACCAATCGCAGCTTGTCCTGCGGGGTCACGCGCGCAAAGACGCTCACCTCCTTCACGGCATGACTCAGTTCAGTGGCCGCCAACGTTTCGAGATCAAGGCCGGTCATAATCCGCCCCGGCGCGATACCAACTTGGTTGGCTACCGCCAGAGCAGTAGCGGGATGGTCGCCCGTTACCATTACCACGCGCAGGCCGGCATCGCGTGCCTGTCTAATCGCTTCGGGCACCTCAGCGCGCGGTGGGTCCCAAAGTAACGCCAGCCCAAGGAAAGTCAGGTGGTGGTCACCTTCACCGGTCCGCCAAGCCAGAGCCAGCACGCGAAAACCCTCGCGAGCATAGGCTTCGGCCTTCTCTTCCCAACTGCGGCGCTCGTGCTGATGCAGATCACTTCGCTCTAAGAGCACTTCCGGCGCGCCCTTCAAATAGCTAATTCGCTGTCCATTTTCTTCCACCGTTACGCGCATGAACTTGTACGCGCTGTCGAACGGCAACAGACTTCGACGCGGACAACTGTTAACCAGGTCAGCAACGTCAAGTTGTTGATTCGTAGCGAAGTCGAGCAGCGCGAGTTCCAACGGATCGCCTGCGCCCGTACCATTTTCCGCATCGTTAGCCAAGGCCATTGCGCGCAAGGCCCGGCCTGTGTCCGGACTATCAAGGTCTCTCACATGCATCCGATTCTCAGTCAGTGTGCCAGTTTTGTCCGTCGCGATAACGGTGACCGAGCCAAGCGCTTCGACGGCACTCAGCTGGCGCACGACGGCCTTCTTATTCGCCATGCGCTCAACCCCAAGAGCCAACGTCAAGGTCAATACGGCCGGTAAACCTTCCGGCACTGCGGCAACTGCGAGAGCCACAGCAAACAGAAGGATGTGGCCGAATCGCGAGAAGCCTTCAACAAAAAACCCGAAACCTGCGACAAGTATGGCGAGGAGCAATATCCCACGCGCGACTTGGTTGCCAAAAACTGCAAGACGTCGTTCAAGCGGGGTTTTCTCTGCTTCGATCGCGCCAATCATCACGGCCAGGGTGCCCGTAGTACTGGCAGCGCCAGTGCGATTGACTTCCATGTAGCCTTTGCCTCGGGCTACGAGAGTTCCGCTGAGAAGTTCGCTGTTGATCGCTTTCTCAATGGGCAAGGACTCGCCCGTTACGACCGATTCATCCACCATCACACCGTGCGCTTCAATCAAATTTCCGTCTGCGGGAATGCGTCCTCCAGCTTCGACGCGCACCACATCGCCCGGCACCAACTCCGCCGACGGCCTATGAACGACACGTCCATCACGCATCACCCATACGAAAGATTCAGCCAGCGCTTTTAACCGCGCGAGCGCTGCTTCGGCTTTGCTCTCCTGGTAAACGCCCAGCCCGGCGTTGAGTAGCAAGATCACAGCGATGGCCAAAGACTCAAGGGGCCAACCTGAATGTCCCGCAACAAACCAGATGGTCAAATCGAGGGCGAGCGCGAACAGCAATATGTAAATCAGCGGACTGCGAAACTGATCCAAAAGGCGTCGCCACAAGGGGACAGACCGCGTGACGGGCAGCACGTTTGGGCCGTGCTGTTGCAGTCGGATCTCCGCTTCTAAGGTCGTGAGACCGAACGCTAGGGTAGTTCTGTTGAAAACCTGATTCGTCATATTACCCGGTCACGCGCATCGTGAGTTAAGCGGCATCCTTTATGCCATTGAAGAGCAGGTGAACTTCCCTCATTTCGGAACGCCGACCACTAAAATTGCTGAGTGTTTTTGGTCAGCGCCTGCGTACTTTTGCTCAACTCTTCGCATTTTGAATTCTTAGACGTCCGCTATTTTGCCCCGTTTAGTCGGTATGACGCTTGCACTGTATTAGTCGAGTCTCCGAGAAGCATGGCTACAGGTTTCGATGGCTGGTGAGGTGAGTTATGCGAGTGCTGATTGCTTACGATGGTTCCAAGTGCGCCGACTCGGCGTTGGACGATCTGATACACGCCGGCCTGCCGGAAAAAGGCGAAGCCGTTGTCATGTCTGTCGCTGAAGTTTGGCTGCCACCGCCGCCTCCCTCTTCAGTTGAAATACTCGAGATGGCAACCACGACGAAGGGTGCGCTCGGTCTCGAACGAAAATACATGGCTGCGTCGCAAGCCGTGAAAGATGCCGATCAGATGGCGGCTAAAGCTGCGGCAAGATTCCATTCCAACTTTCCCAACTGGAAAGTAAAGCACGAAGCCGTTTGGGGCTCACCCACGTGGGAATTATTTTCCAAAGCAGAAGATTGGAAGGCTGATTTGATTGTCGCCGGTTCGCACGGTCGATCAGCATTAGGTCGTCTTTTTCTCGGCAGCATCTCGCAGTGGCTATTGAACGAAGCTCGCTGTTCGGTGCGCGTCGCGCGGGGAAAACTTGATGAGACGGATTTTCCTGTGCGGCTCCTTTTGGCGCTTGATGGTTCGCGTAGCGCAGAGAAAGCTCTGGGACAGATCGCTGCGCGCAATTGGCCGGCGAAGAGTGAAGTGCGCGTGGTGATAGTCGACCAGCCGTTGGAATTGACTTACATCGGTGGAATGGCTCCGCCCTTGAGAGAATCGGTTGAATCATTCAACGAGGAGCAGCACAGCAAGTCGATGCGCTTGGTCAATGCGGCGGCTAAGAAATTGAAAGCAGCCGGCTTGCGAGCTATGGCCGACGTCATCGAAGGCGATCCCAAAAGAGTTCTGGTCAAAGTTGCTGAAGATTGGCGCGCTGACTGTGTGTTTGTGGGCGCGACAGGTTTGAGTAACAGACTTGAGCGATTCCTCCTCGGAAGCACGGCAGGCGCCGTTGCCGTACGCGCGCACTGCTCTGTTGAAGTTGTGCGTACCAGAACGCGAAAGCGTAGGACCAATGGCAACGGAAACGGAAATTAACAACGTTCCAGCGATCGAGTTTCGCAACGTTTCGCTTAGTTTCGACGAGAAGCGAGTCCTGAACGACATCAGTTTCAAGTTGGAACGTGGTGAGATGATCTTCGTTACTGGCGTGGCCGGCTCAGGCAAATCCGTTCTGATGCGGTTGGCGATCGCTTTGGATCACCCGGACAGTGGACAAGTTCTCATCGAGGGAAAAGATGTTGGCCCGCTGGACGAAGTTGAGTTGCTCAAACTCCGCGGCGATCGCATGGGGATTGTCTTTCAGGAAGATTCATTATTCACTGGACTGTCGGTTTACGAGAACGTGGCCTATAGACCTCAGGAGCATGAAATCGACGAACGCGAAATCGAAAAAGCTGTGATGGACGTCCTTCGCTTTGTCGGCCTCGATCGGGATGCCGAAAAGCTCCCATACGAATTATCGGGTGGTATGCGGCGGCGTCTGGAGATTGCGCGCGCTCTGATTGGTTGGCCTTCGATCATGCTTTTCGATGAGCCGGCATCCGGTCTTGATCCGTTAACGGCTATCCATGTTTTAGATCTCATTATTCGCGCGCGGGACTTGTTCGGAATTTCTTCACTGTATGTGACGAAGAAGCTTGATGAAATACCTTACCTCGCGACGCATCGCGCGGTGAAGACTGACGCAGGAGTACGCATCGAAGAGACGGACGACTCGTCAGCGCCGGCAACGCGAGTTATTGTGCTTGACGGCGGTCAGATTATTTTCACCGGCAGTGTTAGCGAGTTCGAAGATAGTTCACTGCCGGCAGTCGTTCGCCTAACTCATGCTGAGAACGGCACGATCCTGTCAGATTTTAAGACCGCCGATCCGTGGGACAAGCGCCGGCGTCCACGCGAACAAATTCTGTGATACCGCTCGGCTTGTTTTGCTCTGGCATCGGTAGCATCCTGAGTTGTGCTGATATCCGATCCTAGCAGGTATTCAAAGCCGCCGTGGCGAATAACACTCCGACGCCGAACACGATCCAACAGCCCATAGGCCTGACGTGGGCGGAAGCAAACGTCCGCCTAACAAAATTCGGTCCTAACGAACCGGCGACGGCCAAGCGATCTGCCACTATCTTTCAGCTGCTGCTGTTATTCGCAAATCCGCTCGCCATCATTCTGCTGGCAGCCAGTGTAATTTCCGCCGCTCTGGGCGAAGTCGTCAACGCCTCGATCATCGTGCTGATGGTGCTGTTGAGCGTGGCGCTGAACTTCATTCAAACCTATCGTTCGCAACGCGCGGTGGATCGCATTCGCAAAGAGGTTGCTCCCACTGCCGCAGTTCTGCGTGACGGCAAATGGATTGAGATCCCCCGGCGTGAGGTCGTTCCGGGCGACGTCATTAAACTCGCTGCCGGCGATCTGATTCCGGCAGACGCTGATCTGGTTCAAGCCCGCGATTTACACGCGCAACAAGCGGCCCTGACAGGTGAGTCGTTGCCGGTTGAGAAGTCTGCGCGCGCTGTTGATTCAAAAGATCAAGACAAAGACGATTCTTACAAAATATTTCTGGGCACCTCTGTCGTCAGCGGCACAGGTCTAGCGATAGTTACCGCTACCGGAAAGAACACGACATTCGGCGACATCGCGACCCGTCTCGCCACCAAGCCGCCGGAAACGGAATTTGAAAGAGGAACCAAGCAGTTTGGTTTGCTGATCATGAAGACCACGATTCTGTTGGTGTTCTTTGTTCTGCTAATCAGCGTCGTTCTTCATCACAACTTCATGGAGTCGTTATTGTTTGCGGTCGCACTCGCCGTCGGTTTGACTCCCGAGTTTCTCCCGATGATTACGACGGTCACCCTGGGCCAGGGCGCTGTTCATATGGCCCGCAAGAAGGTGATCGTCAAGCATCTCGAGGCGATGCAGAACTTCGGAAGCATCGATGTTCTTTGCAGCGACAAAACCGGCACGCTGACCAGCGGACAGATGACGCTCGATCAGCACGTCGATCCCTTCGGCAGTCCTGCTGAACGCGTGTTCCTGCTGGCTTACCTGAACAGCCTGCATGAGACCGGCGTAAGCAATCCACTCGACGAAGCGATCAAGGAACGCCACCGGAGTGATCCACTTGATACGGCAGTGCTGCAACACGACCACCCAGACATTCATGAGTATCGAAAGGTTGATGAGATTCCATTTGACTTCGAGCGGCGTCGCGTCTCGATCGTGGTGGAGCACCAAGCCACGAGGCTGCTCATCACCAAAGGCGCGCCGGAAAGCGTGCTGGCGGTTTGCAATGCTTACGAACTCAACGGACAACAACATCCGCTTGACGACGATGCACGCTCGCGGTCAGAAGAAACTTATCGAACTTTTTGTGCGCAGGGCCTGCGTATGCTGGCGGTTGCCTACGCCAGTGTTTCGCCGAAGGACGCTTACCGGGCCGAAGATGAAAAGGACCTGGTGCTCGCGGGATTTCTGACTTTCTCTGATCCGCCGCTGGAGAGCGCGAAGTCTTCTCTGCTCGCTCTGCGAAGTGACGGAATTGAAGTCAAGATTCTTACCGGCGATAACGAACTGGTGACACAACATATCTGTGCCCAGGTGGGCCTCGACGGCGGGCGCATTATTCTCGGTGACGAACTTGAGCGCATGACTGATCCCGCGCTCGCGCACGTTGTCGAGCAAACTTCCGTCTTCGCGCGCGTATCTCCTGCCCAAAAGAACAGAATAATTCTGGCGCTCAAGAATCGCAGCCACGTTGTCGGCTATCTCGGCGACGGCATCAATGACGCCCCTTCGTTGCACGCTGCGGACGTTGGCATCTCGGTGTCGACGGCGGTCGACGTGGCGAAAGATGCCGCTGATTTTATCTTGCTTGAAAGCAGCCTCAGCGTTTTGCATTCAGGGATTATCGAAGGGCGCAAGTCTTTCGGGAATGTGATGAAGTATCTGTTGATGGGCACGAGTTCCAACTTCGGCAACATGTTCAGCATGGCGGCGGCTTCCGTCTTTCTACCTTTCCTGCCGATGTTGCCGACGCAGATTCTGTTGAATAACTTTCTCTACGATACGGCGCAACTGACTATTCCCACCGATCGGGTCGATGAAACTTTCATTCACCAGCCTCAGCGTTGGAATGTGAAGCTGATCCGCGACTTCATGATTTACATCGGGCCGGTCAGTTCGATCTATGATTTCCTGACGTTCTTTGCATTGCTCAAAATCTTTCACGCCTCCGAACAATTCTTTCACAGCGGTTGGTTCGTCGAATCACTCGCGACGCAGACGCTCGTCATCTTCGTAATCCGCACCGCGCGAAATCCCTGGCGCAGCCGGCCCAGTCTGGCGTTGACTCTCACGACATGCACGGTCGTGCTCTTTGGAACTGTGCTGCCGTTTACACCACTTGGTAAGTTGCTCGGATTTACGCCGATACCATGGATGTTTCTGCTCTTTATCGCGGTCGCGACCAGCACCTACTTGATGCTCGTCGAATTCGTGAAGCGTCACCTCATGCGTCGCTTATTGATCTAGGTGCGCAAGCCTGCTCAGGCTAAGAGAGAAATTTCGCAACACTACTTTTCAAAACATCCCAGCAGCGCCGGGATGAGTCAATTGTCCTCCACTCTGAAAGGCACAGCCATTGCACATTACGAAAAGTGGACGACCGCACGAGAGGGGAAGAGTTCATGAAAATACTTATCGGCGTAGATGGCTCCGAGTATAGTGACACGGCTCTGGATGAAGTATCGCGACGGAGTTGGCCGAAAGGATCTGAGATCCTGGTCGTAAATGCTTTCGAATTGCCGCTGGCGGCGACTCCTGAAGTTTGGGCGCTTCCGCCTGATTATTATGTGCGGCTTGATCGGATCTGCCGCGAGCAGGCGGCTGCGATTGCTAAGGCCGCCGTCAAGAAGTTGTCGAGCGCCTTGGGCGACTCAGTGACGGTAAGCAGCAAGACGGTGTTAGGCGCGCCCAAGAGCGTCATCCTCGACGAAGCCGAAAGCTGGAAGCCGGATCTGATCGTAGTTGGCTCGCACGGTTATCCGACCTGGGAGCGTTTGCTGCTCGGTTCGGTTTCGCAAGCGGTGGTTTCTCATGCAAAATGTTCAGTCGAAGTCGTGAGACTGCCGCAACCAAAACAAGTCGCGGCGTAAGAATAAGCGATGGCCAGAATCTTGATACTTGGCGGCGGCTTTGGCGGCGTTGTCGCCGCCGAAGCGCTTACCCAACAACTCGGCGACGAACACCAGATAACACTCGTCTCGCGCAGTAATCGATTCGTCTTCTATCCGGCCCTCGTGAGATTAGCGTTTGGTAAATGCGAGCCGGACGATGTCTCGTTCGATCTGCGCAAGACAATGCCGAGTCGTCGCGTCAATTTCATCGAAGGTGAAGTTGCCCGCATCGATCCTGAACAGCGTAAGGCGATAATCGCCCACGGCGACGTTGAAGGAAGTATTCCTTACGATTATCTGATCTATGCTCTCGGCCGAAGATTAGCCACCGAACGCGTGACGGGGTTCTTTGAGCATGCGCATCATTTGTTGGACGTTAACGGTGCTCTCAAATTTGGCGAAGCAATTCGCGGTTTTGATGAAGGACGAGTCGTCATCGGTCAATGTCCGGAGGCGAGGCTTCCTGTTCCGGTTTATGAAACTGCATTTGCGCTTTCGACATGGCTGAACGAAAACGCCGATCGAGAAGCCGTCAGAATCACGGTTGTTAGCCCAACTACCATTCAATCCGAATTCGGCGACGAGAAAATGGGCGCACTAGTCCAGCAGGGATTAGTCAAACACGGCATAGAGTTCCTGCCTGACTTTCCCATCACCAGAATCGGCTCGAGTGTCGTCTCAGCCGACGACGGCCGAGACCTCAATTACGATCTAACGATGTTGCTGCCGCCGTTCTCTGGTTCGAGCGCAGCTTCAAGGCTCGGCATTACCGATGATGATGGTTATATCAATGTAGATTGGACGATGAAAGTAATCGGCGTTGAGAGAATGTATGCGGTCGGCGACTGCGTGAACTTCGCCGGTCCCAAGATGGGCCACATGGCGGTGAATCAGGGACGTGTTGCCGCGGCAAATCTCGCCGCGGAAATCTCGGGTCATCAACCAATCACCCATTACGATCACGACATGATGATGGTTCTCGATGTGGCCGACCGAGACAGCATCTACTTCCACAAGGATCTCTGGTCAGACGATCCGGCCAGCGTTCGCCTGGGCCGCTTTTGGAGTTGGGCCAAGCGAGTGCATGAGAAGTATTGGGAAGCGACTCACGCGTAGCTGTTACCCATTCCGTCATTTCAATCTGAGGTCTCTAATCCTTCTTTCGCTCTTCGTTTTTAACGACAGACTCGGGAGGCTGCAAGCCTACGGCGAGGCTGTGCCGACATCGATCTCACAAATGCCGAAGTTTGTTTTGACGTCCGTGCGAGACCAAGACTCGTGTGCCCAGTCCAAGTCTATTGAAAAAGGGCTTCGCTAGAAGCTTCCCGTTGCGCCCTTAAATCCGTGCATAGCCTGCTTCAAGGACCACGTGATCACGCGCATGTTGTCATAGCAATAACCTAGAATGTAATTGCAAGTGGAAAGACAATGCTTCGTACATTCCTTTTTCATTTCGTCCAGCTGCTTCACATCGAACTTGTGATCGCCGACGACGCCCCAATCATGCGTTGCTGAATACATTGGGAAACATGGCGCGAGCGAACCATCGGTGCGAATGATCAAAGAGTTCTGACCAGCTCGACATTGCCACGGTGGGACTTCGCCGCGCATCAACTTCTTCATATCCTCCATGTGCTGAATAGGATTGACCATCTTATATCCGTGGTTGACGCGCTTCTCGTTGAGGTAGTCGAGCAAAGCATCAACCTTCGGCCAGTCCTCGGGTGTGAGATAGGTGCTGTTTTCGTCCAGGTGCTTGAAGTGTGACTGCTCCATCATGGGAGTCTCATTGATGTGGTAATCAGTGGCGACGCCACTGTTGTGCGCAATCTCGGTAAGTTCTTTAACATCGTCCATGTTATTACGGCAGATATTGATATTGAGCATGATCGAATAGCCGTAATAGCGATGACGCTTCACCAGGTAATCGAAATAGGGTCGAATCGGCTCCATCGCTTTTGGCAGAGACTTTCGTTCCTTGACGGAGTCAACCGCGAGATTCACCGTAGCGAGGCCCGCGTCGCCGAGTTTGTCTATCAGATCGGGTTTCAACAACCGGCCATTGGTGGGCAGATAGACAAAGATGTCCTTCTTCGCGCTGTAGTCGACGATCTTATGAATCAACTTTGGCCTGAGTAGCGGCTCGCCACCCATCAGGGCCAGCACGCGGGAGCCAATTGAATGCAGCCAGTCGATGGAACGCTTCGCGACGTCTTCCGTCATCCCCTTCACGGTATTGTCGTAGGACCAGCAATAGTGACAATCAAGATTGCATTTCCATTCCGTAAAGAGATACGGAATGATTGGTCGCAACTCGCCGCTATGCCAGCGCGACTTGAAGTATGGCTTGCCCCACGTCTTCCAGGTTCGCAGCGCGCCAAGCTTCTGATACTCACGCTTGGTCATTTCCTGCGGGTCCGGATGCTGCGGATACACCGGCTCAGGCAAAACGTCCTCCGGTTTTGCTTCGAGCTTTGGTGGGGCCGGTTGCTTGTAGAGTATTTGGTGAAGCTGTTGGTCAATACGAAAAGGTGCCGCGGATGAAGTGGGGGCAAGATTCTGCTGATTATCGCCCATAAGAAATCCTTTCGGTTGTTTGAATAATAACGATGGTGATGGATGACGCTTTCCGGCAGATTGCATCATCGATCCGGATTGATCTGAGGTGCGAATCACTGTCCATTCTGCTGCCGCCTCAAATGCGTTAGCCGACCCAAGTAACTACCAAGGAAAGTCTGCGGGTGCGAATGTTGCTCGATCTTCGTTGGAATCGCAAGCCCGTCGCGGAGTGTTCGCCATGGCTCTCACCCAGACGGGCAATATTGAGGCAACTCCAAGCCGAGCCCAGAGTAACGAAATGGCCGTGGAATTGATCCGAAACGGCTGCAGTATATTTCAAGATGAGCGAGAAATCTTGGCGTCCCGTACGGGAGTCGAACCCGTGTCGCCGCCGTGAAAGGGCGGTGTCCTAGGCCACTAGACGAACGGGACGCATAGAATTGATTTTGGTGTGGGTGCGAAGCAGTTAAGTTAACTTAGCGTTGCAGCAGTGTCAAACGACTGTTGCCGCATTCTCTCGATCAGTTTTCGCAACGCGCGCGCCTCGTTTTCTTCACTGAAGATGAACCGCAGCGCGAACCCCATCTCCTCCACGGCATAGACGACGTCGCCCCATGCAAATACGAGATGATTGCCAAAATCGATCTCCAGGCGAATCAATTCGCCGGCCCTTGCTCCGCGAGCTGACAAAAGGAAACAGCCGCTCCCACTCAAATCGCAAACAGTTCCACGCCCGTGCGTCAGCAAGCTCTCCCAGCGAACTGGCAGGCTCAAGCTAATGCGTTCGGCGTGACGTCGTTCTTGCATGGCGCGAAGTTAAATTTATAATCTCTTCGTCTGAAGGAAGCTGTTCGAAATTTTTGCGCTACTCTAGCACAGGAGATTCACCCCAATGATTACTCGTCGAATTATTCTCGCGTTCTTCGTAATTCTCGGCGCGGGCGCGTCAACATTCGCGCAACACGATGTAGGCGGCGGTTCCACTGTAGGCGGTGGCTCGACTGACCGCGGTAGCGTGGGAATTCGTCGTGCGTCCGCACCTCCCGTGCGACGGCCGCGTCCCGCGACTCCGGTACGTCGCGGTGTCACCGCGGAACAGCTGAACCAACAAGGCGACGCGCAGTTCGACGCTCATAATTACGATGACGCGCTCGACCTTTACGCGAAAGCAGTTCAGCTCAAGCCAATTGCTACGGCCTACTATCACATCGGATGGATTTATAACGATCGCGAGGATTATGACTCTGCGCTGACAGCTTTGCAGCAAGCCGTGCGACTGAACGCGAATTATGCAGTCGCGTTTGATGAGTTGGCGTACAGCTATCGCAGCCTGAAACGTTATGACGATGCCTTCTTTGCTTACCGGCGCGCGATTTCAATCGATCCAACGTTCGCGAAAGCCTTCTACGGCATGGGCTGGACTTACAACGAGATGGAGCGTTACACCGACGCCATTCAGCCCCTGAATCAAGCGATTACCCTCAGGCCAGATTATGCCGAAGCTTACAACGACCTCGGCTACGCTTATCGCAAACTTAAACGATCGCAAGAAGCCATCAGCGCCTATCGTCGCGCCGTCAGTTTAAAGTCTGACTACTCGAGCGCGTATTTCGGATTGGGTGACGTTTATTTCTACGACACGAACCAATATCGCGAAGCGATCCAAGCGTACAGCAGTGCGCTCGCCATCAAGCCTGAGAACGCGACCGCGAATTACAACATCGGTTGGTCTTATAACGAGCTGAAGCAATACCCCCAGGCGATTAACTCGCTCGAGAAGGCCATCGGCCTGAAACCGGACTATCCAGAAGCTTATGCCGAACTTGGTTATGCTTACCGTCGCGTCGATCGATTCGATGATGCGATGCGCGCTTACAATCAGTCGATTCGTCTCAAACCTGATTACGCGCAGCCGCGTTTTGGGCTCGGCGACCTGTACTTCGACAATCTGAATCGTTACGAGGATGCGATCACTGCATATGAAGGAGCTTTGCGCCTTCAGCCAAACAATGCGGTCGCAAGCTATCGAGTCGGCTGGTCTTACAATGATTTGCAGCGGTACTCAGACGCGATTCCCTACCTACGTGAAGCGGTGCGGCTCAAGCCTGAGTACTCTGAAGCATTCAATGAGCTTGGGTTCGCGCTGCTAAACATCCAGCGCTACAACGAAGCGGTTGCGAGCTTCAAAGAAGCGACGCGCATTAAGCCTGATTACGGACTGGCGTATTACAACCTTGGTGTCACTTACCTTAGTATGAGGGACAAGAACCGCGCCCTTGAACAATATCGAATCCTGCAACGCATCGATCCGCAACGAGCAGCGAAGCTTTACGCTGAGATTAAGTAGTGACGACCGCCATCGTTCATCATCCAGTCTTTGAGAAGCACGACACCGGTCCGGGTCATCCCGAGCGGCCGGAACGCTACGCCGTTGTGATGGAGGCGTTGCGCGGCGATTCAGATCTTTGGTCGCACATCGTTGAGATCGAGGCTGACCAGGCGCGCCGCACGGAGATTCAGGCTTGCCATTCGCCCCAACACTTTAAGCATGTCGAGCGGGCGGTCAATGAAGGCATTGGCTATCTCGACGCGGACACGACCGTTTCGGTCTACTCACTTGAGGCCGCTTTGCGCGGCGCGGGCGCCGCATGTCGCGCGATCGACGCCATCATGGAAGGCGAAGCGAAGAACGCTTTTGTGCCGGTGCGTCCGCCCGGTCATCACGCTACGCCCGATCGCGCGATGGGCTTCTGTCTCTTCAACAACGTAGGCGTCGCCGCGCGTTATGCGCAGTCGCGTCACCGAGAGATCGAACGCGTCGCAATTATCGACTGGGATGTGCACCACGGCAACGGCACGCAGGGAATTTTCTACGACGACCCTTCGGTCTTTTATTTCTCGATGCATCAGTATCCCTGGTATCCGGGCACCGGCACGCGCGAAGAAACCGGTCACGGCCGCGGCCGCGGTTACACTCTGAATGTGCCTTTGCGCGCGATGACGCCCACCACCGATCAGCGGCGCGCATTCGATGCGGCGATTGGCGACGTTGCGGCAAAGTTCACTCCTGATTTGGTTATGATTTCCGCCGGCTTCGACGCGCACCTGAACGATCCGCTCGGCCAGTTGTTACTGACTGATGATGATTTTGTGCAGATGACACGCGTCTTGAAAGACTGGGCAAATGAGGCGTGCAGCGGCCGCATCGTGTCGTGCATGGAGGGTGGATATAACCTCGAGACGTTGGGCGAAACTGTCAGGGCGCACGCCGCAGAGCTTCAAGCCGGTCAATAATTTACGAATTCCCTGTACAGTTCACGCGGCCAAGAGTAAACTCTGCCCACGTAACTCAGAAAACTCGCGGGAGACGCCCATGCCAGATCTCGAAATCACTTGTGCGGAGTGCGGAAATACTTTCCCTTTTACTGAACGAGAACAAGACTATTATCGCGAACGCGGACTGACTCATCCGAAACGCTGCAAGCCCTGCCGCGATGCGCGGCGCGCCAACTTTGGTGGCCAAAGGCAAGGTGGTGGAGGCGGCGGTGAACGCGAACGCTTCGAGATTGTTTGCGATCAGTGCGGCAAGTCCGACAGCGTGCCCTTCAAGCCCCAAGCCGGCCGGCCGGTTTTGTGCGGTGAGTGCTTTGCCGCAAGTCGCGCCCAACGCGGCGCGTGAAAGCCTGACGTCTAAACTGCGCCAGCTTTGCTCTGAATTCCTGATTTAGTCGCTGGATATCTGTTTCGACTAATGGGTTTAAGTCTCCCACGTCTACATAGACACCTTTATTCCTCTTGAGCAGAGGCACAACTTCTCTTGCATATTCTCGCGCATCCATTAACACGAGCGCGCCTGCGGCGTCGTTACTAACGTAAGATTTTTGGTCGGCACGCATTATGGCTGCAATTTGCGGCGCGTATTCCTTCGCCCTCAGGATGCTGAGGGCTAAGAATGCTGCCGACACGTCGAGTTTTTCGTCTTTCTCGTCGAGCAGTTGCGCTATGCGCGGCGCGTATTCTTTGGCTTGCATGAGCGCAAGGGCTTTCGCTGCATATGCTCGCCGGTATTTGTGATCTAGTAGTTTCGCGATCCGTGGTGCGTACTCCTTCGCTTGCAGATGTGCCAATGCATAAATTGCCGCCTCATTAGCCTCCGACGAGAACTCGTCGTCCATCGCAGCGGCAATGTTGGCCTTGTACTGAGCGGCTACACCCATGTGCACAAGCGCATATATTGGACTGTCATCGCGTAGAAAACTGGACTCTTTGCGTAGCAACAACGCCGCGATTTGCTCGGAATACTCAACTGCTTTCAGCCGACTAAGTGCAGCACACGCGCCTGAACGATCGTATTCATTCATGCTGGATAGTAATTGGGCAATCTGGCTCTTGTATTCGCTCGCGTCAGCGATGCTCAAGGCTACCGCTGCCTGTCCGCGCAGCGTCACCGGCGGGTACGTATCTTCATCTGTCCAGGACTTGTCGCGTGTATTCAATAGTTGAGCAATCTCGGCGACGTACCGTTTTCCGCCGGTCACTGCCAACACTTTCGCTGAGAAGCCCGCGACCGTATCGTCATCAGCATGCATCAGTATGAGGAATCTTTTGAAGAAACCATTTAACCCTCCGATCGGCCGCAACAGTCCGATGTCATTCTTGCCGGTGGCGCGGAAAAACAACTCAAGCAGGTGCAAGACTTCGTCGACTTCTTCTTTTGATTGGTACGTGTGGATCAATCCCCACATCGATGAGGTGATGTCATTTGCGTGGACGTGTGCTCGCTGCCTGACTTCTCGCCACTCGGTAATTTCGTTCGCCGAGGTGGTTGGTTTCGTGGGGGTGTTTCGTCGCTGACCCGTTACCGTGCTAGCCAGCAAGAAAACGATCAGAGTGAGGATTAGTTGCTTTGCCACTTTCAGCCAGTCGCGGTAACGATGACCGATTTGACTCCCAACAACTCAGAAAAATCTTTCGTATAGACCGCTTCGATTCGTCGTGCGTCGCCGATTGTCTCGACTAGCTCATCGCTCGAGACAAACCCGTCGCTGATTCCTGCGATGGCCCAGAGGGGAATATGTGCGCCGATGTTAAGCAGGTCTTCAAGGGATCTGAGGTATTGCTCCTTCGTTTCCACGGTCGCGCCGAGTCTGGTCTGCGCTTGCGAGGCCCGACTTTGTCGCAACCAATCTTCACGCCAGGAAATAACGCGAGCGTTGCGACTGTCGGTGGCGCGAGGCGGATGCGGCAGACGCAGGAACAATAGATCAGTATCGTAAGTCTCAGCGAGGAAGCCGCGCGCGCTTTGGTTTGTGCTGCTGTTTCGTTGTCGATTGTTCAGGGGTGGGGGCAGTGCACGCCAAAGACGTCGAAACACGCTTGTCAGCGATAGGGGCTGGCGTAGATCGCGTGTTGCCAGATTGAACGAAAAAACGTAATCGCCAACAGCCATGCCGAGCGCGAGCGCCAGCGCGCGCTTGTACTGCGACTCGAGTCTCTCGATGTTCGAGCGCACATTGTCGAACCACCACGCGTCCGTCTCGTTGAACCACGAAACCAGGCTCGCATTCTTGAAAAAATTTCCGGGCACATAGGCGTCAGCGAGCACGAGTTCGACGTCGTCTTCAGTCAAAACCTCAGAATTGTTTTCCACGAAGGCAACGGACTTGGTCCACGCCCATTGCGCCGGATCGTTTGCGGCAACGCGCACGTCCCATCGTTTCAGATAGTGGCCCAGGTGCGGTTCGCCCGCAAGCGGCAACGCTGCCGATTTGAACTTCAAACGACGCAACACGTTCAGCTCGAAACCGAGCCAACTCATCCCACCCATGTTCACGCTACCGTGTGTGTGCATTAGGTTCCCAGTTGATCGATGCGTCCCATCAACTCATCCGCGATGCCGCCAAAATCCGGCGGCGCCGCTTCGAGGTAGTAACTGGTTAATTCTTTGAACGGTTCGAGCGAAAGCAAAGCCTTCACGACGCCGGGATCGAATTCAACACCGATCCATTCGAGAAGATGATCGCGCGCTTGTTTTTCCGAGAGTGCCGGGCGGAACGGTCGCTCGTCGGTGAGTGCTGCATATGCATCCGCCACATGCAGAATGCGCGCTCCCAAAGGAATCTGCTCAAAGCGCAGGCCGTCGGGATAACCGTTACCGTTCCACCATTCATGATGCCAGCGCACCAGCAACTGCGCGCCTCGATCGGCGCCTGCATCGGCCGCTTCATGCTCGCCCAGCAGCGGATGGCGTGCCAGATCAGTACGTTCGTCATCACTGAGCGGCCCATCGCGATGAATGTAATCGCGTGCCATCGTCGCTTCACCGAGATCGTGTGCAAGCGCCGCGACCCGCAGCGACAAACGATCGCGCGGACCCAGGTGAACAGACTTTCCAATTTCGTCGGCGATCGCAGCTACGCGCGCCGCGTGCGGATGCGTATAGCGCTCGAATCGATCGGTTTCCAAGGCGAGATTCCCGAAAATCTCGATCGCCGCAAAGTGATGTTGATCGAAGGTTTCTATTGCCGGCATGAGAACAATTACAAACTAATTTTTCAAACTTGCGAGTAGGCTTCTCGCCGCGTCGCTTTTTGGGTCGGTCATTAGCGCCCTTTGCAGTTCTCCTTCTGCTCGGCGACGTAAGCCGAGCGCCTTGTACAGTTCCGCGAGCGCGATGCGATACGACACATTCGTGGGTTCAAGCGCAATCGCCGCTTGCAACTCAATTTCGGCAAGGCGGCGCGTCTGCGGATCGTTGATTAACGCCCGACCGTACTCAGCACGATAACGTGCACGTCGCGGCTCGAGGCTCGCTGCTTCGGCGAACAGACGGACCGCGTGCTGTAGCTGATTTTCCTGAAGCGCATTCATTCCTTTTTGGAAACTCGCTTCGGCTCGCTCTTCGTTACCGGTTCGTTTTTCGTTCATCTTCGGGATGGGGGTAGGCAAAATTTTTCCCGCCGCCTTTACCACGACGTTACCCTTGAGTCGCTCGTCGTAAGTAGCGCGCGCTGATGCGTCATGGAGCACCTCGTAGGCGTGCGCGATTCGTGCGAACGCGGACTCAATTCGAGTTCGCACCGAGGCGCTCGCCTGATGGAAGCGGTCAGGATGATAACTGCGGGCGATCGCGTGATAGCAATTCTTGATGTCATCAGCGGTCGAAGTTCGATCGATATTCAGCGTTTCGTAGTAGTCGGATGCTTTGTCGATTCGCGTCAGAAAATCCTCAAGATTCTCGTCTGCTGCGCGAGTGCGTCGGTTGCTCACGCCCTTTGTTGCGGCGCTTGTGCGTCTCAGCAAGCCGGCAGTTGTCAAAGCATAAGCTGCCCGCAGCGTTTCTTCTTCGGGCATTCCCCCAAGTGCCAACAAATCCTTTATCGACATCAAGGCGGTAACTCGCGAAAGAACGAATGCTTCGTTTGGGGAAAGACTCAGCGAATGGCCATTTTGCTGAGCTGGCTCGATGTGCTCATCGCGATTCGCGAACCGTGACTCGATGTACCGTCGCGGCAGATGGCGAGTCGATTCAAGCAAGAGACGTTGCGTGTCTACGCTGACACGATTTTGGGCGGCTATCCGTACCCGCGGATCGAACTGCCAATAACCTTCGGTCCAAAGAAATGTTGTGCGCAGGATGTCCGCGATCTGATTAGCGCGAACTCTCGCGACCTGGTCAGGGCTCAGACTGCCGAGCTTGGTAAGTTGGGCGAGAACGTCATCATCGGTCGCGGTTGGAGGAACATTCGCCAACAGTTCTTTCCCAACCAGCCCGCTGCGTTTTAGGAATTCAATTAGACGATGCGCGCGGATGTTCGAAACTGCGAAGACGGTAGCGCCATCGTCGAGATACAGCACCGTCTTCGCGCGATCGCGCGAAAGTCGCAGCGCGCCTGAGGCCGATGTCTCGTGGATTTCGCACATCAGTTCGCCGAGCGACTTGTCGGCAAGATTTCCTTGTTCGTCAGCCGTCATCTTTATGGCTTTGCGCCGCCGAGAATGATAGCGCACGGTTCATGCGCCGCGGAAGTTGAAAAGAGTCGCCAACCGGCAAGGAGATCAGGCTTTTGGATGAGCCTTGTCGTAAACCTCGATCAGCTTCTCCATTGAGACGTGCGTGTAAACCTGAGTAGTTGAGAGTCGCGCATGGCCGAGGAGCGCCTGGATATCGCGCAAGTCAGCGCCGCTGTCCAACAAATGCGTCGCGAACGAATGACGGAGCGCGTGCGGACTGATGTCATGCAGGCCGGCGCACATTCTGATGTGCTTTTCCACGAGCCGTCCAACCGATCGCGTGGTCATGCGAGTGCCTTGATAATTCAGAATCAGTGGCTGCGCATCACGCTTCGTGACGGGCGCGTTCATCAAAAACTTTTCGCGGATCGTTAGATAATCGCGGAGCGCTTTCGCGGCCGGCTCGCCGAAAGGCACAATCCTTTCTTTCCGTCGCTTGCCGAACACACGGAGCAGTTTGTTGTTGAAATCGATATCGCGCAGGTCGAGTTGCACTAATTCAGCGACGCGCACACCGGTGGCGTAAAGCAACTCGAGAATCGCACGATCCCGTTTACCGAAATCGCTGTCCGCGTCCGGAGTTTCAATAAAGCGAATTGCGTCTTCGACAGAAAGGTGGACGGGCAGCTTTTTTTCTTTGCGCGGGGTCGCGACGAGTTTTGCAGGATTGGATTCGACTACGCCTTCACGCACCAGAAACTGAAAAAATGTACGGAGCGCCGCGAGTTTTCGCGCGATCGAAGATTTCTTTTTATGGTCAGTGTGGAGTATCGCGAGCCACTCGCGAATTGTGATGTGATCGATTTCTTTAACGTTCGGTTCCGCGCGTTTCTTTCCGTTGGTTTTTTCGTGCGGTGGATTTAGATGATCGAGAAATTGTTGAAGATCACTTTCGTAGTTGCGCAGAGTGTGCGCGCTCACGTTGCGTTCATAACGCAAGTGATCGAGAAATTGCGTGCGCAGCTGATCGAGCATCGAATGCGAGGGGCAGGGCTTTTGATGACGCCTAATCGCACGAATCGATTAAGCTGCGGCCACTCTACACCACCGCTCGTTTTTTGACCAGAAATCCTTTGCGAGCGCGGATGCGGACGTTGTTGCGCGTCTTCACGCGCAAGGCGATCTGGTGATAACGGCCGTCGCGTTTGTCTTCGGTAGGGTAATAGCTGAGCACGTATTGCTGCGCCAGATCGGCGGCGATTTGCGCGAACGCATCATCGAGATCGTCTACGGTTTTCGGAATGTAAACCGCGCCGCCGGTTTGTGCCGCAAACTGTTCCATGCGTCGCTCCGCCGCCAGAGCACGAACGTTCGCGTTTTCATACAGGCCAGTTTGGACGACGAAGATTTGGCAATCATCGCCCATCAGCTTTTGCAGCGTCGCATCAAAGTCATGATCGCTGCGACTGGTTGTATCTTGCCCATCGGAAACAATCACGATGACGCGCCGGCCACTGAATGGCTTGAGATAAAGAAGTCCCGCGAAGATTCCATCGTACAGTGAGGTAGCGCCTTCCGGCCTGCCAAAGTTGTCAATTGTTTGCTGCAACAGACGGACGTTATTGGTCATCGGCTGCGCGAGAGTGACGTCGGTTGAAATAGAAAAAATCGACGCCTGATCGACAGGTCGCATGACATTCTGAAAGAAACGCACGGCTGCGTGTTTTTCAAAGTCGCGCGCCGCGTCCAGGCTGCCGCTGTTGTCGAATAACATCACGAGCTGCACTGGCGTTTCAGATCGTGCGATGTCACCAATTGAGCTGATCTGTCCGTCGATCCGCAACTCGAAGTCTTCCACTGTCAGATTTGTGACCGCCACTCCACGACTGTCTACGATTGTCGCGGGTACCGGCACGAGATTAGAGCTGACGCGCACGACCTCGTCAGGCTCATCCGAATTCATGTTCGATGGATCGGCTACGGGCGCATGGATGTTGCGCGGATCGGGTTTATTTGCGTTCGCGGTCTTCGGATCTTTCTGCCGGCCGGATTGTGGATGAATTGTGAGGGGAACGCTTAGCAGCAACGCTGAGACCGCGAGCCAAATTGCGATTGGGAGTAACCGGCGGCAATTTCGAAGGGTTTGCATATGAGCTAATGGGCGGCCGCCAGTTCAGGTTCTGCGATCTTTTGCAGCCAGTGGTTCCATTCTTCCAGCGCCAACTTCACCTGCAACAAGTGCCGATCACGTTTACGGCGGACGCTGCGTGCTTGTTCCGGCGACAACGGCGCCAGCAGGGCAAACGTAATATTGACCGGCTGATAATTTTTCGTTTGGGCGCCGGAAACGTAGTAGGCCAGCGCCCCAATGGCCGTCGTGCGCGGCGCGATCAAAAGTTCTTCGCCATCAAGCAGCCGCGCCGCATTTCTTCCCGCCAGCCATCCGATTCCCACAGATTCGACGTAGCCTTCCACACCGGTAATCTGTCCGGCCAGGAAAATAGTTGGATGCGCGCGCATCTGCATGGTTGGCCGCAAGACTTTTGGCCCGTTCACGTAAGTGTTGCGATGAATCTGTCCGAATTGCAGAAACTCCGCGCGTTGGAGACCAGGAATCAAACGCAGCACGCCTGCCTGTTCGCCATAGCGCAAATGATTTTGAAAGCCGACCATGCTATACGCATCAGCCATGAGATTTTCCTGGCGGAGTTGCACGGCGGCGAACGGTTCTCTGCCGGTGCGCGGATCAATCAGCCCGACTGGCTTCATTGGGCCGTAACGCAGGGTGTCAACGCCGCGGCGCGCGAGTTCTTCGATTGGTAGACAGGCTTCGAACCAACGCGTTTCTTCGAATCGTTGCAGCGGGACGCTGTTGGCCCCGGTAAGTTCGTTATAAAAGCTTTCGTATTCCTCTTCGTTCAGCGGGCAGTTGAGATAATCATCGCCGCCCTTTCCGTATCGGGCAGCTTTGAATGCAATGGTCTGATCGATCGAGTCGGCCGAGACAATCGGAGCGATTGCGTCATAGAAATAAAGCTGATCGTCACCGGTGAGGTGGATGATTTCTTGTGTTAAAGCATCCGAAGTCAGGGGACCTGTCGCAACGATCGTGACGCTGTCGCTCGAGAGGGAAGTTACTTCTTCACGCACGACTTCGATATTCGGATGAGCCTCGATTTCCGACGTGATGTACTCAGCAAACTGTTGTCGATCGACGGCAAGCGCGGCGCCGGCGGGAACTCGCGCAAGCGCGGCGGCGCGCATCACGAGTGAATCGCCGCTTCGCAGCTCCTCTTTCAAAAGATGCGAAGCGCTGCCTGGCTCGTCGGACTTAAGTGAATTCGAACAAACAATTTCGGCAAGCTTGTCGGTTCGATGAGCAGGCGTTTGTCGCATCGGCCGCATTTCGTGAAGCTTCACGCGCGCGCCCGAGCTCGCCGCCTGCCACGCAGCTTCCACGCCCGCCAGTCCACCTCCGATGACAATGATTTCGTCCATTGGCTCGTACTTTGAAATTTATCCGCAGACTACGCAGATTTCACAGATTAACCAGGCAGATAAAGGCGTTTAGCGACACGCGCAATCAGTAGGCTGAATCTTCTCTTTGTAATCTGTGCAATCTGCGTATCTGCAATGATTCACACCGTGGTGCTTGACCTGAATTTCACCGATTCGTATAGTCAAATCTTCGCCGGGCCGGCTTAGCTCAGTTGGTAGAGCGTCTGATTCGTAATTAGAAGGTCATCGGTTCAAGTCCGATAGCCGGCTCCATCACATCAACGATTCCGCAGTCAGTCTAAAACTCGTGGCAGGCGGCCGCAAGGTTGCCTGTTTGTGTTAGCAACGTCGTACACGCGATGCTCACGTCCGAGCAGATTCATAAATACGAAGAAGATGGATACCTCGTTTTACCTGATTTCGTCGAGCGGACAGCGTGCGATCGGTTGCGTAACCGCGCTGAAGAATTGGTGCGCGATTTCAATCCGCAGGGAGTCGTTTCGATTTTCTCGACGCGCCAGCAAACGCGCACGAGCGACGATTACTTCCTCGAGTCCGGCGACAAGATCCGGTTCTTCTTTGAAGAGAACGCCTTCGATGCGGATGGCATCCTGCGACAAAGCAAGGAACGGTCAATCAACAAAATTGGTCATGCGCTTCATGATCTCGATCCGGTCTTTGACGAGTTTTCCCGCCGTACAGAAGTCAAACAGTTGGCGCGCGAGTTGGGTTTCAGCGACCCACTCTTGCTGCAATCGATGTACATTTTCAAGCAGCCGAACATTGGCGGCGAAGTAACCTGCCATCAGGATGGCACATTTCTTTTCACCGAACCGCTGCGGGTGCTGGGTCTATGGTTCGCGCTCGAAAAGGCGACGATTGAAAACGGATGTTTGTGGGCAATCCCCGGGGGACACAAAGCGGGACTGAAATCGCGGTTCCTGCGCGCGCACGGTGGTGGAACACGCTTCGAGATTTTCGATGACTCGCCCTGGCCTGAAGATGAGTTAGTACCGTTGGAAGTCGAGAAGGGAACACTAATCGTTTTGCATCCGCTGCTGCCGCACCTCAGCCGTGAGAATCGATCGCCCAAGTCGCGGCATGCCTTCACGCTGCACATCATCGAGGCGTCCGTGAATTATCCGGAAGAGAATTGGCTGCAGCGATCCGCGGCGATGCCTTTGGGCGGGTTTTAAGAGGTTACGCAGACAAAGAATACGCGGGCGGACAGAGTCGATTATTTTGATTTCCTGAGAACAGATTCATACGTCTGGACCCATCCTTTGCTTAATCGCATTTCAGTCGCCTGATGCCATTCGTTCTCGTTGGCTATCATTACGGTGGTTCTCCTGATGCCAAATTCAGATTGCTCTTCCCATTGGAACGTATTCGGTTTCAACAGTCTGCCCCTCAAATTGGCGCGGCCGAAATTACCCGCCCACAATTGCGACGATTCGTCGTACGCGAACGCTCCTTTGAGATAAATATCACTCTGTGATTCACGGTACTTCGGCCTCATCCGGTCTTCAAATTTCAGGCTGTTCCCGTTAGGATCTCGCTGCACTTTGACAGTCTGGGACACTTTGTTGCATGAGTGTTTCGCCGGAAGGTCGCAGCCCTCGCCTTTCCATTCGCCGAGCAGAAAATCCAACTCATTCGACTTTGTTTGTGCAGAGCATGGCGAGCCTAGTTCCAGAAAAACCAGCAGCGATAACGCGATCAACGACAAGAATGGGCGGAAAATCATCGGGCGCATTGTACACGCAGAAAATTACGCTTCGATCTTATCTCACTCCACCGTCACCGACTTCGCGAGGTTTCGCGGCTGATCCACGTCACAGCCTCGGCGCACGGCAATGTGGTACGCGAGCAGTTGCAAAGGAATGATCGACAGCAGCGGGGAAAGCAGATCGCTCGATTCGGGAACTGAGATAACGTGATCGGACACGACTGAGGACATGGTGTCGCCTTCAGTGAGCACCGAAATCACGATGCCCTCCCGGGCTTTGACTTCCACGATGTTCGAGTGAGTTTTCTCGTAACGCAATTCAGAAGAGCGATTACCCGCCTCGCGGGTATTGATAAACATCACCGGCAGACGTTCATCAATCAAGGCGTTCGGGCCGTGTTTCATTTCGCCTGCGGGATAACCTTCCGCGTGGATGTAGGAAATCTCTTTCAACTTCAACGCTCCCTCGAGCGCAATCGGAAAATTGATTCCGCGGCCGAGATAGAGAAAATCGGTGGCGCGGAAGAACTCGCGCGACAATTCGTCAATCGCGTCTGACTGATTCAGCAGATGCTCCATCTTTACCGGCAGCTCGGCGAGTTGGCGCACGTGGGCAAGACTCTCTTCATCCGTCAAAGTGCCGCGCACTTGCCCAAGGTAAAGCGCGAAGAGATAGAGCGCGATCATTTGGGAAGTGAAGGCCTTTGTTGAAGCCACCCCAATTTCAGGTCCCGCGTGCGTCAGAATCGTGCCATCGGCTTCGCGAGTAATCATCGAGCCCTGCACGTTGCAGATCGAAAGCACCTTAATGCCGCGCTCTTTCACTTCGCGCATGGCCGCAAGCGTGTCTGCGGTCTCTCCCGATTGCGAGATCACCAGCAGCAAAGCATTGTCATCGAGCACGGGATCGCGGTAACGAAACTCGGACGCGTAATCGACTTCGACGTTGACGCGCGCGAGCTGCTCGATCATGTACTTGCCCGCCAGCCCGGCATGCAAAGAAGTTCCGCACGCCGCAATCTTGATCGAGGTAAGTTGTTTGAATTCGTCTTCGCTGATGTTTTTCATCTGGTCGAGGAACACGCGACCGGTCGCGTGCGAGATGCGACCTTCGACCGTTTCGCGGACGGCGCGCGGCTGCTCGTAAATCTCCTTGAGCATGAAATGCTTGAAGCCGCCCTTCTCGACCTGAATCGGATCCCAGGTGATGCGCTGCTTTTCGGGTTTGACTTCTTTGCCGGAAAAATCTGTGACGCGAATACCATCGCGCGTCATCACAGCAATTTCGCCGTCGGCCAGGAAGAAAACGTCACGGGTGTGTTCGAGAATGGCCGGAACGTCGGAAGCGACAAAAAATTCCTGATCGCCCACGCCCATAACTACCGGCGGACCTTGTCGCGCCGAGATGATCGTGTCGGGATAGTCAGCCGAGATAATTGAGAGCGCAAAAATGCCGCGCAGACGTTGCACGGTTTGGCGCACGGCTGATTCGAAATCTGCGCCGTTCTTTAAGTATTCTTCGACCAGGTGCGAGACGACTTCGGTATCAGTTTCGGTAACAAACTGATGATCTTTTTGGCGCAACTCTTCTTTCAGTTGCAGATAGTTTTCGATGATGCCGTTGTGTACCACGATCACGCGACCGGTGCAGTCGCGATGCGGGTGTGCGTTTTCTTCCGTCGGCCGGCCATGCGTCGCCCAACGTGTATGGCCCACGCCGTAGGAGCCGGCAATCGGACTTTCGTTTAAGACCGCCTCCAGGTTGCGCAGCTTGCCCTTGGCCCGCCTGATTTCCAAGTCATGGTGGCCGTTGACAACCGCAATGCCAGCTGAATCGTACCCGCGATATTCAAGCTTGCGGAGGCCGTCGATAATCAACGGCACCACCGGTTTGTTTCCCACGTATCCGACTATTCCACACATAGATCAATGAGCAGTATGCAGTGAACAGTAAGCAGAAGAAAGTCAGAATAAGCTTATTCTTCTGCGAGTTTCTTTTTTACTTTTGCCGGAACGCCGGCCACAAGAGTATTTGGCGGAACATCTTCAGTGACCACCGAACCCGCGCCTGTCACGGCGCCGCGGCCGACTCGCACCGGCGCCACCAGCATTGTATCCGAACCAATGCGCACGTGATCTTCGATAACCGTCGGGTGTTTGTTCTTGCCATCGTAGTTGCACGTAACTGTGCCGGCCCCAATGTTCGTCTCTTCACCGATCGTCGCATCGCCGAGATAAGTCAGATGCATGCTCTTGGTGCCGCGGCCGATGTGCGACTTTTTTACTTCGACAAAGTTACCCACCACGGCACGCTCATCCATGCGGGCGTTCATGCGGAGGTGCGCGAATGGTCCGACTGCGCAGTCATCAGCAATCTCAGAATCAAGCACGAGGCAATGATCCTTGATCGTCACGCGGTTTCCAATGCGCGAGTTCCCGATGCGCGAACCCTGATGAATCTCGCAGGCCTCGCCAATGACCGTGTCGCCTTCGATGTGAACATCCGGGTGAATGACCGTGTCGCGGCCTATCTGCGCGTCGCTGCTGATGTAAGCATGTGACGGATCGATAAAGGTCACGCCGCTTTCAATCATCAAGCGGCGAATCGTATTCCTACGCACCAGGTTTTCGAATTCCGCCAGTTCAGCACGCGTGTTGATGCCCGAGACCTCGCGTGCATCGTTATGTTGGTAGATTGCAACCGCATCACCCGTTGACTTCAAAATTGCGGGCACGTCGGTCAGATAGAATTCGCCCTGGCTGTTGTCCGGTTTAATTTCTTTCAGCGCGGCAAACAGTTTCGTATTGTCGAAGCAATAAATGCCGACGTTGATTTCCCGAATTTGCCGTTCTTCATCCGAAGCATCTTTCTGTTCGACGATCTTCACGAACGCACTCGAGTCACTCCTTATCACGCGTCCATAGCCCGTCGGATTTTCGAGGCGTACCGACATGAGAGTGCACGCTGCGCCCTCTTTATTATGCGCTTCGATGAGTCTATTTAGCGTCGCAGGTTTAATCAGCGGCACATCGCCAGAGAGAACCATCACGGTTCCGTTTCGGTCGCGTAGGACATCCGCGGCCGCCATTACGGCGTCGCCTGTGCCTCGTTGTTCGCGTTGATGAACAAACCCTATGCGGTCGATCTGCGGAGAGAACTCATTCTCCACAGCAGATTGAACCTCTTTGGCTTGATGCCCTACAACTATGTAAACACTTCGCGGTGCGAGCTCCAGCGCGGCGCGACAGACATGCGAGATTAATGGCCGGCCGTCGAGTTTGTGCAGCACTTTCGCACAATTCGATTTCATGCGCGTGCCGAGGCCCGCAGCCATAATGATGACGTCTAGTGGCCGAGCTTGATGCGAAGTTGATTGATTGGTTCCGACGGAGTTTTGCAACGGTTAAGTTTGCGCCGATCAGACCGCAACTGGCAATGGAATGACCGACTGCGCCGCGCAGGCGAGCACGGCCCTGGCAAGTTTCTTGGGATCGTGGCGCACCATCTCGCCTTCTTCGAGCAAGTTCGCGCGCACTAGTTCACCCAAACCGGTGCCGTTATTCGGCGATGACAATTGCTCAGTCCATGTGACCCGATAAGCTCCGTCAGCCGCATACAGACGCGTTTGTTCTGCGCTAATCGGATGATCGTTTAACAGGATGTAATCGAATCGAATTTGTGGTGCATAGTCGCGTATCGCGGTCAAATGCTTCTGCGCGTCAAAGCCATCAGTCTCACCTGGCTGGGTCATCAGGTTCGTCACAAAAACCTTGGTTGCAGCGGATTCAGCGATCGCGTCTGCCACTCGCGAGACGAGTAGATTTGGCAAAATGCTTGTGTAGAGCGATCCAGGTCCGATTGTGATCAGGTCCGCAGCACGAATCGCAGCCATAGCACCGGGCAAAGGCTCACAGTAATCCGGTTCGAGGCGGAGCGACCGGATGGGTGATCTCGCGGCCGTTATTAGTGTTTCTCCGTGCACCGTCCGTCCATCTTCAAGTTCAGCCACCAGCCGTACGTCGGTAATGGTGGCCGGATAAATATGGCCCTTGCTCGCAAGTACTTCCGAAGAGAGCCGCACGGCCTCGACGAAGTCACCAGTAACTTCTGCCAGCGCGGCGAGAAACAAGTTGCCGAAACTATGACCCGCTAAGTCGCCTGAACCCCCGAAGCGGTAGCGAAACAGCCGCGAGAGGAGGTTGGAGTCCTCCGACAGCGCGATCATGCAGTTCCGAATGTCGCCCGGCGGCAGAATCTGCAGCTCGTCACGCAGCCGGCCGGAACTGCCGCCGTCATCAGACACAGTAACGATCGCGGACAATGACTCGAGCCACGGTACGTTGTCCTGCCGACGCGAGACATATTGCTTGAGTCCCGACAGGAGAGTGGACAAGCCCGTGCCGCCACCAATCGCAACCAGTCGCAGCCCCCGTTCAAAATTCGTCTTATTCGATAACGAGTTCACAATGAGCAACACACTTCCAAAGCGAATATACCCGAAAGAGAAGGGATCTGGTAGAGACTGCTGAATTAGCGGGGCCGGGTTACTCGGCGAGTGAGAAGACGATTTGGTCGAATTCCGGATCACTGCGGAGCGAATTTAAATCCGAATCGCGTTGCGCGCGAATTCTTAGCTTCGGCTGAAGGTCCAACGCACGTCGCAAGGATTTTAGTGCGGTATCAATCGCGCCGAGCCGGGCGCGCGAAGCAGCGAGTCCGTAATGAATGTGCGCCGCTTCGGGTTCACGCTTGAGAGCGCGCTCGAACAGTTCTTGTGCAGCCACGTACTCACCGCGGTTTAATTCGATCACTCCGCGATCGTAAAGCGAGTCGGCGTCTCGGGGTTGTACAAGGTCCGTCCGAAGTCGAGACTCTGCCACGGCCAAATATGTCCGAGCACGCGCCGCAACTTCAGAGACGGTCGGATACTTCTCGATCAAGCTCCGAAACTGATTACGGGCTTCAGCAAAGCGACCCCGAGTGAATTCCTTATGGGCGGACTCGAACGCTGTAAGCGCTGCTGCCTCTTCGAATGTCGGCTGTGGCGGAGGCGGCAGCGGCTTCTTCACCAAAGGGACGATTGGTTTCGTTGTCGCACGGCGCGGTAAGGCTTTGGCAGGTTTGGTGACTTTCGAAACTCGTTTTGACGCTTTTGCCTTCGTTGCCGCTTTGACGAGGCGCTTAGGTGCGGACTTTTTCGCGCTCGTTACCTTGGACGCCTTCTGCGCACGAGCCTTGCCGGCAGGCGAACGTTTGGTAGCCGGCTTCAGCCGCGTCGACTTCAACACACGCTTTGCTCGGCTCGCCGATTTTGACGACGCGCGCACTCCAGAGCGAGATGACAGTCTCTTTTCAGGGCTGCTCATTTTCTGACCAATAGGGAAGGGAAATTCGAATAATCCTCGCCTGAATTCGGGCGCAGCTTAACACAGATTTAGCCGTAATTCAATGAAAGAATAGGATTTGCGGTCTGTTGAGGGCGTATTGGTTAAACAACCGCAGACAACAGAAGTCTTAGAAAAACAGTTGAAGACGTAATCCGCCACGTGTTACTGTGACTCGTGGTTTCCGACGTTCGGATTTCTGCGAAGACCGCCGGCTTACCGCCGAAATTATTTCAAGCCCTGCCCCTCATCTTCGCCTCTGAGCAACACTGTTGACCAATCTTTTGAGCTGTCGCTCGAACTGAGCCTCCTTCTAATATGCCAATTCTGATTCGCGAGCAGCGATACCACCATATCAAAGCGCTGTTGGCCAGGTTGCGGCTGGACGCGTCGGCGCGGGTCGTTGTACTTGTGGAAAAGGACGGTCAGCAAATCGCGGCTCACGGCGAAGTGGGCGCACTGGACACCACCAGCTTAGCTTCGCTGGTCGCCGGCAACGTGGCGGCTACGGGCGGAATGGCGAAATTGATCGGCGAGAAAGAATTTCCTACGCTCTCGCACGAAGGAGACAAGGAAAGTATCCACATCAGCGTCATTGGACGCATTTTACTAGTCGTGGTTTTTGATCATCGATCGAGTCTCGGATTGGTGAAACTCCGATCGAAACAGGCATCACATGAATTAGCTGCCGCTTTCGCCGAAATTGAGCGTGAGTCCGAATCGGCGGGCGCCAGTTCCAACTTGCCGTTTAGCGAAATCACCGACGAAGAGATTGACAGTCTGTTTGTTCAAAATTAGCCCCGTTTAGAACTATGACTTTCATCAACTACGCATCCCGCGAGATCAATTGCAAGATCGTCTACTACGGCCCTGGTCTGTGCGGCAAGACCACGAATCTTCAGCACATTTACGACGCCACGGCGCCACAAGCGAAAGGCAAACTCATCAGCCTGGCGACTGAGACGGATCGAACGCTCTTCTTCGACTTTATGCCGCTTGAACTCGGTACCGTGCGCGGGTTCAAGACGCGATTTCACCTTTACACAGTTCCCGGGCAGGTGTTTTACGAAGCGTCACGCAAACTGATTCTCAAAGGGGTCGACGGCGTTGTGTTCGTCGCTGACTCGCAGGAAGAACGCATGGACGCGAACATCGAGTCACTCTACAACCTTGAGGAAAACCTCAAAGCGCACGGGTACGACTTGATGAAGATTCCCTACGTCCTGCAATTGAACAAGCGCGATTTGCCCAACGTGATACCGATGGAAGATTTGACGATGGAGTTGCAAAAGAAGGGCGAGCCGGTCGTCGAAGCAGTTGCTTCCACAGGCGTCGGCGTCTTCGACACCCTCAAAGCAGTAGCGAAACAGGTTTTGACAGAGTTGCGTAGGAGTTAGTTCAGTCGAGCGGCTTAACCATCAGTAAGCCATCCCCGCCATTTGAATAGTATTTCGGAAGTCTTTGCGTGACCGTATAGCCAAGGCTGAGGTAAAGCCTTTGTGCGGGAGCATTTGTCGCCCTCACTTCGAGACGCGCAATTCGCGCATCGCGACGCCGAAAGCCATCTTCAACTCTTTCCAGAAGACAACTTGCCAGTCGCCGCCGGCGATGTTCAGGAGCAATTCCGATCGTCGTAATGTGACCGGTGTGATCAGGTTCGAGCAAGCCAATCACAAAGCCGGCCATGGCGCTGTTTTGTGTGACCACTCGGTACGAAACTGACTCAGTCGATCCAAGCAGATACTCAAACGTGTCGCGACTGTAGGCCTCGCCGTCGAGAAAGCAGCGCTGATCCAATAACCAGCATTCATCGATTTGCCCCAGGGTCAGCGGCCGCAGATCGTATTGCGCTGTAGTGGGTGGGACGAGCGCCAGCGTCGGGACCGTGACCGCCGATTGCTGCCGACTATTCGACCACCATCTAGGCCTGAATTTCTTTAAGACTGCCATAACCCGATTGTTCTCGTCGCGGGAAACCTGAAGCGTGGCGCTGATTATAGCCGGACAGGTTTGTCGAGTCCACGTCTGGGCGCAAAAAACACGGCCCGTCAGCAAAGTCTCAGCGGATCAACATACAATCGCCGTAGCTGTAGAACCGGTATCGTTCACGGACGGCGTGGCGATAAGCCTCGAGCACGAGCGTACGTCCGGCAAAAGCGCTGACCAGAAGCAGCAGAGACGACCTTGGGAGATGAAAGTTTGTGAGAAGGGCGTCGACCGCGCGAAACGCGTAGCCCGGCGTAATGGTCAGATCGGCGACACCGTTGACCGCGAGAATCTCTCCCGAGCCTGAGACGGACGATTCAAGAGCTCTTGTTGTGGTGGTGCCCACGGCGACGACGCGTCCTCCGGCGCCGCGACAGTCGTTGATAGCACTGGCGGCAGTTTCTGAAATCGTAAATCGTTCGGCGAGCACATGATGTTCCGCGACCTTATCCACGCGCACCGGCTCAAACGTTCCGTACCCGACATGCAGAGTTATTTCAGCAACGCGAATATGATTTTCATTCAATTGGTTTAGAACCTGCGAAGTGAAATGCAAACCGGCGGTCGGCGCGGCAATCGCGCCAGTCTCTTGCGCGTAAACTGTCTGATAGCGATCGCGATCTTCGATAGCAGCGCCTGAGTTTCGCTTGATATAGGGCGGCAACGGCGTTTCGCCAATCTCTTGAATCACCTTCATCAAATCGTCGCGCGGCTCGAAATTGATAACGCGCGTACCGTCCGCGAGCACCTCGACGACCCTGGCGCTGAGTTTCGATTGAGAAAATTTAAGGCGACTACCGACTTGAAGCCGCCGCGCCGGACGCGCCAGCACCTGCCACTTGGCAGTTTCAACTTCGCGCAAAAGCAGGACCTCGACACGGCCGCCGGTGGGTATGCGACGACCTAACAATCGAGCGGGGAAGACCTTCGTGTTGTTCAGCACAAGGCAATCGCCAGCGTGCAAGTAGTCAGGCAGGGAAACAAACTCTCTGTCTTCGCAGGTTCCGGTCGCGCGATTGACCACCAACATGCGCGAGGCATCACGGTTCGGAAGCGGATGCTGCGCAATCAACTCTTCCGGAAGTTCATAGTCGAAGTCAGAAATGCGCACAGCAAATTGGCGAAGCTTATCTTAGGAGTAAGAAGCTGAAGGAACTTGCGCGTTCGGCGCCACGATTGGGTGTTCGAAATGCTCGCGATGGAACACGCCTGTGAGTTGCGCGCCGAACAGGAGCACGAGACTCGAAACATATCCCCACGTCAGAACGGCGACGACGGCGCCCACTGATCCATAGATCTGCTCGTAATTGAAGTAACTGAGAGTCCACGCGAATCCGTACTTTGCTGCTTCCCAAAGCAGCCCGCCAATTACGGCGCCGGGTATCGTGTCGCGCACGCTGACGTATGCGTTCGGCATGAACTTGTAAACGATCGCGAAGAGCGCGAAGGTGACGAGCAGACTGACTACCGCGAAAACGATCTGCCAGAAAAGACTACCGACCGTCGCCAGTGCCCGGTAGTTTTCCAGCTGGCGCGGCGAGAGTTGGCCGGCGACGTCTTGCAGGTACACGAGAACTGATGTGAGCAGGACTGAGGTCGACAAAAGCAGTCCGATGATTGCAATCATCGCCAGCGTGAGCGCACGGCCGTGAAGAAACGTTCGATGTGTCGTGCCCCAGACGCGATTCAGCGCGCGTTCCACTACTGCGAACACCCACGAACCTGCCCACAGAACAATGATCGCGCAGGTGATAATGACTCCCGGGCTGATGCCCGAGAGCGACTTAATTGTGTCCTGAAGAAACTTGCCCGAACCGGGATAGACCTGAACGATTTGCGAAATCATGTGAGTGCCCGCAGCCACGCGATTGCTCAAGACGAGCAGCAAAAGCAGGGCGGGAAACAACGTCATCAGCCCGAAGTAACTCATCGCGGCAGCAGACGTGAACAGGTCGTTTTCGTGAAATTGATGGACGGCATCCGAGATCATGCGGCGCCAGGGCGAGCGATTCCGCACGCCAAACGATCGACGCGAGATTCTCTTCAAACGATCTGACGTGGAGGTGGAACCGCTCACAATTTTAATTCTGAGGGGAGTCAAACAAAGTGGGGCGCTGCTGTTCAGTTCTCATTCCGAAATGTTTATAGGCGAGTGTCGTTGCCGTGCGACCACGCGGTGTGCGATTGAGAAAACCAATCTGGATCAAGTATGGCTCGATGATTTCTTCGATCGTGTCTTTCTCTTCATTAATCGCGGCTGACAATGTGTTGGCGCCCACGGGGCCGCCTTCGAACTTTTCGATAATCGTCGATAAAAGCTTTCGGTCCATCTCATCGAGACCATAGGTGTCGACTTCCATTCGATTCAACGCATCGTTTGCCACTTCGTGCGTGATGCGCCCGTCGTAATCCACCTCGGCGTAATCTCGCACGCGTCGAAGCAGACGGTTGACGATGCGCGGAGTGCCACGTGCTCGCTTGGCGATTTCTTGGGCGCCGCCTTCGTCAATCTCAACATTCAGGATGTGCGCCGACCGCTTAACAATAGTCTCGAGATCTTCGTGCGGATAAAAATCCAGATGAAAATTAATGCCAAAACGCCCGCGCAGGGGCGCGCTGATCAATCCCGCTCGTGTTGTCGCCCCGACCAGCGTAAATTTTGGCACGTCAAGTTTAATCGACCGTGCACCCGGACCCTGGCCGATGACAAAGTCGAATGAAAAATCTTCCATCGCGGGATAAAGCTTCTCTTCAATCACGGGCATCAGACGGTGAATTTCGTCGATGAAAAGGACGTCGCCTTCCTGAAGGGTCGTCAGCAGGGCGGCGATGTCGCCGGTCTTTTCAATCGCGGGACCCGCCGTGGATTTTAGTTGCGCCCCCATCTCGTTTGCGACGATGTGCGCGAGTGTTGTTTTGCCTAATCCGGGTGGTCCGGTCAGCAAAACATGATCGAGCGCCTCGCGACGCTTCTTAGCGGCCGCGATGTAAATGCGCAGATTCTCTTTTGCTTTCGACTGTCCGATGTATTCGGCGAGCTTGGTTGGTCGCAGCGAGAGATCGAATTGACGATCCTCTTCCGTCGGAACTGCGCTTAGCGCTTCTGCGGCTCTGGTTGCTTTGGCCATTGGCACTTGAATTGTGAATCTCTAAAAAGTTTCGGTCAACTCTCACAGAGACTAGACCTTCGCTAACAATCTCAAACTCCTGCGGAGAATAACTTCAACCGAGAGATCGCCACCCTCATCGATCGCGTTCTTCACGGCCTTCTCAGCGGCCGCTTTTTGATAGCCCAGGTTCGACAGCGCTGACATCGCATCGTCCCGCATGGCGTCGGTCGATGATGGCCCGCCTGATGCTGCGGCCCTGGCAGCAAATTCTTCTTCAAGGGCCGGCGATGACAGCGCGGCGATCTTATCGCGCAGGTCCACGACCAGACGCTCTGCGGTTTTGCGGCCCACGCCGGGAATTGCGACGAGCCGCACCAGGTTGTTCGTGCGAATCGATGCGATCATTTCATCTGCATTCATGCCGGACAAAAGCTTTATCGCCAGTCCCGGTCCGACGCCGTTCACCGAAATCAGTTGCAGAAACAACTCGCGCTCGCGCGCCGTCTTGAAACCAAATAGCTGAATCGCATCCTCACGCACGTGCGTGTAGACACGAAGCTGTACTGATTCGCCGACCTCGCCCAGTTCGTAGAACGTCGACAGCGGAATCGCGACGTCGTAGCCAACGCCACCAACGTCGATGATTGCCGAGGTGGCTTGCTTAGAAAGTAACGTACCGGAAAGATGCGCAATCATTTTTGGAGCGCAGGCATCTTGCCTGCGGTTCGCGAGCATCCCTGCTCGCGTGCTTCACGCCCTCCCTCACGGTCGGGCTACTGCCCCGGGATAACGCCGCGCGATTATCGCGAAGCGGCTAGTCGATGGCAAATAGAAGTTTCGCGCTCTGCCAATGCGGCGTTATACTTCGGACGCACGAACGCGATGAAAAAAGAAAAGATCTCCGAGCTGACGACCAACCGCCTGAGCGTTTACCTCCGCTGCTTGAATGAACTCGCCGCCGCCGGAATAAGAACAGTCTCGTCGCAGGAGCTTGCCGAGCAGTTCAACCTGAACTCCGCCCAGATTCGCAAAGACCTCGGCTATTTCGGCGAATTCGGCGTACGCGGGACGGGGTATTTCATTGAGGATCTCAGAAATCATTTGACGAAGATCCTTGGTCTGGATCAACGGCATCGCGTGGGGATTGTTGGCGCGGGAAGATTGGGAAGGGCCCTGGCGAATTACAACGGGTTGGAGAAGTCTGCATTTACAGTGGTCGCGCTGTTTGATAACGACACGTCAAAAATCGGCGAGCGGACGCGGAGCGGAATCGAAGTCTTTGACGTGAGGCAAATCGCGAAAGTTGTTCAGGACCAAGGCATCGATGTCGCGGTGATTGCGGTGCCGGCGCGGATTGCGCAAAAGGTTTTGAATCAAGTTATGGCTGCCGGCGTGAAGGCGATTCTAAATTTCGCACCCGCACCGCTTATTTCGCGCCTTGGTGTGAAAGTGAAGACGGTCGATCTCACGACCTCGCTTGAATCGCTGTCCTATTTTCTCGCACAGCCTAACGCCGCTCACGTCACCCAGGCAGCGAGTGAAACAACCGAAGCCGCCGCTACGCGATCGCGGCGAACTCGCGAACTCTAAAGATGGACGAACAAACTGCCAGACGCGATCTGATCAAGATCTGCCATGTGATGTACGAGCGCAGCTACGTCGTCTCGTCGGACGGGAACGTGAGCGTGCAGCTCGACGATGGTCGAGTGCTCGCGACGCCGACGATGACCTGCAAGGGTCGCATGACCGAAGATTTGATTGCGATTACTGATCTGGAAGGACGCGCGCTGAACGACAAAAGGGCATCGAGCGAACTCGCGATGCATCTGTTGATTTATCGCGAGCGGCCGGACGTCAGAGCCGTTTGTCATGCACACCCGCCGCACGGAACCGCGTTCGCCGTCGCCGGTCTTCCCATCGATCAGCCGATTCTCTCGGAAGTGATTCTGACACTTGGCTGTGTGCCGCTTGCCGAGTACGGCACACCTTCGACAGAAGAATTGACTGATGCGATGCGTCCGCTGGTGAAACATCACAACGCGCTCTTGATGGCGAATCACGGAGCAGTGGCGTACGGCGGGGACTTATGGCAGGCGTGGGATCGCTTGGAAACGCTCGAGCATACGGCGAAGATTGCAATTCTTTCACGCGTGCTTGGTGGGTCGCGCAACCTTTCGCCGGAGGCCATCGAGAAGCTGATCAATGTCCGCGAGGCCTCGGGTTATCTCGGCGAAGACGCCCGTTGCCAGGCGTGCGGCTATTTGCACGAAACCAATCTCGCGTGCCCGACGGGCGATCGGCCAGCTGTTAGATCGCAATCGAATGGCGCGGGACGCGTTTCGCTTTCGCGCGAAGAACTGGTTGAGTTGTTGAGCCAGGCAGCACGTCTCAGCGAGTAAATCGTCAATCGTGAATCGTAAATAGCGGAACGCATGCTATTCTATTCACGATTTACTATTTACGATTTACTAATCACGCTTCTCACAGGAGAAACTGAATGCAAGAAGCCTTAGGAATGGTTGAGACCAAGGGTCTCGTGGCGATGATCGAAGCGGCAGACGCGATGGTCAAGGCGGCGAATGTCACCTTGATCGGCTACGAAAAGATTGGCGCAGGTTTCGTCACCGCCATCGTTCGTGGTGATGTTGCGGCAGTGAAAGCGGCGACTGATGCCGGAGCTGCGGCCGCCCGTCGCGTGGGCGAACTGGTTAGTGTGCATGTAATCCCGCGTCCGCATGGAAGCGTCGATGAAGCGATGCCGATCACGGCCGAAGCCCGCGCATGATCATCGCGCGAATTATCGGCACAGTCGTCTCGACCCAAAAGGACGAGCGGCTGGAAGGAAAAAAGCTGCTCATTGTTCGGCCGATTAACCTCGACGGCTCGGATACGAGCGGCTACGTTGTTGCCGTCGATACAGTCGGAGCCGGTTTTCACGAGCGCGTGCTGGTCGTCGCCGGTTCGAGCGCGCGCCTGGCGCAAAACATGAAAGATACTCCCGTAGATGCAGCCGTCGTCGGGGTGATCGATACTGTAGACATCATGACTCCCGAGAAATGAAATGCAGCTCGCGCGCGTAATCGGAACCGTCGTTGCCACCGTCAAGAACGATTCGCTGCGTCATCGCAAGCTGCTAGTTGTTCAATCCCTTAACAAAGATCTCGCGCCACAAGGCAAACCTTTGGTCGCCGTCGATGCGGCCGGCGCAGGCGTCGGCGAGCTTGTTTTCTGGTGCCGCGGAAAGGAAGCGAGCTTTCCTTTCAAACGTGAAGACACGCCAACGGATTGCACAATTATCGCCATCGTGGACTCGGATGGGCATGTTAATCGTGAGTGAAATTGGTCTTTGTACTTTGGTCTTTGATGTCTCTTCAAAGTAACGCGCCAGGTCTCGACGGGGAACCAAAACCAAAGTACAAAGACCAAAGACCGTTTTTCTTGAAATGATCATCGCCAAAGTACTAGGCAACGTGGTCGCCACACAGAAGAATCATCGTTACGAAAATGCGCGCGTGATGATGTGCGAACAGATGACGCCCGAAGGCGAGATGACCGGTCACACCGTGCTCGCCCTTGATGCCGTCGATGCCGGCGTAGGCGATACGGTTCTCATCGTGCAGGAAGGCTGGAGCGCTTCAACGGTGGCTACCGGAAAAGCCGGGGCGGCAATCGACTCAGCCATCGTCGGCGTTGTGGATCGCATCGATTTGTTGGAAACAGAAACGTAGAAAGTTTTCAGGTGAGCAGTCCAGACGATCAAGCCAGGGCAATAGCTGAACGCGTCGCGCGCAGACTTGGCGGTGATAAACCGGCCCGGCAGCCTGCGACAGAGCCAGCCGCGAATGGCGGGCAGATTGCCGCTGATCAACCGCGTGCGCGCATGATCGATTTCATCTCGCCGGGACCGCCGCTCCGAGTCGTTCCAGCAATTCAATCCTCACCCGCGGTCAGCACTCCGGAGCGCGTCGCATCGCAAACTCCACCTGAGTTTTTTCAGTTTGTTCCCGTAGCACAGTCACCGTGGCTCGGTAGACTGCCAAGCATGTTAGCTAACGCGAATCCGCACACCGTCGATCATCCCAGTCAGCAACGCTTCGGCGTCGAGGAAGCAACCGTCGCAGAGTTGGTTGAGTTTTTTGAAAGCGAAAAGAAGTGCGCGATGGATCCGGGTGGCAAACCGTGCGACCACTGTGCGATGTGCAGCTCGCGAGGCTTTTAGCCGTTGCCTTGCCGGCTAATGGAGACTTCATGGGAGATGGCTGAGTTGAAGAGGCTTCCGTCTGTTATCAAGATGATCGTTCCACGCTTGTACCGCAAGATCGAAAGCCTGCACGTATAGGTCGGTCGCAGCCGGATTAAAAAAGAACCTGCTGAAGTCGGCTTTGTTATTGTCCGGAATAGACCAGCTCCACGTGTAGTAGCCGAGAGTCCGGTTGTTACATGTCGATTGAGGGTCAATGCAGACCGGCGCGGTTATAGCTTCGAAGCTGTAGCTGTCCCACTCGGTGCTGAACGGACTGTCCCTGAGGACTGCCCGACTTCCGGTACTGCCCGGCGTCAATTTGTCGAGACTTGGATTAAAAGGAACGAATCGAAAACTGCCATCATTTTCCATTCCGTAGTATGGGTAGATGGCTCCTGCCGACGTATCAATCGCCCAACCATCGAAGATGGGTGTTGCGTTTCGGGTCATGCGGTCAGTCTGCTCATCATGTGGCTGTTTATAGATTCGTGGTGGAATCGTGAAGCGAATGGCTTGCACGAACACCACCTTTTGACAGTTGCACCCAGGAGCGCCGCAGGCCTCCGGGTGGAAAGTAAATCCAATTTGCACCCGACCAGGACCGGGGAACACTCTGTGGTTTTCTAAGAGAACTGGCTCTGGGTTCGGGAAGTCGAATTCTCCGCAAGGCGTGGGCTTCGGAATATTAATCTTGCAAGACTCGGCCTCCCCCAGCAAAAAGACGGCTACGGCGATTCCAAAAACGAGCAAACGAATCAAGTGATCACACCTCCTCTTTTCGCGAGCGCGCAGGTTAGGTTTGGGAAGGAACAGAGGAAACTGTGAACCTAAGCAGATCAAACGCCGCTGCCATCCGGATCTCTTCCGTTATCTTAACTTTGTCATCCCGACCTGCGCGCGGGAGTGAGTCTCCTAAGCAATAGATAGCTCAACGGCCGGCGTTTGCGCGTTTGGGTATCAGCATTGCAACGACTCCGGAGAGGACCGTGCCCGCGGCTCCTGCTCCCACGATGCCGGGCAGCGCGTCAAACGCGACCCCATGCGTCAAGTACCCCCCTAATGCACCTCCAACGATGCCGGCGACCAAAAGGCCGAAAAACCGAGAAGTGAAATCGGGCGGGGGATCCGGCAGCCAGACGATCATCATGATCGTGGTGGATATGCCTCCCCCGGTTAAGGCCCAAAGAGCCCAGAGAGTTGCCATTTTTTCCTCCTTGGAAATCCGAGGTTAGAGTTTGCGAGGAACGCGAGGCTTATATCACCAACCGGCCAGTCTGGCAATAACAAAAGCAAGTTTAATATTCAACACTTCTATCCAGCATTGGGCTCCAGAGATTCGGTCATGAGTACGCGATCGTGGAACCCCGTATCTCGTCACCGCGGAATCAGCCGATGCAGCACGTAGAACAACGCCACTCCCCCAAACACAATCACTGAAACAATTGGGTTCTTTTCTTCGCTCCGATTGACTTCGGGAATCAAGTCACTCGCGGCGACATACAACGTCACGCCGGCCGAGAAGGGAAGTGCATATGCGACCGAGCCAGCAAAGCGCTCGCTCAGAAGCGCAACCGTCGCAACTCCCGCAAAGGTTGCTGCACCGATCGCAAGCGACGCAGCCGCTGCTTTTCTCGACGATCGTCCGGACGCCAACATGATCGATGCGACAGTAAATCCTTCGGGCAGCTTGTGAAGCATGATCGCAATGAAGACAAGGATGCCGACGCGCAGGTTCACCAGAAACGCCGATGCGATCGACACTCCATCGAAGAATGTGTGAATCGTCAGACCGCCGATTGCGGTGTAGGCGGCCGACGGGCGAATGACGTGTTCGGGATGCGTTTCAGCGCCGAAGTGAAAATGCGGTGCGACGGTGTGTTCGAACAACTGAATCAGTAAATACCCAGCGAGTAGCAGCGTTGTCGCGCCCACGACACCTTCTGCGATGCCTGCTCCTGAACCATTACTCCACAGTGCGACACTCTCCGGAACTATCTCGATAAAGATCGCTGCCAGCATGAAACCTGCGCCGAGGGCCACGAGGTACTTCAGCAGCTTTGCTTCGTGCCGATGAGCGCCAGAGGAAACAATGAGGAGACCACCGATTAGATTCGCGAGGGCGGCGAGCGCCCCCATTAACAATAGTCCTGCGATCCCAGTCATCTGCCGTTGCCAGTCAGTCGCGCGACTATACATCATGCGTACAATCCCAGAAAAAAATCCGAAAAAACTGTTGACAGGCCGTATGTACCAGCGTAGGATGCGCCGGTGGAGTGAAGTGGAGCGAGGTGGCCTCAACGACACGAACCAAAGCAAAACTGGCGCAAATCGTACAGCCGTCTCTTCCAGTCTCAGTTCTCAGCTTCTGTGCTTCGGGGGAATTACACAGCGCGAATCGACTCGAAAGGGCGGCTCAAGGTGCCGACCCTCTTTCGTCGTTATGTCGAAGAGAAGTACGGAGCGGCGCTGTATTTGACCAGCTTAACGGGTGATTGCGTTCGCATCTACCCGATGCCGGAGTGGGAAGCCATCGAGCAGCGACTCAGCTTGTTGCCCTCGATGGATCCAGCCAGAAGAAAGTTCCTTGACAGAACTAACTACTACGGTCAGCAGTCGTCGATGGATACGCAAGGCCGGGTGTCGATTCATCCGCTGCTCAGAAAGAGCGCGCAGGTCGTCGGCGATGTCGCAGTACTCGGCTATTTGACATACCTGGAAGTTTGGGAGCTGGACAAGTTCCAGCAGCGCTTGCTCTCGGATCCCTACACAGAGGAAGACGAGGCGGCGATTGCCCGATTGGGAATCTAGTCAGGGAGCAGTAAGCAGTAAGCAGTAAGCAGTAAGCAGTAGGCAGTAGGCAGTAAGCATTGAAAACTTGCTCCCAGTGAGTCGTTCATAATGAGCACTCATCAATTCGTGGAACGACTGCTCACTGCTAACTGCTCACATTTCACTAACAGATCTTTGAACGAGATCACGGGGTGGTGGTGATGGCAGCGGCCTTTGGGGGGCAGGGGCCCAACAGTCAAACAGGCCATCACCCCGTGCTACTTCGAGAGACGATCGAGTTCCTCGCGGTTGAGCGCGGCGGTTTGTTTGTCGATTGCACGGTAGGCCTGGGCGGGCATAGCGAAGCAATCTTGCAAACGTCCGACGCGCGCGTGCTGGGGATCGATCGCGACGAAGGAGCGTTGGAGTTGGCGAGAAAGCGATTAGCGAAGTTCGGTGGCCGCTTTCGCGCTGTGCATGCTGACTTTCGTGAACTTACGCGGGTCCTCGCGACAGCGAAAGTTAGGGTAGTGCGCGGCATACTTGCTGACCTTGGTGTTTCATCGTTGCAGTTGGATTCGCCCTCGCGCGGATTCAGCTTCCGGCATGAAGCGCCGCTCGACATGCGTTTGGATCAATCGAGCGGCGAAACGGCGGCAGAGTTGCTCGGTCGTCTTTCTGAAGTAGAAATTGCGCGCCTCATTTTTGAATACGGCGAAGAGCGTCGCTCACGGCGCATTGCCCGGCGGATCGTCGAAAGAAGGGAAGCCGGGCGGCCAATTCAAACGACCACTGAGCTTGCGGAGTTGGTCGAACGCGCAATCGGCGGAAAACAACGGAGGATCCACCCAGCCACGCGCACGTTTCAAGCGTTGCGCATCGCAGTCAATCGGGAGCTCGAAGGCCTCG
>Ga0157378_10000101_pt1 | contig 80972 bp, 77 predicted proteins | sample M65metaG_FD_115309 | JGI IMG/M metagenome (GOLD analysis project Ga0157378, IMG submission 115309) | Miscanthus rhizosphere microbial communities from Kellogg Biological Station, Michigan, USA - M6-5 metaG | ecosystem: Host-associated > Plants > Roots > Rhizosphere > Soil | place: USA: Michigan... | reverse complement strand
CCCGCAGCCGATCTTGGTCGGCCAGCGCATTCGACTGATAAACCTGATTAACGGCAAGGAATGCGACGCACATGTTGTTCGACACGGTCAGCAATCGGCGTCCAATTGGGAATTGGGAATTCAACTTGAAAGCCAATTAGATGACTTTTGGGGTCTAGATTTCTAAGCCTGATAGCTGTCAGTGTTCGCATTCGATCTTGTGGTGGAAAGAATGGGAGGTAGCGAGGAGCAACCATAGGTGCCTACGGTAGCCCTCGCTCAGTCGGGGCACTAATAATTACGCGCGAAGCGCATTCATTTGAGCCTTCAGCACGGCTAAAGCCGCAAGGGTTTTACCAATGGCCTCAAGTTCAGCTGAATCGGTAAGTGGCGGGGGACTATCGGACAATCGCAGCTCAATGGCTTGTTCAGCTCTAGCGATATAATCAGGTAATTTTCTAAAGTCGGTTTGACGTACTGCTTCTTCGTAATACTTCTGCCAAGCGTATGCCACGCTCATGTTCACCTCCTGAACCTGGAGGGCCTAACAGCGTCGTTAATCGTCTATGATAATCGCCCGTTTGTGTCAAGACGGAGTGCACAAAAAAGGGGCAACCCGTAGAACCGAGCTGCCACCTGACTAATTCAAGCGAAAGGATTAGCGATACGCTCGCGCTATATTTCGTTGGCGTTAACTCAAATTTTAGTTGTAGGACCCTTCGAGGGTGGTTTGTCCAACGTTGAGCAGCTAGAAAAAAAGTGAGGCCACCGCTCACAGTGCGCAGTGACCCCACCATTACTGTTGCTACCTTGAATTCTGAACGCTGCGTCTAGTGCGAGCAATACGGCAGATTCTGGAGCAATGCTTAGCTAAAAAAGAAATAGGGCCATCTGCCTCGGAGGCAAAAAAGATGACCTTACTCACTCTCTCTGAGGTACCGCTAAGAACCTCGGAGCCACCAGACTAGCCCTTGCGCTGGCACGCAGTCGATACCGTAAACGCTTTATGCCACCCACAGGGTCCTCGATAAATTTTCAGTAGTTCTCAAATCCAAAACAAAAAGGAAATACCAGTAATGAACTTCAACGAAAATAGCAAAACAGGTTCAGACCGCGAGAGCGATGCAGCCCGACACTTTCCAGAGCTGAAGTTTGCAGAGAGGATGCCTCAGCCTCGTCGGCTAGCGATGCCCGTAATGAGCGACATGGAGCTTTCTCTAAGGCTCAACGTTCCAGATGGATTGCAGTCCAACAGTAGCTGGCCGCTGAAGTGGCAGCCTGAGGAACCGCATAGCCCCGGTGGATTAGGCGAGACGCATAGTGACGCTCGCTAAATTATATCCTTGAAATCGTCTGGTGGGGCTTGAGCATACTCCAAGCGTCGAATATCGGTGCTCAAGTAGTCGTGGTTTAGGCCACACCCTGGACAGCGAAGCCTCAGCGGTGCGGGGATCGCGACTTCCGCCCCTATACGTAAATTCCCGCGCTCTCCCAAGTACTTCAAAATGTGGATTTTCGTGCAATCAGGTGTGCGGCAATCAACAGCGAGGTAGACGTACTGCTACGTTGCCGATCGATTAAGCTTCACTTTGGCGGAACCAAGTATTGGAGTGAATCAAGACTTCGATCATCCTTAGTAGCCCATCGATACCATCCGACTTTCTCACCAGCAAATCTATGTGAGCCTCCGCTTTCACCGTTTCGTTGATTTCGCTGTCATACATCGTAAACAGAACAATACGAGCATTGGGAGCAGCTTGCTTGATTAGTGGCGACGCGGTTATTCCGTTCATGCCAGGCATACGGAGGTCCAAGAGCACCAAATCAGGCTGAAGGTCTTTAGCCTGTTGGATGGCGTCGGGTCCAGTCACCGCCTCGCCGCAAACATGCAATCCTCGCTTCGTTTCGATGAGGGTATGCATGACGGTTCGTACTACTGCATTGTCATCAGCAATCAGAATGCGCGTTCGCGGTACAGGGGACGAAGCTGCAGGCGAAGCGGATACCATGGCGAGGAATCTTCGCTGCTTTACGCTCTTCGAAACAATAGGCTGATCGCAGTAGGCAGACCTACGTACCGAAATCGGCGCGTGACGAGCCCACGATTGCGTAGTGGACGAAGACATCGGGAACATCTCCGCGCCCGATAAAGCCGAAGCCTTTTGAATTATTGAACCATCTTACTGTGTCGCGCAAATCACAACCCCCAAAGGAAATGTAGTCAGTAATCAGCAGAGGAGAACTCCTCCGCACAATCAGGTAGACAGCTCACGCTAAGCTTTCAGTCGAGGCAGTCTCCAAGCTCGGTTAGATCGCTTAGCTCCCCGCCGAAGGACGTAATGGATCGCAAGAAGATTCGGGACGGGAAGATATTGGGACTTTAATCCGGTCGGACCTTGGCGGCGCGAGGAATAAAAAAGAGCCGCCCTGAAGCTAGTAAAAAGAGCGGCTCCGCTCTCTGTGGTGAGAGAGGTTGTCCAATTCTTGCGGCAACACTAGACCTAACATTCGCAAAGCGCAATACAGCGAATTTCCGGCTTTCCACTGGAAATAAAGAAAGAGGCCGCACCAGGCCAGCACACGACCTCTTCTTGGGGTGATACGCTGTCGCGAAATTAGCCCTTCTTACTTTGAATTGCAATCTTGAAAACAACAGGCTGAACTAGTTTCCAGAGGCGGCTCTGGCTTTCGGACGGCGATGGTCTCTAAAGTTCCAATATCTGTGATTTACCTTCGTGTCTGCAATTTCGCGGGCTTCAAAGGGAATTTCAGTGTAGCCGCGCACAGCAATAATGCAGCCTTCGCTGACGACAACTTGCTCGAAAAAATGGCCGTCTCTTAACTCAACAGAAACCACATGGTATCCAGGTCCAGTTTGTTTCTGCCGTTTCAAACTGTTGAGATGTTCGGGAGAGATTGGAGCTAAGCACTTCATATTAGAGGCCCTCGACTCTTGCGGATTGGCTCTAGATCATAGCAAATAAAAAGGGCAGCCCCGTCACAGAGCTGCCCCTTTTGGATGAGCGAAGGAGTGCGCTACACTCGCGCTATTTTTCGTCGGCGTCAACTGAAATATTTTTAGGTTTTAAGCTTGCCGGAGCGGAACAAGTTGGAAAGATAGGCAGTTGTGAAGTACCCGTCACGCTCTCGATAGCGATGCACGCAGCCCCACTTCAGACAGAGATAATACTTCTGGTCCTCCGGTAATTTTCGCATGGTGAGCTTCATTTCGACCTGATGAACGGGACACTGCGGGGCCAGAGCCATAACGAGGCGATTATAAGCTTCTTGTCGTATAGGCCAAAGAGATTGAGGGCAAGTTGCTATTCGTGTCGGAACGGCAGACCTGCCCTCGCAGGCCAACGCTTGCCGCTCATCATAGGGAGTAACGCATAAGGAAGTTGTTAAGAAAACTCAAAGGCCAAATAATGAGCAACAACCGCGCCAAAAAGAACTACAGCGAAGTCCCCATTGCTCGCTAGATTTTCGCTTTGATACTCTGGAATCACTTTTCGCGGTGCTCTCCAGCTTTCTGGCTGTCACCTCTCTAAGAGGTGACGGTATGGCCAGTTGGACGTTATCTTGCGCAAATTGCCGTTTTACCTTCGTGCACTCAATTATTGAGATCAGAGAGGTGGCGGACTATTTTCTCCCCGCGAAGCCTGATGTCGCTGATGGCGGTGGGCAGTTCAGATGCTCAAATTGCGGGCACGTTGCCCTGTATAGGCGCACCGACCTTATCTATCAGGCTTAAATCGATCCAAGGTCCAACTTTTCCGCCCTGATTGCCGCAATTACGTTCTGAGCCTGCTTGATTGTGCTACAAAGGCCTATTTCTTTTCCGTTCAATCGCCTGTCGAAAAATCTAGACTGACCTCACCAGCCAAGCCCGGCTAGACGGGTGATCGTCATGCCTAATTGGACTCTTCAGTGCCCCAAGTGCAGCACTATCTTTGATCATTCGCAGATTGATGATGTTGGAATGGCCAGTTTTTACTTGCCGCTGAAACCAGACCTCCCTCCAAAGGGAGTCAAATGTACATGCCCGAGTTGCGGTAGCAAGGCCACATACCAACGGAAAGACTTGTGTTATCAGGCTTGATTTCTAGTTTTCCAGAAAACCTAAAGATTCTGCTTGAGGTCCAGCTTTCCTCTTTGATTGAACAACGTCTTCGTGCGGGAGGGATCAGTCTATTCGAGATGACTTTTCTTCGGGTGCTTGCACCTTCATCGTCATTTTGATATCGAGTCTATGTCCTGTTGCGAGACTAAAGATAAAGTATTCGCCGGGAATAGATTCCGCTAATTCTCTAACCCGCAGCTTGGCAGCTTCAAGGTCTGTGACCACTCCAAGCCAACGCACACTGCCGCCGCCCTGTCTCTTAAAGATGTCAAATGGCGGCACCATAGCCTACCCGTTGGCCGTGCGCCAAATGTGAACCACGTATGCAATCAAACCCATGCCGAGGAAAGTTGCGGTTGCTACGAGAGCTGTTACCATGTCTCACCTCCGGGGCGACGTTTGGGAAAAGAAATCACGCCGAATCAAAAGCGAGGCCGCTGCAAAAGCTTGGTGAACAAGTACACGGAAAGCACGACGCTGATTCCATTGAGCGGAGCGAATATCAAATCGCACATGATCGCCTCCCTGGTGGACGAGGGCCGTCAGCGAGGAATTGCTCAGCGGCCCCCATTTGCACTTGGATTGGACGCTGAGAGGATAGTCGGTTTGAACTCAGGTTCAATACAGGGAACACTGAGATACTGGATTGACCCGGAGCGCAACGTTCGACGCATGAGCGGCGAGCAGGAAGTAATATTGAGGGTAGCGGTGAATTGTTCGGGTCTTCAGTGGAATTATTTGTTTGAGGCTTTTCGGGATTGCCTGCCGAAGATGAAGGTCTGAGCGGTATATCTACCGGCGAAAACGCAGCCGTATAGAAATATTCCAAAATCACGAATTATCCATCGCATACGTCAACCTAGCCGCTCATGCACTCCTATTCCGCGACCATCGGCGGCATATATAGCGAGTGCGCTCAATGCGAGACCAAGGAAAACGACAAAGACACCGGCAAACGCTATCGCTGTAAGCATTGGTTTCCATCCGCACAGCAGCCTATTGGACCAAGGGAGAACCCAAGCGAGCGACGCTCGCCACGATTCGTTGTCTGGATTGATCGAAGACGAAATACTCACCAGGAACGCCGATTGCCAACTGCGTCAGGCGATCCCGCGCTGTCGCAAGGTCGGGAGTGCAGCCAAGCCAAACAGCGGTTCCATCCGCGTATTTTCTGAAAAGGTCAAATGTTATCTCCATGTGGCCCTCCGTAGCTCCAGGAGCAGATCGTGAGCCATTCCCGTAAATCTCCTATTAAACGGGGCTTAGTATCGTGGACGGTCTTGCAAGGACAGCGTAACGGTACCCAGATTGTGCACGGAGGACCCTGCAACTGAGAATTTCTACCTAGGTTTGTGAGTACCATACTTTCTTCGAGGACTATCTGACTTCACCGTTCGGCATCACACGTTGAGCGAGAATTTCCCGTTGAGACAGGATCGGCGGCATGTCGGTCTGTTTCATATAGCGGCAAGGCATCCAGAATATGTGCTCCCCGCCATTCGTTTTCACGTGGCGCATTTCGCATTGTTGAGCGTCGGCGCTTTTCCGACCCGTCCAATAAGCGGGATAGGGTCCATGATTCATAGCGCAGTGGGCCGCCCAGTAGAGGTGAGGCTTAGACAGAGCTATCGCGGGAACCAAACCAGGGCTAGTTTTTTCATGTATTCACGGCAGAGTCGAGCAGCAGTAAGCGGATGGATGATACTACTTCGGATGACGCCTCATCCATTCCGCACGCGCTTCTCTGAGCTGAACTTGAAAAGCCTTTTGCGGGTTCTTAGCTGAGCACACGATTCTGGCGGCGTCATAATACTGAAGAAGCTCCGCATCGGACATCATCTGCAGTCGTTGCCGTAAACGCTCCACCTCGGAGAGTTCGACAGACATCGCTTATTTGCTCCGTAGTCTCGTTATTGCGGTCTGCAGCGCCTTCCGCTCCTCGAAAGCATTCGGATCGCCGACCAAGGAAGTCTGACGGGCATACATGATGGTTTCAGCAAACTCAATTTGTGCGGGTCGTTTTGCAGGGTCTGTTTCAAATATCGCGTTTTCGTACGCGGTCTGCCAGGGGTACTTCTTTCTAGCTCTGCTCTCTGAATCCTTCTGAAGCTCGGCCAGGAATCCGTGAATTGCTTCTCCGACGGTCATCGTTTCCCCACCCAAGTGGCCCCAGAATCGTTTAGAGGCTAGCGAATTGGAGAAAAAGAACGATACGTTCCTATCCTGAATCTATGGAAATGCAATACTGACCGAGCCCGGTAATTAGCTGTAGAAACTAGGGAGGGCCTATACCGCTCTCTCTTAATTGGCTTCGGCTCGGTACTAAGTTGCTTACCCAAGCTGTTCTTCATATTTCACGTTTATAAGTACATGGTCCCTCTGATGGCTTTGCTGGGGACAAAGGCCCTATTCTCGTGTCAGCTTTACTGAGAAGAGGGCCTATGCTCAAAAAGTTTATGCTGTCTCTTGCAGGAATAGCTCTGCTGGTTTGCGCGGTGCCTAGCTTTGCAGACGAGAAACCCAAATCAAAGTACAGGACGATGACCGGGTGTCTGTCCAAGCCTGAAGGTGGTGACGAGTATTTCCTTGTTGCGAAGAACGGTAGTACTTGGGAGATTCACAGCAGCGATAGCACCGTCTCTTTGTCAAAGCATCTCGGTCAGACGGTTAGAGTAAGGGGCGTCGTAGAACACTCGAAGCTTCACAACCTTAAGGAAGACGCCAAGGACGAAACTGGTATCAAGAGACACCAAACCGAACATGGACATCTGAAAGTTACGTCAATTCATCAGGTTGGCCTTTCGTGCCGACGTTGAAGAGAGTCGCTCAAAAAGCGCACAAATGGCTTGTAAAAGGCGATTTTTGTATGAAAGACAAGGAAAACAGAAAGGCATGGTCCCGGAGGAGGGAGTCGAACCCACACGGAGCAAAGCTCCGGCAGATTTTGAGTCTGCTGCGTCTGCCAGTTCCGCCACTCCGGGAATATCGGCGAAGCTATTGAATCGTAACATTTTGCACGGTCTTTGTCTGCTCGTCGCTCTCGGCGACTTTAGCTTTACTGTAGCTTAACGAAACGGATTCAATTTTTTGCGCCGCATCGACTAGATCGCGCTCGCTGGTGACGTTGTAACGGTCGAATACAGAACGCGTCTTGTGGCCGCTGATTCGCATGGCGACCACTTCGGGAACGCCACTGCGTACCATGTTCCGCACTGCAGAGCGCCGAAGGTCATGGAATAACAAACCCGGGCAGCCGGCCGCTTTCGTGACGGTTTCCCAGGTTCCCCGAAAGTCAGACACGACCTTGCCCTTGCGCGTGAATACCGGCGCATCCGGCCCTTTCCCCGCGATACAAGAGGCCAGCAACGCGCGCCTTTCAGCGGTGAGCGGCACCGTACGCGGCTCTCCGTTTTTAGATGTGCGAAGCCTGACTGTTCCGCCTAGAAGATCGCAGTCGGAAACCCGCAGCGTCAGCAGCTCGCCCTTTCTGAATCCGAAATTGTAGGCCAGCGCGAGCATGGCGCGCAGATACAGGTCTGTGCATTTCGCGGCAATGGCGCGGTACTGTGCTTCCTCGATAAATCCCTGGCGCGGCTTTGATTCCGGCAGACGGTCAAAGTAGAGTTTCGCGGCAACGCGAGCACAACCCCGATGCTGTAGTGGTGGATAGCGACGGCATCGGTAACACCGTCTTCGACCAGCTGAAATTCCATAGCTATGGACGCTTGCTCTACGCGTTTCACGGCGGCAAACCGGCCAACAACGCTGCACGGTATTTCAATCGGCGCGCTGAAGTGTGGGGACTCATGCGGGATTGGCTCAAGGCGAACGCTGAAATCCCCGACGAGCCGGAAATCGAAATGGACCTCACCGGCCCGCAATACGGATTCTCGGCGCAACAGCAAATCCAGCTGGAGCGCAAAGAGGACTTAAAGAAGCGCGGCCTATCCTCACCGGACTACGGCGACTCTCTGGCCATACCTTCGCCGTGCAGATCCTGGCGCCGCCGAGGGTCGAGCCGGTCAGGGAATACTACTCCCCAGGCGAAAAGGAGCTCTCATGGCTAGCATAAGAAGGGAAGGCAAATGAGCTATCAGCGAAATATCGGGGCATACCTCCAGAGTGAGCAGGCCGCGCTACTCGGCAATCCGCTCACCGGCCAATACCTGCTTTCCGCGAACGGCGCAATTGACCCGCACAGCCCGGGCAGCTATGTGATCACAAAGGGCTCGATTTGCGCCTTGACGCTCGGCGCCCCACTGGCTGGCACGGAGGATGGGCTGCAAATCACAATCTACTCGTTCACGGCGTTTCAGCACACGCTCACAACGGCCGGCCTACTGCAAACAGGAGCGGCGGCTGTGAACACTGGCACATGGAGCACGAGCGCTGGCGGACAGATGGTTCTGATCGCGTTTAACGGCAAATGGATAGCGGATGGCAACGGCGTGGTGTTCTCATGAGATGGCCGAGAGCGATGGCCCAAGCGTTATTCCATGGGGACTGTTCGAGTAAGAAAAACACTATCAACCTGCCGACCTTCCATGGTCGCAAGTCTTTGTTGAGCAGATTCAATGGCCTCGTGCTCATGCCTGCTGATTTCAATGGGAGTTTTAAGTCTCTCTTGGATTGCCGCATTCGCATCGGCAATTCGGAGAGCCAATTGAACCGCGTCCAACTCAAAGAGGGCGCCGATGTATGCTGTTCGCCAAGGGGACGAAGAAGGGTCACTCATAAAGCCTTCTTTCAGGGAGACAACTCGCCGCAGTTCATGCCTGTGGGTCGAGTCTCACTGTAGCGGTTTTCAACGGGCCAAATATGTGCTGTTACGGACAGCGCCGCCCGCCGTAGAGGAAAAACGATTGAGAAGATCTCCGTAGCGACTTGAAAATAAGCGAGTTGTGCGGCATTCACATCGCTACGCTCTACAAGTGGAAAAAGAGGCCGGAAATTGTCGAGCGGATCGCGGAACTAACGCAAATCTATGCAGACAAGGCTCTAAAGACGGGTTTAGCGCAGCGGGACAAGCGTGTAGCGGTCTTGCGCCAGATGCATGACAAATTGCTCCAGATCGTCGAGGAACGCGCGGCAGACCCTCGACTAGAGAGCGTCCCAGGCGGCCAGACCGGCCTTGTCGTGCGGGCCGTCAAGGTGATCGGAAAACAAGTACACGAGACGTTTGTTACCGATACCAAGCTAGTGAAGGAATTACGCGAGACGGGGGAGCAGATTGCGCGGGAGCTGGGCCAGTGGCAGGAGCGCATCGAGGTTGAGGACGCCTCTTTGGCCGAAATCATGGCTAAAGCCTGCCAGCGCGGAAGATACCAGAATAAAGCTAGCTCAGGAAAGTCTAGCGTTGCTTAAAACCGAATGTTGCAAGGAATCCAGCGAGACTCGTTGTTAATAGGGGAATCTGACGCCGTCATAGTTTGCTAGAATCGACCTCGATTTCCTCTACCGATCTAACCAATCGCGCTCCAACCAAAGGGCAGGACAGCGCATTCCCATGAGTGTAGAATCCTGCAATGGCCCGAGAATTGATATGGGTCGAAGGCCAGCCGCGGTTCTTGGGCTGGGGGTGTTCTGGGTGTGCTTGGGAGTTCAGTCCCTTGGTCGTTCCCACCGGTACCACAATAAATGAAATCGCCCAGAAATATGAACAACAGCGCGACGAAGAGTTTGAGGCGCATGTGTGCACCAAGTACCCAAGGCGGCCTACCAAACAGTAGAACCTGAGCAAGGTTATCTGAACAATTTAGGCCGCAGCCAAGAACCGCACTAAGGCAGAGCGCGCAGAGCAAGCACGCAAGGCGGCTTAGGCCCGCTGGTCTAAAGCGCAAAAGAAAGACGCCTAACTCTCCTGTCAAGCTTTGACTTATCTATAACTCAACGACGAGCAACGGTGAGCAAAGAAGCACATGCGTGAAATAGCGTAGAAAGTACGGTCGATAAAGCGTGTGGAATGTTGAGTATCGGTGAGTAGGTTTGATGCTGTCGGGCACGCTGGCTTTTGAGTCTGCTGCGTCTGCCAGTTCCGCCACTCCGGGCCTGCTTGCAAACCTAACATGCCACGCCGCGTCACTCAAGCACCTACAAACCGCGTGGCGCCCAGGCAAAGACATCTCCCACTACCAATGGGCAGCGCGACTCTGCTTGCAGCGATTGAACCGTTCTCCCAAGTGGCCAAATTAGGCAGAGTTCTTCCCGTCAGCAAGCCTTCGGCCCGGCGCGATTCAACTCCTTAGCTACAACGGGCGGCCATCGATTCCTTTAAGCTATTTGTTATCAGTAGCTTGTCAACTGCAACAAAACAACCGACTTTAACTGCCAGATAATGAATGACTTACAGACCAACGGATGGAATGCCACGTTTGGCGCGTGCAGCACGCCACGCTGTTTTGGAATCGGCCGTGCTCCTTACCAAGTCGAACTTCGTTCAGCGCCAAGCACTGAGGGTTGTCGCTGACGCCGCCTCGCAGCACGTTCTGCGCGGGTCGCGCCGACTAAGCCGGTTGGGGAGAACCATGGCCCGAGCTGACAACCCGTCTATCGCTCCATTTCCGAGACTCCGACAAGCCACATCCGACTCCAGGGCTGACCGGCCCACCACCAGGCAAGTTTTTGGCGCCCGCCTTGCCTCGTCGGCCGCCCAGGAATTTCTGGAGCGCAAATTCTTTGAACGCGTGGCTCTTCCCAATGGAACGTTCAAAACCACCAACGCGCATCGGTTGGACGACCTGAATCAGGCGGTACTCCCGCATCTACCGCAACTCCCCGGTCGTGCCTTGAAAATCATGGACGTAAGCATTTCTTCGGGAGTCAGCACGCTAGAGTGGCACGATTTCCTCAACGAGAACGGTATTCGCTTCGAGCTGGTCGGCACCGATCTGACGGTGTACACCTCACTGGTCAGCCTGGGACCTCAACTGGAGGCGCTAATCGACGGTGGCCGCAATATTTTGCATCTGGATGCCTTTGGGCGCGGCCTGCACCCGCGCGGCGATGGCTTGGCCGGGCTTGCCGCCGGAATGATTCGCATGCTGTTTGAAGCCGCCATGACCATTGACAGGAAGCTGCCGCCGCTGCAAGGGCGGGTTCAGCAGGCGGCCGAAGGGCGCGTGCTGAAGTGCCAGCCGGTCACATTGCTTACCCGAGGTTTTTCCCAGCGTGAATCATTGCAGGTGTTCGAGGACGATTTGCTCGGCAATGAGCGGCCGGAGTTCAAGAACGCATTTCATGTCGTGCGTGCCGCAAACATCTTGAATCGTGCCTATTTTCCCGACCAGACCCTGACGCGCATCGCCGCAAAACTGAAGATGCGCCTGAAGGCAAACGGCCTGCTGATCGTCTGCCGCACCTCGGACAAGGGCAAAAACAACGCCACAATTTTTGAGGCCCGCCCAGGCGAAGGCTTGCGAGCGGTGTCGCGGCTAGGCGCCGGCTCCGAGATCGAAGACCTGCTAGTCGGTCTGTGACCCGCAGTTGGCGCACAGTTTCCTCCATCACGTAGTTCCGTGATTGTTGCCGTGATTCGGGTCGGTGGATACACTCTCGAGCGTGAACCGCATCGCTGACGCCAGCAAAGTCTCCCGCCCCGGGCTCGGCGGGTTCTGGGCGCTGGTCGCGGTGCAATTTCAAAACGCGTTCAGCGACAACGCTTTGAAATGGCTGGTGAGTTTCCTGGTGCTCGAAGCCGTACTCAGCAAAGCGCAGCGCGATTTGTGGTTCGTCCTCGTCGTACCCTTGCTGTTCGCGGTTCCCTTCCTTCTCTTTTCGATCCCCGGCGGTTATTTCGCCGACAAGTACAGCAAGCGCAGCGTCGCCCTCGCCACCAAGCTTTTCGAACTCGTAGTCATGGCTCTGGCGACATTCGCCTTCGCGCGCAATCGTCTCGACATCGCCGGTATCGCGCTGTTCCTGGCCTGCAGCCAAGGCGCGATCTTCGGCCCCACCAAGTACGCCCTGTTGCCCGAGCTGCTGCCCGAATCGCGGCTGAGCTGGGGCAACGGCATCATCGAGTTGACTACCCTGCTCTCCGCCATTTTCGCCGCGCTCGCCGGCGGATTTCTCGCCTCCTACTTTCGCGGACGCCAGGTTTGGTCCGGCGTCGTCTTCCTGGCGCTCACCGTCGTCGGCTTGCTGATTGCCCTGCGGATTCCTCGCCTTCCCGCCGCCGACCCTTCGCGGCGCTTCGACTGGAACTGCGCCCGCGAGTTCTTCGTCGAAGTTCACCGCATTCGCCGCGATAGGGTCCTGTGGGTCGCGGTGCTTGCCAACACCTTTTTCTGGTTCCTCGGCTCCCTGCTGCTGCTCAACATCGTCCTTTACGCCACCGACGTTTTGCGCGTGGACGACGCTCACAGCAGCTACCTGCTCGCGGCGCTGAGCTTAGGCATCGGCGTCGGCAGTTTCGTTGCCGGCTACGCCTCGGGAGGCAAGATCGAACACGGCATGGTTCTGCCCGGCATGTTCGGCATAACCGCCATGGCCGCGTTCCTTTCGCGACCCGGGCTGAGCTTCGCCGCCGTGGCCGCGCTGCTCGCACTACTCGGCACCGCGGGCGGATTTTTCGTGGTGCCGGTCAACGCACTGATCCAGCGGCGCCCTGCCGCCGCGGAGAAGGGCCGTACCATCGCGGTCGCTAATTTGTTGTCCTTCATAGGCGTGGCCCTGCAACCTCTGGCCCAATACGCCATGCTGCGCCTCGGACATCCTGATCCCGCGCGCGTGTTTCTGCTGTCGGCCGGGATGACCTTGCTGATGGCCATTGTGTTGTTGCGAATGATGCCCGATCTCGGCCCCCGGGCGCTGGACTGGACGCGCTTGCGCCCGAGGACTAACCTATAGGGCCCGTTCGGCAGGGGCTGTCGTAGCCGGTTAGCCGCCGAGCCAGTCAACCGGCTGCGCCGAACATTGTCAGCAAAACGTCGAGGAGCACATGGCTACTGTTACCTCCCTTTCCGGGACTCTGCCGGAACGTCGCCGCCTTTCCCACTGGATGGAGCGAGTACTCAAAGAACTGGAAAACGTCCGTGAGTCGCCCGATGCCGACGCGGTGCACGATTTGCGCGTGGCCATCCGGCGGTGCCGGTCTGTCGCTGCGGTTTTCGAGGAAGTTGATCCGGATCCAGGCTGGCAGCAGCTGCGGCGCGTGCCAAGGAAATTGTTCCGGCGGCTGGGAAAGCTGCGCGACGCGCAGGTAATGGACGGGTGGGTAAAGAAGCTTGCGCCGGATTACGATGCCGTGCGCATGCGTTTGCATGCCGCGTTTCAGGCCGAGGATGGGGATTTGCGCGATTCAGCGCGCGATGCGGCAGAGAAATTTGACGCGAAATCGTGGAAGCGCCTGGAGCGCGAGCTGCGCAAACGGGCGCGATTTGTGCCGGCGGGGAGTTTGGCGGCGCAATGCCTGGCGGTGGAGCGCCTTGAAGAAGCGAAGGAGTTGCACACCCGAGCCCAGCGGACGGAAAGACCTAAGGCCTGGCACGAACTGCGCATCGGCATCAAGCGGCTGCGCTACACGGTCGAGAATTTGATGCCCGAGCTGTACGCCTTGTGGAGCGACAATCTGAAGCGTCTCCAGGATTTACTCGGCGAAGTGCACGATCTTGACGTGCTGGCGGACCTAGTCAAGCGGACGGCGTCGGCGGAGCCGGTCGACTCACTGAATTTGTGGGAGGAAACCATCGGGCGCGAGCGGTCGCAACGCGTCGATTCTTACCGGCAGTTGACGCTTGGCCGGACCAGCATTTGGAGCGATTGGCGACATGGTCTGCCGCAAGGCAACCGGCTGGGTTTGGCGGCCATGGCGCGCATCCGCGTAACGGCGCGCGCGACCGATACCCATCCGCGGCGGACCGCTCAGATTTCACGGATAGCGATTGCGGTATTCGATGCGCTGCGCCGTGCGCATGCGGCTCCGGCGTTCGGCGAGCACACCATGCGGCGAGTGCTGCGCGCGGCAGCGCGGCTGCAACGCGTTGGTGACGCCGTGCATGCCCCATCGCATCGAAAAGCGGCACAGCGCTTCTTGCGCGAATTGCCGCTGCCGCCCAGCTGGACGTTCGAGGAATGGGAATTGCTCGCGCAGACGCTCCGCTACCATCGCGGCGCAGAACCCTCGTCCGATCGCGGAGCATTCGGGCGGCTGCATGAGGACGAGCAGAAGAATATTCGCGCGCTGGCCGGCGTGTTGCGCCTGGCGCGCGCGCTGAGAAAGTGCAGCATCGATAGCTGCCTGGGAATGCACGCGGAGAAGTCCGCCGACGCGGTTACATTACACGTTCCCGGGTTGCAGGATTCCGCAGACACTGCGGCGCGCCTGGCGGCTGGCAAACATTTTCTGGAAACCTATCTGGGCAAAGCGTTGATCCTGAAACCTGCGCCAAAGCTCGAAAAAGTCGATAAGGTGGTTGCGCTGCTGGCTGATTTTCGCAACCACCAGCAGGCCCTCCCCGCCGCTGCATCCGACTAGTTCACCCCTCGCGAAGATCCCCTTTGGGAATTGACAGCGGAGCGCCGGCTACGTACTGTGGCAGCGTTCCGAATGGTCAAGTGGAGACTCTCGTGATGCGTGTAACCCGCCGCGATGCGCTGTTGTCTTCTCTGGGAGTTGCGGCTTCGGCATCCTTGTCTGGAATCGAAGCTTCCGGCCGTGAACCAGCGCACGATGCTTCCGTGTCCTCTGCACCTCCAAGCCAGACCTCCATGACCGACCCGCCGTTATCGCTGAACGACTATGAAGCGATAGCCAGGCAAAAGCTCTCGCCGATCGCATGGGAGTACTACGCCAGCGGGTCCGGTGATGAGCATACCGCGCGATGGAATCGCGAGGCGTTGGCGAATATTCGGCTGAAGCCGCGAGTGCTGATCGATCTCGGGCACATCGACACGCGGATCAAACTGCTCGGCGAGGAAGTGCCGCACCCCATCCTATTGGCTCCGACTTCCACGCACATGCTGGCCCATCAGGAGGGCGAGGTGGCTACCGTGCGTGGCGCCGGTGCAGCTGGAGCGACGCTCATTGTCAGCACCGTTTCTAACCGCAGCATTGAAGAAGTGGCGCAGGCAGCGACTCGACCAATCTGGTTCCAGCTTTACGTTGAAGACGATCGCGGCCGAACGAAGGCCTTGATCGAGCGCGCGGAAGCGGCGGGTTGCCGCGCGCTTTGTATTACCGTCGACAACCCATGGCACTATGCGCGCAACCGGCAGGACCGAATTTTCGACGCCGCGCCGAAATTTCCGTTTCCCAACATCCATCTCGCTTCTGGTGGCCCGGGAGGCCGCGGGCGGGAAGGCGGCGGCGCTAAGCGCTTCACATGGAAAGATCTGGAGTGGGTGCAGTCGTTCGCCAAGACGCCGATTGCACTGAAAGGGGTCTTGAATCCGGAGGACGCGGATCGCGCGGCCAGGGCTGGCGTCGCCGCGATTATTGTATCCAATCACGGAGGTCGCGGATTGGATGGCGTGCCCGCGACGATTGAGGCTCTGCCGGTGGTGGCCGACAAAGTTTCCGGACGCATTCCCATCCTGATGGATGGCGGGATCCGGCGCGGCGGCGATGTCTTGAAAGCGGTGGCGAACGGGGCCTCGGCGGTGTTGATCGGCCGGCCCTATCTCTATGGGCTGGGCGTGGCCGGCGCGGATGGAGTTCGGAACGTTATCGACATCCTCCGCACGGAATTCGAGGCTGCCATGGCGCTGACGGGCCGAACTTCGATCGCGGCGATTGATCGATCGGTGTTGTGGCAGTGAAAACCGGGTAGCGGAGAGCGAGTAGCTTCCCAGGGAGCGGCTTGGACGATGACCATCTTGCGGATTGTTCTCGGATTCGTGCTGGCGGCTTTCTTCATCCTCGGCGGTTTTATGCATTCCATTCTGGGCTGGCGGAGTCTCTCGAGCCGGTTGCGGGATGCGCATACTCCGGAAGAATTGATTGCCCAACTCGCGCTCGGTTGGCACCTGGGCGGCGCGGCGATGGTCACCTTCGGATTGATGCTAATTTTTCTGTACGTGAAATTCTTGCGGGATCGCGCGACTTCGCTACGCATTGCGCAGTTGATCGCGATTTTTTATATCGGCTTTGGCATCTGGGCGCAGGTGGTGAGCCACCATGCGTTTTTTACGGTAATGTTTATTGTTCCGGGGTTGCTGCTGTTGTTCGCGGCTTCAGCCGGTCCGCCCAAGACTGCCTAGCGTCCAACTGTTGCCAATGGCCCCCGCGTTGAGGCTCGTTGACCATCCTTGTCGGGGCCCTCAGAATGACATGATTCCCCAAAGTCAATGCTTGACAGACGACGCACTGGACGTCTCGCCAGCGGCGCCGCCCATCAGCAGGATCAGACCGTCGGCCAAGGTACCGCGCCAGCTCAAGTAGTCGTGGCCACCGTTGAATTCCTGGTAGTGGACTTCGTACCCTTTGGCCAGCAGGACGTCTCGCAAGTGGCGATTCGGCACAAGGATGGAGGCACCTTTGCCGGAGAGGTCGATCTCGTCGCTGCCGGCGTCCATGTAAAAGCGCACTGGAAGCTTGGGGCTGGAGATAAATTGCTTCGCGACCCAGTTGGGTTCGGCGCTGGAATCGAAATCGGATCCACCGGGCGTCTTTGGCGGCGTCCACCAGTAGGAGCCGGACTGCGACAACACATTGCCGAAGGTTTCAGGGTGGCGTAGCGCAGCATACGTTGCAGCGAGACCGCCGTAGCTGGAGCCGCCCACTACGATCTGTTGTGGATCGGTAGTCACGTTATAAAGGCGCCGCACCCACGGGACCAGTTCAAAGTTCAGGAAATCGGCGAAGGTCGGGTTGCATGGCAGCTCGCGAGACCGGGCGTTTCCGGGTCCATTGTCAACGAACACCGCCACCATCGGCGGAATTCGTTTTTCGGCGATCAGATTGTCGAGAATCGCTTCGGTTGGGACTCTGGCGGACTGCTTGTCGTTCTTCAGGTAGGCGTTTTCATCGAACAAGATCAGCAGGCCATAAGACGGGGCCGTTTTGGCATAGCCTGCCGGCAGATAGATTCCGATTTCGCGCTCGTTTTTCATTAAAGCGCTGGTCAGCATGTGGCGCTCGACTTTGCCTTCGGGGATGCCTTTGCGGCGCGTGTCCCAGGGCTGAGGCGGCGCATCGGGCATTTCTACAGCGGAAAAGCCCTGATGCGCCGGCACGTCGGGATCTTCGGGATCTGGAGCCCAACGATTCCCATTCAACGGATCGATCTGCGACCCGGCCCAAATCGTCGGAAAGAGGTCTCCGCCATAGTCGTCCTGAGAGCGAAAACTTGGGGCGTCAGGCGCGAGGCGGTAGATGAAGCGCTTGCGTTTGTTCACTTTGAGCGTTTTGGACCACACGCTGGTGTCTGCGATTTGCGTCAGCCGATATTTGTCCGGAGACTGCATGGTGAACGGAAACCATACAATCAAGACATTCTTCGTTGCGGGTGTGCCCTTCCACAGGAAGGTGACCAACATATTTTCCTGATCGTCGGGCAGCCTTTCGATCAGGGGCGTTCCGGTTTTGCTCATGTCTTCCCAAAATGTTGGGACGACGGAATTGTCGCCGCTCTCAATCGCAGAACGTAGCGCGGCGATCCGGGGACTTTCTTCTTTAGCCCTTTCCGGAGCGAGGCGCTCGGCCAGCGGGACTCTCTTTTTCAAAGTCAGGGTACAGGCGGCGTCTTTGCTCTTTTCGTTTTCGGGAAGCGAGAGGTCCACGGTGTAGCGACCTTCGATTTCGGCGATGAACTCAAAAGTATCGGCGTCCGGACCAAGCTTGGCGCCCCGGGCGCGCTGCCCGGTCGGGGAATAAGCGAGGACGACGATTTCCGAGCCGTGCGGGTCGAGGTACAGTTGGATCAGGTCGCCGGCATGGAGCGGAAGAACGTAGCTGTGGGACTTGTTGCCGCTGAGGGTGGCTTCTTCGGCCTTGCCCACCGTGAGTTCGGTGTCAGGCGGATGTGGTGCAGCGGCGGAAGCACCGCAGACCAACAGCGTCATGACTGTGCATATCCGGCTCTTAGCGGTTGGCACGGTGCGTCTCCCTGCAGTAAGACGTACGCCGAAGAGTTATAGCAGGTTCCCTCGAAGAACGGTTCAGTGGACAACAGGTTTCAAAGACACCGTAGGTGAGTCTTCGGTGCCCGGCGGATTTCAGGTTTGGGATGGAAGAAGTGCAACGAAGGCCAACCAAGAGCCTCCGTGCCGGGCGCAAGAGCGAAACCGTGAGGTGCGCGGATTTCCTTCACAGTCTGAGGGCGCAACGCCAGAGATACGGGAACCGTCTTACGGGCAGGCGCGAAATGCGTTGAGAAGGCGGGTTTGCGGGTGTATTTTGTTGGTGCGTAAATATATTCTGAATATCCAGGAAGCCGAGGGCTATGGACATGGTCGGTAGGCGTACATTTTTCCAGTCGGCAATGGGCGGAGTGCTGGGGTCGGCTGGGGCGCTCTCGGCAGTTGAAGTGGCACTGGCCGGGGTGCGCGACGTGAACTTTGTGGAGGCCGTAGCTCCAGGTTCGCAGGACAACACCGCAGCTCCCCAACACCATATCCGGTTCTCGGTGATCGGAGTGAGCCACGATCATATTCTGGGGATGACTGCGGCGGTGATTCGAGGCGGCGGCGAACTGGTGGCGGTCTATGCCGCGGAGCCGGATAAGCGCGAGGTCTTTCTGAAGCGCTACCCGCAAGCAAAAGTGGCAAATTCCGAAGATGAGATTCTGAACGATTCATCGATCCAGCTGATTTTGAGCGCAACGATTCCGGTGGATCGGGCGCCGCTGGGTATCCGGGTGATGAAGCACGGTAAGGATTATTTGTCGGACAAGCCGGGCATCACCACGCTGGAGCAGCTTGCGGATGTAAACAAAGCAATTGCGGAGACCAAGAAGATTTACGCGATCCTGTACAGCGAGCGGCTGGAGGTGAAAGCGGCAGTCCACGCCGGCGATCTTGTGAAGCAAGGTGCAATCGGAAAGGTCGTCCAGACGGTGAACCTGGCACCACACCAGGTGAATGCACCGTCGCGACCGGCGTGGTTCTGGGACCCGAAGAAATATGGCGGCATCATTTGCGATATTGGATCGCACCAGGTGGATCAGTTTCTGTTTTATACCGGATCGAAGCAGGCGGAAGCCCCGTACTCGCAGATCGGGAATTTTGCGCACCCGGATCATCCGGAGTTTCAGGATTTCGGAGATGTGATATTGCACGGGGACGGCGGCGTCGGGTATGTGCGCGTGGACTGGTTCACGCCGGATGGGCTGGGCGTGTGGGGAGACGGCCGGCTGTTCCTGCTCGGCACAGAAGGCTATATCGAGCTGCGGAAGTATGTGGATATCGCCGGCCGCAAGGGTGGAAATCATTTGTTCCTGGTGGACAAGAAAGAAGTGCAGTACATCGATTGCAGCAACGTGGTGTTGCCGTTCGGGCCGCTGTTTGTGGCGGATATCGTGAACCGAACGCATATGGCTCAGGATCAGGAGCAGTGCTTGCTCGCGGCGGAACTGGTGATCCGCGCACAGAAAAATGCGCATGTGTTGAAGATCAAAGCGTGAGTGCGGTATGCGGCTGCAGGTTTCTTGTATTTCCATCGGGAGGATGCCATGAAAAAGCGGCGTGACCGGATCTCACGACGGAATTTTCTGCGGGCGGCTGGAGTGACCGCTGCAGCGGTGGGTTTTCCTGCGATTGTGCCTTCGTCGGTGCTGGGGCAGTTTGCGCCGAGCAAGCGGATCAATGTGGGCGCGATCGGCGTAGGGCGGATTTCGCGCGTCCACGACATGCCGGGAATTTTGCAATACGACGAGGCGCGGATCGTAGCGGTCTGCGACCTGGATGCGCAGCGCGTGGCCGATGGAAAGAAGTTCGTCGAGGATTACTACGCGAAGAAAACCGGCAAGGCGTACGAAGGCGTCAAGACCTACGGCAACTATCGCGAGCTGTTGGCGAACCCGGACATCGATGCGATGGTGATCAGCACGCCGGATCATTGGCACGCGATCATCGGGATCGACGCGGTGCACGCGGGCAAGGATGTGTATTTGCAGAAGCCGGCTTCGCTGACCATTGCGGAGGGCCGGGCACTGAGCAATGCGGTGCAGGCGACCGGGCGAATCTTGCAGATTGGGAGTCAGCAGCGGTCGACGGTGCAATTTCGATACGCGGCGGAATTGGTGCGCAACGGAAGAATCGGCGAGTTGCGGACCGTGGAGATCGGGTTGCCGGGAGATCCCAGCGGCGACGACGAGCCGCAAATGCCGGTACCCAAGAATCTGAACTACGATATGTGGCTGGGATCCACGCCACAGGTCTACTACACGGAGAAGCGAGTGCATCCGCAGACCGGTTACGACCGGCCTGGATGGCTGCGATGCGAGCAGTTCGGCGCGGGCATGATCACGGGTTGGGGAGCGCATCACGTGGATTCCGCACACTGGGGAATGAATACCGAATATACGGGGCCGGTCGAGGTCGAAGGCTGGGCGGAATTTCCCAGCCATGGACTGTGGGATGTGCATGGGAAGTTTCACACCGAAGGCGTGTATGCCAACGGCGTGCGGATGAAGATCAGCGGTGACTACCCGAACGGGATCAAGTTTTACGGGACGAAAGGCTGGATTTTCGTGTCGCGCGGAAACGAGGCGGTGACCAAGAGCGATCCGGTGGCGAAGCTGAAAGATTCCACGGCGCTGGCTTCGAGTGATCCGAAGATCATTGCCTCGGTGATCGCGCCGGATGAGATTCACTTGTACGAGAGTAAGGAGCAGCACGGGAATTGGCTGGAGTGCGTGCGCACGCGGAAGCAGCCGATTTCGCCGGTGGAAATGGGACATCGGGCGTGCTCCACGTGTTTGATCCATCACATCGCAATGAAGACGAAGCGAAAATTGCGGTGGGATCCGGAACGCGAGCACTTTTTGGATGATGCGGATGCCAATGCCCATTTGTCGCGGCCACAGCGGGCGCCGTACGTGATCAGCGCGTGAGGCGAAAGGCGGATAGAATGATTCATCGGCGAGATGTGGTGGTCGGCGCGGTTGTTCTGCTGGCGACGCTAGGCGCCCGGGCGGCGGTGGACGAAGCGAAGATGATCGGACCGTCCGTTTACGACTGGACGAAGATATCGGCGCGGAAGACAGAAGTAGGCGAAGTGCGCTCCTTCTTTCACGGGCCGACGAAGACGCTTGAAGAGCTGGAAGTACACGTCACGACGCTGGACCCGGGCAAGGCGTCGCACCCTCCACACAAGCATCCGAATGAGGAGATGATCATCATTCGCGAAGGGACCGTCGAGACGCTGGTCGATGGCGAATGGCAGCGCGTCGGTCCGGGATCGGTGATCTTCAACGCTTCCAATGTGCTGCACGGCTTGCGGAATGCGGGTGACGGACCAGCGACCTACCACGTGATCAATTGGAAGTCGGATCGCACGCCGAAGGAGTAGCGCGCCAAGAGCATTATTTGCCGATTTTGCGCAGTAGCTTTGGCGTGGCCAGCCAAACGAGCAGGCCGCTCGGCGGCGATATGCGCTTCAGCTCCAGCATCGCGATCCCGGCTTTCTTCAGCGCGCTGACCTGATGTTTTGATCCCAGGCCTGTAGCGATCAGATCATCGAGTTGCGGGGCGTGGCCGAAGCAGAAGACCGTCGCCGATTGCTTGTCCTTCGCCAATTCCTTGTAAAACAGCGTCGCTTCACTTCCCGGTAACAACAAATCCGTGCGACGAATTTTTTGTTTCGGGTAATCCAGCGCGGCGGCAAAGATTTCAGCGGTCTGCATGGCGCGCACGTATGGGCTGCTGATCAGCAAATCCGGAGAGATGCCCAACCGAGCCACGCCTCTGGCAACCTCTTTCGTCTTGTCGACTCCCTCTTCGGTCAGAAACCGCTCCGGGTCGGGAGGGGACTTGGGGTCCTCGCGGTCAATGGCGATTCCGTGGCGCACAATGTAAAGCTGCATTGCGAAATTCTCCTCGAAATGAGATTGCCCCAAAAAATTCTACGTCAGGTAGCGAACTGCCGGAAATACAGCCTTACATGGAATTCCTTCTCGAACAGCTCGGCGCTGCGATTGGCATCGCGCAGGTCTTCGGCGGCATCGCCGCGCGCGGAAATCTGTAAGCCCACCGCGCCGCGCTGGAACGAAGAGGCCAAGCTGGTGACGCGCTGGCGATGAGAGTGATCGAGGGATTCCGCGATCCGCAGAATCGAGGCAAGACGCCGGGCGATGCGCTGATCACCACTGTTGAGAGCGGAGTAGGCGGTATGATGCCCAGCGGGCTCGGATTTGCGATTGTGATACCGGACCAGTGCGGCCGTGAGGGCGCGATCGCGGCCTTCGAGACCAGGAATGTCGCCATTCAGGGCCAGGTACTCGCCGTGCTTGTGATGACCGCGATGGCTCACCATGTGGCCCACGTCGTGCAGCAGCGCTCCGGCTTCGAGCAGCACGCGGGACTGCGGCGGCAGATGATGCGCGGCCTGCAATTGATCGAAGAGCATCACGGAAAGCTCGCGAACGTGCTCGGCGTGCCGCTGATCGTAATCCATGCGACGGGCGAAGCTGCGCGCGCCGACGAGCAGTTGACGCGCGGCGCTGTCGTAACGGTGGGGCTCTTTGCGGGAAAAGGCTTCGCGAGCGCTTTCCTGCAGCAGCGCTTCGCGAATGCCAACGGCGGGAATCGACAGGGTGCGTAGATTGAGGTAGCGGCCGAGAGTAACGAATGTCAGCGCGGCGATGCCCATGACGTCGGCGCGGTCGCGACGCACCGCGTAGGCTTTCATGCGCTCGCGGACGTCGCGCTCCAGAATTCCGGGAAGGCGCTCGCGTAGCAGCGACAGCTGTAGCGTGGTCACGCCATGCTCGCGCGGCCCCGGAGCGATGGCTGCCAGCGTTTCGGCATTGCCGCCGAGAGCCACCGCAACATTTTCGCCGAGATTGGGGCGCGACGGAAGTTTCGATTCGAGCAGGGCGCGAACATATTTGCGCACCTGGTCGGCTTGTACCGGGCGTATCGCGCCGTGAATGCTCAGCGTGGACATTAGCCGCACGGTACCGGCGGGAATTTGTGCGCTTTGCTCAACAGTGTGATCGCGAAGAATGCTGACTTCCAGGCTGCCGCCGCCGAGATCGATCACGCAGCGGGGCGGCGACTCGGGACCGAGGGCGGCCAGTGCGGCCTCGCGGCCCAGACGCGATTCTTCGCTGCTGCCGATCACTTCCAAGGTGATTCCAGATTTTCGGCGAATCTCGCGTACAAAGGCTTTGCGGTTTTGCGCTTCGCGCGATGCGCTGGTGGCCACGGCGCGGTAACGCGTCACGCCGAATTCTTCCATCACTTCCTTGAAGTGACGAAAGGCCTTCACGCCTTTCTTGAAAATGTCCTCGGTGAAGCGATGACGAACAAATACATTTTCGCCCAAGCGCAACGAATAGCGCTCGTTGTGCAGCGGCTCGATGTCCATGGCAGAATAGGCGCGCGCGACCGACAGGCGCACGGCGTTGGAGCCCGCATCGATTGCGGCAAGATGAACCGGCTCGGACATGGCTAGGAGTCTACCGCCAGAGGTGCGCCAGCGCGGCGGAAGGAGCGTATTTCGTCGCGCGAATCCCCAGCTGCTCGCCAATGCGCTGCCGCAACTGCTTGTTCACTGCGGACACACTGGCCTCGCCGTCGAGCTCGATGAAACCCTGGCGCTTGGCCATGACTTCGAATTCCCGCTTGATCATGGTCTGGTAGCGGATGAAGGACCAATACAGGTCGTGTGATAGGGACATGTCGCGGCCGGCTTCCCAGTAGCTGATGGCCTGAGCTTTCTTGAACTCGCGGCCGAAGGCGGTTTCAGGTCGCACGTTGAGCCAGAAGGTGAGATGCGGGCGCAAAGCCATGGCGTACAGCCCACTGATGTAGTCGCGATTGATCCCGCGCACCACGCCACGCGCAATCAGCGTGAAAATAAAACGATCCGCAAGCACAACCGTGCCCGAGCGCAGCGCCGGCAAGATGCGATGCTCGACCTGATCGAAGAAATCCGTCGCGTACATCAGCGACAGCGTAAGGCGCGTCACCGCATTTTTGGCCAGCAACTGATCGATGTCCTGCCCGACCAGATTGGAGCGGCGCAGGCCGCTGGTCTGCACCGCAAAGCCTTCGGATTCCAGCCATTCCTGGAGCAACGCGATCTGAGTGGAACGGCCGGAACCGTCCATGCCTTCGATCACGATCAGGCTCCCGGTGATTTCACTGGGATCGAAACCAACCAACGGCTCGCCGAAAAAGTGTTGCGCGGTCTCTTCTTCGCTGACCGCAGGGACCGCAGGCTTTGCCGGCGCACCGTGAACCGGCGCGGCGGTAGGCTCGCCGGCGCCGCCGTGCGGTTGCGCGGCAGCCTTTTCCTTCTCTGCCTTTTCCCTTTCTTTGTCCTGCTCGGGCATGCTTACTCCGCGTCCGCGGCGTGCGGGGCGAAACGCTTCAGATCGATTTTCGACGCGACGATATCGCGCATCTGCTTTTGTAATTTGTTGACCGGCAAAGTGCCATCGAGCACCACGAAATTATCGGATTCCACCATCTTGTCGTATTCCTCCAGGATGCGCGCTTGGAAGAGGCGGAAGCTTTCGGAGCGATCGTAGCTCAGGCCAAGGTCCATGCCTGCCTCGTAATATTTCAGCTTCGGCCGGCCGCTGAGAATGCGGTTTACCGCCACATCGAGCGGCGCACGGAAATAAAAGGTGATGTCCGGAACGGGCGCGAAGCGATACAAATTGCGCAACCAGCGGGGCGGGCAGCCGCGGGCCGCATCTCGCGCGAACGCGGTGTAGACATAGCGATCGGCGAGCACCAGGTAGTCGCCTTGCAGCAGCGGCATGATCTGGCGTTCGCAGCGATCCGCGAAGTCCGCAGCGTGCAGCAGTGAAAACGTGGTGGGCGTAAGCAGGCGCCGCTGTTTGCCACGGCGCGTGGCGGACTTCACCAGGGGCGAGGAATTCCACTCGGTAAAGTGCAGGCGGTAGCCCCCGATTTCGAGCCAGCGCTTGAGCAGATAGAGCTGCGTACTCTTGCCCGACCCGTCGGTGCCTTCGACGACGATCAGAGCGCCGGGATACGCGCGACTGGGCACGGGGCGCCCGGGTTGCGGCAAGGTGGACTTTGCAGCCTCCGGCCGAGGCACCTTTTGAGATGACTCCTGATTTTCCATCAATCCTGTAGGCACTATCGCTTGCGTCCGAGGAGAGTAGCCTGCTCTTGTTACAGGCTCATTACAACACAGCGGCGGGTGCTACGGCAAAGAAGTGCTGGGGTAGCGCACAGCGCGTAAATGCCAGACGAGGAATTGTTCAGCTTAGCCCCTGCTATGCTAGAAGATCGTGACCTTGAGGTGCAGGAACTTTTTGGGATTTTGGCGAAAATCCCCGATAAGCAGACGCAAGTCGCCAGTAAGGCCCGTCAAATTATCGTACAGTTGAGGGTCCGAAAATAACTTGCCGACACTAGTGGTGTTGTCGTTGAGCTTGGCGGTGGCGGTTGCCAGGTTCGTGCTGGAGTCGCGCAATTTGTTGTAGAGCGCATCATCGGTGGCTAATTTTCCAAGACTGCCCTTCCCGGCGCGCACGTCCCCGATCACGGCATTGGTGTTTCCGATGGCTTCCTTGGCCTGATCGTAGAGCGTTGGATCGTAGAGCAACTTGCCGATGGTGCCCTTCTGCGCGCGGACATCCGCCATGATGGTATTCAGGTTATCGACGGTCGCGTCCACTTTGTTATACATCTCGTCGGTGGCCACCAGCTTGCCGACCGAACCGCGCCCGGCGCGAATGTCCGCGATCATCTCATTGCTGTTGGCCAGTAAGGAATTCAGATTGTTGTAGGCCTTTTCATCGGTGAGCAGCTTGCCAAGATTTCCTTTGCCTTCTTTGACCCCGACGATGAGTTCCTGCACGCTGGTAGTGACCGCCTGCAAGTTGCCGAGCAAATCCGAACTGCGCTCCACCACTTCCATCATGGCCTTTTCTTCGGTGCCCTTCACTTCCTGGTCTTCCTTGAGGGGCGCGCCGGTAATTCCGCGAGTGATGTTGAGGTAGCGATTTCCCAGCAGGCCTTCGGTGACCAGGCTGGCGACCGAATCCGACAGAATATAGGACTGAAAGCGGCGGTCCAGCCGCATGATTACTTCAATGTTGCGGTTTTTGTCGGTGACCTGCTTGCCGTTGCGTGGAACCAGGCGGATGGTCTCCACGTTTCCTACGTCGACGCCGTCGATGCGCACCGGGGCTCCAGTAGCCAGGCCCGGAACCGAAGGCAGAAAGGTATGGAGTCGATACTTAGGTCCCCAGAATTGCGCGCCGGTAACATAAAAAATGCCGACCGCGAGCACAAACAATCCGACCAGCACGAACAGGCCGACGCGTAACTCGGTCCAGGTCAATTGTTTCCGCTGCGCCATGAATGGCTTTCCTCCGGCGTTCCGCCTGAAAAGGCGGCCCGAACGTCCCCACAGACTACAGCAATTTCACACCAGAAAGCGTCTCAGATACGGATCTTGGGATGCCGCAAGTTCCTCAGGCGAACCCTCGAAATAGATGCGGCCATCGCGATAAGCGATAAATCGCGTGGCGGGCTCGTCGGCCGCGGGCCTGGTGATGGGCCGTTCGCGGACCACGTTGTGTGACTGCGGATCGAAGCGAAAATTCGCCAGCGCGAAGCCGTCCTGGACCCGGTGCGTGGCCAGCAGCGCGGTGACGCCGTACACGTCGCGCAGGCGCAGGATCAGCGTGATGATCGTCTGCGCGGTGATGGGATCAAGCCCGGCGGTCGGCGAATCGTACAGCACAATCTGCGGCCTGGTGATAAGCGCGCGGGCGATGGATACGCGCCGGCGCATGCCTCCCGATAGCTCCGAGGGCACCTGATCGAAGGCATGCTCCAGCTCGACGAAGCGTAAAATCTCAAGCACCCGCGGTTCGATCTCGGATTCGCTGACGCGATCCTCGCGCAGCCGGTAGGCGACGTTGTCGCCCACGGTCATGGAATCAAACAACGCGCCTTCCTGAAACACAATACCGATCTCTCGTCGAAACGCGAACAATTCGCGCTCCGGCATGCTGGAAACTTTGTGGCCCAGGACGCGCACAGATCCCTCAGAGGGTTGAAGAAGCCCAGCGGCCATTTTCAAGGTGAGGGTCTTGCCCGTGCCGGTCTCGCCGAGCAACACGAGGGTCTCGCGGGGCTGCACTTGAAAGCTCACGCCCTGAAGAATGTCGCCTTCGTCAAAACCGATGCGCACATTGTCGAATTCCACTGGCGCATAAGCGGAGTCTACAGTGGCAAATGAACTCATGACCTGGAACCCTGGCTGCGGCGCGTTGGGCGAGGCGGTTCGGTACACGAGTGGCGCGCGAGCATCACTGTGCAAAGGATGCGCATTAAAAGAGCTTGTCTCCCAGATACAGTGCCACTTTGGTGAGAAACACGTCGGCGGCAATGATCATGATGTTCGATACCACCACCGCTTGCGTGGTGGCGCGCCCAACGCCTTGGGTTCCGCCGCGCACCGTCAGGCCTTTGTAACAACCCACGGTCGAGAGGATGAACCCATAAACGATCGGTTTCATCATGCCCTGCATGATATCGGGAAATTCCAGCGCATCGATGGCGCGGGTCCAGAACTCCACGGCCCCCAGACGCAGGGAAAACACCGACGCGACGCAGCCGCCGAGCAACCCGACAAAATCGTTGAGCGCGGTAAGCAGCGGGAGCACCAGGATGGTCGCCAGCACGCGCGGGGTAATCAGCTTGCGGCTGGGATCCGTGCCCATGGCCCGCATGGCGTCAACCTGCTCGGTCACCAGCATGGAGCCGAGTTCAGAAGCCATACCGGATGCCACGCGCCCGGCCACCAGTATGCCGGTCAGCGTAGGCCCTAATTCGCGCACCAGTGCCAGCGAAACGATATCGCCGGTCAGTGCCGTTTGCCCGAAGCGCACAAACTGCGAGCCGGTCTGCAGCACCATGACCGCTCCGATGAAAAATCCCGACGCCAAGACGATGGCCAGCGATCCCACACCGATGTCGTCCATCTGATCGAGCAGATCCTGAAAATAACGCGGCGCGGTCAGCAGGTTCGCGAGCGAACGCATCGCCAAGTAGGTGTAATCCTGAATATTGGAGAGAAGACCCTTAAAGGCGTCGATCAGCACTTCGGCCATGGAAAGGCGTTCCACGGGCTGGGTATCTCGACCGGCAACCTGAAAGGAGGTATCTGCCACGATTTCCTATCGTGCGGGCGTTCGAGCAACGCCGTGTGCGAAACAAATACCGCAGAAGCAGCGTAACCGCGCTGCTCTAGTGCGTCAAGAAGGATACTGGCGCACGCGCCCAGATTGCGTCACCCGCGGCTCAATGCCTCGAGCGAAGCGCGTCGCCACACCAGATTACGGCTTCACAAACGCGGGCTTGTTCACGCTATACGTCGAGGGAGGACTTCCCTTTGGCAGCGCTTTCTTCTTCGGCTTTTTGATTTCGCGTTTTCGGGCGTCTTTGTTTCCCATGGGCGATAGCTTGCCACAGGACCACGAGAGTACGCTAGCGCCGCAAATTCCGGAGACTGGACGCCGAGGCAACGGGGCCGTTACACTGTACGTTTCACAGCTGCAATTTTGCGCTTGTGTGAGGACTTGTACGGGGATGCTGCGTTTCTACACTGCGGGAGAGTCACACGGGCAGGCGCTGCTGGCGTTTATTTCTGGGCTGCCCGCTTCCCTGCCCGTGGACCTGCGATTCATCAATCATGAGTTGCACCGGCGGCAGCTGGGCTACGGCCGCGGGGGCCGGCAGAAGATCGAGAAGGATCGCGCGGACATTTTTGCCGGCGTCCGGCACGGGCAGACCATAGGCGCGCCAATCGCCCTGCGCATCGAAAACCGCGACTGGGCGAACTGGGAGAAGATTTTGCCGGTCGAAGGTTTTATGGATGCCGCGAGCGATAAAAAACTGGTCGCCCCGCGCCCCGGACACGCAGATCTTGCCGGCTCGCAGAAATTCGATTTTCACGATGCGCGGTACATCCTGGAGCGCGCATCCGCGCGAGAGACAGCGGCTCGCGTCGCTGCGGGGGCGCTCGCCAAGCTGCTCCTGCGCTCACTGGGCACTGAAATCGCCAGTCACACGCTGCAAGTTGGACACGTAAAGCTGGATCGCGCGGCCAACTGGGACGAAATTCGCGCTATCAACGCCGATCTGGAGTCGCCGCTGCGCTGCGTCGACGCCGCCGTGCAAGAAAAAATGAAGGCGGAGGTCGATGGCGCGCTGAAGGCCGGCGACACCGTTGGCGGAATTTTCGAGATCATCGCTCATAACGTGCCGGTGGGCCTGGGCAGCCATGCGCAGTGGGACGAAAAACTCGACGGCAGGCTGGCCCAGGCAGTGATGAGTATTCAGGCGGTGAAAGGCGTCGAAATCGGAGGAGGCGTCACCGCAGCAGGCTCCTACGGCAGTGAAGTGCAGGACGAAATTTCCTACGATAAGGCGGCCAGGAGATTTCGGCGCTCTTCGAATCGCGCCGGAGGACTGGAAGGCGGCATCACCAACGGCGAAGACGTGATCGTACGAGGATACCTAAAACCTATCTCGACGCTGCGGCGAGCGCTGGGTACCGCCGATATGGTGACCAAGGAACCCATCCAGGCGGCGTACGAGCGCTCCGATTGGTGCGTTGTGCCGGCAGCCGGAGTGGCCGGTGAAGCCATGGTGGCCCTTGTCCTCGCCGATGCTTTTCTGCAAAAATTCGGAGGAGATTCGCTCGCCGAGACGCGGCGGAATTTTGACAACTATGCCCGACAAATCGACGAGTTCTAAGCAAGCCGCTGCGGAGACCGCAGAGGCCCAGCCGGCTCCCCAGGCGCCGCCGCGCAAAATCTATCCGATCGTGAAATACGGCAATCCGATACTGGAGAAATCTACGCCTGTCGTAAAGAACTTCGACGCGGACCTCGAAGAGCTTACCGAAGACATGTTCGCCTCCATGTACGCGGCTTCCGGCGTCGGGCTGGCGGCGCCGCAAATCGGATTGAGTTTGCGTCTCGCAGTGGTCGATGTAACCAGCGGAAAAAATCCCGAAGCGAAAATCGTGCTGGCGAACCCCGAGGTCATTCACTTTGAAGGTGAAAAGCGCGAAGAGGAAGGCTGCCTGTCGATTCCCGGATTTCGCGGCTACGTCGTCCGGCCGCAATTCGTGACCGTAAGAGCCTTCAACGCCAAGGGCGAGCCGTTCGAGATTCGCGGCGAAGACTTGCTGGCGCGCGCGTTCTGCCACGAGATCGATCACCTGAATGGCATCCTCTTTATCCAGCACCTGGGCATGCTCAAGCGCGACATCATCAAGCGCAAGATCAAAAAGCTCCAGAAGCAAGGCGAGTGGTAGGCGCGGGAGCGGATGAAAGTCGTATTCTGCGGAACGCCTCAGTTTGCAGTTCCCACCTTGAAGCACCTGCTGGCCCAGCCTGATTTCGAAATTGCCGCGGTGATCACCCAGCCGGATCGCCCCAGCGGACGCGGGATGAAGCTGAAATATTCCGCCGTCAAGGAAGCGGCGCTCGCGGCGAATGTGCTGGTGTACCAGCCGGAGAAAATCCGCGCCGCCGAGTCGCGCGAATGGCTGCAAAGGCTGGCTCCCGACGTCATCGTGATCATCGCGTATGGGCAGATTATTCCTGCGGCGCTGCTGACGATCCCCCGGCTCGGCTGGATCAATCTGCACGGATCGCTGCTACCCAAGTATCGTGGCGCCGCGCCCATCCAATGGGCCATCGCCAACGGCGAGCCGCGCACCGGACTCACCAGCATGCGCATTGATGCCGGCATGGACACCGGCGAAATGCTGCTGCAGGAAGAGACGATCATCTCGCCGGACGAAACCACACCGCAACTGGCGGCCCGGCTTGCGGAAATGGGCGCGCCTCTTATGGACAGGACGTTGCGCGGGATTGGTTTGGGAACGCTGGCCTCACGGCCGCAGCGCAACGAGGACGCCACCTATGCGCCGCTGCTCAAAAAAGAGGATGGCAAAATCGATTGGAACCGCACCGCCGGCGAAATTTACAACCGGATGCGAGCGTTCACGCCCTGGCCCGGCGCGTTTACCACCTTCCGTGGCGAAACTTGCCACATTAGCGGTGAACCGGCGTCTAAAGAACTGAGCGCCAGCCCTTCGCTGGACGGAAGACCGTTCGATCCGCACGCCGCGCCGGGAACCAGCCGCTCTACCCAACGCGCGATTCTTGTAACCTGCGGCGGAGCAACCGAACTGCGGCTCCTGTCCGTCAAAATAGCAGGTGGGCAGGCCATCGAGGCTTCGGAATACGCTTCGGCTTTACGGTTGACCGAATGGGGACGCTTCGGCGACACGTAGTTTGCGCGCGCGGAAACGCTGGGGCATACTCGATTTTTGCGGTGTCTCAGCTGGAAAGTCACGAAAGCCCATGGATTGCCGCTTGTTCCGCGGGCCGTGAGCCGCGAATCGCTAGCGGCTCCCGAGCGACTAGGTCGGAAAGACCGGGAGATCTTAGTTCGATGAAAATCGCTGGTTGGAGTAGTGCACGCCGGGACGGCGTTTGGCGCGGCGCGCAGATCGTGCGCGTATGCATCGTTAGTGTGCTGGCCGCGCAGCTGGGTTGCGCTCCTCTGGGTGTCGCAGAAACGCCAGGCGGCGCGCAGAAAGCCAAGTCCTCCGACAGAGGCGGTTCCGACAAGGTCGCTTCCGACAAATCCAACTCCGCCAAACCAGGCAACGATTACGTGCTAGCTGCCATGCAGGCGGAACTCAAACGCGCCACCACGGAACTCGCGAAAGCCGATCCCCCGCCATACTTCACCAGCTACACCGTCAACGACCAGGACGTGGTGGTGCTCGTGGGCTCCTTCGGCAGCTTGATCACCGATGCCGCCTTGCGGCGTCGCCAGGCCGATGTGGTCATGCGTGTCGGAACACCGGCGCTCGACAATACCCACGGCCAGAGCCGAGCCAGCGGAATGACTTCGGGCGCGTTGCCGCTCGGCGACGAGCCCGAGGCTATCGGCCGCGTGCTCTGGGAACTCACCGATCGCGGATACAAACGCGCCGCGCCTGCTTTTCTGAATGTGAAGACCAATACCGCCGTGCGCGCCGAGGAGGAAGACAAGTCTCCGGACTTTTCCAAAGAGCAGCCGCAAACGCACACCGGCGAGCCGCTCTCGGTGCCGGGCTTCGATCGCGCCGCGTGGCAGGGCGAGATTCGCCGCCTCTCCGGACAATTCCGCAAGTATCCCGAGGTGTACTACGCATCGGTGACGCTGCAACTGCAAAACTCAAAATCGCGCCTGGTATCCAGCGAAGGCGCGGCCATCGCCACGCCCAGCGCCTCGACGCGCATGGTCATCGAAGCGCAGACGCGCGCCGATGACGGCATGGATCTGTTGCGGGTGGAAACGTTTCAAGCGCCGTCGGCGAGTGGCTTGCCGTCGGAAGCTGAGTTGACCGCTAAGATCGATAAAATGGCCGAGGATTTGAAGGCGCTGCGCAAAGCGCCGGTCGCCGAACCTTACGATGGCCCGGCGATGCTCAGCGGCCGCGCGGCGGCGGTGTTCTTCCACGAAGTTCTCGGCCACCGCCTGGAAGGCCACCGGCAGCGCGACGAAGACGAGGGCCAGACGTTTACCAAGAAGGTCGATCAGCAAGTTCTCCCGAAATTCCTGAGCGTGTCCGACGATCCGACCATTCACGAAATCAAGGGCACCAAACTCATGGGCGCGTATGAATTCGACAACGAAGGCTCGCCCGCGCGGCGCGTGGATGTGATTCAGGACGGCATCTTGAAGAATTTTCTGATGTCCCGCATGCCCATCAAGAATTTTGGCACTTCCAACGGACACGGCCGCAATCAGCCGGGCTTGATGCCTACCGGGCGCCAGGGAAATTTGATTGTCACCTCCACACAATCCGTCTCTGAGAAAGAACTGCGTCAGAAGCTGGTCGACGAAGTGAAGCGCCAGGGCAAGCCCTATGGTTTGTATTTCGATGACATTCAGGGTGGCTTTACACTTACGACGCGTTCGCTGCCGCAAGCCTTCCAGGTTCTGCCGGTAATCGTCTATCGCGTTTACGCGGACGGCCGTCCCGACGAGCTGGTGCGGGGCGTGGACATTGTCGGAACGCCGCTGGCAGCCCTGACGCGCATCATCACGACCGGAGATGAGCAACACGTCTTCAACGGTGTTTGCGGAGCGGAAAGCGGCAGCGTTCCGGTCGCGGCTGTTGCTCCGGCGATGCTGTTCTCCGAGATGGAAGTGCAAAAGCGCGCGCATTCGCACGAGCGTCCGCCCCTCTTGCCGCCTCCCGGATTCGAATCGACCACCACGACCGCCCAGGAATCGCACGGGAACCAGGCGGTGAAGCCATGAAGGCACCGCGCACGATTTTCACTTTCAGCTTGGCCGCGACGCTGCTCGCAGCCGCGTTCTGTGCGCCGGCGTCCAGCAAGGTCGCGGCATCGCGTTCCGTCACTGACGCGACGCCCGGCGACGACGCGTCCAAGCCGGCGCTCAGCGCCACCAGCGCCGCCGCGCACGCCGCGGCCAGCGGCGACATTTTGCTGGAATCGCTGCTCACCGAGCTCGACCGCTCGCGTGCGCAGCTCAGGATGGACCAGGTCGCCCCTCCCTACTACATCGAATACCGCGTCAACGACGTGGAAGACTACGCCGCCGAAGCCGCCTTTGGAGCGCTGCGCGAAAATCAGCGCGTGCACTATCGCGTGCTCCGCGTGGTGGTACGCATCGGCGACTATAAGCAGGATTCCTATTACAGCCAGGGTATGGGAGAAGCCGAAGTTCTTCCGCTCGACGACGATCCCATCGCGCTGCGCCATCAGATCTGGCTGGCGACTGACGAGGCCTACAAGGCCGCGGGCCAGGCCTTCACCGAAAAGCAGGCGGCCCTGAAACAATTTAGCACCGACGTAAATCCGGTCGACGATTTCGCTAGGGCGCCGGTGGTCACCGCGCTGTCGCCCACGGTGAAACTGGAAGTTGATGAATCCGCATGGCGCAAAACGATTGAGGATGCCAGCGCACTCTATCGCCAGTATCCCGACGTGCAAAGCGTCAGCGCCGCCGTGCGCTTCTCCGCGATCAACGAATATCTGGTGAATTCCGAAGGCACCGTCACGCGGAATGGCAAGCGCATGTACAGCGTGCAGCTCAACAGCACGGCGCAGGCCGCCGACGGCATGCGCTTGAGCCGCAATCCCTTCTGGATGGTGGCGAAAGCTGAAGAACTCCCATCGCGCGAAAAGCTGCTGACCGAAACCCGCAAGATGCTCGACACCGTAGTCGCACTACGCCAGGCCCCCATCGTCGAAGAAGACTACCGCGGACCGGTGCTGTTCGCTCCGGACGCCGCGAACGACGTAATCGCCTCGCTGGTGGGCGTAAACATTCTCGGCCGCAAGCCGCAGCTCGGCCGCCCCAACCGCACCACCGGCGCATTTGCCAGCAGCTATAAGACTCGCGTGCTGCCCAATTTTCTGTCGGTGATCGACGATCCCACGCTCAAGGATTTCCAGGGCAAGAGTCTGGTCGGCAGCTACGACGTCGATGACGACGGCGTAAAGGCCCAGCCGGTGACGGTGGTGCAGAGCGGCACGCTGATCAACTACCTCGTCGGCCGCCAACCGATTCGCGACTTCCCGATGTCCAACGGCCACGGCCGCGCGGGCGCCGGGGCCTTCCCGGCCCCCAGCCTCGGCGTGCTCATGCTCAAGAGCACCGACGCACAGTCACCGGAAGCGCTGAAGCAGCGCGTGGTGCAGATGATCAAGGACCAGGATCGCCCGTACGCCTATCGCGTCGAAACCATGGGCCCTGGCAGCACGCCGCGCTTGCTCTATCGCATTTATCCCGACGGCCGCGAGGAATTGGTGCGCGGCGCGGTCTTCAGCGAACTCGATGTGCGCGCCCTGCGCAGCGACTTGATCGCTGTCGGCGACGATCCGCTAGTCAGCAATCGCGCCGGCGGCATCGCCACGTCGGTCATCGCTCCCTCGCTGCTTTTCGGCGAGCTGGAAGTGAAGCGGGCCGACACCAGCAAGGACAAGCTGCCTGACTATCCGCCGCCACCACCATCGGCATCCACCAAAAAGTGACCCATGCCGCTCGACTTTGAACCACCGCTACCCCCGCCGGAGCCGGCGCCGCCTGCTCCCAACCGCTTGCGCGAAAAACTCGAAGCGCTGGGCCAGACCGCGCTGCTGATCTTCATCCTGGCATCCGCGGCATTTCTCAGCGCCATTACCGCCATGCGCATCGCCATCCACGGCCGTGAAGTCACCATGCCGAATCTGGTCGGCAAAAATGTGAGCGAAGCCAACGGCCTGTTGCGCTCGCGCGGCCTCGTCTTGCGCGTTGCCGATCGCGTTTACAGCGATTCGCCCATCAACGTGGTGGTGCGGCAGACTCCGCCGGCGGGGCTGCTGATGAAGGTTTCCCAGCAAGCCCACGTGGTGCTCAGCCTTGGCCAGCGCCAACTGGAAATTCCACTGCTCGAAGGCAATTCCCTGCGCGTGTCGCGCATCGAGCTTCTGCGCGCCGGTCTGCAAGTCGGCGAAGTCTCCGCGCTGAACATGCCCGACGAATCCCTTGACACCGTGGTCCAGCAGAATCCGCGACCCGGCGCTGGCGCCGCAACACCTCGTGTCGATGTGTTGGTATCGCAAGGCCCCCGCGACATGGCCTTCGTCATGCCCCATCTGGTCGGGCTCACCGAGACCGAGGCGCAACATCGCCTCGATATCGCCGGACTCCACCGCAGGGTCAATTATGTGGCCGCACCGCAGTGGCCCCATGGCACCCTTGTCGACCAGTCGCCCCTCGCCGGTGCGCGCGTTTCCTCTGCCGCCACCGTAGACCTCACCGTCGCCAACTGATCATTCCCGCGCCCGCTCCTCGGGACTTTCCTCGCTCGTGCCTGATTCCTTTTCACCCGCTGCCGAGTCTAACCGGAAGTGATCTGCCTGCCACGCAGTGCCCTTTGCACCTCCCGTAGGTCTCGCGTTTCAACTCGCTCTGCGGCCACCATCGCTGCATTGCTTTTCACCGTTGCCTTTGCCGTTGCTTCCCTCGCCCATGCCGATGCGGTCTCCGAAATCGATCGCCTCGCCGCACTCATGCAGTGGAAGGAAGGCACAGTCGTTGCCGATATCGGCGCCGGCGATGGCAGCTATTCCTTCGCCGCCGCGCGCCACGTAGGCGAATCCGGGAAGGTCATCGCCACCGAAATCGATTCCCAAAAAATCAGCGAGCTCCGCGCGGAAATCAAAAAGCGCAACCTCCGCAATGTCCTGGTCGAAGAAAGCAAAGAAGCCGACACCGCCTTGCCCACCGGTTGCTGCGACGCCATTTTTCTTCGTCGCGTCTACCATCACCTCACCAAGCCCGTCGAATTCGACGCCAATCTGGTGCGTTCGCTTAAATCCGGCGGCCGCCTGGCCATCATCGACTTTCCGGCGCGCTCCGGACTCGAACCGGTGGAAGGCGTCCCGGCAAACCGTCGCGGCCATGGCATCCCGCAAAAAGTCGTGATTGAAGAACTGACTGCCGCGGGCTTGCAGGTCGAGAAAATCGTGAACGACTGGCCCAGCGACGACTACTGCGTCCTTTTCGTCAAAAAGTGACCCGGGCCATCGCGCGAACAACGCCGGCTTCCGAAATCTCAGGCCGAAACTTGTTGCCGACATCCCGAAAAGGTATTCTTTGGCGCTGCCAACCTTTGGAGGCCATCGCATGAAATCGTTGCTACTATCCGCGCTCGCCCTGACACTACTCTCGGTCGCCGGCGCCGCAAATGCTCAACAAGGGGCTCCGGCAGATTCCGCGCAGGTCAGCAATCCCGTCAGCACCACGGTCAAGGGGCAAATGCCGCGCTTCGCCAAGAACATGGTCGAGGCCGCCGCCGCAATGCCTGCTGAAAAATTCAGTTTCAAACCCAGCCCGGAGATGAACAGCTACGGCCATCTGGTGCTCCATATCGCGCAGACCAACAATTTCCTTTGTGCCAAGATTTCAGCCGCTTCGGCGCCCGATGTGAAGCTGGCGGACACCGATTCCAAAGAAAAACTGGTGGCCGGGCTGAAGGCCTCGTTTGATTTCTGCGCCACGGCGTTGGCCAACGTCGATGATTCCAAGCTTGGCGATCCGCTGGTGCTCTTCGGCAACCGGCCCTCAAGCCGAGCCGGCGCGCTGATTGGCCTGAGTGACGGCTGGTTCGATCACTACAGCACGCAAGCCATCTACCTGCGTCTCAATGGGATCCTTCCGCCCTCGGCGCAGCCGCCGGCAGGACAGCCCTCGAAACAATAAGCGACAAAGCGGCGTGAAACTGCGGTGTACTCTCCAATGTTTCGGTGATTGCTACCGTTAGGTTAGATCAGGAATTTACCGGCGGCGTGCTTATCGGAATCGAAACGCGCACCTGTGTTCCGCCTTCGCCGGACGCAATTTCCAGTTCCCCGTCAAAATCCTTGATGCGCTCGCGTATTCCTCGAAGCCCCACGCCGGTCGCCCCGAACGATGTCATCTGCGTCAGCTTTTCTGGCGCTATGCCTTTGCCGGCATCCTCGATCTCCAGCAATGCGCGTCCCGATTCCTGGCTCAACCGAATCACTGCTGTGGCGCTTCCCGAGTGGCGATGGATATTCGTCAAACACTCCTGCACCACGCGAAACACGGTGGTCTCCAAGTCCGGTGACAGTCTCCCGAAATCGCGATTTAGATCCAGTTTGATCTGGATGCCGCTGCGCTGCACAAAACCTTCGACAAACCAGCGCAATGCCGACTCCAACCCCATTTCATCGAGCAACGGCGGGTGCAGCAGATACGAAATGGTTCGCAGTTCATCGGAAATCTGGTTCACAATCGCGGCGTTTTTGGAGACCGACTTCGCCAGTTTCGTATCCACCTTCTCCGCTTCTGACTGCAGCGCGGACAGATTCATGCTCAGCAGCGCTACCACTTGCCCGGTGCTGTCGTGCAGATCCCTGGCGATGCGCCGCCTCTCCTCGTCCTGCACGCGCAGCAAGCGCGCCGATAATTGCCGTAATCCTTGATTCGCCCGTGCCAGGGTTTCTGCCTGCTTATGAATCTGCAGGTTTTTTTCGCGCAATTCGGCGGTGCGCTCCGCAACACGCCTTTCCAGGTCGTCGCGCGCGATGGTGAGCTCCCGCTCCACTGTTTGGCGCTTGGCAATCTCGTTTTCCAGCGCCTCCGCGCGCCGCTGCAGGTGCGCGATATTGCGCAGCCGATCCTCCTGAGTCGTCGATTCCGCGTAGCTTTCGCCCGGCCTGACGTCTGAATGTTCCCGGCAAATCTTCAGAAATGTCTCTCTGTCTTCCTCGCCCTTGAACCCTTTGATCGGGTATCCGCAATACAACGCGAACGAGTGCTCCCTGGCAAGTTCGTTCCAGAGCTGCTCCAGCTGCAGTGCGGCTAACGTATTTCCGCCTTCCCATAACAGCGCCACCATCTCCCCAAACACAGTGGGGCCGCGGCCGCTTCGTTGACTCTTGGCCTCCGCGCGTTCCACCAGGCCACCAATCACGTTTGCAAAACGCGCGCGATCCGGAGTTCCATCGACCATGAATTTCGCCAGCGTTTCGGCAGCGTCCAAAGCGATGTACCGCCCTTGCTTGGTTATGTGGGCGAGATCCAGCCCGCGACTCTTGAGGCTGCGCCCCAGCGCTTGGCGATGCGCGCGAGTGGCCACGATAATCGCCGAATCGCCTGCGCCTAACGCCGGGCCAATAATTTCGCTCAACGTGTCGATCAGATACGTGTCGTTGGAATAGAACTGCGCTACATGTTCGCGAGATCCGCGCTTGGTCCAATCAATCGGCGGAGTTGCCGGGCTCGCTAAAGAGCTGATTGCTTTGGTAGCGCTCAAGAACCTCTCCGTGCCGCGGCTGATCGGGACCCCAGATCGATACCACCTGGCTTCGGCAAAGTATACCGCCGCACCATGCCATGTTATCGCTCAGACCGTGCGCGCGTTCATTCCACCGGAGGACACCGTCGAGCTCGAAGGTATGTCGTTGGGACTGAAGAACGTGCCGCCAGAGAGCAGCGCGTCGATGGCCAGGATCAGGTCTCGCGATGCCTGTGATTTGACTACATACCCTTGCGCTCCAGCCGAGCGCACTTCGGACACGAACGTTTCCGACTGGTGCATCGTGAAAATCAATATGCGAGTTCCGGTACTGAGGGCCACGATTCGCGGCGCCGCCTCCAAACCGCTCATCACCGGCATAGTCACATCCAGGATCACCACGTCAGGCTTCAGGTTTTTGACCGCTTCGATAGCCAGTTGTCCATTGACTGCTTCGCCGACAATTTCCCATTCCGGCCGAGAGCGGCTCAGCAGCGTTCGTATCCCCTCTCGGACGATTTCATGATCGTCAACGATGAGAATCCGGGATGTCATCTCGCTCCCTGGGATTGCGGATTTTTGTTCGCATCGCCCGCCGCGGCGCTGGCAGCGGTTGCGGAAGTCACATTCTCCTGGAGGCAAGGAATCGTGGCCCGTATGGTGGTGCCTTGCGGTCCGGAAGACACTTCCAAGGTTCCGCCGAGCTGTTTGCTACGCTCGCTCATTCCCCGCAATCCTACTCCGAGGGCCGTCTTGGCATCGTAACTCGACTCTTCCAAGGTTTCGGCGGGAATTCCCTTACCTTGATCTCTAACCTCCAACACCACTGCGTCATCCTTAATTTCCGTGCGAACCTGCACGGTCGGGCTGCCCGAGTGTCGGTGCACATTCGTCAGGCTTTCTTGCAGCATCCGGAACACCGCGAGTTCCACATCGCGCGGCAACCGCGGCAAGTCTGCGGGTACATCCACCTGAGTGCTGATTCCGCTGCGCTGCCCAAAGCCATCTAGATACCACAGCATCGCCGAGCGCAGTCCCATTTCCTCCAGCATCGGGGGATATAGAAGATAGGAGATCGTCCGCACTTCCCTGATGCACTGGTCGGCCAGCTCGCTGCACCGGCTGACTTGCTCTTGCAATATCTGAACGTCGGCCGCTCGCGCAGGCCGGATCGAATCCAGATTCATTTTCAGCACCGCGAGGTATTGGCCCACACTGTCGTGCAGTTCTCGTCCAATGCGCTTGCGCTCCTCATCCTGGGAACGCAGCAAATGGCGGGATAGCAAACGCAGGGAACGTTCTGAGTCTTGCAGTAACGCCTGCGCGTTTTTGCGCTCCAGAATTTCCCCTTCGAGCGCCTCGTTGGATTTCCGCAAGGCCTCGTTCGCCTTCATCCGTTCGGTGGCATCGCGGGTAACCTTGGCAAAGCCAACCAGCTTGCCTTCGCCGTCTCGTAAAGCGGTGATCGTGACGTTGGCCCAGAACCGCGAGCCGTCCTTTCGCAGGCGCCAACCCTCGTCTTGGACGCGCCCCTCTTTGAGGGCAATTTCTAGCTCACGCGGTGGCTTACCGGAAGCGATGTCCTCGGGCGGATAGAAACGCGAAAAGTGGCTGCCAATGATCTCGCTGGCTTCGTAACCCTTGATGCGTCGCGCGCCCATGTTCCAGGTGCTGACTCGACCGTGCGGATCGAGCAGGAAAATCGCGTAGTCTTGCACGGCTTCCACCAGCAGGCGAAAGGCGTCTCCGCTGTCCACATGGGCGGACTCCAAATATTTTGCCCTTGGATCGGGCGACTTCATTTTCCCTCCATGCGCTTCGCCGCTCGAATCGTCACGGTTGTTTCCCGCGTTGAGCAATGTTGTCACAGTGATGGGAGGAAGCAAAATACCGCGCGGAAGCAATTCGTTGGTGGTATGGAAATCGGGAGGTCTTGCCGATTCCCGTAGCTCAAATTTTGCCATAAGTTGCCTTGCGGACCGAAAAAGACCCTCGGTGCGGCCGAGCATCCGGGACCAAAAATAGAGGCCAAACCGAAGGCGACGTACGCCCGTTCAATTACAGGCGTCACAACCATGCTAAGCGGCGAATATCAGAGCAGCCATACCCAAAAGACTGTAGTGTTTAATTCTTTGAACAACCTCCAGAAACATAGTCCTGACAGTACTTCTGGAACTGAATCGTACGTTTCAGGTCGCGACATTGTACGTTTCAGCTACCCACTCGAGTGCCTCGCATCTCGAATTATTCTTCGCACCGCGACGGTTGCTGGAGCTGCGCCGCCCCAACACTTGTGCGATTAGCGCCCAACTTCAGGCGAATTTTTACCGGGAGGCATCGTCCGCAACACCTGATGCGGCGTCAGCGGAAGATATCGCCGGCGCTATTTTGTGGACTGCTTTTTGTGCAGATCGGTGCAGACCGACATCGCGGTATTGGGATCGACCGCGCTGTCGCCTTCCTCGATGTGCTGGATCACTCCGTTTTTATCGATGACGATGTTGGCGCGCTGCGCCCACTGATACGTCTCGTTCTGGACGTCGTAGCCTTTGAGGATGCCGTATTCGCGCAGCATCTTCTTGTTCATGTCGCTGAGCAGCGGGAACTTGATATTGATTTGCTTGGCGAAGGCGGCGTTGGCTGCGGGACTATCCATGCTCACGCCAAAAACTTCCGTGTCGGAGGGGTCGATCTTACCTGCGGTTATTCCAGACTGGACCGCCTGGAGTTGCTTGGTTCAACCACCGGTGAAAGCAAGAACGTAAATGGCCAGCATGACGTTCTTCTTTCCCCGGTAGTCACTGAGCTTGACGGTTTTCCATTGGTCGCTGAGCAGGCTGAAGTCTGGAGCGACTTCGCCGACCTTGAGCGAGACTTTGGCTACTTGTGGGGCGGCTTCGGGCTTCTGGGGCTGTGCCAGCGCTGAAGTCCGCATCAGCGCTGGCGTCCAGGCCAAAAGCAAGCTAGCTGCGAGGATGCGTTTCATTCTTTCTCCTGGATGAAGTTGTTGCGACGAACACGGCGAGCATACGCGGTGAGGAAGCCACGCGGAATGGAAAAATTGTCATTTTGCGTCCTGCTTGCGTCCCGACGTCCGGCGTCCCGGCCGGGGCCTGAGGTCTGGTGCCGAGGCCCTGACTCCGAGCGGATTCGATACGGGCGCCGGACGCTGCCTGAGCAGCCTCGTCGTGCCTTTGCATCGAACTCATAATAAAGGGGTTGTGGGCGTATCCGTATCGTACTGAAAGGCGCGTGGTTGATGGGATCAAAACCAGTCTAACGATGCAACTTCCTGTCTATGGAAACGGAAAGGCAAAGTGTTTTAACCCTTCGGCAAGCTAGTTGGAGCCAGTATTACCTCGATTACGGATGCCAGCTGGATGGAAGTTGCCATGACTGGTTCGCATCCCAACCATCCCATTGTCGATGAAGCAATTTGAGGGTGTGTTTTCGGCATGAGCCAATGAAGACAGATGGGCGATTCCCTGTATTTAATCTTTCATCCGTTCCCCGCCCTTATTCCAAGCTTATTTCAAGCCGACTACAGCGAGCTTCCAAGTCCCGTCGGCCTGGCGCCTCAGGACGCGAGCTCCTTTGTCGTTGACGCTGATGGGTGCTTCTTTCGCGGACATTTGGAACGTGCCCGCGAAGTCGCCGACCTCGATGGCCCAGCCATCCGCGATCTGCACGTCGGTTATGTTGGGATCGTATTTCAGTACTCGAAATTCCGGATAGTCCGCGCGGACTTTTACGTACATGTCCCGCAACGCCTTCACTCCCACCACTGGTGAGCCGGGCACATCGATCTTTATGGCATGTTCCGACCACAGAAGGGTCAAAGCAGCGGGATCTTGCGCGAGCGTCGAGTCCACATCGGCTTTGTGGAGTCTTTCGATGGCCGCGAGATCGGCAACGTGGTTTGGTAGTTGGGGAGCGCTCGTGGCGCTTCGCGCGAAGAGCCCGACGGCGATTCCTGCGAGAAACGCGGCGGCGGACAAGACGACAGTGCGGATCATGGAGTCTCCTTGAGAGGGCGACTTGTCACGATGGAAGGGCGATTGTCAATCGCGCGCGGGCCTCGGACGAAGGAATGGCGTGATCATCTCGGTGGAGTACCCGTCGATGGGTCACCCGCCATGGAAGCGTTCCTCCTGTGAAATTGTTGGAGGCCCTCCTTGAAATGGCTCGCAGCCTAGTCCCTTGCTCGCTGAAGAGTCAAGTTACTGTGATCGACTGGACGCCGGCCCAATTCTGATTTCGACCCCTGAGCGGCAAGAACCTGCCCATTCTTGCGGTTGACGATCATTGGGTGATTCAGTAGGCTCGCGCACACGAAGCAACGAAGGTCGGGAGCGATAAATGGCACAGATTGACGCATTGGCTGGGCAGAAGGTGCGCCTGCAGCGCGCGAGTTTGTGGGACCGTCCGTTTTATTTCTGGATGGCGCTGCTGGTCGCGGCGGTGGTGGTATACGGATTCAGTTTTACGGTGAATGCGAACCTGTTTCATCCGCCCACAGCGCGGCCGGCGATACTTTATGCTCATGCGGCACTGTTCACCGGCTGGCTGGTGTTCCTGATCGTGCAGTCGGCGTTGGTGCGCACACGCAATGTGAAGGTGCACAAGAAGCTGGGGTGGTTTGGACTGGTGTTGGGCGTGGCGATGCCGTTTGTGGGGGTGGCGACGGCGATCGTGATGACGCGGATGCGCATGCGGACGGGCGACGCAACGGTGGCGGCGTTCCTGATTATTCCCTTCTGGGACATGGTGTCGTTCAGCGTGACCTTTGTGCTGGCGTTTTACTGGCGGACGAAGCCGGAGTTTCACCGGCGGCTGATCTTGATGGCCTCGTGTGCGCTGACGGCGGCGGCGTTCGGGCGATTTCCGATCGCGGCGATCCGCGACGTGTGGTTCTACGCAGGCGTTGACAGCCTTATTCTGCTCGGGGTAGTTCGGGATCTGATGGTGAACAAGCGCATCCATCCGGTCTATTTGTATGGACTGCCGCTGCTGATGCTGGGCCAACTCACGATTATGTACACGAGCCTGCATAGCTTGCCGGTGTGGATGCGTATTGCGCACGCTATTTTAGGTTAGCAGCGTGTGCACATCGCTGGAGGTCCCTGCAAACGGATCATGATGGCGGATCTGCCAGGTCCGCCCGAAAAAGGCGGACCTGATCTCCATCGCTGGCTTCCGCCCTATTTCCCCAACAGAAGGCCGGTGATGTTGCCCGCCGGATCGGCGAACATCGCGAGCTTGGGGCCACCTGGTACGTCACTCGGCGGCAGGATGGTCTTGCCGCCAAGCTTCTCCACGCGATCGAGCGTGGCGTGCAGATCGCTGACCTGAGCGTATATCGAAACGCGTTTGCTGCCGTCGGTCGCAGGGCCTACACCGCCATTAATGCCCCCTGGGCCGCCTCCGGTATCAACTACTCCATACTTCATCGGGTTGTTGCTGTTGATCTTCCACCCCAAGAGTTCACTGTAAAACTTTTCCAGCTGATTGCCGGTCCCACCGATGATTTCGAAATGAACAACGGATGCGCCCATGGCCTCTCCCTTTTTCTGTGCATATGCGGACGTCGCCGGATGGTGGCGTCAGCGCTAAATGCTTCAATCCGGGAAGACTTTAGAGTGCTTAACGGGACTCGGTCTTGTACAAAAACGACAACTGCTTCTCAGCGTGGATAATCTTTGCCGGTGTTTGGCCGATTCGATAGCGGAGAGAGCGAGTGAGGTGCGCTTGATCGAAGTAACCCGCCGAATGGACGGCGTCGAGGATGGAGGCTCCTTCCTTCAACAGGTTCGTCGCATAACGGGCGCGTTCAATTTGACGAAAGGTGGCGTAGGTAATGCCAGTGGCGCGGAGAAAATGTCGCTGTGTAGACCGGACAGATAATCCCGCTGATTGGCGTTCCAGGGCAGCATCCACGGCCGCATCGCGTGAAATGAGACCCGCCTTAGCCAGCCCTTTGACAAAAGTTTCGGCGTTGCCAAAGTCGGGATATTGCCACGCAGAACCGTTTAGCCAGAAAGAGCGACCTGTCGCATCGGGCAAGGTCACATCATTTTGATCGCGAAGCCTTCCGGGCAGGAATCGCGGCATGAACGTACCCAATTTGAAGCGAATGCCGAACCACTCACCTTCCGCGGGACAATCGAGGATGGTTGCTCTGGTCTCAGGTCCTCGCAGAGTGATGAACATCTTGCCTTTGACCCGGGACACCACCATCTCAAAGTGACCTGCGGCTACGGAGACAAAGTCGCCACCGCGTTCACTGTGGCAACGCCAGATCCTCTCGACAAAAGGAGAGTCTGAGGGCCGGTCCTCAAAGAGAATGAAAGTACTCTGGCTTTCTGGCATCTGCGTCCGCTCAGGAGGTGGTTGCACGTTATGCCCCTGTGCCAGCTCACGAAGTACGTTCCAAACCGGCAACTACCGTTCAAATCGCGGGACTACTGTGGCTTGCTGGGGGCGCCGATTTGCGGGTCGGCTTGATCGAAGACTTCGGCGATCAGCGCGTCGACCTGGCGGCTTACGTTGCGTACGCCGCGGAGCTTGCCGATTTGCTTTATCCAGGGCCGCTGGCCGGCGATGGAGGCTTGCTTCAGCTTGTCGCGCAGTGCCTCGGTGACGAATTGCCGGAGCGACATGCCCTGCTTGGCGGCTTTGGACTTGGCGCGGCGGACGATGCTGTCGGGGATTTCCAGCGTAGTCTTCATAGTCAGATGGTCTGCTATTTGGGGGTGGGGAGTCAAAGGGTTGATGCCTAGGAAAATTATCAATCCAGGAAAAGGGGGCACAATGGCTGGCTCGTAGAGTAGCCAGCTTACTCGGGCACAAGTAACTATCGTAGGTAGCCCCAGTTGTGGAGTTTATCGGAATCTTCGGCCCAGCGGTCGCCGATGTCGGTGCGGTAGTACATGTTGGGGATGAGGACGTTCTTGATGCGGCTGTAGACCTGGGTTTGCGCCTGCTTCATGGTCTGGCCGGTGCCAACGACGGCCAGCACGACGCCGGAAGTGCCGGCGATCAGCCATTGACCGTTGACCTGCTTTACGTCCTCGATGTGAATCTGCTCGGGCGTGCCGCGCTTGAAGACGATGGCGTTGTTCTTGGAGAAAGACTCGAAAGTGGCATCGTCGTCGAACGGGAACGGCGGGACGACAATGCGTACACCGATCTGGAAACCGCTGCGAGTGCGCCACTTAGGGTCGGCGCCGGTGGCGAGCTCGTAGAAAAACTCGCTGATCGGCGTCAGCATGCCTTCCTGCTGGATGAAGATGCTGGGATAGCCGAAGCGGGCGGTGAACTCGAGCGGGTAGATGCCGTTGTTGTTGACGATGCAATTGAGGTCGATGTAGCCGATGTAGCCTTCGGTGGCGAGCTTGGGCTCCATCTTGAGGAGCGTGCGGTAGAAGAGGGTGTTGGGCTCGCTCCAGAACATGGCAGTGCCCATTTCGCCGGTGGGAGGACCGACTTCGCCGGGGAATAGTTTCTTATGCTCGAAGTTGATGTTGATGGGGGTGATGAAGCGCTTTCCGTTGAAGAAGGCACCGACAGCGACTTCGACGCCGCTGATGCGCCGCTGGAGCTGGAAGACCTTGATCTCGTCGGAGAAGGCTTTTTTATAGGCTTCCAGCATGCGGATGACGTCTTCGCCGTCGTCTTCTTCGCCCACGAACAGTCGGCGCTTGACGTTCTGCGCTTCGCCGCTGGGCTTGATGACGTAGCGATCGGGATTTTTCTTGACGAATTCGATGGCCGGGTCGAAAGAGTCGAAGTCCTCGTAAGGGATGATGTTGACGCCGGCTTTCTTCAGCTCTTCCTGGCCGAAGGAGCGATCATCTTCGAGGCGGTCGGTATACTCGGTGCCGCCGATGACGGCTTTGCCCTGGGCGCGGAGGGCCTGAGCTTTGGCACCCTGGCCGAGAGTGTCATCGAAGACGATCACGTCGGCCCAGGAGACATCTTTCTCCCAATCGGTGGATTTGGGCACGAAGCCGTCGGCAATATCGCGTTCTTTTTCGTTGTCGATGTAATAGCGGACTTCGTGACCTTCCTTGACGATCTGCCAGGCGATGTCGCCGATGAGGCCAGACAAAGATACGAAGAGAAATTTGCGTTTTTCCATTTTCCCGAGACGCCGGCCCCTGACGACGAGCGTGCAGGCATTCTAGTCGGAGGGGTAAGGTCGTGTGTAACAGTTTGTTGAAAAAGTGCGGGCGCCGGGGCGGAGTTGGCAAGGCAACCTAGGGAGTTGCGAGGGATTCTGATTGGTGTGGAGCGATGGCGTGCTGGCGGATCCAGATCGCCAAGACGCTACGGATAGGCCTCAGGGCTGAAGGCCCCTGCGGACGCGGGTAGACCTGAGCAATATAGGCGGCTGGCCTACATAAGTGTTGCGGCGGTCGAAATTTGGGGTGCCTGTACTTTGGTTCAGGTATACTCGGAAGGTCGAGGGCTTAGCCCAGCGAAGCCCGATGGCCGGGATTGCGCGGAAGGGCCTCCAATTTTCCTAGAGAGGTGAGGTTTGCGGCTAGCTTCATGGACAACCGCCAAACGGTTGGCAAGTCTGGCTTTGATGGGCGGGCTGGTTTTTCTCAGCTCCAGCGCCGGCGCCCAAATTTTCCACAAGCAAAAGAAGAAGGTCAACAAATCGACGGCCGCGGATAACACCGCGGAGCCGGACAAGATCCTCTATCAGCGAGCGCTAGAGGATATCCGCAGGGGGCGCCAGGAGGTCGGGCGTCTGAGCATGCAGACGCTGATCAACACCTATCCCGACAGCGAATATCTGGCCAAGGCCAAGCTAGCGATTGCCGACTCTTACTATAAAGAGGGCGGAACAGCCGGGCTGGCCCAGGCGATCCAAGGGTATAAAGACTTCGGTATTTTCTTCCCGTTCCTGCCGGAAGCGTCGTACGCGCAACTACAAGTAGCCAATGCGCACTACCAGCAGATCGCGAAGCCGGACCGCGACCGCACCGAGGCCAAGATGGCCGAGGAAGAATTTCAAACATTTTTGCAGAAGTATCCCAAGGATCCGCTGGCGCCAAAGGCCGAGCAACGCCTGCGCAACGTACAGGAAATCATCGCCGAAGGCGACTACCGCATTGGGTACTTCTACTTCCTGAAGGGTGACAAGAGGGCGGCAGCGGCGCGGCTCATCGCACTGACCAGGCGCTATCCGCTGTACAGCAAGTCGGACAAGGCGCTGTGGATGCTCGGAGATATTTTCGAGAAGAGCGAGCACAAGGAAGTCGCCTCGGTTTACTACGGGCAGATCATCAAGAATTATCCGCTGTCGCCGCTGGTGCCGGACGCCAAGAGCCGGCTGGTGGCGTTCAAGGTCCCGGTGCCGCAGGCGGATCCCAAGGCGGTGGCGTGGATGACCTCTGAGCAGAATATGCCCCGCCAGAAGGAAAGCTTCATAAAGAAGCCGTTGGCGCTGGTGCGGACGGCGCCACATGCGGAGTACGTGGCGGCGGCGAGAACTGGCGCGCCGAACCTGGCGCCGGAGGCCGACAACACTTCGGCGACGGATATTTTGACGCCAGGTAACCGATCACAGCTGGGTAGCAGCACTGGAGCGGGAACCGGCGCGGTAGTCGAAATCGTGACGCCTGGAACTGGAAGTTCTGCCACAGGAGCCCCGACGGGCGGGGACGGCAGCGGCGCAAACGGTGGAACGAACGGCGCTCAGCCGGCCAGCGACGGGACGCCGCCGAATCCTGGTGCGGCGGGCGACCCGAATGCAGGGGCGACGCCAGCGGCTCAGCCACCAGCGCCGAATACGGCAACAAACCCGGCCGGAACCGGTAACGGCGATGCGAAGACGGATGCGGCGGCGCCAGCCGACGGGACAACAGACGCGACCGCTAAGCCTGCCGACGGATCGCAGAACAGCTCGAACGGGCAGAAGGAGTCGAGCAGCAAAAAGAAGAAGGGGCTGCGAAAGGTCGTGCCTTGGTAGCTCGCCGGAAGCATTGAGGTTTTACGGGGCGCGGCCTTTGCCGCGCCCTTGTTGTTCTTGAGCCAGCCATAATCAAGGCTGGGAGATACAGTCGATCCAGCGGGTCGGCCCAAAGTGAGTTGGCTACCGTCGTCCGGAGGACAGGTGACTGAGCGCGCGTTTCCTTTGTCACAATGGACCGTCGCGCCCCCTGTGCAAAGCCGCGGCCCAGGGAGTTATCAGCGAATCTGGTGCGGACCTGTACTCGGGTTACTGTTCCGACGCTCCATTATCTGATTCCCACACCTACGGTGCCGTTTGCGTTGACGGGGTTTCGGCGTGGTGCTCCAATACGAACAAGCCTCCCTATGTGTCGCGGCTGGGTTATGGCTGTGCGCGGAGGCGATCGTGCAGGCTGCCACGGTGAGCAAGGATTTCGCGTCAGAAATTGGACGCCCCGAAGCTGGCAACGTGTTTGGGCAGTGCGTTGGGAGGAAGTTCGGTGGCCAAGATCCTGGTTGCGGACGACAACAGCAATATTCAGAAGATGGTCGGCCTCGCGCTCAAGGACCACGGAATTGAAGTTGTGGCCGTGGGGAATGGCGAAGCCGCCGTCCGCAAGATTTCGGATATTCGCCCGGACCTGGTGCTGGCCGATGTGTTCATGCCGGTGCGCAATGGCTACGAAGTTTGCAAGTATGTGAAGGACGATACGGCGCTGGCACATATACCGGTGATTTTGCTGGTAGGCGCGTTCGATCCGCTTGACGAACAGGAAGCGCAGAATGTGGGCGCCGATGGCGTCCTGAAGAAGCCCTTCGTTCCGCCCGATCCCCTGATTTCGATGGTGAAGTCCGCGCTGGTGCGGGCTGGTGTGGCGCACGCCGGGTTTACTCCGGAAAAGCCCGCGCCTCCGGCCGAACTGGAACCCGCGCCTGTCGCGTCTGCGCCCAAGCCTCCAGTCTCGGCGTTTGAGATGCCTAAGCCCGTGGAGCCGGGAGATATGGGCTCGTTCGTGGACGAAGTTCCAGCGCGCCCTGCGGATGTCAAGATTGAAGCAGGCGGGCAGCCGGCGGCGTTTGGCAGCCTGCTGGGAACTCCGGATACCGCGAGCGAGGAAGAGGCGCCGGAATTGGCACCGGCTCCAGTCAATTTGCGAATGGAGCGGGATTGGCGTTCCGCAAAAGTCGAAGAGGAAGAAGAAGAGGAAGAACCCAGCGCAAAGGGTTCGTGGCGGCGGGATGGCGGCGGAGATGAAGAGCCGAGTTTTGTGAGCGAGGCCGCGGGCGAAGGGGAAGAGGCGGGAGCAGACGCGTCGCACGATTTTCGCCATCCGGGCGGGGCCGCCGAGTGGACACCGACGCGGGAGAAAAGCGATATCCCAGAGCCGGAGCCCGAAGGCGTGCCGGCAGGAATGATGGACCGCCCGGATCTGCCGGCCAATCCGCCCTTTTCAGGCGAGGCGTGGGCAGCCGCGATCGACACGGAATCCAGCCGGAAAACGGCGATTGCGGAAGAAGAGCACCCTGCGGTTCACGCGGCCGACTTGGAGAAGATGATCGGGCACGTTGCCGAGCCTGTGGCTGCTGAGAAACCAGCACCGGCGGAACAAGCGGAGCATGTGGCGTCTCCGGCAGATGCAGTCGTCGAGGAAGCGCCCGTGGTCGCAGAACCAGCGAAAAACTCGGGGCTCAATTCCTGGTTTTCGACGCCGCCTCCGAATCCCTGGGAGGCTGAGGCGCAGAAGGCCAACCGGCTGGCGTCGGCGTGGGACACCGGGCTGGCGTCGCCCACCCACAGCGATAGCGGTGCTCGCGGAGATGTTTCGTTCGAATCTGCCGGCGCGCCTGATGAAATCGAAGTGGTGCCGGGTGCAAATTCAGAAATTGTGGCGGCCGCGGCAGAGACGGTTCGCGAGGAAACCTCGCACGCTGCGGAACAGGTAGAGCGACAGGCAGATGAGAACTTGACTTCAGCGGACGCCAACACAGCTATCCATGACGCAGCGGCAAATATGGATATGGATGCGATCGTGGCCAAGGTGTTCTCACGCTTGAGCCCCGGATTGTTGGCCGATGCCACGCGCGACATTTTGAAGCCTGTGGTGGAAGCGGTGATCCGCGAGGAATTGAATTCGAAGAAGGCGTAGTTCTCTTTTATCCATTCGCGTTCCCTTTATAGCGATTGCCAGGGGCGAGTCGAATTGGGCCGACGACCGTTCATTTGCCGGATTTGACCGACACCGCAGATTGCTGACAGCATCGCGCCTGTAACCCTTCGCAGAATCTACTCGAAATCGCTTTTTCCCCCTTCATTGACGGAGTTGGTTTTCCCCTCGTATAGTCGAAGATTACACAAGAGACGATGGCGCGCGTGTATTCGTGCGCCGCGGAAGATCAGGAGCATCGCGTCGAATGGCTCGCGAAATCGCCAAAGCGTACGAACCACAGCGTATTGAATCGCGCTGGGCGGAATATTGGGTCAACGAGGAGCTATTCCAGGCGGATCCCGCGGCGCCCGGTCCGGCCTACGCGATTGTGATCCCGCCGCCGAATGTGACGGGATCGCTGCATATCGGACACATGCTGGACCACACCGAAATCGACATCATGATCCGGTGGCATCGCATGCGCGGCTACAACACGCTGTTCCTGCCGGGGATGGACCACGCGGGAATCTCGACGCAGCGCGTGGTGGTACGGCTGTTGGCAGATCAGGGCATCGACTACCGGTCACTGGGACGCGAGGAATTTGAGAAGCGGGTTTGGCAGTGGAAGAAAGAAAGCGGCGGAACGATCACCTGCCAGATGAAGCAGATCGGGGACAGCTGCGACTGGTCACGAGAACAATTCACGCTGTCACCGGAATTGTCGAAGGTTGTGCGCGAAGTCTTTGTGCGTTTGTATGAGGAAGGATTGATCTATCGCGACAAGCGCATGACCAACTGGTGCCCGGTGTGCCAGACGGTACTGAGCGATTTGGAAGTTTTGCACGAAGAACGCCGAGGACATTTGTGGCACATCAAGTACCCGGTGGCGGGGAGCCGAGAATTTCTGGTGGTCGCTACGACGCGGCCAGAGACGATGCTGGGCGATACCGCGGTAGCGGTGCACCCCGAGGATGAACGCTTCAAGCATCTGCTGGGGCGCAGCGCGATTGTTCCGTTGATCAACCGTGAAGTTCCGATCATCGCCGACACCATGGTGGATCGCGAATTCGGGACCGGAGCGGTAAAGATCACGCCGGCGCACGATCCCAATGACTTCGAGGTGGGCCGCCGCCATGGTCTGGCGGAAATCGACGTGATGACCGACGACGCGCATATGAGCGCTGCGGCAGGACCTTATGCAGGGATGGATCGCTTTGCGGCACGAAAGAAAATTATTGAGAATCTGAAGGTGCAGGATTGCCTGGAGAAAGTCACCGATCACACCCATGCGGTGGGGATTTGCGAGCGCAGCAAGACGGTGGTGGAACCTCGGGCTTCGACGCAATGGTTCTGCAAGATGAAGCCGCTGGCCGAACCCGCAATTGCGGCGGTGGAGCGGAATGAAATTCGCATCATTCCGGACAACCGGCGTGAGGAATATTTCAACTGGATGCGGAATATTCGCGACTGGACGTTGTCGCGGCAGCTTTGGTGGGGACACCGGATTCCGGCGTGGTATTGCAAGCCTAACGGCCATTTAACGGTGTCGCGAGAGGCGCCGGAGGAATGCCGGGAGTGCGGATCCAGCGAACTGGTGCAGGATCCGGATGTGCTCGACACCTGGTTCAGCTCGGGATTGTGGCCGTTTTCCACGTTGGGCTGGCCGGCAAAAACCGCGGACTTCGAAAGATATTACCCGACCAGCCTGCTGATCACCGGCTACGACATTTTATTTTTCTGGGTGGCGCGCATGATTATGTTGGGCATGCGCATGACCGGGGACATTCCGTTTCGCGCGGTGTACCTGCACTCCCTGGTGCGGACGGCCAGCGGCGAGAAGATGTCCAAGTCCAAAGGCACTGGCCTGGATCCGGTGAAGCTGAATCAACAGTATGGCACGGACGCGATGCGCTTCTGCCTGGCGTCAATGGCGGCTCCGGGGACGGACATTGTCTTGTCCGACGATCGGCTTGCGAGTGCGCGGAACTTTGCCAACAAAATCTGGAACGCATCGCGATTCTTGTTTGTGAACCTCGACAAGTTTGAGGAAGGTGGAACCACGCTGGAAGAACTTGCCTCGCCAGAGGTGCGCGAGAAGGCACCCTACGGGTTCAACGGCAGCGTGCCGCTGGCGGACGAATGGATTTTCGAGAGGCTGGGCAGCACGACCGCCACCGTGAATGCGGCCCTGGCGAATTACCGGTTCCATGAGGCCGCGCAGGTGATCTACCAATTTTTCTGGGGCGATTTCTGCGACTGGTACATCGAATGGATCAAGCCGGATTTGCTCCATGCGAACCGCGAGCGTGCGGCAGTGTCGTGGAAGAACTTGTTCGCGGTGTTTGACGCCGCACTACGCTTGCTGCACCCGTTCATGCCGTTCATCACCGAAGAGTTGTGGTGGCAACTGCCGCAGGCGGAGGGCGACAAATCAATTGCCCTGAAATCGTATCCGGGAGAATCGGCAAAGAACGGCACGCCGCCGCGAGTGAACGAGTTTGCGCTGGCGCAGGAAGTGATCACGGAAGTGCGCAACATCCGGGCGGACATGAAGCTGGATCCGAGGAAGAAGGTAGCGGCGGAGTTTTACACCTCACAGGAACATTTGCGTTCGGCAATTCAAAAGAACATCGATGGGATCCAGCGGCTGGCGATCTTGTCGGAGTTTAAAGTTTCCGAAAACGCCTTGACTCAATCGGCGGGAGCAATGCGCTCGACAGCACGGTTTGATATCCGGATTGCGTATTCGGACACGGTGGACATCGCCGCGGAATCGGAACGGCTGCGCAAGGAAATTGAGCGATTACAGAAGGATATCGCGTCCAAGGAACGGCAACTTGGGGACGAAACCTTCCGAAGCCGCGCGCCGGAGAAGATTATCAAAGGCATGCTGGCTACACTGGAAGAGCGGCGCATCGAACTTGGCAAATCGTCCGAACGGCTGCGGCAATTGGAGAGCGGAGCGTAGAGTTTTCGCGAATCCGCACTGATGGCCAGCGTCAATCCACTAACGCCAACTCCGGAAATTCACTGGGACTCCGCAGCGATCGTCAATTTTGTGCGTAAGGCTCTGGAAGAAGACGTCGGCCCGGGTGACGCAACCTCTCTTGCCACCGTTTCGACCACCGCCGCGGGCCACGCTCGAATTATCGCGCGCTCTCCTCTTGTATGCGCGGGCCTGCCTTTGGTGCAGCTTGTATTTCGTGAAGTCGATCCGGCGATGAAGATCGAATTTCTGGCTCGGGATGGCGACTGCGTCGAACAGACGCGCGACGTAGTGCGATGCCGTGGCCGGGCTCGCGCGATTCTGACCGGCGAGCGGACGGCCCTGAATTTTGTGGCGCATCTGAGCGGCATCGCGACGCTGACCCGGCGCTTTGTCGACAAGCTTGCCGGTACCAAGACTAAAATCCGGGACACGCGAAAGACGACACCCGGGCTCCGGATGCTGGAGAAATATGCGGTACGCATGGGCGGGGGAACGAATCATCGCATCGGGTTGTTTGACGCGATTTTGCTGAAAGAGAATCACATCGCGCTGGCAGGGGGAGTGAAGGCGGCGCTGGACAAGGCGCATGCGTACGCCTCGTCGCAGATCACGCCGCGCGAGACGAGTGCTTACGAGGCTACCGCCGGCCCGAACCGCGGCTCCGAGGGTACTTCCCTTTTCGTTCAGATCGAAGTTCGCGATGAAGGAGAGCTTCGCGAAGCGCTGGAAGCCGGGGCCCAGGCGGTGCTGCTCGACAATATGAGGCCAGACGAGGCGCGGCGCTGCGTGGAGATCGTTCGAGGGTCGCGCAGGGATTGCGTGGTCGAGATTTCGGGAGGCATCACGCTGGAGAATGCGCGAGCGTATGCGGAAACCGGAGCAGATTTTCTTTCGTCGGGTGCGCTGACGCATTCGGCGCCAGCGGCGGACTTCAGTCTGCTTGTGGACCGGCTGGAGGACAAGTAAGCTTGCCGCGGCCGGGCGCTTGGCAAGTCCGGCAGAAAGCGTAAAACGTGGCGCGGCGAACGAAAGCACAATCCGAATCACTTCCGGGGACAACCGACCGGCGGCTGGCATCGTTGCTGACGCTGTTGGCAGAAAACGCCACGATTGTGGTGAGTGGAGCCCGCATTGCGCGGGAGATCGGGGTATCGCGCTCAACGGTGTGGCGCTGGGTGAATCGCCTGCGTGAGCTGGGAGTGCGCGCAAAAGGCCAACCACATACCGGGTATTTTCTCGAGAAGGTTCCCGACATCCTGACGCCCGATATGCTCCGGCAGCGCTTGAAGGGCAGCCTGTTCGGGAAGCGCATCTATCATTTCTTTAAAGTCGACTCGACGAATCGAGTGGCCATGGACCTGGGGCACAGTGGCGAAGAGGAAGGCGCGGTCGTGCTTGCGGAAGAGCAGACCGCAGGGCGTGGGCGCGCGGGCCATTCATGGCATTCCGAACGCGCGTCGGGAATCTATGTGACGGCGCTATTGCGGCCGAAGCTGTCGCCAGTGCAGGCTCCGCTGCTGACCATGATGGCTGGGCTGGCAGCGCACGCCGCCATTCAGGCGCACGCGGGCGCAGCGGTCGATCTGAAGTGGCCCAACGATTTGTTGATCGAAGGTAAAAAAGTCGGCGGGATACTGACGGAGATGCACGCCGAGCCATCGCAGATAAAATTTGTGATCGTCGGAATCGGCTTGAACGTAAACCAGGAGAAATTCCCAGGTGAGCTGAGCGGGATTGCCACTTCCCTGCGTGCGGCAACCGGGCGAGTGCACTCACGGCTGGAGTTGCTGGTGCGGTTGCTGCGGGAATTCGAGAGCGGCTACAATCGATTTCTTGCGGAAGGCACGTCGAGCGTGGTGGAGCGATTCGCGGCGATTTCGAGCTACACGAATGGAAAACGCGTGCGGGTTGCGAACGGCAAGGACAGTTTTACGGGGGTCACTGCCGGGCTCGCACCTGAGGGCTTGTTACTGGTAAAGCAGGACGGCGGCCAAGTCGTGACGGTCATTGCCGGCGATGTGACGGAAGTTTCGCGTTAGCTCTAGCTTGAGCAAAAGTTTCCCGGGCAACTTTTCCCGGATAGCTTTTCCCGACAACGTCGGGCGAGTTCCAGGCGGCCAGGAATGCTACTGACCATTGACGTCGGAAATACCAACACGGTGCTCGGAGTGTTTCGCGGTGAGGAATTGATCGCGAACTGGCGATTGACGACGGCTCGGCTGCAAACCGTCGATGAATATGGCGTGTTGACGCGGAATTTGTTCACCATTGCGGGGCTGGACGGGTCGGCCATCAGCGGCGTGATTATCAGCTCCGTCGTGCCGCCCATGAACTGGACGCTGGGGGAGATGTCGCGGATTTATCTGGGAAAGAAAGCGCTATTCGTGGAGATGGGTGTGAAGACCGGGATGGCCGTGCTGGTCGACAACCCTTTGGAAGTCGGCGCGGACAGAATCGTAAATGGCGTGGCGGCATTCCACAAATTCGGCGGTCCGTGCATCGTGGTGGATTTTGGCACCGCGATCACCTTCGACGTGATTTCGGCCAAGGGTGAGTATCTGGGCGGAGCGATCGCCCCCGGACTGGCGACGGCATCGGAAGCGTTGTTTGCGAGGGCGGCGCGGCTGCCCCGCGTGGAAATTAAAGATCCGGGCAAAGTCATCGGCACGAATACCGTGACGCATATGCAGGCGGGACTCTATTACGGCGCGATCGACATGGTGGACGGCATGTTGACAAGGATCAAGTATGAACTGGGGACACCTGCAACGGTGATCGCGACCGGCGGGCAAGCGAAATTGGTTTCGCGTGGATCCAAGCAGATTCAGCATACCGACGAATTTCTGACGCTGGCCGGCCTTCGCCTGATCTGGGAGAAAAATCAACCCGGCGAGGCCGCGAAAGGCAGCGCAGGCAGCGCAGGCACTAGTGATTCTCACGCGGTACGAGCGACGGCGCAAACCAAGAAAGCCGAGCGCTAGCGCGCTGTTGTCGCGATATGGACGGCTGGAACTACTTCAACTATTTCACGGAAATCGAAGAATATTTCTGGAAGAAACGGGGCGCACACCTGCTGGTCTCGCCTTTGGACTGGGCGATCATGGAGACGTGGCAGAGGGCCGGCGTGCCACTGGAGGCAGTGCTCAAAGGGATCGATCGCGCATTTGAGAGCTATGGGAGGTCGCGGCGCGGCGCCGGCAAGACGCTCAAGAGCCTGGCGTACTGCACCGACGCGGTGCTAGATGCCGCGACTGAGATTCAGGAAGCGTCGGCCGGCAGTGCGCCGAAAAATGGACGGGCGACCGCCGAGGTATTCTCTCGCGATGAGCTCCGGGCGTATTTTGCAAGGAATATCGCGCAGGTGCGAGCAGGTGCCGAAGCGAACCGAGCGGCGCAGCACGACTTGGCCGCGAAACTGGCCGAAGTCGCGAAATCCCTGGAATCTTATTTGGTGTTGCTGGACATTCCGGGTACGCTGGATCTGGAAGATCTTGAGCGGCGCCTGACGGTGCTGGATGACAAGCTGCAGTCTTCGCTAACGAATTGCGCCAGCGAAGCATTGATGTTGCGGTTGCGCCGCGAAGTCGATGGGCAGCTGGCCGCGTACCGGCGCAAGATGAAGGCGGAGCAGTTGGCGGTTGTGGAGCGGCAATATTTGCAAAAGCGGCTGCTCGACGAGTTCGGGCTGCCCCGGCTGAGTCTGTTCTACTTTTCCTGACCAATCTTCGATTTCGCGCGAAACATCGCAGAATGGATCGACATTATTATGCCTGATGAGTTATTATTATCGATCGAGAAGCTTGTCTACGGTGGTGACGGCTTGGCACACGCTGAAGGAAGCACGGTGTTCGTCCCTTACGTATTGCCCGGGGAGCAAGTGCGCGCGGGCGTCAAGGCGAAAAAAAAGAAACTCACGTGGGCGACGCTAACGGAGGTTACGTCGGCTGCGCCGCATCGGGTGAAGGCACGCTGCCCTCATTTTCAGACCTGCGGCGGATGCCATTATCAGCACATTGACGCTGCCGAACAGCTGAAGCTCAAGAAGGACATTCTGCGAGAGACATTGTCGCGGCTCGGCGGGATTTCCTGGGATGGGCCGATTCAAGAACACTCCGCCGAGCCCTACGGGTACCGCAACCGCGCGCAGTGGGCGGTTCGCGAAGCCAAGCCGCGGGCGATCGGCTATTTTTTACCGGAGAGTTCGCTGATCGTGCCCATCGATGAATGTCCCGTGCTGTCGCCGGCGCTGGCGAAGACGTTCGCGGCACTGCAGGAGATGGCGCGCTCGACCACGCTGCCCGAGAGGATTCTGGAGATCGAGGCTTTCGCGGATTCCAGGGACGAAAAGATTTCCCTGAATGTGGCTTTCGAACGTTTCACCAAGCCGGCGGAATCGCTCATCGCCGCCATTCGTAGTGCCCTGCCGCAAGTCGAGAGCTTGCTGCTTCTCGACCAAAACAAAAATCGCTTCGAGCTGTCCGGACCGGGATTTCTTTTTCACGAAGCCGGTGGCTTCCAGTTTCGTGTCAGCCATCTTTCTTTTTTTCAGGTCAATCGTTTTCTGATCGAAGATCTGCTGCGCACCATGACCTCCGGCGCACGGGGCGAGTTGGCGCTCGATCTGTACGCCGGTGTGGGCTTCTTCACGCTGCCGCTGGCGCGCACCTTCCAGAAGGTAGTCAGCGTAGATGCGAACCTGGCCGCGACGCGCGACCTCTATGCGAATGCGGAGGCCGCGGGGGTAACGATCACTTCTCACAACGAACACGCCGAGGAATTTCTTCGAAAAACCCAAGAAAAGCCGGATTTCGTGTCCCTCGACCCGCCGCGGTCGGGGCTGGGGGCGGAAGCCTCCGCGAAATTGGCAGAGCTTGGCGCTGCGGAGATCCGGTATTTGTCGTGCGATCCTTCGACGTTGGCTCGCGATCTGGCGGTGCTGACCGGTTCTGGAAAGAAGGGCGCCGATTCCAGTAGCGGCAGCCCGAATGCGAATCGATACAAAATCTCCGAAGTCCACCTGTTCGATCTGTTCCCGCAGACCTTCCATATCGAGACGCTGGTGCGCTTGAGGCGCGCACCGTAAAATCGCCGGCCGTCGCAATCGCCGCGGCGTGCTGCTGCGGTATTGCGCTCGGCCTTTGGACGCCCGTCGCGAAATTTGGAACCACATCTTCCGCACTGACCTATGGAGTCATACTGGCGTTCAGCCTGATCGTTTGCGAGATTGTGGCCACACGCGCACAACGTGTGGCGGCTGGGGCGATCTCGGCCATGCTTTGCTGGCTTGTCTTGGGGTTGCTGGGCGCGAACGTCGCGGAGCAACCGCTGCCGTCCGATCACATTCTCTTGCTCGCAGACGAACATCGCATCGATCTGCATTCGCCTCTGCGCTGGCATGGCCATCTTCGAGACGAACCCGACTTGTTGCCCTGGGGCGTTGGCTACGACATCGATGTGAATGGAGTCGAAGCGGCGGGACCATTAGTGCCGGCGCTCTCACGGTGTCGTGTTTTGTGGCCTGCCCCAGGCCACGCGAAGCGCTATGGCAAGCGCAATCGCCAGATGATGAACAGCACCGCCAACAGCAGTAAGAATCCTACGATGGCTCGGTACTCCTGATTTTTCTTGTATTGCGCGAAGGAAAATGCGGCGCCTGTTGAGTCGCTCGTCACGCGGGCGGCCGTGATTCGGGGAAAAAACAGTGGCACGGCGCGGGCGTAGTCATCAAACGCCGCGCCATGCTGCAAGCGGAGCTCACCTTCCTCGCGTCGCATCACGATGGAATAGAACAGCGCAAAGTACGCACAAACGAGGAGCGCGGAAATCCAGGAGTCCATCGCAATCCCCGCGCCGAGGGCCAGAATGGCGCTGCCGAGATACAAGGGATTGCGCGTGTGTGCGTAAGGTCCGGTCATCGTGAGCACCGCTTGCTTGTGCAAGTGCCCGGCCGCCAGGCCGCGAACCAGCAAACCCACACCGCCGACCAAGGCCCCGATGAATATGCTTTTCGGATTCGGCCGGGCGAAAATCAGGACAACGATGGCCAGCGGATAGCCAAGCCGGACACGCCATCGAGCGAAGAACGCGGCTGCACTCACGTGGTGGCACCAATGCGTTGACACACGGCGGCAAAGACACTGGCAACATCGATCGCCAGCATGGAAGGATCGGTCTGATCGTTGCGAGCATGGCTGGTCGCCGCGGTCGTTTGACGTAAGACAATATCGTCGCCGAAATGAGCGGCCGCGCCCGTTTGAGTCGAGGTCGCGCGATCCGTCACGTGATACGGGCCATTCCGCGATGGATCAGTCGGTCCATACAACGCAACCGCGGGCGTACCGAGCGCGATTGCCAGATGTAGCGGTCCAGTATCACCGCCCACTATGCAGATCGCATCGCGCAACAACGCCATCAGGTAACCGAGTTCGCCATCGTACAGCAAGGGTTCTGCATCTCCGCTGGCTGCACGCACGGCTTCGGCCAAGTCATTCTCTCCGGGTCCGTAGTTTACGACGCAGCGGAGTCCCAGCGCCTTGTGGATCTGGCGGCACAATTCCCCAAAGCGATCCGCTGGCCAACATTTTGCGCGCCAGCCGCCGCCGGGGCTCAGCACGATGTAGCGATCGACCCCGCAACGCAGCAGCTGGGACCGCACCGCCGATTCTTTTTCCGTTGACACGCACAAGGAGAATGGAGTTGCGACCCTTTGCGCGCCGACGCGCACGGAAAGTTCTCCGTTTTGCTCCGCGATGTGCGTCCTTTTGGCCTTAACGCGCTCGGTGTACAGCACAGGCACACCGAATTCGCGAATCGTGCTGGAAGAAAATCCAACTCTGCGATGCACGCCTCCGAAAAAAGGCAACGCCGCCGACTTCCACAATCCCTGATAGTCGATCGCCGCATCCCAACGACTGGCGCGAATCTGCGCGATCGCGCTGTGTAGCGAGGAAAACGATCGCGGTTCAATCCTTCGAATTTCCGATGCCAGGCCGCTGCTTTCCACCAACAGGTGCCAGCGCGGGTGCGTCAACCACACGATGTCCGACGCTGGAAATGCCTCGCGCAAAGCCGCCACGGCGGAAAAAGTATGAACGATGTCGCCGAGCGAGCCGAGGCGCAAGACCAGAAAGCGCGGCTCAGGCATGCGGGGCCTTGCGGACCGCTTCCAGAAAATCCCGCGTGGAATGATCCTTAGGATCCCCTACGATTGCCACGCGGATCCCGAGCCGTGCCGCCGTCGCACGCTCCGGAACGGTATCGACGCTGTAGTCGGTCCCCTTGGCATGTACATCGGGACGCAGGAACTCCAGCAATGCCTCCACATTGGGCTCGCCAAACAGAAGCACGTAGTCCACCGCACGAAGTCCGGCAACGAGTTGTGCGCGGGCTAACTCTGGAAGGATCGGCCGGCCTGGACCTTTCAGCGAACCAATGCTCGCGTCGTTGTTCACGGCCACAACCAGAATGTCACCTTCCCTCCGCGCGCCTTCCAGATACCGGACGTGTCCGACGTGCAGCGTGTCGAAGCAGCCGTTGGCAAAAACCACGCGCTGGCCATTGCGCTTGTGCTTAGCAAGCCGCAGCTGCAGATCGTCGCGCGAAAATATTTTGGATAATATTTTGGAGGAAGTGGGTCGCATGCGTCAGCTGCTCGCGCCAACGGCATCGCGACGAATGGTTTCGAGGAGCTCTGCCCGGGTGACGGTCGCGGTGCCGCGTTTCATCACCACCAGCCCGCCGGCAATATTAGCGATGTGCGCCGCCTCCAGGGCCGAGGCGCCCGAGGCCAGCGCCAGAGTGTACGCCGCGAGAACCGTGTCTCCCGCGCCCGTCACATCCACTGCCTGCGCGCTTCCGTGGATCGCAAGGTGCGTCAATTTATTGGGTGACTCGAACAGCGCTATTCCATCGCGACCTCGCGTCACCAGCAAGGCTTGGAGTTTCATTCCCGCGAGCGTGGCGTGCCCACAACGTGCCAGAGCTTGTACGTCCTGGCCGATCGCAGTGTGATGCAGCGATTCGAGCTCCGCCTCGTTTGGCGTTGCCGACGTGATTCCTGCCTTCGCGTAGCTGGTCAAGTTGTAGCGGGCGTCCAGCGTCACGGGCATCGTCTTTCGTTTCACGGCCGCGCGCACAAGCTCCGGTGTCGCCACGCCAAATCCGTAATCCGACACGGCAACGGCATCCGCGGATCGCATCTTCCCGCGCAGCATTCGCTCGATCTTGTTGCGCGCTTCAGAAGGCAGCGTGACGCGCGGTTCGTAGTCGACGCGCAAAACTTGTTGCCCTGCGGTGTGCGCCCACCCTGCCAGAAATCTGGTCTTCGTTGGCGTCGTCCATCCCTTCGCGCGCACGATTCCCGAGGTGCTGATGCGCTTCTCCTTGAAATACGCAAGCAGCGCGTCCCCCGCGGCGTCTGCGCCCACCGCGGTGACGGGCAACACTCGCGCTCCCATGGCCGCAAGATTATTCGCGGCATTCGCGCCACCGCCGGGAACGAGATGACTCTCGCGGTGCCGCAAAATCAGGACTGGAGCCTCTCGCGACACACGGGAAATCTCGCCGTACTGAAATTCATCGGCGACGAAATCTCCAAAGAGCACGACGGTCTTGGTGGAAAATTGCTCGACGTAATCTGCGAGGGCGACGAGGTCTACCGAGCTCGACCGGCCGTCGGCCTTCGCGAGTTGCCGCGATCGCTTCATTGCACTTCCCTCAGAATCCAGTCCACCGCCGTACGCAGATCGTCGGCGATCAAATCCGGCGGAGCAGGCCATGCTTTTTCGTCCGATGTCAATTCGGCCTCGCCATAGCCCGTGCGCACCAAAATACCTCGCGCCCCGGCGTTGTGCGCGGCGTTCACGTCGCCGTAGCGATCCCCAACCACAAACGATCGACGCAAGTCCAACCCATGCTCGCGTGCAGCCTGGGCGAGCATACCGGGTTTCGGTTTCCGGCATTCGCAATCGTGCTCGGTGGAATGCGGGCAATAGTAGATTGCGTCCACACGCGCGCCGGCCTCAAGCAGTTGCTTTTGCATGAGTTCGTGAATGCTGTGTACCGATGATTCGGGAAAGAATCCGCGTCCGACCCCCGACTGGTTGGTGACTACGATCACTGGCAGCTCCGCCTCGTTCAAACGACGAATGGCCGCCGCAGTGAAAGGAAACATACGAAAATGGCTGGCGTCATTCAAGTAGCCAACCTCTTCGGAGATGGTGCCGTCGCGATCGAGAAATACAGCGGGTCGCGTGAGCGCGGCTTCAGGCAGGGCGCACCTCCGCCGAAGCCAGCCAGAAACGTGCCGCAGCCGCAACTGCGTCCGGCGATACCCGCCTCATGCAGCGATGATCGGTCGGGCATCGCCGCAGAAAGCACGGGCTGCAGTACGGCTTGTCCTGCACGACTGTGCAACGCGGGGTTACAGGCGCTGTGCCGCCTGGATCGGTGGGGCCGAACACCGCCACCACCGGTAATCCGACCGCAGCGGCAACATGCATCGCGCCCGAATCGTTCCCGATGAACAGATGACACTGCGAAAGTAGCGCTGGGAGTTCGGCGATCACAGTCTTTCCCGCCAGGTCGATCGGCGAGTGCTTCATCGCCGATGCGATCGCCGCCGTCACGGGCCGTTCTGCCGCCGTGCCGAACAGGATCACGTCAGCATCAAATTCCGCCGTCAGGCGATCGGCAACGTGCGCAAAACGGTCGGGCGGCCAGCATTTCGCCGATCCGTAGGAGGCGCCTGCGCCAACGGCAATTCGCATGGCGTCGGCTCTGGCGCCCACCGACGCCAGCTGGGCACCAGCTTGTCGTTTTGCTTCCTGATTCACATTCAGCGAGATGAAGTTCTCGCCTGTGGGGTTGTCGACCAAACCCGCGCGCCGCAAAAGCTCCAGATAGTAGAACTGTTCGTGTGCAGGAATCTCGCCTGGGCGAGGCACTGGCACCGCTTTCGTCAACAGAACGCTCCGCCCGTCGCGTGCGTAGCCGATGCGCTCGTGAACTCCGGCGCGCCAGGCCAACCACGCGGCGTCGAAGGCATTCTGCAGCAGCACTGCCAGATCAAACTTCTGGCTGCGCAACTGTTCCGCGAGTCGTTCGCGCCCGCTCAGCCCGGCGTGGGCCGCGCACGGATCGTACGCCACCAGCTGATCGCAAATGTTCTGATCGTGGTAGATGTCCGCCACATATGGGCGCGCCACTACCGAGATATGCGCCTCCGGAAAGCGCCTGCGCAAAGCGCGCAGCGCAGGAAGCGCCATAATCGCGTCGCCGACCCAGTTTGTCGCGCGCACGATAATCTTCACGCGGCCGTCGCTTTCCGGGAGTTCAAAATACGGTCGATAGTCGCGACCAATTCACTCTCCCCGGTAAAGACAAAATCAATCACCGCCACCCATACCGGCATTCGAAAGGTCCCAGGCGGAATGTTGTGAGTATCCTTCTCCGTAGTCATTAGAGCGGTCGCGCCAAGTGCTGTGGCTTGTTTCTCCAGCGCTTCGATATCGCTGCGGGAGTACTTATGATGGTCGGCGAACGCTTTCCGCCCGACCGATGGGACATTCCAGCGATCGATATCCGAAAAAAAAGCGTCCGGGTTGCCGATCCCGCAGAACGCGAAAATCGGTCCGCCGCCGATCTCACTTAGATATACCGGCTCGCCTGTCGATCCGAGCTGGCGGAGCCCGAGCAGCCGGGTCTGCGCATAGAAAATTGAAAAACCGTGCGAATCACGCGCTTCAACCGCAGGTCGCTCAAACTTTCGCGTCACGATCAATAGATCCGCACGTCGAACAGCTGCGATCGGTTCCCGCAGCAAACCAGCGGGCAGCAACCACTCATTGCGCAGTTTTCGCGAGCCGTCCAGCATCACGATATTCAGATCCCGCGCGAGTTGAAGATGTTGGAATCCGTCATCCAGAATAAAAACATCGATTTCATTTTCAGCCTCTAACCGGGATCCGGACTCGTACCGGTTTGCGCCGACACCGAACTTTACGCGATCGTTCAAACGGTGCCTCAATAGTTGAACTTCGTCGCTGGTCTGATTGGAGCCTCGATACCCGCGGGTCAATATCGCTACCTTTTTCCCGTCCGAAAGAAATTTTGTCGCCAACCACAACACCATTGGCGTTTTTCCCGTTCCGCCGACCGTCAGGTTTCCCACACTGACGACAAGCGCCTTGAGCCGCTTGGTCTTCAGCAAACCATTCGCATACATCATTTTCCGCCCAACAACGAGGAAGGCGTAGATTTGCGACAAGGGCCACAGCAAAATCGCCAGCGCCCGCGGTATTTTCACCGCCCCGCACTCTCTAGCTGCCTGGCGATCTCCACCATCGCTCTGCTGGACGCTCCCCGGCTCGCGTCCACTAAATTCTTGGCGATCTCGCCCATCTGTTTGGTGCGCTCGGGATCGCGAAGCTGTTCAATCCATGCGACGCCCGCATCTTCCGGGCTTTCCACTTGTACCGCCGCTCCCGCCGCCACAAATCTCGAGGAAATCTCCGCGAAATTTTCCATCGATGGGCCAAACACCGCCACTTTACCGAACGCCGCCGCTTCCAGAATATTGTGACCGCCGGACGGCACCAGCGACCCGCCCACAAACACGCCATCCGCCAAACGATACAAGGAACTCAGTTCACCGATGCTATCGACCAACACCACGGTCGCATCGTCCGGAATCGCGGCATTTCCATAGCCCATGGCATCAATCAGCGCCGGCCCCGGCCCGCCATCGCTGCTGCTCCCTACCGCAGCCGCGGACTTGATCACCGGCATCCCAGGACCGGGAACGCCTAACTCCGACCTGCGCACAAATTTTCTCTGCGACTCCTGGATAAATTCCGCCGCAGCTCCAAATCGCTCGGGCTTGCGCGGCGCCAGAACCAGAAGTGCTTTCGAGAATTCTCCTTGCAGCACGCCAAACGCAATCAGCGCCAGCGGTTCTTCCGTTGCCACTACGCTACCCGCCACGATGATCGGCGAACGTCCGCGCCATTTCGCTTCCGCCTCCAGCCAGATTGCCAGTGGCGTCTCCGCAGGCAACTCCTGATCGTATTTCAAATTCCCGCTTACCTGCACGCGCTCCGCCGGAGCGCCCAGGAAGCGTACGCGCTCCGCGTCGCTCTCGCTTTGCATCAGAAAAGCTCGCGCATGACCCAATGCGTCCCTCAACAACGGCCGCAGCAAGAATCCAAATCGTGAAATTTGCTGCTGCCATCGTGCAAACGACCGATCGGAGATTCGGCCGCTGACAAAAACCACCGGCAGGCGCCGGCGCCCCGCTTCCCGCAGGAAATTCGGCCAGATTTCGGTCTCCAGAATGACCACGATGGCGGGCCGCACCGCGTCCAACGCGCGCCGCACGCACCACGTCCAGTCCAGTGGGAAATAGACGATGGCATCCGCAAACGGCAGGCGTTCCCCGGCCAGCGCCTGCCCGGTGATGGTCGTCGTCGAAACGATCAGCGGCCGGTTTGGATACGCTTCCTTCAGTTGCCGCGCCAGCGTCACGCTCGACAACGCCTCCCCCACCGACACCGCATGGATCCACATCGCGCCCGCGCGATCGGCCGGCAATTTCTCCAGCGAAGGAAACGAAAAGCCCAGCCGCTCCGGCAGATTCGACAGATATTTCCCGTAACGCAGCCCCTGCACAAGCCAGTATGGCAGCAGCGCAATGGCCACCAAGCCCATCAAAAAGCTGTAAATGAAATACACGAAGCGTGGCTCCGGTCCCAGCATGCGGCGCACTTGCACCGTCATGAAACGCAGGGCAACCCTGAACGTCCCTCAGGAATCGAAGGCGTCGAGATGAGAAAAGTTTATTATAACCGGATGCGAATCCCGTCCCTCACGCTTCTGTTCGTGCTTTTCGTCACAATTGCATCCACGTTCGCGGCCGGCCTTTCTGACCCGCCCCCGCAAGGCGCGATCAAGGCCGCTTCTCTGGAATCCCACGAAGGACTCACCATCTCCGCGCTCGCCTGGATCGATCCCGGGCAGTACAAGGATAAATTTCCGAAGAAGTCGCCTTACACGGGCGGCGTTCTCGCGATACAGGTCGAGTTCCGCAACGACTCGAATGAAGGACTTCGGATAAATCTCGAACGCATACGTCTTACCGTTCAGCTCGGCGAGGAAAATCGCCAAGAAGTGCAGTCGCTCACCTCCGAGCAGCTCGCCGACGCGGTAATGAAGCCCGCTGTGAAGGATCCAAGCAAACGACCGAGACTTCCCATTCCGGTCGGCGGTGGCAAGAGCGGTCGCGATAAGCACTGGATGGAACTTCAAAAACAGGCGCAAGAGGCCCAGGTCCCTTCCAGTGTCATTGGCGCACATAGTTCCGTGCAAGGCCTTCTTTATTTCGACCTGCAGGGTCAGTACGATCTCCTTCAATCCGCGCATCTCTATGTTCCCGACATCGCCTCAATGCAAGGTACTCATTCCCTGACTTACTTCGACATTGACCTGAGTCGCCGCGGCTCGCAGTAGCCACTAGGCCCCTTCGAGGATATTTTCAGCATTGCGTCACTTTTTTCCGTGCAAAATGTATAAATTTGCACGCGTCTGTCCGCTCGGCTAACATGATTGGGCAAACATCTTCACTCCAGCGGACAAATGCTCAACCTGCTCGCAGAACTAAACTCAGAACAGCGACGTGCGGCCGAAACCACTACAGGGCCGGTCCTCATCCTCGCCGGCGCGGGAACGGGAAAAACGCGCGCCATCACCTTTCGCATGGCCAACCTGATCGCCAACGGCACGCCCGCTGAGAACATCCTCGCGGTCACCTTCACAAATAAAGCCGCCGAGGAAATGCGCACCCGTGTCTCCGATCTTCTTCTGCGCGCAGGTGTTCCGCCCGCGCAGCCCTGGCTTTCCACGTTCCATTCCCTTTGCGCGCGCCTTCTCCGTCGCGAGGCCCCCAGCGCCGGCCTTCCCCGCGATTTTGCCGTCTACGATGACGACGATCAGCTCGCCGCCATCAAGCTGGCCATGACCAAGCTGGCCATCGACGACGATACCCTTACCCCGCGCAACATATTGAGCCGCATCAGCTATGCCAAGAATCACGCGCAAACGCCGGAAAACCTTCGCGCCGCCGCGATCGACAAGGACGCGCGCAACGTCGCCAATCTCTACGCTGAATATGAACGCCTGCTGCACCAAAGCAAGGCGCTTGACTTCGACGACCTTCTTCTTCGCACCGCGAAGCTGTTGCGCGAGGTAACGCCGGTCCGCGAGAAATGGCAAGCCCGCTTCCAATACATCCACGTCGACGAATACCAGGACACCAATCGAGTGCAATACGATTTGATGCGCTCACTCGTTGGCCCCCAACAGAATGTCTGCGTGGTCGGCGACGAAGACCAATCCATCTATCGCTGGCGGGGCGCCGACGTATCCATTTTGATGAGCTTTTCGCGTGATTTTCCCAGCGCGCAAGTGATCAAGCTCGAGCGCAACTACCGTTCGACGCAAAACATCCTCGATGCTGCGGGCGCAGTCGTCGCCAACAATCCCGATCGTCTCGGCAAGTCTTTGAGCGCGCAGGCCGGCCATGGCGGCAACCTGAAATATTTCGAGGCCCGCGATGCCATGGGCGAAGCCGATTTCGTCGCCGGTGAACTCGACCGTATCCTCACCGAAGATCCTTCGCAAACGTGCGCCGTCGAGTACCGCACCAATTTTCAATCCCGCGCCTTCGAAGAAGTTTTCCGCCGCCGCGGCATCCGCTACAAACTAGTTGGCGGATTCAGTTTCTACAATCGCGCGGAAGTTAAAGACGCTCTCGCTTACATCCGCCTCGCGCTACATCCCGAAGACGATATCTCCCTGCTGCGCGTCCTCAACGTTCCCCCGCGCGGCATCGGCAAGACCACCGTCGACGCCCTGCGCGAAACCGCGCTTGCCGACAACTCTTCCCTATGGGACGCGCTCACCAAATTCGTTTCCGGCGCCTCCGGCGGCCGTGCGGTCACGCCACTGCGCGCGTTTCAGGAACTTATCACCAAGCTACAGGAAAATTTCCTGCGCCTGCCGCCGCCTGAGTTTCTTCGCAGCGTTCTCGACGACACCGGCTACATGGAGATGCTGAAGGACCGCAACACTCCCGACGACGTCGCGCGCATCGAGAACCTCGAAGAACTCTCACGCGCGCTCGCCGAAAGCGCGGAGGCTGGTGAAGAGTTTACGGATTTCCTGGACGCTGCCGCGCTCGTCAGCGACGCTGATTCCTACGAAGGCAAGCCCGGCGTCACGCTCATCACCCTGCATAGCACCAAGGGCCTGGAATTCGATCACGTCTTCCTGACCGGTCTGGAAGAAGGCATCTGCCCTCACAGCCGCACCCGCGACGACGAAAAAGGCATCGAGGAAGAACGCCGGCTGGTCTACGTCGGTATGACCCGCGCCCGCAAATCGCTCACGCTCACCCGCGCCGTCTATCGTCGTGTCTTCGGCAACGAGCAGCAGATGCGCGCCTCACTTCCTTCGCGATTTCTCGGTGAAATTCCCAGCGAGCTCGTCGATACCATACGCGGCTCCATGGCCGAGATCGGCCAGACTCGCCGCTACGAACCCGACCCGGAATACTCGTACTCCGCCGAGGAGTTCCTCCGTCGAGTACGCGGCACTCCGCCGCCGCGCAATGTCCCCTCAGCTCCGCGACGCTCAACCACCGGCTCCGCTCCATCCTTTGGCCGCTCGGCTGCCAAACGCGGCAACGGCGACCCTATGCTCGGCCGCAAAGTGCGACACCCCGAGTACGGAATCGGCACGGTGGTCGGTGTCGAGGGCGACGAAGACGACCGGCGTGTCTCGGTCAGTTTCCCCGGCCGCGGCACAAAAAAATTCGTCGAGCGCTACGCCCAGCTCACGCAGGCATGATGTAGTGGCGACCTGCAGGCCAAAAAAAGGCGCCCGCGACCGGCGGACGCCTCATTTCTTGCAAAAAAACGCAATCCCCTAACGTTTTTTTACTCCTTGTCGTAAATCATCGTCGCGTTGACCGGCTTGCCTTTGTCGTCTTTGCCCTTCTGAGTTAGGGTCGCCGATTTTCCATCGGCCGCGATCACCACACGGGTCGTTGCCACCGCCTTGCCGTCTTTCTTCAACGTCGAGTTATACGCATGGTCAGACGCCTTCTTGATGGCCACATGATCCGCTCCAAATGGAGCCCCGGAACCGCTTACCGGGTAGTCTTTGCCGTCAAACTTCACCGTGAAGTAGTAGTTCGCGGTCGAGCCGTCCGCCTTCGTCGTGTCAAACGTGTACTTCATACCGTCGCCGTCCGCTTCCACCGTCCGTGTCTGCGCCTTGGGCAGAAACTCGGCCGGTGTCGCCTTCGACTTTTCCACGTGCAGCTTCCACTTACCTACCAGTGGATCGTCGGCGCTGCGGGAAACGACGGAAACACCTAGACACACTACAGCCGCCAATAACACGAGCGTAATTCGCTTCATATCTTTTCTCTCCTCAGGATTTCCGATTAGTTCGAGTGAACCGAAGCGGGAACTGCACTTGGGTTGAATGCACGCTATACCCCAGCGATGCGCGCGTCAATCCGGCCAAGACGGTATCGGCGTATGGTGGGGCAAGGCCGGGTGCGGCCACTAGCCCCGCTTGCCCCTCGCCCCCGCTCAATGTAAATTGAGGCACGCCGTCATTCCCAAACCCCGTATCCGGCAGGGTGCTTCTCGCAATTTTCCGGATGCGATCGGAGACCAACGAGTGGCATCCCAGCTCTTCAACTGCAAGAGTATCGACCAACTCCTCTCCGATTCCGAAAACGCCGACGTCCGCCTCAAGAAATCGCTAGGCTGGCTGAGCCTTACCGCCCTCGGCATTGGCGCCGTCATAGGCTCCGGAATTTTCACGGTAGTCGGCACCGCCATCGCCGGGCAGACCCTGCAAGCTAAATCGATCCTGAACGCTCCCCTTCTCGAATATCTGATCCATCATTCCGCATCCTTCGGCCGCCCCGGCGCCGGCCCCGCGATCGCGATCTCTTTCGTGCTGGTTGCCATCGTCTGCGGCTTCGCTTCGGTCTGCTACGCCGAGCTCGCCGCCATGATCCCCATCGCCGGCAGCGCCTACACCTACACCTACGCCACCATGGGCGAACTCATCGCTTGGATCATTGGCTGGGACTTAATCCTCGAATATGCCGTTAGTAACATGGCCGTCAGCGTGGGCTTCTCCGCTCACATGGTCGCTTTACTCGACTGGTTCGGCGTCCATCCCGACTTGCGTTGGATCACTCCGGCCTACTTGCCTTCCGGCCTTTCCGATTTTCAGGGCAACGCGCTCTACGGTCCCGGCTGGCACTTCGGCTTCAACTGGCCCGCTTTCATCATCGTCATGATCCTCACGGTCATCCTGGTCCGCGGCATTCGCGAATCCGCAAGGACCAATAACGTCATGGTCTTTCTCAAGATCGTCGCTATCCTCGTCTTCGTCACCGCGGCCGCCCGCTTCGTGCATCCTGCCAACTGGCATCCTTTCGCGCCCAATGGCTGGCCCGGTATTCTCACTGGCGGCTCCATCGTTTTTTTCACCTATATTGGCTTCGATTCCGTTTCCACCGCCGCCGAAGAGTGCAAGCGTCCGCAGCGCGATCTCCCTATCGGGATCATCGCCACGCTGGTGATCTGCACACTGCTTTACATCGCAGTCGTCGTCGTCCTCACCGGCCTGGTGCCCTGGCAAACGCTCGTCGATGATGCCGCGCCAGTGGTCAACACCCTCAAGAAACTCCACTTCGGCAGCGTTCGGCTGATCGTTCTTCTCGGAGCGCTCACCGGCATGATCTCTTCGCTTCTGGTCTTCCAACTTGGGCAGGCCCGCGTCTGGTTCGCCATGTCTCGCGACGGCCTGCTCCCCAAAGTCTTCAGCCGCGTGCATCCGCGCTTCTGTACCCCTGATTTCTCCACGTGGATGGCCGGCTTTGTCGTCGGTATACCCGCCGGACTCCTCGACATCGGCACGCTTGCGGACCTCTCCAACATCGGCACCCTTTTCGCCTTCGCGCTTGTCGCTGCCGGCGTCCTGATCCTCCGCTATCGCGAACCCAACCGCTACCGCGCTTTTCGCGCACCCGGCGGGCCGCTGGCCCCGATCCTTACTATCCTCACGTGCCTTCTCCTTATGGCCGGCCTCCCAATCACTAACTGGATTCGCTTCTTTGTGTGGCTCGCCCTGGGTCTCGTGATTTACTTTAACTACGGCCGCAAGCGCAGCACCCTGCGCGCCGCCAATCAAGCGTAGGATGGAGAGCCAAGGATTCCGCGATGGGAGAGCAAATCCCACTTACCAACACCCGGTCAGCACGCCGCAAACATCCTCGTAGGGGCGCCACATGTTTCGCCCCATCTGGGCAAGGTGTAACCCTTCGACTCAACCTTCGCAGCGTCTTCACCATGCTCACGGCGGTTCTCTTCGCCACCGCGCCCGCCCAGGCCTGGGGTCCCAACGCGCAAAAACTAATCATCAACAAGTCCATCGACACTCTGCCGCCTGACCTCCGCGCATTCTTCGACAATGGTCGCACCGTTCTGGTCCAGCACGTCACCGATCCGCTCGACGAAGGACTGAAAAAGCCCGCCGAGAAACACAATCACTTCGTCTATCTCGACAAGTACGGCCGCTTCCCTTTCACGCAACTCCCACGCAACTACAAAGCCGCCGTCAGCAAGTACGGCAAATCCAAGCTGGAATCGACCGGGCTGCTTCCCTGGCAGGTCGGCGTCTACAGCGCTAAGCTCACCGATGCGCTGAAGCTCGGCAAATGGGAGGAAGCCCGCCTCGACGCCGCGATCCTCGCCGCTTACGTCGCGGAAACTCACGATCCCTTCAACACCACCGAAAATTTCGACGGCCATCTCACTCTGCAAAACGGAATCAACGACCGTTTCGGCGCCACGCTCATCGATCGTTTCTCTTCGTTCTTCCCCATGCGTCCCAACGACGCCGCCTTTATCAGCGATCCGACCGATCACGCCTTCGAGTCCTGCCTCAGCGCCCACGCCTGGATCGAGATCATCCTTCTCGCCGACCGCAACGCCCGTCTCGGCACCAAACCCTACGACGACGAATATTTCGACCGCTTCTACAACCAGGCGGCCCCCACGTTGATCCACCAACTCTCCGGTGCCGCCACCGACGTCGGCTCCTACTGGCTCACCGCCTGGACCAACGCCGGCAAGCCCGCACTGCCGCACTGAACGCTTCGGCTTCAAGGGCTATAAACCCGAAGTTGAAATCCAGATTTTCTTTCCCCTTTCTTTTCCCTCTTTCCTTTGCCGTCCACTCGCCACTCGCCACTCGCCACTCGCCACTTCCTCTGCTACCCTTCCCGAATGGCAACCCTCCCGCCGTCCATCGCCAACGCCCCCAAAGCCGAACTCCACCTCCACCTCGAAGGCTCCGTCCAACCCGCCGCCGCCTCCGCCCTCGCCCGCCGACACGGCGTCGTCGTCACCGAAGATGAAGTTCGCCGCTTCTACGCCTACAAAGATTTCGTCGGCTTTCTCGAAGCCTTCAAATGGGTCACCTCCTATCTCCGCGACCCAGAAGACTACGCCCTGATCACTGGCGACCTCGGTGAATATCTCCTCACCGAAAACGTCGTCTATGCCGAAATCACGCTCTCTATCGGCGTCATGATCCTTCGCAAACAATCTCCGGAAGCCAATTTCGCGGCCATCGTCGCCGCCGCTGAACCCTTCGCGCAACGCGGCCTGCGCATGAACTGGATCTTCGACGCCGTCCGCCAATTCGGCGCCGACGCCGCCATCGCCGTCGTCGACTCCGCGGCCCGCTGCAATCACCCATCCATCGTCGCCTTCGGCATCGGCGGCGACGAACTCCGCATCGACACGCACGAATTCCGGCCCGTCTATGACCAAGCCGCAAGCCTAGGCCTTCATCGCCTGATCCACGCCGGCGAGGTCGGGGGTCCCGAAAAAATCCGCGAAGCCATCGAGCTCCTCGGTGTCGAGCGCATCGGCCATGGCATCGCCGCCGTCCACGACCCCGCTCTGATGGATCTGCTCGCCGAACGCCAAATCCCGCTGGAGCTCTGCCCTGCAAGCAACGTCCGCACCGGAGCCCTGGCGCTCCAACTCAAACGCAAAGATGCTGCGATCGGTGACCATCCCCTCCCCCAACTCCAGCGCCATGGCATTCCGATCGTTCTCTCCACCGACGATCCCGCCATGTTCCACACCACGCTGCACGACGAATACACCAATGCTCTTCGCATGGGACTGACGGAATCCGAACTCGCGCAACTCGTCCGGTCCAGCTTCACTCAGGCTTTCGATTCACAAACTCAAAAGCACGCGCACCAAACCGCGAGATAGCCACGCGTACATTTCTCCCTCTTGCTTGTTTTTTTCTGCTAGCTTGCGACTGGGAGGCCACCATGAATCCAAGCTGGAAACCCCAGACCTCCAATGCCGTTTCCGTTTACATCGTCGCCGATGGCGCGCGGGCCGTCATCGATTTCCTTAAGAAAACCTTTGGCCACGCAACTTCGCCGTTTTGACAACCCCGATGGAAAATCATGCACGCCGAAGTTCGCGTCGCCGATACGGTGATCATGATCGCCGACGCAGGCGGCGACTATCCGTCATTTCCGGTTTGGCTGCATGTCTGCGTCTCGCATGCCGATGTCACCTATCGGGCGGCCTTGCAAGCCGGCGGTGTATCGGTTCAGGAGCCGGTCCGCAAAGAGCACGACACCGACAAGCGCGGCGGCTTCAAAGATCCCGCAGGGAACACATGGCGGGTCGCAACGCAGGGGGGGATGATCAGGAAAACTTTCGGCGGCTTACTACTCCACAATTTCGAACCGGTATTCCTCGATCACCGGATTCGTCAGCACTTCCTTCGAAATCTTTTCTAGCTGCTTCTGCGCCTCGTCGCAGTTCCACCCATCCAGATTCAAAACAAAAAATTTCCCCTGCCGCACATCCTTCACTTCCGCGTAGCCCAGCCCCGACAGAGCGTGCTGAATGGTCTGCCCCTGTGGATCGAGCACCGTCCTCTTCGGCATCACCCAAACATGTGCTTTCATATCCAAAAGTATAGCATCAGCTGAAACGCCTTAAGCGTTCTCAGGCGAGTACAAATATTTCGGCAGCAGAAGATTCATCGCCGCCGCCAATGCCAGCGCCCCGGCGAGCAGCACCAGTAATGTCTCGTACGATCCGGTGGAATCGAAGGCGCGCCCGAGGATCACCGGTCCAACCGCACCTGCCGCGGCGTAAAATGTCCAGGTGAGCCCATACAGCGTCGAAAAAGCGCGCAATCCGAAGTAACGCGTCAGCAAATAAGGTGTAATCGCCGCTTCCCCGCCGGCCCCGACGCCGATCAACACCGCCGCAACGCCGCCGGCGGAAAAACTAGTCGCCCGCGCCAGCAGAAAAATTCCTCCAGCCGTGACTAAACTGATCGCGAACGCTACGCGCGCACCGAAGAATCGATCCAGCAGCCAGCCGGTGCCGACTCTGCCCAACACGCTCGATCCACCGAGGATCGACGCGCACCACGCCGCATCCTTGGCCGAGATTCCCCGGTCCGTCAGCAACGCCGACAGATGCGTGATCGCTCCATTCATGCTGATCGAACTCACGAACAGCACGGCCACAATAATCCAGAACGCATAAGCGCCCAGTCCCTGCCGGAACGTCAGCCCGGAGTGCTCGACTGGAGCAACTGCCGGGCGCACTCCGTCATTCCGCTCGAATACATAGCGCCAGCTGAGCGGCAACCCCAGCAACAATGCCAGGCCGCCGAGTGCAGCATAGGCGGCTCTCCACCCGAATTGGCTGACCATCGCCTGCGCGAAAACCGGCAGGATCATCGCGCCCAAGCCGGCTCCCACCATAACGAACGACAGCGCCGTCCCCAGTCTCCGCTGAAACCACGTCGATATCGATCGCGAGTACGCCAGATGCGCCGCACCGTTTCCGACCACGCCAATAACCACGCAGATTGCGTAGAACTGCCACAACCCGCCGCGCAGCAGCGACAACGACGCAATCCCGCAGCCAAACACCGTCATGCACGGCAGAATGATCCGCCGCGGCCCCACGCGATCGATCAACCGCCCAATCAGCGGCGAGCACGCGCCCACTGTCATCGCCGCCAGGCCGAAGCCCAGCGAAATCTCCTCGCGGTTCCAACCAAATGCAGCGCCGAGCGGTTTTACAAAAACCGCGAACGTGTAGACGAACAGTGATCCAAACCCCGCCATCACGCCGAAGCACGCCGCCAGCACCACACGCCAGCCGTAGTAACCAAAATCGAATTCGCTCAAACCCGCGCCCGGCGCAGCACTCCGCGTCACAACGTTCGTACTCATGGCCGACGTTTCTAGCACACCGAGCGTCATCTCGCTCTAGTGCTTTTATACGATTGCCAGCCCCAACGATCTTCTTTACCTTGCTCCCAACTCTAGCTCGCTGGAAGAAACCGAAAGGTGTTCAACCGCATGAATTTTGCGCAGGCATTGGTGTGCTCGGCCACTCTGTTATTTGCTCCCAGCGCTTTTTCACAGCAGATCACAGGCAGTATCCGCGGCACCGTCACCGATCCCAGCGGAGCCGTCGTGGATGGCGCCACCGTCAGCGCCAAGCAATCCGAAACCGGCCTGACCCGCACCACGGCATCGGATCACTCCGGCGTTTATCTCTTGCTCGATCTCCCCGTCGGCCACTATCAACTGCAGGTCGAGCGCAGCGGCTTCCAAACCTATCTGCAGCAGGGCATCACCCTCGACGTCAACGAAGCCGCCACCATCTCCGTGAGCCTCAAAGTGGGCACCGGCAGCGATAGAGTGGAAGTCAACGCTGACGCTGACCTTATCGAAAGCACCGTCACCAGCCTCGGTACCGTCGTTTCCGAACGCGAACTCCTCGATCTCCCGCTCAACGGTCGCAACTTCACGCAGCTCGGCCTGCTCCAGCCCGGCGTTGTCCCTCTCACTCCCGGTCTCGCTGAAGCCGGCGGCTCCCTGCGCGCCAGTCAGGCCTACGCCGTTAACGGCCAGCGCCCCGAGTCCAACAATTTCCTCATCGACGGCGCCAACAATTTCAACGGTGTGGACGGCGGCTTCGTTCTCAAACCGCCCGTTGACGCCATTACCGAATTCCGCATCCTGACCCACAACGCCAACGCCGAGTTCGGCAACAGCCTCGGTTCGACCACCAACGTGATCACGCGCTCCGGCACCAATCAATTCCACGGCGCCATCTGGGAGTTTTTTCGCAACGACGTGTTCGACGCCACCAATTTCTTCGCCACGGAAACCGAGCCGCTAAAACAGAATCAATTCGGCGGTTCTCTTGGCGGCCCGGTTCGCAAAGACAAAACCTTCCTCTTCGGCTTCTATGAAGGCTTCCGCAATCATCAAGGTGAAACGCAATCCTCCACCGTCCCCTCCGTCGCCGAGCGCTCCGGCGATTTCTCCGCCGCCTGCCCCGAAGGTTTCAGCTTTGGCTTCTGCAACAATCCCGACCACCAGCTCTTCAACGTCTTCCTCAACAAGCCTTATCCGAACAACCAACTCACCGACATCAATCCTCTCTCCACCGGTCTGCTAAGCCTTTTCCCGTTGCCAAACACCGGGACAAATCTCTTCACTTCCACCCAAGTCGTCACCCAGAACTACGATCAGTTCGGCATTCGCCTCGATCACTATCTCTCTCCCCGCGACGCTCTCAATTTCCGCTACATGTTCAACGACAGCGACCAGTTCAATCCCATCCCCACTTCCGGCGCCAGCGTTCCCGGCTTTCCTGTGGGACAAGACCAGCGCTCCCAAAATTTCGTCGTCCAGGAAACGCATGCCTTCAATCCCGCCCTGATCGGCGTTCTGCGCTTCTCCTACCTCCGCAACAAGTTCCTCTATGGCGAGCGCACCAACCACACCACCCCCGCCAGTCTCGGCTTCGGCTACACTCCCAGTCTCGATCTCGCCGTCGGCCCTCCATTCATTCAGGTCAATGGCTACACCACCATCGGCGATCCGATCACCGGCCCGCGCAACAGCTACGAAAATGCCTTCGACTATTCTGGTTCCCTGACCTGGGTCCACGGCCGCCACGAACTGAAATTCGGCGGCGGTTACCAGCATCTGCAAATCAACGTGCTGCAAGGCATTGCCACCAACGGCTTTTTCGTCTTCGTTCCCTTTCCAGTCGTACCCAATGCCTTCGCCAGCTTCCTGTTTGGCCAGCCGATTTTTTTTCTGCAAGGACGTGGCGATTTCGCACGCGGCATCCGCGGTAATTCCCTCAACGGCTACGCCCAGGACACCTACCGCGTCAATAATCGGCTCACTCTGAACCTCGGCCTCCGCTACGAGTTGCCTTTCCCCTATACCGAGGTCAAGAATCGGCAAACTCTTTTCATCCCCGGCCGCCAGTCCACCGTCGTTCCAGACGCGCCAACCGGCCTGCTCTATCCCGGCGACGTCGGCGTTCCCGCCGGCCTCATTCCCACCTTTAAAAAGGGATTCGCGCCACGCGTGGGCTTTGCGTGGGATCCCACAGGCAGTGCAAAGTGGCTGGTCACCTCCGCCTACGGCATCTTCTACGAACCGTACTACACCGGACAGGGCGGCCCGCTGCAATCACCGATCAGCGCCCCTCCCTACTTGCAGACGGAGCAGATCAGCACACCCAACTTTGCCGATCCCTTCAACGGGAATCCGCCGGTCAGCGGCCAGTTCGCCACACCGCTCACCAATCTCACCCTCGACGCCAAACTCCCGCTACCCTACGCGCAGGATTGGGATCTCAACGTCCAGCGCTCTTTCGGCGCAAATCTGCTCCTGCAAGTCGGCTATGTCGGCACCAAGGGCACGAAACTTCCGCGCTTCATCGAAGGCAATCCGGCTATCTATATCCCCGGAGCCTCTACTCCAGACAACGCCGACCAGCGGCGCCTCTACTCCGGATGCACGCTCGCCGACCCGCCCACCGCCTGCAGCTTTTCGTCGGCGGGCCTCATCGCCGGAATCGCCAATTCCAGCTACAACGCGCTGGAAGCCAGTCTGAAAAAACGCTTCAGCCATGGCCTCTCCTTCCTTGCCTCCTACACCTACTCCAAGGCCATCGACGACGCTTCTTCCTTCAACATGACCGGCTCCGCCGCGAAGCCCGTGGCTGGAGAAAATGACTTGGCCCAGAATCCCTTCGACTTGGCCGCCGAACGCGGCCCGTCACTGTTTGACGCCCGCCACCGTTTCGTCTTCAGCTATCAGTGGAGCCTGCCGTTCTTCCTTCAATCGGGTGGCCTAACGCAAGCCGTACTGGGCGGATGGCAGCTCAACGGCATCGCCACGCTGATGAGCGGCACGCCGTTCACCATCTTCGATTCTACCGACGTCTCCAACCAGGGCGGCGCCCCGGAAATCACCGGCTTCTCCGCCAATCGCCCCGACGTTGTCTCCGGTCAAAATCCAAATTCCGGGCCAAGAACCACCACCGCATGGCTCAACAGCGCCGCCTTCGCCCAAGTCATTCCCAATCCCAATTCTCCGGTCCAGCAATTCGGAAACGCCGGCCGCAACATTGGCCTCGGCCCCCGCTACTCCGATTGGGATTTCTCCATCTTCAAGAATTTCCGCGTCACCGAATCGAAAGATGTGCAATTCCGCGCCGAATTCTTCAACCTCCTCAACCACCCCAACTTCCGCCTGCCCGACAGCGACATCAGCAGCCCAACCTTCAACCAAATCCAGGCCGCTCTTCCCCCAAGGGTTGTGCAGCTGGCCCTGAAATTCCTCTTTTAATCGCTCGCCTCTGGCTAAGCAACAACTTCAACGGGAGGGCAGCCCCCTCCCGGGTGCCAACTTCAGCCACCGTTTCTTGCGCAAGCCAAGACCCGCGCGCTCACATCCGCGCCTCTCAACCCTTCCCCTCATCTGCCGAAGGCCCATAGATCGCCGGCACCTTCTGCTCATTCAATCGCAGATACACCGTCAACTGCCCTCGATGATGCGCCATGTGATTCAACACGCCGTCCCGCACGGCCGCATATCTCTGCTGCTCGCTCATCACCTTCCCGCCATTCAACATCCGCCACTTCGTGTTCATCAGGCGATCGTCCGTGGTCTTCTGCAAAACTTCCCGCCCCTTCTTCAGGCTCGCCTCGAACTGCTCCAGCAAATCCTTTCGCGTTTTCCACGGTTGCGGCTTGAATTTCGACCCTCCTGGCGGATTGATATCCAGCTCGTCCATGTTCACCACCATGTCCAGCCATGCCGGGATTGTCGCCACGATAGTCGCCAGGTTCCCGAGCGGCATGGACTTCTCGTGTGGCTTCCAATCGTTCTTTCCTTCCGGCACCGACTCCAGCGTCTTCCGGATCCCCACGGCCTCGCGATCCAGTTCTTCCAGCAACAATTCCGTGATTTTCATGTTTTCCCCTCCCTCCGTTTCGATGCTTCGCATCCGTCAGAAGTCCGCGACTCACGCCTTGAATTTTTCCAGGCCCGCAGCTTACACGAATTCTAGATTTAGCTGCACTTTATCTCCTCGAGCTATAATTTAGCTTTAGGTAAATACACAATTGCCAATTATCGGTCGCTGTTAACGGCCGGAATGGCTACAGTCCTGCTGTTGACTTGGGGACCCTGGACGTGGCCAATTTCGCCCAGATCCTCCAAACACCCTTTTAGTCTTCCGTTCGCAACCCGAACGGAACCAAAGCTGGAAGGCATGCCCATGGGCATGCCTTCCAGGCCTGAACCCAGCTCACCAACCCTCGTCGCATCAAAAAGCGCTCCTGTAGGGG